>Ga0066709_100000785_pt1 | contig 18750 bp, 18 predicted proteins | sample GraSoiAngelo_158_FD_79665 | JGI IMG/M metagenome (GOLD analysis project Ga0066709, IMG submission 79665) | Grasslands soil microbial communities from the Angelo Coastal Reserve, California, USA - 14_1009_16_30cm | ecosystem: Environmental > Terrestrial > Soil > Grasslands | place: USA...
CCTGATTCGATGCTGCTCAACGAAGAACAACAGCTCTTGCGCGACACGTTGCGAACCTTTGCGCGCGACGAGCTCGCGCCCCATGCGGCGCAGTGGGACCGCGAGCATGCATTTCCACGCGAAGCGTTGAAGGCGCTCGGCGGGCTCGGCGCGCTCGGCATCGTCGTTCCGGAGCGCTGGGACGGCGCCGGCATGGATTATTTGTCTCTGGCCGTTGCACTCGAGGAAATTGCTGCCGGAGACGGTTCGACGTCGACCATCGTCAGCGTACAGAACTCCGTTGTGTGCGGTCCGATCGACGCATTTGGCAGTGACGCGCAAAAAGAGAGGTATCTGCGCCCGCTCGCACGCGGCGACTGGCTCGGCTGCTTTTGTCTGACGGAGCCACAAGCAGGCTCGGACGCCGCGATGATCGCCACACGCGCCGACAAGCGAGATGACCGCTACGTGTTGAAAGGGATAAAGCAATTCATCACGTCAGGCAAGAATGCGGACGTCGCGATCGTCTTCGCGGTGACGGACAAGTCGGCTGGAAAAAAGGGAATCTCCGCTTTCATCGTCGATACGAAGACGCCGGGTTACATCGTTGCACGCGTCGAAGAGAAGCTCGGGCAGCGCGCGTCCGATACCGCGCAAATCGTGTTCGACAATTGCGAGGTAGCCGCGGCCAACTTGCTTGGGCGCGAAGGCGACGGTTATCGCATTGCGCTCGCGAATCTGGAAGCGGGGCGGATCGGCATTGCGGCGCAAGCGGTCGGGATGGCCCGCGCCGCGTTCGACGCCGCGCTCGCGTATGCGCGTGACCGCCAGTCGTTCGGCAAGACGATCGTCGAGCATCAGGCGATCAGCTTCAAGCTGGCTGACATGGCGGTTGAGATAGAAGCGGCGCGCCAACTGATTTGGCATGCGGCAGCATTACGCGACGCGGACGAGCCCTGCCTCAAGGAAGCATCGATGGCGAAGCTGTTCGCGTCCGAGATGGCGGAGCGTGTGTGTTCGGCGGCGCTGCAAATCCACGGTGGTTACGGGTATGTGACTGATTTCCCCGTCGAACGCATTTATCGCGACGTCCGCGTCTGCCAAATCTACGAGGGCACGAGCGAGATCCAGCGGCTCGTGATCGGACGGGCGCTTGCCCAATAGCATCGGGTCTTGGGCGACCTAGGCGGCGACATGAAACCGCTGCATCATGACGAAAGAGCCTAAAGTCGCGACGATAAACTGATTTCGCCAGGGAACAGCTCATGAAAGCGCCGATCGAGTTCTATTTTGATTTTTCGTCGCCCTATGGCTATCTGGCTTCGCACAAGATCGACGCGCTGGCCGCAAGACATGGCCGTAGCGTCGACTGGCGGCCCCATGCTGCTTGGCGTCGTGTTCAAGCAAACCGGAGCGGCGCCGTTGACGATGGTTCCGCTAAAAGGCGACTACTCGAAGCGCGATTTCCTGCGCAGCTCGCGCTATCACGGCATTGATGATTTCCGCATGCCATCGCCATTCCCGATTCCCACGCATGCCGCAGCGCGAATCATGCTGTGGGCCAAAGCGAAGGATGCCGAATTAGGCGTTCGCGTCGCGAAGGCGCTTTACCGCGGGTATTTTTTCGATAATCGCGACATTTCCAACGGCGACATCGCCGCGGACATTGCTGCCGCTGCGGGCGCTGATCGTGAAGGCGCGCGCGCGAGCGTTGACGATCTCGCGATCAAGGAAGCGTTGAGGCGCGAAGTCGACGGGGCGATCGCACGCGGCGTCTTCGGTTCGCCGTTCGTCTTCGTTGACGGCGAACCGTTCTGGGGACTCGATCGCTTCGAGCAGATCGATCGTTGGCTCGCCGTCGGGGGATTCTGACGCGATGACGACCGCGCTTTCGCACCTTCGCTATCTCGTTTCCGATTTCACGCCGGTGCTGCATTTCTATCGCGATGTGCTGCGCCTAAAACTGGCCGTCGACGTGCCTGGCGTGTACGCAGAGTTCGAGACGCCCGGCGGCCGCCTCGCGTTCTATCGCGCCGATCTGATGGCGGAAGTGATCGGCGCGCCGGTCGCTACACATATCGGCGACGACTGCGTCATGTGCTTGCGGGTCGAAAACGTCGATGCCGCGGCGGCGCGCGTGAAGCTCGCCGGCAATGCGCTGCTGACCGCGCCGCATGACAGGAGTGAATGGTTCCAGCGTGTTGCGCATCTCAAGGATCCCGCCGGACATCTGGTCGAGTTGTGGTCGCCTCTGCCGCGGCCACCGGAGCTTGCGTAACAGGAGGAAGCGCCCCGATGGCACCCGAATACACGCTTTATTGCTTCGCGCAAAGCGGTAACGCTTACAAGGCGGCGCTGATGCTTGCGGTGACGGGTACGAACTGGACGCCGCGCTTCGTCGACTACTTCAACGGCGAAACGCGCACGCCGGCGTATCGCGCGATCAACGTCATGGGCGAGGTGCCCGTGCTCGAGCATGGCTCGCGCCGGCTCGCGCAGTCGGGCGTCATGCTCGACTATTTGGCCGAGAAGACGGGAAAGTTCGGCGCTTCGGACGGCGACGAGCGACGCGAAATTCTCGGCTGGCTTCTCTATGACAATCACAAGCTGACCAGTTACACGGCGACGTATCGTTTCTTGCGGACGTTCGTGACGGATCCCAACGCAACTCTCCTTGAAGAATTCAGAAAGCGCGCCGAAGTCGCCTGGCGTGTCTTGAACGCGCAGCTTGAAGGACGTGCGTTCGTCGTTGCCAACCGCCCGACGATTGCCGACCTGTCGCTCTGCGGTTACCTGTTCTTCGACGATGAAATCGGCGTCGATTGGAACGATTACCCGCACGTGCGCGATTGGCTCGCGCGGATTCGTGCGCTCCCGGGATGGGCGCATCCGTACGATTTGATGCCCGGTCACCCGCTGCCGGCTGCCAAACGATGAACGGCGTGCACGACCTTGCCCTGTTCGTAGTAGCGGGCTTCCTGCTGAACCTCACGCCCGGACCGGATATGGCGTACATCACCGCACGCTCGGTTGTCGGGGGATTTCGCGATGGCGCCGCTGCAACGTTCGGCATCACGGCAGGTTGCGTCGTGCACACTGTCGCTGCGGCGGCTGGTCTTTCCGCGTTGCTCGCGACATCTGCCGCGGCATTCGAGATCGTCAAATGGTGCGGCGCTGCCTATTTGCTCTATGCGGGTATTCGCCTGATCGCCAGAAGCACGAAAGCCCATCAGGCGAGTAACTCACACCACATGCTTTCGCCAGCCGCGCCGTCGAAAATTTTCCGCGAGGCCTTTGTCATCAACGTGTTCAATCCGAAGGTGGCACTCTTTTTCCTGGCGTTCCTGCCCCAGTTCATCGATGCCGATGCGCCGGCCAAAGCGCTCTCGTTCGTGCTGCTGGGGTCTCTGTTCAATTTCAACAGCCTGTTCGTCAATTTGCCGGTCGCGTGGGTCGCGAGCCGCGCCGGACATGGACTGCGTGACAGCGCGCGGTGGTCGCGTTGGCTCACCGGCGCGGTCGGCGGACTGTTCGTGCTGCTGGCCGCGCGTCTCGCAACGCTCGAGAAATAGCACCACCGTGGTCTTTGAAACGAAGCTCTCCACGCGTGATCCGACGTTTGCGCAAAACCGCGCGGCGATGGCGGCGCTCGTCGCCGATTTGCGCGACAAGGTTGCGGCAATCGAGGAAGGCGGCGGTGACACTGCGCGGGCGCGGCACGCTTCGCGTGGGAAGCTGTTGCCGCGGGAGCGCGTACGCCGACTGATCGATCCGGGCAGCCCGTTTCTCGAGTTGTCGCAGCTCGCCGCGTACGGCATGTACGACGACAATATCGCGGCCGCCGGAATCATCACCGGCATCGGCAGAGTCAGCGGCCGCGAATGTGTGATCGTGTGCAACGATGCGACGGTCAAGGGCGGCACGTATTACCCGCTGACGGTGAAGAAGCATTTGCGCGCGCAGGAGATCGCTCGTCAAAACGCGCTGCCGTGCATCTATCTCGTCGATTCGGGCGGCGCCAATTTGCCGAATCAGGACGATGTATTTCCCGATCGCGATCACTTCGGCCGGATCTTCTACAACCAGGCGACGATGTCGGCCGAAGGGATTGCGCAAATCGCCGTCGTGATGGGCTCGTGTACCGCCGGCGGCGCGTACGTTCCCGCGATGTCCGATGAGGCGATCATCGTGCGTGGACAGGGCACGATATTTCTCGGCGGTCCGCCGCTCGTCAAGGCGGCGACCGGCGAAATCGTTTCAGCGGAGGAATTGGGCGGCGCCGACGTTCATACGCGCATCTCCGGCGTCGCAGACCATTTCGCGCAGGATGACTATCATGCACTCGCCATCGCGCGGCGCATCATAGGAAACTTGAATCGACCCAAGCGCGTCGAGCTGGATCTTGCGCCGCCGGCAGGGCCGCGCTATCCCGCCGATGAGCTTTATGGCGTCATCAACGCCGACATTCGCAAGCCTTACGACGTGCGCGAGGTGATCGCCCGCATCGTCGATGCAAGCGAGCTCGATGAATTCAAAACGCGCTATGGAACGACGCTGGTGACCGGTTTTGCGCGCATCTGGGGTTATCCGGTCGGCATCGTCGCCAACAATGGCGTCCTCTATTCGGAGTCTGCTCAAAAAGGCGCGCACTTTATCGAACTGTGCAGTCAACGCGGCATTCCGCTCGTGTTCCTGCAGAACATCACGGGGTTCATGGTCGGGCGAAAATATGAAGCAGGCGGTATCGCGAAGGACGGCGCGAAGATGGTCACGGCCGTCTCGTGTTCGCAGGTGCCGAAATTCACCGTCATCATCGGCGGCAGCTACGGCGCCGGAAACTACGGCATGTGCGGACGCGCGTTCAACCCACGCTTTTTGTGGATGTGGCCCAATGCACGCATATCGGTGATGGGCGGCGAGCAGGCGGCAACCGTTCTCGCGACGATCCGGCGCGATTCAATCGAAGGCAAAGGCGCCGCGTGGAGCGCCGCCGACGAAGAGGCGTTCAAGGCGCCGATCCGCGCGCAGTACGACAAGGAAGGCCATCCGTACTATGCGAGCGCTCGGCTATGGGACGATGGCGTCATCGATCCCGCCGATACCCGCCGAACGCTCGGGCTCGCAATTTCTGCTTCCCTCAACCGGCCGAGCGACAAGACGACGTTCGGCGTATTTCGAATGTGATGGTGATGCGCGCCAAAAAAGTCGGCACAGCGAAACCCGCAAAGGCAAGCCGTTCCCCTCGGGCATCGCTGCTCGAGGTCACGTTGCGCAACGCGATCGCGATCATTGTATTGAATCGGCCTGATCTCCACAATGCGTTCAACGACACGCTGATTGCCGAGTTGACCGACACGCTCAGCGCGCTCGATGGCGACGAAGGAGTACGAGCCGTTGTTCTCGCGGGCGCGGGCAAGAGCTTTTGCGCCGGCGCGGATCTTCATTGGATGAAGAAGATGGCGGGCCATAGCCACGCGGAGAATTTGGCCGACGCAAAGGCGCTCGCGCAAATGCTGCGCACGTTGTATGGCTTGTCCAAGCCCACGATCGCACGCGTGCATGGCACTGCCATGGGCGGTGGCGTCGGTCTCGTCGCGTGCTGCGATATCGCGATCGCGGCGCAGGAAGCGTCGTTCGCGTTCTCCGAAGGAAAGCTCGGGCTCATTCCGGCGACGATCGCTCCATATGTGATCGAAGCGATCGGCGCCCGTCAAGCGCGGCGGTATTTCATCACGGCCGAGCGCTTTACTGCGGCGGAGGCATTTCGCATCGGCCTCGTCCACGATATCGTTCCCGCTATCGAGCTCGACGCGCGAGTCAATGAATTGCTGGGCGCGCTCTTGTTGGCCGGCCCGCGCGCGCAAATGGAATGCAAGGCACTGATCCGCGGCGTTGCGCACCGGCCAATCGATGCGAAGGTGATCGCGGGCACTGCCGAACACATCGCAGCTGTCCGTGCGTCGCAAGAGGGACGTGACGGCGTCGCCGCATTTCTGGGAAAGCGCGGCGCGCCATGGGCGCCGCCCGAACCGACGGAGGGCTCCTGATGAGCGCCGCCGGGCCGTCCCAAGGCGAGAATTACTCCCCTTCTGGGGGCAGAGGGCATAGCGTAGCGGCGACAGCCGCAAGCGTGGGGGTACATTGATGGATGCGCTCAAATCATTCGACACTTGGCAGCTGGTCGCGCTCGCTGCGTCGATCGGCTGGGCGAGCGGCTTGCGCTTGTATGCGGTGCTGTTCATCGTCGGCGGTCTCGGCCACTTGGGTTGGGTCGATTTGCCGGGAGGGTTGCAGGTCCTTGCGCATCCCTATGTGCTTGCCGCGTCCGGCTTCATGTGCTTCGTCGAATTCTTCGCCGACAAGATACCCGGTGTAGATTCGCTGTGGGATCTCGTGCACACGTTGGTGCGCATTCCGGCTGGCGCTGCGCTTGCCGCGAGCGTGTTCGGCGACTCGTCGTCGGCGACGATGATTGCCGCCGCGATATTGGGCGGCACGCTTGCGGCCGGCAGCCATTTTGTAAAAGCAGGCGGCCGCGCGGTCATCAATACGTCGCCGGAGCCGTTCTCCAATTGGGCCGCCTCGTTCGGAGAAGAGCTCGCCGTCGGAACGGTTCTATGGCTCGCATTCTCGCATCCGGTCGCGGCGTTGATCGTCGTTGCAGTGCTTACGGTCGTGATGATCTGGCTGATCCCGCGTGTGTGGCGAATGATCCGACGCATCGTCGCTCACGTAGGAGGCTGGTTCGGGCACGCTCCGCACGAGGAACACCGCTGAACGTCAACGCCACTCGACCCGGCCTGCACGCTAGACCTCGAAATGTTTTCGAAGATCCTCATCGCCAACCGCGGCGAAATTGCGTGCCGTGTCGCGCGCACCGCCCGCCGCCTCGGCGTAAGAACGGTCGCCGTCTATAGCGATGCCGACGCACGCGCTTTACATGTCGAGCTTTGCGATGAAGCGTATCGGCTCGGTCCGCCCGCACCGCGCGACAGTTATTTGAACGCGGGCGCGATCATTCGAATCGCGCGCGAGACGAGCGCCCAGGCGATCCACCCGGGCTACGGGTTTCTGTCAGAGAACGAGTCGTTCGCCGCGGCGTGCGCGAAAGCCGGCGTGGTGTTCATCGGGCCGCCGCCTGCGGCTATCGCGGCAATGGGATCCAAGTCGGCGGCAAAAACCATCATGGCGAGGGCCGGTGTGCCACTGGTACCCGGCTATCACGGCGACGATCAAACGCCGGCGGTCCTCGCGCGCGAAGCGGACGCCATCGGCTATCCCGTATTGATCAAAGCGATCGCCGGCGGCGGGGGCAAGGGGATGAAGGTTGCCAACGACGCCAATGAATTTCCGGCCGCACTCGCGTCCGCGCAACGCGAAGCCAAGGCTTCATTCGGCGATGACCGCGTGCTGGTTGAGAAATATCTCGCTTCGCCGCGGCACATCGAGATTCAAGTGTTCGCCGACACGCACGGCAACGCAGTCTACCTGTTCGAGCGGGACTGTTCGGTACAGCGCCGCCATCAGAAGATCGTGGAAGAGGCGCCAGCGCCCGGAATGACGCGCGAGCGCCGCAAGGCCATGGGCGAGGCAGCAGTCATCGCGGCGCAATCGATTCGCTATGTCGGCGCCGGTACGGTGGAGTTCATCGCCGAACAGGACGGCACGTTTCATTTCATGGAGATGAACACGCGCCTGCAGGTCGAGCATCCGGTGACCGAGATGATCACCGGCATCGATCTGGTCGAATGGCAACTGCGGATTGCTGCTGGCGAGCCGCTGCCGAAGACGCAGAAAGAGCTTGCGATCAACGGCCATGCGATCGAGGTCCGCATCTACGCCGAAGACCCGGTCCGCGGCTTCCTGCCGTCGATCGGCCGCCTCGTCCATTGGCAGATGCCGGCGGCATCGCGGCGCACCCGCGTCGACACCGGCGTGCGTGCCGGCGACGCGATCAGCCCGTTTTACGATCCGATGCTCGCGAAGCTGATCGTGTGGGGCGAAGATCGCGCGCGCGCCGCTCAAGAAATGCTGACGGCGCTCGGCGAATGCGAAGTCGTCGGCGTCGCGACGAATATCGTGTTCCTGGAGCGCCTGGTCCAGCACGAGGCGTTCGCGTCGGCGCAGCTCGATACCGGTCTCATCGACAAGCACCGGGCGGCATTGTTTCCATTAGCCGCGCCGACACCGGTGCGCGCGCTGCTCGTTGCCGCACTCGCCGAATACGCCGATCTCGCGCAGGCAGCCGCGGCGCGCGCCGCGCTGTCGGGTGATCCCCATTCGCCGTGGTATTCGACCGATGCATGGTGGAACGGGAGCGCGACCTACGCAATCGAACTGATGTTTGCCGACGGTGAAGCGCGGCATGCCATCAAGATCAGAGCGCGGGACGCCGGTCGCCTTCGCGTTGCGATTGATGGCGATGAAATCGAGGCTTCGGTCACGCACCGGGACGGACGGCTGATCATCGAAGCAGAAGGCGCAACCTTTTCCGCCGCCGTCGTTCGTGTAGGCGACGAGCGCTGGGTGTTCGCAAACGGTGCGCGACGGCGACTGACGCTGGTCGATCCACTCGCGCATGCGGGCGAGGAGGAGGAATCGGGCGGTCACCTGATGGCGCCGATGTCGGGAACGATCGTGTCGGTGCTGGTGAGGCCGGGTGAGAAAGTCGAAAAGGGCAAAGCATTGATCGTGCTCGAAGCGATGAAAATGGAACATACGATCGCGGCGCCGATCGCGGGCGTCGTGACGGCGGTGAACTACGGTGTCGGCGATCGCGTTCCGGAAGGCGCCGATCTTGTCGATCTGGACGAATCGTCTTCGTGATGCGCATCCACATCAGCACACCGATCGACGAGGCGGCGCATATTGCCGCGATGTTCCAGGAAGCGCTTCCCGAAGCGCACGTCGCGCTGGTTGATGGCACCGCGCGCGACAGCTCGAATCCGGTCGACGCCGACTACGTCGTCACGGGCTATCGCAACGCGACGCTGTTTGATCGCGAGCGCCGGATGAAGGCGATTTTTGCTTTCTCTGCCGGCGTCGGTCACGTGCTGTCGCTGCCCAATCTGCCGCGCGACGTTCCGGTGATCCGTCTCGAAGATGCCGGGATGGCGTCGCAGATGGTCCGTTACGTTCTTGCCGCGACGCTGCGTTTCGCGCAACGCTTGGACGTCTATGCGCGCCAGCAGCGCGATCGCCGCTGGCAGCAGATGCCGCCGCGCGCGCTACGCGATATCCACGTCGGCGTGCTGGGAATCGGCGTCATCGGGAGCGAGATTGCGCGCTCGCTCGCGAGCTTCGGCTTCGCCGTGCGGGGGTTCGCCCGCCAGCGCAGGGCGATCGCCGGCGTGCGTTGTCTCGCGGGCGAAGGCGAATTCCATGGATTCCTTGACGGTCTCGACGTATTGGTCGCAGTCGTTGCTCTCACTCCGGAAAACACCGGCATTCTCAATCGCGCGACGTTGTCGCGACTGGCCGATGCCGCCCACGTGATCAACATCGGCCGCGGCGCGCATCTCGTCGAAGCCGACTTGCTCGCGCTGATCGACGAAGGCAAACTTTCCGGCGCAACGCTCGATGTTTTCCACGACGAGCCGTTACCGGAGGATCATCCGTTCTGGGGTCGCCCCGAGATCCTCATTACGCCGCATATCGCAGGCACGACGCTGCCGCAAGAAGCCGTCGAGCAAATCGCGGCCAAGATCAAACGATTGGAGCGCGGCCTGCCTGTCACGGGTGTTGTCGACCGCGAGCGAGGCTATTGATGAAGCTCCCTGAACACGTGCGGTTGGTCGACGTCGGGCCCCGCGACGGTCTGCAAAACGAGCAGGCTATCGTGCCCACCGACGTCAAGGTCACGCTGATCGATCTGTTGTCCGACGCAGGCTTTCCTGCCGTCGAGGCGACCGCGTTCGTTTCACCGAAGTGGGTGCCGCAAATGGCGGATGCCGCCGACGTGATGGCGCGCATACGCCGCAAACCGGGCGTCCGCTATCCGGTATTGACGCCGAACATGAAGGGCTTCGAAGCCGCTCTCGCGGCGAAAGCGGACGAGGTCGCCGTGTTCGTCGCCGCATCGGAAACATTTTCGCGCAAGAACATCAACTGCTCGATTGCCGAAAGTCTCGAGCGTGCGAAACCCGTGTTCGAAGCGGCGCGCGCCCATGACGTCCGTGTGCGCGGCTATATTTCGTGCGTGCTCGGCTGTCCGTACGAAGGCAATGTCGATCCCGGCAAAGTCGGCGAGGTCGCGGACGCGCTGCATCGACTGGGCGCTTACGAAGTATCGCTCGGCGACACGATCGGCACCGGAACTGCGGGGAAGACGCAAGAGTTGATCCGTACCGTCGGCGAACGCGTGCCGCTCGAATCGCTGGCCGGACATTTTCACGACACGTACGGTCAGGCGCTTACCAATCTGTATGCGGCGCTCGAGCTCGGCGTTACGACATTCGACTGCTCGGTTGCCGGACTGGGCGGCTGCCCCTATGCAAAAGGCGCGACGGGCAATGTGGCGAGCGAGGACGTCGTTTATTTGCTGCAGGGCCTGGAGGTCGAAACGGGCGTCGACATGACGAAGCTGCGGCGCGCCGGTCAATTCATCTCCGACTTTTTCGCGCGGCCACCGGCCTCACGTGTCGCGCGCGCGTTGAATGCGCGCGATCCGTTGCCATGAGCGCCGAGACCGTCGACGCGCGGGTGCCATCGCCGTGCATCAACGTGTGCCGGATCGACGAGGCGACCCGTTTGTGCGTCGGCTGCCTGCGAACACTCGACGAAATCGCCGCATGGAGCGTGCTCACCGATCGCGAACGACGCGATGTGTGGACGCGCCTTGCGGAGCGCGCCGCGCGCGTTGCAACCGGGGCTGACGCCGATGCCAACGGCTGACTGGTATTTCGATTTCATCTCGCCGTTCTCGTATCTGCAGAGCGAACGCCTGCATACGCTGGCGCCGCGCGTCTCGATCCGGTTTCGTCCGGTGCTGTTTGCCGGAATTCTTGCCGCACACGCGCACAAGGGCCCGGCGGAAATCCCGACAAAGCGCGCGTTTACCTATCGTTTTGTCCTCTGGCAGGCGAAGCAATGGGCGATTCCGATCAAGTTTCCACACGAGCATCCGTTCAATCCGCTGCCGTTATTGCGTCTGGCGGTCGCCTGCGACTGCGCGCCGGAGGCCGTCCAGCGGATTTTTCGCTTTGTCTGGCGCGATGGTCGGCTGCCCGACCTGCCGATCGAATGGGCGGAGCTCACGCACGGGCTCGGCATTGCCGACGCCGATGCACGAATCGCCGATCCGGAGGTGAAAGCAAAGCTGCGGCGAAACACCGACGATGCGATTGCACGCGGCGTTTTCGGCGTTCCGACACTCGCGGTCGGCAATGAGCTCTTCTGGGGCGTTGACGCGACGGATATGGCGCGTGATTTCGTCGCGGCGGGATGCCGCTACCCCGATGCCGAATACGATCGTGTGGCAACGCTACCGGCAGGCGCGGTACGCAAGGAAGTCGCGCCGGAGCCGGCGAAGAAGACCAAAACGCGCGTCATCGGGACCGCCCACTAGTCAATAGGGTCAGACTCCCTTCCAACAGTCTAAATAGGGTAAGGCTTTGGAAAGGGAGTCTGACCCTATCAGAGCGCGTCGGCTCCTGGTATCGATAGCGCTTCCTTGACGGCGCGAGCGGTGCCGAGCGCCTCACCAAGCGTCGCGCCGAGACAGGTCACGTGCCCCATCTTCCGCGCGCGGCGGGGCTTCGTCTTGCCGTACAGATGCAGCTTGGCGCGCGGATGCGCGAGCACCGTCCGCCACTCCGGCTCACGCGGTGTGCTTCCTTCAGCGCCATCGAACCAGATGTCGCCCAACAGATTCACCATCACGGCCGGCGTATGCTGGTGCGGGTCGCCGAGCGGCAGATCGGCGAGCACGCGCGCCTGCTGCTCGAATTGCGACGTCACGCACGCGTCAATCGTATAGTGACCGCTGTTATGCGGACGCGGCGCGATTTCGTTCACGAGCAGCTCACCCGACGTCGTGACGAACATCTCGACGCACAGAACGCCGCGGTAATCGAGTGCGGCGGCGACGTTGTAGGCGAGCTCACGCGCGCCCTCGGCTAGCGACGCGGACACGCGCGCCGGCACGACGGTCACATCGAGAATGCCGTTGCGATGATGGTTTTCGGCGACGGGCCAGGTCGTCGCTTCCTTGCGTTCATTGCGCGCGACGATCACCGATACTTCGCAGGCCGGCGAAACGAACTGCTCGAGCACGCAGGGCGTTCCGCGCATCGCGACGAACGCGTCGGCAACTTCGTCAGGCGTTGCGACGCGAATTTGCCCCTTGCCGTCGTAGCCGAGGCGCGCGCTCTTGACGATGCCGGGCAGCAGGCGCCCAGGGACGTTGCGCGCATCGTCGACGCTGCGCAAGACGGCGAAGGGCGTGACGCCGAAGCCGTGTCCCGACAAAAACGTCTTTTCGCTGATTCGGTCCTGCGCAATGGCGACACTCGCCGCGGCCGGCGCCACCCGTGCGTTGCGCGCGAGCACTTCAAGTGCGGGCGCCGGAACATTCTCGAACTCGGTCGTCGCGGCGCGGCACAACCGAGCGAGCTTCGTCAGGGCGGCCGGATCGAGGTAATCGGCGCGGATATGACGATCGGCGACGCTGCCCGCCGGCGAATCGCTGCCCGGATCGAGCACGACAACCTTGTACCCCAGACTCTGCGCCGCCATGCAAAACATCCGGCCCAGTTGGCCGCCGCCGAGCAAACCGAGCCATTCACCCGGCGCAATTGAGGTTCGTTGATCGCGCGAGATCCGCGTCACGTCGTCGGCGGCAAGCGCATCGCGCGCGCGGCGTCGGTTTGCTTCGCGCGAAATGCCGCGAGCTTCTTGGCTACGATGGGATCGTTGGCGGCGATCATTGCGGCGGCGAACAGTCCGGCGTTCGCGGCGCCGGCTTCGCCGATCGCAAACGTCGCGACCGGGATGCCCTTCGGCATCTGGACGATCGAGTAGAGTGAATCCTCGCCGCGCAAGTATTTGGATGGGACTGGCACGCCGAGCACTGGAACCAGCGTCTTCGCGGCAAGCATTCCCGGCAGATGCGCCGCGCCGCTCGCGCCGGCAATCAACACGCGAATACCGCGCGGCGCCGCGTCTTCAGCGTATTCGAACAGGTCATCGGGCATTCGATGCGCGGATACGACGCGCGCCTCATAGGGAATGGCAAACGCTTCAAGCTGCGTGGCGGCGTGGCGCATGATTTCCCAGTCGCTGTCGCTGCCCATCACGAGCCCCACGAGCGGTGCCGCCTTGCGTTGCGCCATTGGTCTCCCCCGAGCGGCTTCGTTGTTTGTGGAACGATTCTAGCATCGGCCCTCTCGAATCCGACCCGCAATGTCAGGCATCATGTCATCCGATATCCGCATGGCCGCGTTGCGTTGCTCTTGTTGATCTTTCGATGGAACCACGGCGATCGTGATCTGCAACAGACCTTCCTCCACCTTTGTGCGCGCGATCCGACACTCGGCGGCGTGGACCGTGCTCGTCGCTTTGTTGTGTCTCGTTACGGGACCGGCATCGGCACAGAGCGACGCTGATTTCCTCGCGGCTAAAGACGCCTTTGAACGCGGTGATCGCGCCAAGCTGGACATGCTCGCGACGGGCCTCAAGAGTCATTTGCTGGCGTCCTACGTCACGTACTGGCAAATCAAGCTGGGTATCGACGACGTCGAGTACGACACCGTTCGCGGATTCCTGATGCAGTATCCGAGTACGCCGCTGGCGGACAGGCTCACCGTCGACTGGCTCAAAACGGCCGCGAAACGCGGTGATTGGACGCGCTTTGCGCTCGACTATCCGCCCGCGACCGGCGAAGACATCGAACTTACCTGCTATGGCATCCAGTTTCGCCAACAACGCGATGGTGACGCCGCACTCTCTGCGGTGAAGCCGCTCTGGTTCACCGGACAGTCGACACCGGACGCATGCGAGCCGCTCTTCGCTGCGCTTCTCGCGAAGGGCGAGCTTTCGAGCGCCGATCGGCGCGCACGCTTTCGCTTGGCCACCGAGGCCGGCAATGTGCGTCTTGCTCAGGCACTCGTCACTGATCCGTCGGCGCGCGAGCGCATCTCACTTGCCGAGCTCACGGCGATCGAGCGCGATCCGGCGCGGGCATTTGCCAAGGGCGCTTTTGGATGGAAGACCGCTGCCGGCCAGGACCTCGCGCTCTACGCGCTCGAGCGTGTCGCGCGCAAGGACGCCGACGCGGCGCACGCGTCGTGGAGCAAATGGCGCGACCGCGTACCCAAAGCGCTGCGGGAATACGGCAACGCGCGCGTCGCCTATCATGCGGCCCGTCAGCTCCGCCCGCGCGCGAACGAGTGGTTCCATGAAGTGGGGAACGCGCCGCTTTCGCCGGAGCAGCAATCGTGGCGCGTACGCGCGGCGTTGCGTGGGCTCGCCTGGCGGGACGTGCGGGCGGCGATCGACGTATTGCCAGATTCTGAACAACAGGATCCGGGATGGCGGTTTTGGAAGGCGCGCGCGCTCGCGGAGCTCGGCGCAAAAGAAGAGGCCGACGCGCTCTACGCGACGGTAGCATCCGGGGTGAATTTTTACGGCCTGCTTGCTGCGGAAGCGTTGGGACGCGGCGCCGAGCAGTTTGCGGCATTGAAGAGCGAGCCATCGAAAGCGACCGACGATGCACTCGCCGCCTTCGCCGCGAAGGCGGAGGTCCGGCGCGCGGTCAAACTTGCCGCGCTGGACATGCGGCCCGAATCTCGCCGCGAATGGATCGCCGCCGTCACGGGGCAGGACGACGAAGGATTGCTGCTGGCCGCCGACTACGCACGCCGCGTCGGCCTCTATGATCGCGCGATCAACACCGCCGAGCGAACCTTGGCGCGACATGACTACGCGATGCGCTACATGACGCCGTGGCGGTTGGAGTTCGGCGCAGCCGCGCGCGATCAGAACATCGACGAAGAGTTGCTGTATGCCATTGCCCGTCAGGAATCGCGCTTTGCACCCGACATCGTCTCGTCGGCGGGCGCAGTCGGCCTCATGCAGCTGATGCCGGGCACCGCACGCTGGGTCGCCAAACAGCTGGCGCACATCGATTACAACTCCGCCCGAATAGCACAGGTCGATCTCAATACGCAGTTCGGCGCGTACTACTTCAAGTACTGGCATGAGCGTCTCGACCGCATGCCGGCGCTGGCTGCCGCCGCCTATAATGCGGGACCCAGCCGTGCTCAGGCGTGGCGTCCGTCGCTCGCCCCGCTCGAAGGCGCAATCTGGGTTGAAACGATTCCGTTCAATGAGACCCGCGACTACGTGAAAAAAGTGCTCGCGAATACGATGCTGTACGCGAACGCGCTCAACCGGCCGTACGTTTCGCTATCGACGCGGCTTGGCACGATCATGCCGCGCAGCGCGGCCGCGGTCGTTACCCAGGCCGAGTAATGCCCGGCCTCCCCCGCGTTGTCGTGTTGGGCGGCAGCGGGTTCGTCGGCAGCCATCTGACGGCCGCGCTTTCCGCCGCGGCGTGGCGCGTCTTCGTCGTCGCGCGGAGTCGTGCACGAGCCCGTCATCTGTTGTTGCTGCCGACGGTTGAAGTCATTCAAGGCGATCCGCACGATGGCGCCGCAATGGCCAACCTGTTCCGCGGTGCCGATGCCGTCATCAACCTGATCGGCATCTTGAACGAGCGCGCGCCGCGGATCACGTTCGAGCGAGTGCATGTGGAGCTCGCGCGCAACGTCGTTGCCGCGTGCCGGACCGCGAACGTGAGACGCCTGCTGCACATGAGTGCGCTCAATGCTGACCGTTCGGGTCCCAGCCGCTATCTCAAGAGCAAGGGGGAGGCCGAGGAAATCGTGATGGCGTCCTCTCTCGCGTGGACGATCTTCCGTCCGTCGATCATCTTCGGGCGCGAGGATTCGTTTCTCAACATGTTCGCCAAGCTGATGCGGCATCTACCCGTGATCGCGCTGGCAGCACCCAATGCACGTTTCCAACCGGTTCACGTGGCTGACGTCGTCCGCTGCTTCGTGCAGGCGCTTGCCGACGACGAAACGATCGGAAAACGCTTCAATCTCTGTGGCCCCAAGGTCTACACGTTGCAGAACCTGGTCGAATATGTCGGAGCCGTCACCGGCCTCCGGCGGCCCGTCATTCCATTAGGACCGGCTTTATCGCAATTGTCGGCGCGAGTCCTCGAGCTGCTTCCCGGACCGTTGATGACACGCGACAACCTTGCATCGATGCAAAAGGACGCCGTATGCAATGGCGCGCTGCCGTCGCCGTTCGATTTCATTCCGGTCGAGCTCGAGGCCATTGCGCCGCTGTATCTTTCGCCCAGCGCCATGCATAGCAAATACGATCGGATGCGCGCGCGGAGCGGTCAGTAAGTTCGGCCCAGCAGCGTCGACGATCGATGCCTCGCGCCGAGCGGCAACCGTTTCGCGTCTACCGCGTAGGCGGCTCGGTGCGCGATGAGCTTCTGGGACGCGAGCACGGTGACCGTGATTGGGTCGTCGTCGGCGCCACGCCCGAGATGATGACGGCGTCGGGATTCAAGCCCGTCGGCAGCGACTTCCCCGTATTCCTGCATCCGGAGACCCGCGAGGAATACGCGCTCGCGCGTACCGAGCGCAAACACGGACGCGGCTACCGCGGATTCGAATTCTTTGCTTCGCCCGAGGTGACGCTTGCCGACGATCTCGCGCGGCGCGACCTCACGATCAACGCGATGGCGCGCGATGAAGACGGCACGCTGATCGACCCGTACGGCGGCGAGGCTGACTTGCGTGCGGAAATCCTGCGGCATGTATCGCCTGCGTTTGTCGAAGATCCCCTCCGCGTGTTGCGCGTCGCCCGCTTCGCCGCGCGTTTCCGGTTCAAAGTTGCGCGCGAGACGAAGCAACTGATGCGCAAGATCGTCGCGTCGGGCGAGCTCGAGACGATCGCACCCGAACGGATCTGGCAGGAAGTAGCGCGCGGACTCACGGAGCCGCATCCTGCGCGAATGCTCGCAGTGTTGCGGGCGTGCGGCGCACTTGCGCGGCTCCTTCCCGAGATCGATCGCTTGTTCGGCGTGAGGGTTGCACTTTCGCCGCGCCGGCAAATCGATGCCGGAACGCATCTCGAACGCGCCGTCGATTGGGCTGCCGCGCACGCGCTTTCGCTCCCGGCGCGATACGCGGTTCTCGTGCACGACTTTGCAGCGGCACGCAGCCGAGCCGATCTGCGCGCACGCGTTGGACGCGCGGAGTCGCTTTCCGCCCGGCTTAAAGTGCCGGTCGAGTGTCGCGATGCCGCGCGGCTCGTCGAACGTTCGCAGGCGGAAGTCGACCGCGCGGCGCAGCTGGCGCCCGCGTCGTTATTGGATTTGCTGCAATCGGCCGATGCGCTTCGGCGCCCGGAGCGACTGGCGACGTTGCTCGCCGCGTGTGAGGCGATCGCCTGTTCGATTCCGCGCGCTTCCCAAACGTATCCGCCCGCCGGCCTGCTGCGCGAGGCGCTCCGCGTTGTGTCGTCGGTCAACACCGGCGCGATTGCCAAGGCATCCAAGGCTGGAAGAGCGACCGTGCGCACGCGCGACGGCGGCATTGCCAAGGCGATCCGCGCTGCACGCATCGAAGCGCTGCGCGAATGGAAATGCAGAAGCTAACTTAAATGCGGTACGCAATCGCACGCATGACGTCGGCCGCGCGCCGCATCAGATACTTGACCGGAGAAGGAACCGGCGCCGCCCCCGCTTCGAGCGCCATCGCGCCGTGACGCACCTCGTCGTCGCGCATCTGCTCGACGATGGCGAGGCTCTTGGTGTCGGCGGCCGGCAGACGATCGATGTGACCGGTCAAATGCTCCTCGACCTGTCGCTCGGTCTCGACGACGAATCCGAGATTGGTCCGATCGCCGGCAAAGCCCGCCGCGACGCCGATCGCGAAAGCGCCGGCATACCAGAGCGGATTGAGTAGCGATGTGCGGTCGCCCAGCGCAGCGAGGCGTTGCTGCGTCCACGCGAGGTGATCCTCTTCGTCGCGCGCTGCGGCCGCAAAGCGTTCCTTGATCGCAGGGTCGCGCGCGACGAGCGCTTGTGCCGCGTAAAGCGCCTGTGCGCACACTTCGCCGGTGTGGTTGACGCGCATCAATCCTCCGGCTTGCCGTCGCTGCTCCGGCGAGAGCTCCGGCTCGGGCAGATTCTCGCCGGGGGCCAGGCGCGTAGGCTGTACGTTACCGGAAAGCGTGCGCAACGCGCGGTCGAAGCCGAGGATCAGCGAATCGATCATCTGAGCATGATAACGCGTTCGTTTCTGTCGAAGCGGGATGAGCCGCTGCGCGAGGGGCTTCGGCGTGGCGCAAATCAGGTCGTCAAAGCGGGACAGCCCGACGCTCACGGCCGCGCCGGGTACCCGTAGGAAACTTCGGTTGCGGACATCCGAGCGCAGTGACGTGCCCCTGTCCGCTGCCTTCGCAGACGAGCAAAAAAACGGGCGCCCGAAAGCGCCCGCGATTTCGTTGCTGTGGTTCGAAGCTTAGAACAGATGGATCATGCCAAGTACGATACCTTGTGGCTTGCCGTTGCTGCCGCAAGTCGGTTGCGACGTCGTGCAGCTCGTATTGATCGTGTACGAGTTGATGTTGAACGTGTACGCCGCGTTGCGATCGTTGTTCAGCTTGACGTAGCCCGCGTAGACCTGCGTGCGCTTCGACAGCGGATACGTGTAGCTGACTTCCCACTGTTGCGACTTGGTATCG
>Ga0066709_100000786_pt1 | contig 18743 bp, 10 predicted proteins | sample GraSoiAngelo_158_FD_79665 | JGI IMG/M metagenome (GOLD analysis project Ga0066709, IMG submission 79665) | Grasslands soil microbial communities from the Angelo Coastal Reserve, California, USA - 14_1009_16_30cm | ecosystem: Environmental > Terrestrial > Soil > Grasslands | place: USA...
GGCCCCCTGCCGCTGGTCGAAGCACGCCTCGCCCTCGGCGCACTCGTCCTGCTGCCGCTGCTGTGGGCCGCCCGCGCGCGGTTCAGCGTCGCGCTGTGGCTGCGCATCGCCGGCATCGCCGCCGTCAACTCCGTCATTCCGTTTGCGCTGTTCGCCTGGGGCGCCGAGCGGGCGCCGGCGGGCATCGGCGCCATCAGCAACGCCATGACGGTGATGTTCGCCGCCGTCATCGCCTTCCTGTTCTACGGTGAGCAGATCGGCCCGCGGCGCCTCATCGGCCTGGTGGCCGGATTCGTGGGCGTGGCGATTCTCGCGAGCGGCAGGACCGCGGGCGTGAGTGTCTGGCCTGCCGCATTGGCGGGCACTACGGCGTCGCTCCTGTATGGCGTCGGCCTCAACCTGGTGCGCCGTTATCTCACCGGTTACCCCGCCGGCGCGGTGGCGGCCGCGGCGCTCGTGAGCGGCAGCGTGCTGCTGGCCCCGCTGGCGATCTACCTCTGGCCGCACCACGCCATTCCCCCCGGCTCCTGGGTGAGCGCCATCCTGCTAGGCGTCCTATGCACCGGGATAGCGTTCGTGTTCTATTACCGACTCGTCGCCCGCATCGGCGCCGCGCGGACCTCCACCGTCACCTACCTGATACCCCTGTTCGGCGTGATCTGGGCCTGGCTGGTTCTCGGTGAGCCGCTCACCGTGAGCATGGCGATGGCGGGGGCGCTGATTCTGGCGGGCGTCGCGCTCAGCCAGCGCCAAGCCAGGCGCTGAGGCACTGCAGAGTGAGGCAGCGCCCGCTGCAATCTGCGCCCGAAGCCGTTCGAGCCGCGACATCCACGTCAGCGGCAATCGGAGATCACCATGAGCCTTGAAGGACTCTTCCAGCATCTCAGCGGGCGACATCAGATCGATGGACATCAAGTGCCGGGGTCCGGCGAAGCCCGCGTACGAGTCATCGATCCGGCCACCGAGCAGGTCATCGGCGAGCTGCTCGAGGCCACGCCCGCGGAGGTCGACGCGGCCGTACGGGCCGCGAACGCCGCGCAGAAGCAGTGGAACAAGGTGAACTACCACAAGCGCGCGGAGCTCCTGCACGAGGCGTCGCGCGCGATGCGGGAGGCGCGCGCGTCGGTCGCCGAGATGCTGACCCGCGAGATGGGCAAGCCGTACAAGGAATCGGCAGACGAGGTGATCTGGTCGGCGACCGCGACCGACTACTATGCCGAGATTGCCCGCCACGAGGCCGGCAAGGTTCTGGGTCCCGTCGTGGACCACCAGTTCCACTTCACGACCAAGGAGCCGCTCGGCGTGGTCGTGATCATCCTGCCGTTCAACTACCCGCTGTGCCTGTTGTGCTGGCAGGCGGCTGCAGCGCTTGCGAGTGGCAACGCGGTCATCATCAAGCCTTCGGATCTGACGACGCTCACCACGCTGAAGTTCGTCGAGGCCTTCGCCATGCTTCCGCCCGGTCTCGTTCAGGTCCTCGCCGGCGGTGCGCAGGTCGGGCAGCAGCTCGTCAATCACCCCGACACGCACATGGTGGCCTTCACCGGCGGTATCGAGACGGGAAGATGGGTAGCGCAGACCTGTGCCGGCATGTACAAGCGCTCGCTCATCGAGACTTCCGGCAACGACCCGTACATCGTCATGCCGTCGGCGCCGGTCGACATTGCGGCGCGCGGCGCGGCGTTCGGGGCGTATCTCAACTGCGGTCAGGTGTGTGCGGCGGCCGAGCGATTCTACGTACACGCCGCGATCTACGATGAGTTCGTCGCCTGCCTGATAGAGCATACGAAGAAGGTTCGGGTGGGAAACGGCCTGGACCGGGTCGACATGGGACCGATGGCATCGGAGCGCGAGCTGCTGCGCTTCAGAGGCATCCTGCAGCGGGCGAAGGATGAGGGGATCCGCACCGCCGTCGGCGGCGGGCGCCCGGCCGGCTTGAAGCGCGGTTGGTTCGTCGAGCCGACCGTGCTGGTCGACGTTTCGGCCGGGTCCGCTATCCTGAACGACGAGTCCTTCGGGCCGGTGGCTCCGGTGTGCAGGGTCGCAAGCTTCGAGGAGGCCATCACGCATGCCAACCGCTCGCGCTACGGCCTGGGTGCCACGATCTACACGCGCGACCTCGATGAGGCGATGCGGGCCGTGAACGAGCTGGAGGCGGGCATGGTGTGGGTCAACGCTCCGCTGCTCGACAACGACGCCGGTCCGTTCGGTGGCCGCAAGCAGTCCGGCATGGGCCGGCAACTGGGGTCGGAAGGGCTCGATACCTTCCGGCACACCAAACTCGCGATGATCGATCCGGCCGCGCACGCCCACGACTTCTGGTGGTTCCCCTACAGCGACGCCGAGGCGTTTCCGCGGCCCGGCGAGCGCTGAGAGCTCAGTGTATGTCGAATCCGTTGCCTCCCGAGCTCGCCCGCCGGATCGATGCGCTGGAAGCGCAGCCCGCCGCGCAGGACTTCGATCCTGTCAGCTGGCTGTGGCTGGCCCTCCTCGGCGTGGTGCTGCCGATCGCGCTGCTCATCCTCGGGTGGTGGCTTTGAAGCATCCGGGTGCGGCCCAGCAGGCCGGCTAAGATGAGCCTCGCGGACGGCGGTCTTGCTGACAAGAGCGCATGGCCGCTGTTGCCGGCGGAACGATCTTGGGGACCCTGGCGACTCGCCATCGCGCTCGCCACCGCGGCGGCGGCGACCTGGTGCTATCTGATCGGCGAGTACGTCGGCTACTACCTGAATTTCTTCCAGGGCGCCGCCGCGATGAGCGCCGGTTGCATGATCGGCATGTTGATCGTGTTTCTCGCCGCCGGACCGATCTGCGCTCGCTATGGCATCGATTCGGTCGCCTCCACCAAGCCGCAGTTCGGTAGCAGCGGCTGGATCATTCCCGCCCTGATGCAGCTCATCTCGATCATCGGCTGGAATTCGCTGCTGCTGATCTTCTTTGCGAAGTCCGCCACCGAGCTGCTGAGCGTGCTGGGCCTGCTGTCACCTGCCATCAGCGCTCGCCAGATCGTGCCCGGCGCCGCCCTGCTCGCCTGCACGCTCATCTATTTTTCGCTGCTGTGGGGCGCGAGGGGCGTTTCCACCATCTCGAAGATCCTGGTCGCGCACGTTCTCATCGGGCTGTGGATGCTGTACCTGCTCGTCTCCCATCGCTGGCCCGAGCTCGAGGCCGCCAGGCCCGCCCTGGCCAGACCCGACCGGCTGTGGGACTACACCACCGGGCTCGAGCTCGGGATTTCCTCGACGCTGTCCTGGTGGCCATACGTCGGCGCCATGATCCGCATGGCCCCCAATGCGCGTACCGCGGTGCTGCCGGTCATGCTCGGCATGGGAGCCCCCGTGCCGTTGCTCAGTCTCATCGGGCTTGCCGGGGTACTGGTGCTGAAGACCTCCGATCCTGCTCAGTGGCTGCGCACGGTCGGCGGCACGCCCTACGCGATCGTAGCGCTGCTGTTCGTCGGGGCGGCGAATTTCGGCACCGCCATCGCGGGCATTTACTCATCGGCCATCGGGCTGCGTAATTTTGCAGCTCTCGAGCGCACGCCCTGGTGGTTGCTGCTGCTCGCAACCATTGCGCCGGTGGCCGTCATCGGCGTGCTGATTCCGGAGCTGTTCTTCGCGAAGTTCGGCACCTTCCTGGCGTTTCTCGGCGTGGGATTTGCGCCCCTGTGCGGAATCCAGATCGCGGACTACTTCGTGCTGCGTCACCGCAGAGTGAGCCTCAGGGGAATCTACGCGCGCGACCCCGCCGGGCCCTACGCTTATCTGCACGGGTTCAATCCGGCCGCGGTCGTCGCGCTTGCGCTCGGCTGCGCGGTGTACATCGGGCTCCTGAACCCGCTCACATTCGCTTCCAGCGCGCCGTACGAGTTCCTCACCGCATCGCTGCCCGCGGCGCTCTGCGCCGGCGTCGCGTATCTGGTGGGATCGCGTGTGTACGGGCCTTACGGGCCTCACCCGCCTGCGACCGGCTAGCAGCCGGTGCCACCGCCGCAGCGCATGCCCTCCGTTCCACTCGACCAGAGCCCATGGAACAGGTCGCAAAAGCTCAGCCTGGCGGCGGTGTTCTCCGCAAGCTTCGGAGTGGGTTTGATCTTCGGCTTTCAGCCGCCGTTGATGGCGCTGGTTCTGCAGCGCGGCGGGGCTTCGAGCTTCGAAATCGGTGCGGTGACCAGCATCAGCACCGTAGCGGTCATGCTCTGCGCACCCCTGTATCCGGGCGCGATCGCGCGCCTCGGGTTGCGTTCCGCAATCATCCTCGGAATTGCAGTCTCCACCGCCATACTGTTGCTCATGCCGCTGCTTCCGGGCTTTCAGGGTTGGCTTGCCCTGCGCTTCGTAACCGGCTGCGCGTTGGGTCTGGAGTGGATCGCGAGTGAAGTCTGGCTCAACACCTTGAGCACCGATCAGTCGCGCGGCACGGTCATGGCGACCTACGCCACGGTGTTCGCGGCCGGCGTCATGGCAGGCCCCCTGCTGCTGCAAATCACCGGCACGGCCGGGTGGCGGCCGTTTGACGTCGGGGCGCTGTGCCTGGCGCTCACCGCTCTGCCCCTGCTTCTCGTGCGCGAGAGCTCAGCCAGGGAGCCCGGGCCGCGGGACCGGCTGCAGTGGCTGCGTATCGCGCGCGCCGCGCCCATCGTGATGCTCGCAGCGTTGATTGCGGGCCTCGTGGAATCGGCCTATGTGTCGCTCCTGCCCGTATTCGGTCTGCTGCGCGGCCTCGACGAGCGCACATCGCTGCTGCTCGTGAGCGTCTTCCTCGCCGGCAATGTCATCCTGCAGCTGCCGATCGGCTGGCTGGCGGACCGGCTGGGGCGTCGCCGCGTGTTGAGCGGGTGCGCGAGCGTCTGTGTGGTCGGCCCGGTACTGCTTTCAGCCGCAATCGGCACCTGGCTGCTGTGGCCGCTGCTGCTGCTGTGGGGCGGAACGATGTACGGCTTCTATACGCAGGGAATCGCGCTCCTCGGGGAATCGTACCCGCCCCCAGAGCTTGCCGACGCCAACGCCGTGTTCGTCGTCGTGTATTGCGCCGGCGGCATCGTGGGTCCGAGCCTTGGAGGGCTGGCGATGGACTCCTGGACGCCGAATGGCCTGCTGGTATTCCTCAGCTGTGCGCCGCTGCTGCTTGGCGCCGGCCGGCTGCCGTGGCTGCGCAGGCTCGCCAGGTGAGCAGGTCGCCCGCGGAATCACCCCTTCGCGCCCGCGCCCACGTGAGTCGTCGTCTCATTCACTGCATGCTCGATGACGTGCAGCCGCTCGCCGGCGAGTGCCGCAAACGGCGCCGACAGCGCGAGATGCGCGGAAAGTGGAATCAAAAGCTGTACCGCATCTCAAAAGTGACCCAACGTGGCGGGGCGATGCTCCTTTCCGAATATCCCCCACTCGACACAACGTCAAACCTGTCGACCGTGATGACCCTATTGCCTAGGTTCTTCACGGACAGACTGGAGCTCCATTTCCCATCAGGGGTGGTATAGCCGGCGCTCACATTGCCTTCGACATACTTCGGCCCGATGAGCTCCGGTTGGTTGACCGACCCGTAGAAGCGTGATCCGACATACAGCAAGTTCCCTGCGGCGAAGAAAGTGCCGAACGGCTCGCGCCATTCCTTTCGCAGGTCAGCCGTCGCCGAAAGATTCGGTGCAAGTGGCTGCACTTGGTCCGCAAAGGTTGCATCCGGTAATTCTACGCCCGTCACCTTGGTGTGAAGGTAAGCCAGGCCGAGATCCGCCGTCAAAGTCGGCGTGAGCAACGCAGACACGCTGAGCTCGGCGCCGTAGTCCCGCGCCGGGGCGTTGAATAGAATGGACGTGAAATTTACGAACTTGAATGCCTGATAGTCCTGATAGTGATAGTAGAATAAATCGCCATTGAGTCTCACGCGATGGCTGAACAGCTCCGACTTGAAGCCGACTTCCGTGTCCGTCAATATCTCGGGCCTTACGTAAATAGAAGCGAACGTAAGTCCAGGTCCAGGGAAAGTTGTCGCCGATATCTCGCCACCTTTGGTGCCACGGCGAATCCCGGCATAGAGCATCAGGTCGCTGGATGGCTTGTAGTTGAGCTGCAGGTTTCCCGACCATTGGGTATCGGTGACGTCCCCATGCACGAACTGGCTGGTGGGGGCAAGGCCGTAACTGGTGCACAAGGCCGGACTGGCGATAACGCAGAATGCGGTAAGGTTGATCCCCTTTTTGTCCCTCTCGACGCGCTCTCCCAGGGTGATGTTCCATCGACTGGTGAGTGCGTAGTCGACCTGATCGTATAAGGCATACGTCGTAACGTTCTGAGTATATACGGTGCCCGTAAGAAGGATGGGAGCATAGATACTGGTATAGATGCTGTCGTTGTCGTAATGGCCGCGGATGTTGAGAAGGTATAGTCCCGCCACCCATTGCGCCGACCCGGTGTGACCGTTCAATTGCAGTTCTTCGGAACCCTGATATGCAGCGGCGTCATTCCTGTATCCGACTATCGGGATAGGGCTATCGCTGTCCTCCTCGAGGTAATGCTTACCATAGTTGGTATAGTTCGTGATTGAGGTGAGCTTTGCCCACGACATTTCATGCGTGAACGTGTTGGTGACGCCCGCAATTGAACGAGCAAAGTTTCCCACGCGCGGGTCCGAGAATTGAAATGGATCACCGCTCGGCGCCCGATAACCCTGGCAGTTGGTCGCTCCGGGCGAGACGGTGTACCCGAGACTTGAGCAAAAGTTCACGAACAGTGCGCCGCTGTTGTCCTCGGCCAGGCCGTGATTTGCCGGATTCGGGGCGGCCGGGGACGGGATATACACTCCGGCCGCGATCGGGAACGACCGGGAGGCGAAAACTTCAAGCAGATCCTGCGTACTCCCGGTGAGCTTGTATAGCAGCTGAAAGCGGCCGTTCGCCGTATTGTCGGCTCCAAGTGAAGGACCGAGAGTGTTGTGCAACCAAGGAGACTGCCGGTTGTAGAGGAACGAGAAGCGCGCATCCAGATTATCGGTCACTGGCCCGCTGATTGCGCCCTCGGTATTGAACTGGCCGTAGCTGCCGACCTCTTCCTTCAGATACCCGGTGAAACTGTCGGTTGGCTTGTTGGTTGTAATCTGAACCACACCGCCGTTTGCGTTGCGCCCGAACAGAGTACCCTGAGGGCCGCGCAGTATGGAAAATTGCTGCAGGTCGTAGAGCCCGAGTCCGGCGGCTCCCTGGAAGCTGAGGTAAGCGCCATCGATGTAGAGTGCAACAGGCGACTCCTGGTGCTCGGCAAAGTCCAACTGCCCGATGCCGCGTACGTAGATAGCCATCGCGTTCGCGGCCTGCCCGAATTCAGTTATCAGCACACCCGGGCTGGCTGCCGCCAAGTCTTCAGTGCGCACGACGCCGAGAGTGGCAAGCCGATCTCCGGAGAGAGCGGTGATGGCGATAGGGACTTCCTGGAGGTTCTCCGACCGCTTCTGGGCAGTGACGACGACCTCCTGGAGAGCTGGCCCCTGCGACGCGGCGGATTGTGTTCCCGCCCCGCCACCCTCTCGGCCGGAGGCCGATTGAGGCTCCGCGTCGCTTTCCGACACGGCCGCATTTGCAACCAGCGACACTGCTCCGAGCGACATCAACAGTACCAATGTCAGCTTCCGCATGTTACGCACCCCCTCGAGTGAACGCGCACGGCATCTCTGAGCGACCCCGTCATCTTCATCGAGCCGATTGCGCGTCACGCGCACAAGCCCGCTGCCCGTAGGTCGCAGCAGGCGCCACGTCATTGCCCATCACAAAAAGAGCGATTTGAGACCCCCACCCGTCACTTGCATGTCAGTCAATATTTTTTACAACGAATACCACCCTGAGCGGAGCACGTCAACCGCCATCGCATCCGCCGCGCAGGTTCTACAACCTGCGCGCGCTCCTTACCCGACGGCCATGCGCTTTTTCTTCTCCGGATCATCGAACGGCAGCGTGTGCGCAGTCGCCGGGCCCTTGACGTTCTTGCCGCGAATTTCCAGGCGCGTCCCGTGCACGGCCACCGGCACGTCAAGTCGGGCGATTGCCATGGATTTGCGGGTAAGCGTCGAGTACATCGCGCAGGTCACGACGCCGACCTTCTTGTTGCCGGCGTACACGGGATCCCCCATGTCAGCAGGAACGCTGCCCTCGACCAGCAGGCCGAAGATCCGGAAGCGCTCCTTGCCCTTGAGCCGATAGTGCTGATCCGCTCCGCGGAAGTCGGTCTTGCCGGGACTGACCGTGAAGTCGAGCCCGAGCTCCCACAGGGTGTCACCCGGCGGATCCTTCTCGAAGGGATACATCTGCGACATGTCATACGGATAGAACAGCAGATAGCTTTCCACGCGCAGCATGTCGAGCGTGGCGAAACAGGTCGGGACGATGCCGAGACTCTTGCCTTGCGCGAGCACGGTGTCCCAGATGAGCCCCGCGTCTTCGCCCTTGCAGAAGATCTCGTAGCCACGCTCGCCCGTGTATCCCGTCCGCGAGAGCACCACGGGCCGGCCGAAGAGCAGCGCGGGCCTGTGATGGAAGTATCCGAGATCGCGAATACCCGGCACGTGCCGGGCCAGGAATTCCACGGCCATGGGACCCTGCAGCGACAGATCGTGGAGATCCTCATCGACGATCATGGCCGCGTTGCGGCCGACCACCGCGGTGGTGAGCGTCTCGTGTCCCGCGCCGCTGCCGTGCACCACCATCCACGTGTTAGGACCGGTGCGGTACAGAATACAGTCCTCGATGAAGTGCCCCGCCTCGTTCAACATGCAGGCGTACGCGCACTTCCCCGGGTAGATCTTGGCTATGTCGCGCGTGGTCGCCTGGTGCAGGATGGGCGCGGCGTGCGGCCCGGTGAGGTAGAGCTTCTTGAGACCCGACACGTCCATCAGCCCCGCCTTGGTGCGGATGGCGACGTGGTCGAGCGCCATGTCGTGGGCATAGGTCCACGCGGTGCCCATGCCGTTCCAGTCTTCGAGCTTCGAGCCCAGTGCGCGATGACGATCAGCGAGAACCGATGTGCGCCAGGTTAGTGCCATGGTCTCCCTCCTGAGGGGTTTGCCGGGTAGCGGTTAGTGCGGGAAATGAGCGCGCAGCGCGTCTGCGATCTCGAAGATATCCGCCACGATGCCGTGGGTGGCGATGCTGAAGATCGAGGCTCCGGCATCGGCATTCACCGCCACGATCGTGCTGACGTGCTTCATCCCGGCAAGATGTTGAATCGCCCCGGAGATCCCCATCGCCACGTAGAGCTTGCAGGCGCTTGCGGTCTTGCCGGACTGGCCGATCTGGCGGCTCTTGGGTAGCCAGCCGGCGTCTGCGATCGGCCGCGAGCATCCGAGAACCGCGCCGAGGGCACGAGCGAGCTCCTGGAATCGCGCGACGTTCGCCTGCTCGCCGATGCCACGCCCGATGGCGAGAATGAACTCGGCGCTGGTCATGTCGATGTCGTCGCTGGCGGTCGGCTCGATGAACTCCAGACCTGTCACGCGTGCGCGCGCGGGCGGGGCCGCGAAGTGGCTCACCGCCGGCGTCGCCCGGCCTTCCGGCGGCTTGAACATGTTTCCGCGCATGGCAAGCACGACCACCGCCCGACCGGGGAAGTCCACCTCGACATTGACCTTCTGGCCGTAGCCACCGCGCGTGGCGAGCAGCGCGTCCCCCTCGTAGCCGATGCGAAACACGTCCGTGGCGAAGCCGTAATTGCCCTTGGCTGCGAGTGCGGCCGCGTAGCCGAAGGAGTCGATGCTGTGTGGCACGAGGACCAGCGCGGGCCGGCGTGCCTCGATCAGCGCACCCACGGCCGCTTCGAGGGCGTCGGGATCGAAGTCCCTCGCCGCCGTCTGCACCGTGACAATCTCGTCCACTCCCGCAACGCTCACGCCGGGGATGAGCCGCTGCGGCTCATCCGCCAGCAACGCCACCGCGACGCGCTCGCCCGCAGAGCGCCTGGCCGATTGCGCGGCGCTCACCATCTCCAGCGTTGCGGGCCGCAGCTCCCCGCGCCGCTGCTCGGCAATGATGAGAATTCCGCTCATGCTGCACCCCCGGCGCGCTCCTCGATGAGTTGCGCCAGACGCGCCGCCTGCTCCTCGATGCTGCCTTCGATCATCTGCGCGCGCCCCTTTTCCGGCACGTACATGCGCCTCACGCGTGAGAGCGAGCCGCCCTCGCCCACCTCGCTGTCCGCAATTCCCAGATCCGCGTGTGCCAGCACTTCGATCGGCTTGGCTGCCGCCTGCTTGATGCTGCGCAGCGACGCATAGCGCGGCGTGTTGATGCCGAGTTGAATGGTGAGCACGGCAGGACAGTCGATCCGCATCTCATGCAACACGCCACCCTCCAGCTCGCGGCGCACCACGGCGTGGGCCGCACCGGGGGTGTAGGCAAGCTGGGTTATTACCGCCGCATGCGGCCAATCGAGAAACGCCGCGACCGCGATTCCCGTCGATGCAAAGGCATGATCCGCGGACTGCACGCCGGCAAACAGGAGGCCGGGCTGTTCCCGGCGCGCGACGGCGGCAATGACTCGTGCAATCGCGATGGAATCGGAGCCCAGCATGGCATCGTCCCACACCCGGATGGCCCGATCGGCGCCCTTGGCCAGGCACTTGCGCAGCGCCTCGTCCGCATCGTCGGGACCTATGCATACCGCGACCACTTCGACGGGCGTGGTGGCGGCCTCCCTGATCTTGACCGCCTCCTCGAGCGAGTAATCGTCCCACTCGTTCAGATCGCGCAGCAGAAAGTCCGCCTCCACGTCCTTGCCGTCCGCGCGGATCTCGAAATCCTCATCGAGGGATGCGACCTGTTTGACCGCAACCAACACCTTCACTGCCTGATCCTCGTCATGCAGCGACTCCCGGAGCACCTTGCGCTTGCCGGTGCGCGAGCGCCTCGCGCACGAGCTCGATGAGCTCCCGCACCACGAACCTGCCTTCGTTGCCCGTCGCTTTGAGCGCGTCCTCGAACATCGTCAGGTCCTTGGGACAGCTCACCACGTACACCTGCAACCCGGAGATTGCCGCCGCCTCGCGCATGCGGTTGTGCGCGGGCCGGTCCGCCCCGACGGGGTCCGGCATCCAGATGCGCCCGCCGCCCGCGCCACAGCAAAATGAGTTGGCGCGGCAGCGGCCCATCTCGATGAGCTCGCACCCCAGCAGGCGCAGAATCTCGCGCGGCGCCTCGTAACCCTTGTTGAAGCGCCCGAGGTGACAAGGGTCGTGGAAGGTTACGCGCAGGCCGAGCTGGCGGGCGATGTTGAGCCGTCCCTCCTGCAGCAATCTCAGCAGCAGCGTCGTGTAGTGCTCGATCTCGTAGCGGCCACCGAAGTCCGGGTATTCGTTGCGAATTGTGTTGTATGAATGCGGGTCGGTGGTCACGATCGTCTTGAAGGATGCCGCCGACAGGGACTCGATGTTGGATGTCGCGAGCACTTCGTAGAGCCCCTCCTCGCCCACACGCCTGACATCGTTGCCCGCGTTCGACTCCCCGTCGTAGAGAATCCCGAAATCAACTCCCGCCTCGCGCAGCAACCAAGCCAAGCCCTGGGTCACCTTCTGGTTGCGCGGATCGAAGGAGGCGTAGTCGCCGACGAACCACAGCACATCGACCGGTTCCTGGCGCGCATCCTTGACCGCAAACGGCAGCGCCTTGGTCCAGGCCGCACGCTTGCGCTTGCTTTCGCCGAAGGAGTTGCCGGTCTTGTGGATCGTTTGCAGAGTCCTCTTCAGCTGCGGGTCCATCTGGCCCTCCTCGACCAGCTTGCGGCGCATCTGCACGATGACCGGCACGTGCTCGATCGCTACCGGACACACTTCGACGCAGGCCATGCACGTGCGGCACGACCACAGGGTTTCCATCGCGACCTGGCCCGGTCCCTTGCCGTGCACGTCGAGCTCGGCCTGCTCAGGCAGCGTTGCAGACTCCAGCGTGCGGTTGGCGAACTCCCGCAACGACAGGATCACATCGCGCGGCGAGAGCGGCGCTCCCACCGCCCGGGCCGGACAGACTTCGTGGCAGCGGCCACATTTCGTGCAGGCATCGAGGCTCAACAGCTGCTTCCAGCTGAAGTCGGTGATGTACTGCGCGCCGGCGCGTTGCTGTTGCTCGGGGACTCGCGGCAGGCGCTGCGCGGCGAGCGGATCGCGCAACAGGAGCGAGCCCGCGGCGGTGAGGATGTGCTTGACCTTGGTGAAAGGAATCAGCGCGATGAAGACCAGCGCCAGCAGCCCGTGAAACCACCACAAGCCGGTGCGCAAGGCACCGCCGGCTGCCGCGCTCATGCCGGCCGCACGCAGGCCCTCGGCCAGCGCCGCGCCCGCCGGAGACCACCAACGATAGGCCCACACGTCCGGTCTCGCCTCGAGCCAGACCAGCCGCGCCGCCTCGAGCAGGTAGCCGGTCGCGACAATCACCAGTAGTGTGCACAGAAACGCCCAGTCTTCGCGTCGATAGCCACTGCGGTCGTAGTCCGGATCCCCCGGCTGCCGATCCGGGCGCGTGTAGTCGAGCTTGGGGGGCTTCAGCCAGCCGCGGCGGTACATCATGTACAGGAGTCCGCCGGTGAGCAGCACGCCGGCAACATCCAGCACCAGCGAGAACCACAGATAAAACGCCCCATGCCAGAAGTGGACCCCGAACAGCGGACCCAGAAGGTCGTAGTCCAAAGTGATCGTGGCCGTGCCCAGGAACAGCAGCACGAAGCCGTAAAAGATGAGGCGATGAGCGGCGCCAGCGGCCCGATCACGGTGCGCAACGGTGCGGTGACTCAGGACTGTGCCGATCATTGCCTGGAAGCGCGCGAGCAGGCGGCCGTCCACGTCGGCGGCGGAGCCGCGCCGGTACTTCCTCACCTCGACGTAGACGCCGAAGCAGAAGACCGTGACAGCGGCAAAGGCGACCACGTAGAAGGCGGCAATCGCCGCGGGCGCGAAGTCCTCGAACAGCACCCGCGTGACGGCGGTGGGATCGCGTATCATGGGATTGGCGCCAACCGCCTGCGGCGGTTTCCGCGAGCGCCACCTGCCGGTTCACGCTTCATGCTAGGTCTGGTACTCGACGAGCGTCTTACCCTCCGGCATGTGCGATACGCCCCACACGGCGACCTCACGCCGGTAGGGTTTCGGTAACTGCGCGTTCGGCTCCTCGATCTCGCGTGCCAGCCGGTGGCCCGAGAATGTGGCGTCGGCGATAAGGCGCGGCGCTTCGGCATCCCCGATCAGGTAGACGGCCTTTACGCCGTTCTCAGCCCACTTCGCCTTGCTGTCCCTGAGCTGCCGGTGCAGCGAATCGTCCGAGTGGCGGCCGGTGACCAGCACGAGCGACTCGAAGTCGAGCCAACGCTGCGTCCGGTTCTCATCGCGCGGCGGTACACCCGGACCGCGATAGGTACGTCTGGAGCCCTCGCCGTATACGTCATAGACCTCGAGTCGATTCGGCTCGATGCGCGAGCAGAAGGTGTGCGCCAGCTCCTTGATGTGCAGCTCATGCAGGCGGCGCATCATGTTCGGGTACTCGAGCGTGAAGTGCATGTAGTTGGCGAGGTGCACGCCCGTCACGATCGTGACGTCATGGCCGGCCGACGCCAGCTTCTCCGCCAGGCTCGGAGCCATGAAGTAGGTATCCGCGTTCAGGATCACGACGCGCTTGCCGATCGGCTTCTTGCCCGCGAGAACCTGCTCGGGCGTGAGCTGATCGGCCCGCGCGGCATCGGCGCCCGGGATGGGATCATGCGTCAGGCAGTTGGTCCCATCGGTGTTCCAGCTGGAGCCGGTGGCGATGACGATCTTTTCCGCGCCATAAGCGAGCGCCGCGGCGGCGGTCATCGGCTTCTGTCCGAGCGCCAGCTGCGACTGCTTGTTCTTCTTGACGAGCTTGCCGATCTGCAGCTCGCGGTAGTCGCGGTGATAACCCCACTCGCCCAGTCCGGGGAGCGTGATGATCTGGTTCAGATGGCCGCCGATCTTTGCCGCCGTGTCGTACAGATGCACGGTGTAACCGCGCTCCAGCAGCACGCGGGCGCACTCGGATCCCGCGGGACCGGCACCGATCACCAGAATGGAGTCCTCGGAAGTCTTCTTCGGGAATTTCTCCGGATGCCAGCCGCGCCGATACTCCTCACCCGCGGTCGCGTTCTGTGTGCAGATCATCGGCGGACCGCCGATCTCCCAGCGGGAAATGCAGACGTTGCAGCCGATGCACACGCGGATGTCGTCTAAGCGACCTTCTTCGATCTTCTTCGGCAACCAGGGATCGGAGATTGACGGACGCGCGGCGCCGATGATGTCGGCGATTCCCTTGGTGACGATCTCCGTCATCTTCTCCGGGTCGGTAAAGCGCCCGACTCCCAGCACGGGCTTTTTCACGACCTGCTTGATGATCCGGGTCCACGGCACCTGGTGTCCCTGGAGGTAGAAGCGCGAAGGGCCGGCGTCCTCGCCCCACTCGGCGATATCGCCGACGTCGATATCCCACAGATCGACTAGCGGGTCGGCAAGGCTCGCAAACTTTACTCCGTCGCGTTCCACCTCGACGCCGGGCTGCCCGTACAGCGAGTCCACGGCGAAGCGTGTCGCGATGGCGCAGTCCTTGCCGACCGCCTTGCGCACCTTCTCGAGGCTCTCGAGCCAGAAGCGCGCGCGGTTCTCCACCGAGCCGCCATATTGATCGCGGCGCTTATTGTAGTAGGGGGATAGGAACTGCAGCGGCAGATACGAGTGCGCGCCGTAGACGTAGACGATGTCGAAGCCCGCATCGCGCGCGCGCAGCGCCGCATCGACGTAGTACTGCTGCACCATGGCGATGTCATCGAGATCCATCTCCTTGCAGTACGTCAGGGTCTCGAATTCCGAGGCATATTGGCTCGGTCCGCGGGGCGTGGCCCGCGATTCCATGTTGGGCGCGTGCGAAGCGCCATACCACAACTCAATGCCCGCCAGGGAGCCGTACTTGTGAATGTGGTCCGTCATGGCCCGCAGGTTGCGCACGTCGCCCGCGTCCCAGATTCGCGCGGACAGGCGGTGCGTGTCGTCGGACTCGGGATGAATGGAACAGTATTCGGTGTTGATTCCGGCCCAACCCCCTTCCGCCTTGAGCGAGCGATGCGCCGCCTGGAAGCCCGGCCGGTCGGAGCCCGCGCCGATGCAGTGCGGCACCTGGTAGAACCGGTTGCGCAAAGTCTTGGGGCCGATCTTGATGGGCTGAAACAGTACGTCGTGCTTCGGATCGCGTGCCATATCTATCCCCTCTCGTGGCGTCTTGTGTGGCTCGAGGACGATGCGCGCCTCGAGCCCGCTTCATTCGTTGACGGCGACTGCCCCGAGGTCGCGTCCCACCTCGAGCAGCGTCGTCCAGAAATAATGCGCAAAGCTCGGGTCCACCCACAGCGTGAGGACGGGTTCCCGGTCGGAGCCGCCTCTGATGAACGCCACCACCCCCACCCCGATCATGGAGGTGAGGGTGACGGCGCCGAAGTCAGCTGCGCACGACTCGAGCCGCGGTGCGAAATCGACGCTGCAGATCTGACGCAACAGCAGGTTGAGATGAGCGCCGCCGATGCCGATCACCAGATCCGCTCGCGCGACCGGATAAACCTCCGCCGGCCGCAGGGCGGATCCGAGCTGCCGCCATGCCGACTCGACGCGCTCCGCTCCGCCGTCCACGGCCTCGACGAGGAACTCCGCAAGACCTAAGCGTGCGACCAGCACGCCGCCTGCGTCAACCTGCGCGCTGTTGGGCGCAGACGGCACCGCAAGGCCCGCGGCAGTGAGCCACGCCTCTGCCGCCGGGCCCTTACACCCGAAGCGCTCGCGTCGCGACAGGTCCTCGAGCCGCAAGCGAGCGCCCGCCGGGTCCCCTCGTCCGGACGAGGCGCTTCCCGACCCGGTTTCCAGCGGGGATCGGCGTCGGGCGGTGACGAGGGACACACGCTGGCGGGCATCGCGCGCAGCGGACTTGCCGGGGCTGGATCGTTGCCGCTCGCCCTGCGGATCGTAGAACGGCGGCCGGACGATATCGGCATCGATTTCCTGTCCCTTGTCGATGCGGATGCGCAGCTTCTGGCCCGCGGCGAGCGTCGGCGTCACCAGAGCCAGACCGATGCAACGCGCGAGCGTCGGCGACCAGCCGGCGCTCGTGACGCGGCCCGCGATCTCACCCGCGCTCAGGACGAGATGCGACTCGCGCGGCGAGAGCGGCGCCTCCGGCGGCAGGCTGAAACCCACCAGCGTCTGGCGGCGCGGCTGTTTCTGCAGGATGGAGAGACTGCGCTGTCCGATGAAGAATGGCTTGTCCATCCTGAGCGCCCACGACACGTCGATTTCCAGGGCGTTCGTCACCCCATCGGTGTCCTGACCCACGATGATATGGCCCTTCTCGAGGCGCAGCATGCGTTGTGCCTCGACGCCGAAGGTCTGCAGCTTAAAGCGCGAGCCGGAGGCGTGCAGCGCCCGCCAGACATCGACGGCATAGTCCGCCGGCACATGAATCTCGTAACCGAGCTCACCGACGAAACCCACGCGCATGATGCGGCAGGGCGCCCCGGCGATGAGTCCCTCGCGGATTGCGAGGTAGGGGAACGCCTCGTCGGTAAGATCGAGCGCAGTGTGCTCGGCGAGCACCGCTCGGGAGTCGGGGCCTGCGAGGTTGAACGCGCAGTAGTGTCCGGTGAGGTTCGCGAGGCCGACCGACAGGCCCCACCAGGTCGCGAGCCGGCCGAACTCGCGGAACAGCGTAGCCGAGTTACCGGTGGTGGTCGTGAAGTAGAACGATTCCGCGCCGAGCCGTCCCACGACCCCGTCATCCACCACGACGCCCGACTCATCGAGCATCAGTCCGTAGCGGCTCATGCCGATCTTGAGGTTGGCGTAGCGTGCCGTGTACACCCTCTCGAGGAACTCCACCGCATCCGGGCCATGCACCTCGATCTTGCCGAGCGTGCCCACATCGATGAGCCCGACACGAGTGCGCACCGCGCCTACCTCAGCAAGGATGGCCTCCTCGCGGGTCTTGCCCGGCAGCGCGTAATACTCCGGGCGACGCCAGTTGCCCGCGGGCATCCACACGGCTCCGAGCGCTTCGTGCTCCCGGTCCAGGGCGGTGCGCCGCTCCGGCATGAACCCCCGTCCGGCCAGGTGCGACAGCGGTACGGGATGGAACATCGGTCGCGCCGTCGTCGTGCCCAGCGAATCGAGCGACGCGCCGCGAATCCTGCCGAGGATGCGCAGGGCATTCATGTTGGAATGCTTTCCCTGGCTCGGACCCATGCCGATGGTGGCAAAGCGCTTCAGCAGCTCGCTGCTGTCGAATCCCTCCTGGCAGGCGTTTTCCAGATCCTTCACCGTGAGGTCCTCATCGAAGTCGACGAACTCTCCGCCGCGTGGATGGCGGAAGACCGGAAAGGGGTGCGTCGGGCACTCGAGCGGCGCGGCCCACGGGCGCTGCGCCGACTCGGGGCCAAACCCAAGCCGGCCCGCCGCCTGCTCGCCCGCCGCGCGCCCGTCGGCAAGCCGCTCATCGAATGAATACACGCCGTTGACCTTGCCACAGGCATAGACCCCGGATGGCAGTGTCTGCGGCAGGAACTGCTCCGCGGCGTGCGAGTACGCCAGGCGCGCACCGGCCTGATGCAGCAGGGCGTTGGCCGGGGCGAACCCAACGCTCATCCAGATCCCATCGAGCCCGATGCGCTGCCGCTCGGGCGCCGCGCCCGCGGTGCTCTCGAACAGCAGGCCACCGACATCTCCGCCCGCGCGTGCCACCGCCTCGATGGGCGTGACGCCGTAGTGCAGCGCCACCCCGCGCCGCGTCAGCTCCTGCGCCGCGGGCATCGAGAGCGGACCCGGTGTGGGGCGCAGATCGAGCACCGCGGCCAACTCCAGGCCGTTGCTGAGCGCATCGAGCGCGGCGGCATACCCTTCCGCGTTGGCAGTCAGAACGACCACGCGCTGCGCGCTCGCGACGGCGTGCTGGTAGAGCAGGCGCTGCGCGGCGCTCGCGAGCATCACGCCGGGCAAGTCGTTGCCGCGGAAGACGGCTGGCTGCTCGTAAGCGCCCTGAGCGATGACGACGCTGCGCGCGCGAACCTTCACCAGGTACTCGGGCGCCACCAGCGCCACCCAGTGATCGGCGTAATAGCCGGCCGCGTAAGTGCTCGTCAGCAACCGTATCCGGGAATCTGCCCGCACGGCCGCGAGCAGTGCCGCGGTCTTCTCCAGCGTCGCGGTCGCACCGCCACGGGCATACCGCCCGCTCCCCCCTGCGGTCGGATTCTCATCGACGAGCAGCACGCTCGCACCGCGGCCGGCTGCCGCCAACGCGGCGCCGAGGCCGGACGGTCCGGCACCAATGACCAACACGTCGCAGAAATCGTAGCGCTTCGGCGTGCTGCGCCGGGCGGCGCGCAGATCCACCTCGCCGAGCCCGCTCAAGCGGCGGAACATGCGCTCCCAGCGTGGAAACCAGCGCTTGCTGTGAAACGCCTTGTAGTAGAACCCGACCGGCAGGAACGCAGACAGATGGTCGAGCACGGCCAGTCGGTCGTGCTCGAGACCGCCGCGGGTATTGACCGCGCTCACCCGCCAGTCGGAGTCAACCGGCACGACATCGGCACGCACATTCGGCACGCTGCGTTCGCCGCACTGCACCTGGACCAGGGTGTTGGCGTCGTGGCCCGCGGCACTCAGGAGTCCGCGCGGGCGGTGATACTTGAACGACCGTCCCAGCACTCGCACGCCGCTTGCCGCGAGCGCGGAAC
>Ga0066709_100000788_pt1 | contig 18738 bp, 22 predicted proteins | sample GraSoiAngelo_158_FD_79665 | JGI IMG/M metagenome (GOLD analysis project Ga0066709, IMG submission 79665) | Grasslands soil microbial communities from the Angelo Coastal Reserve, California, USA - 14_1009_16_30cm | ecosystem: Environmental > Terrestrial > Soil > Grasslands | place: USA...
CAGGACGGTCATGATGACTTCCCGATGACTCGGGTGCGCTGGGTACCGAGGTCCAGCGCGTGGTCGGCGGTGGCGATGGTGGCGGTGATGACGTCCCCGTCGTGCAGGTACCGCGGATTGCCGGCCTGGCGCCGGAAGAACATCCGCCACCTGGTGGCCGGGGGCAGCAGCGCGGCCAGCTTCTCCACCGGCTTGGGCGGCGCGGTCAGCGCGGTACCGCCGGGGGTACCGGTCAGCAGCAGGTCACCCGCTGCCAGCGGCTGGAACCGGGACAGCAGCGTCAACGCGCGCGCCGGCCGCACGATCATGTCCGCGACCGTGCTGTCCTGGCGGACCTGCCCGTTGATGGACAGGGTGAGCCGCAGCGTGTCCAACCGGTTCAGGTCGGCCGCGTCGACCAGGGTCAGCCACGGCCCGACCGGGGTGAAGGTGGGATAGGACTTCGACTCGTAGAACTGGGTACGGGTGAGCTGGATCTGCCGGGCGCTGACGTCGTTGGCGACCACCAGCGCGGCCACGTACCGCGGCAGGTCCTCGTCGGTCACGGTGGTGCCGACCGGGAGGTCCCGGCCGATGACCAGGCCGAGTTCGACCTCGTAGTCGAGGAACTCGACCCCCTCCGGGCGGATGATGTCGCCGGTCGGGCCGGTGATCGAGTGTGAGGCCTTGCGGAAGAAGGCCGGCGGTACCCGGTCCGGGTCCATCCCGGAGTCGACGGCGTGGGAGCGGTAGTTCACCATCTGCGCGACCACCCGGGTGGGGGCGGTCACCGGGCTGAGCAGGTCCAGCGAATCCGCCGGACGCGCGCGGTCGGGCGCGGCGAGGGTGGCCTGGATCGCGGAGTCAAGGGCCTCCCGGTCGGCCAGGAGGTCGCCGGTGGTTGCGGTGGCCAGGTCGAGCGGCACCATGCCGGCCGGCGCCTGCACCCACCACCCGTCGACGGTACGGGCGAGGTTGACGCTCATGACGCCATCGCCTTGATCATCCCGCGCAGGGCGGCGAAGTCGACCTCGTTGCCCTTGTCGGTCAAGGCTTTGATGGCCGCGAGTACGACCCCGGCGTCCTGGGTACCGGTGAACTCCGCGGTCGCCTTCGGCCCCCACTGGGCCAGCCCGCTGACCGACATCGGCGCCCAGCCGGGCTGCATCGAGCAGTCGAACACGTCCCCATCGGTGTAGTGCTCGAACATCAACCGTTCCGGGTCACGCCAGTAGTCGAAGATCTGGCTGCCCTGGACGTGCCGGCCGATCCCCCAGGCGTGCCGGTACCCGCGCTCGCGCAGGTACTCCCCCGCGGCGGCCACCTCGTCCAGGTCGGTGACCTGGTACGCGGAGTGCAGGTACCCGGTCTGCGGCTGCAGCGCCATGGCCAGGGTGTGGTGGTCGGACGGGACGCTGCCCAGGTCGCAGCGGATGAACGCCATCGACGGCCCGCGCTCGCGCTGCCCGTCGAAGTAGAGGAAGTCGCTGACGATCATTCCCAGGTTGTTCAGGTACCAGTCCAGTGCCGCCCCGAACCGGGTGGTACCGATCGCCACGTGCCCGAGCCGCTCGATCTGCGCCGGGCGCCGGGCCGGCCGCTGCGGGTCGTTGGCCCGCACCGGGTCAGGGCCGAAGTTCATCCGCGACGGCGGGCGCTCCGGCACGGCCGGAAGTTCGGGGATCCCGTACACCACGCGTACCGGGAACCCGCTCGGATCGGTCAGCTGCACCGCCTCGCCGCCGCGGTGCGGGACAATCCGGGTGTCGGTGGCCCGCGCCAGCCGCTCCAGGTCGGCCCGGGCGTCGGCCCGGAACACCGGCCCGACGAACCGCGAGCCCGGACCCCGCCGTACCACCACGCCGGGCGTACCCGCCCAGTGGCCCCGCAGCACCAGCGATTCCGGGGTGCGGTCGGTGACCGCGAAGCCGAAGTCGGACAGGAACTTCCCGGCCCGGGCCAGGTCCGGCTTCTCGAACTCCAACCAGCCCAGACCGACGACCTTGATCAGCGGATTGCTGGACCGTCCCGGGTGCTCGCCCGGCACGCCGCCCGTATCGCTGTGCAACGACCGGTGCGGGTCCACCGCATGCTGACTGCGCGTGTCCATCACGATCGCATCTCCTTGCCTCTACCTGATCTGCGATGTCACATCATTCTTGTGATGAAGTATCAGTTACGATGGTCGGTCACGTCAATAGGCGTCTGACACAGATCAACCAGCGTGCGGCTATCGTGGTGCGGAAAGCAGGAAGGGTCGTTATGGCGCAGACGGCGACGACAGACAAGGCAAGCGGAGCAACCCGGCTGGACCGGCGCAAGGCCCGCACGCGGCAGGCCCTCATCGACGCCGCGGCGGAACTGATCGCGCAGGGCCGCGGGGAGCGCGCCAGCATCCAGGAGATCACCGAAGCCGCCGACATCGGGTTCGGGTCGTTCTACAACCACTTCGAGAGCAAGGACGAACTGTTCCGCACCGCGTCCGAGGAGGTACTGGAGCGCTGGGGCCGGATGATCGACCGCGCGTGCGCCGGGATCGAGGACGCCGCTACGGTTTTCGCGACGTCCTTCCGCATCTCCGGCCGGCTCGGTTGGACCCATCCCGACCTGGCCCGGTTCATCACCGGCGCCGGCCTGGAACTGCTGGACATCCCCCGCGGCCTGGCCCCCCGTGCGCTACGCGACATCAAACTCGGCCAGGCGGCCGGACGCTTCACGTTCCCGCACGCCGGGATCGCGCTCAGCACCTCGGCCGGCGCCCTGCTCGGGCTGCTGCGCGTCCGCCAGCAGCACCCCGAGCAGATCGACGAAACCGCGGTCGACGAAACCGCCGAAGCGATGCTGCGGATGTTCGGCGTACCCGCGCGCGAGGCCAGGCGGATCGCGGCGCGCAAGCTGCCCGACATCGAAGACTGGTAGCGAGCTCGGTCAGCTCGGTGTGTTCGGAAAGGTGGTCGGGCGCATCCGTTGCAGGAGTGCGGGGAGCTCCACCCAGGCGAAGCCGATCGTCGAGTCGCTGATTCCGTACGGGATGATCAGCGCGTCGCCGTGGCGCAAGGCGCCGCAGGAGTACACGACGTTGGGAACGTAGCCGTCGCGGTCCTGCGCGTCGGCGGACAGCAGCGGGTCCCGTAGAGCGGCCAGTATCCGCGTGGGATCGGCGCGGTCCAGTAGTACGGCGCCGATGCGGTACGTGCGCATCGGGCCCACGCCGTGGGTGAGTACCAGCCAACCGGCCTCGGTCTCGATCGGCGATCCGCAGTTGCCGACCTGTACCAGCTGCCAACCCTCCCGTGGCGGGCAGAGAACACCGGCGCGGTGCCAGACCCGACCGTCAACGGAGGTACCGAGGCTGACGTTCTCCCGGTCCCACCGCGACAGCGCCAGGTACCGGCCGCCGACCTTCCGCGGGAACAGGGCCATGCCCTTGTCCCGGGCCGCCGGTCCGGCGAGTTGGCCGGACGTGAAGGTGGCGAAGTCGTTCGTTGCCAACAACCGGGGCGCGATGTGCTCGCCGTCGAAGGCGGTGTAGGTGCCGTGGTAGGTGACACTGCCGTCATCGCCGGTGAACCGGACCAGCCGTACGTCCTCCATGCCGTTGCTCTCGCTGGCGCCGTCCGGCCACAGCAGGCGTTCGCTGATCGGGGTATCCGGTGGAAAGGTCACCTCGTACTCGTCCGCCGCCACCCGGTTGATCTGCTCGATCGCCAGGTGCCCGGCGAGCCGGTTGGACAGTTGCGGATGCAGTGCCCTGACCGCTTGCCGCAGGGAGGTCCCGTCGAACCGGGCCGGCAGTCCGCCGACCACCCGGTCGACGGTCTCGACGTCGGAGCCCAGATCGGCGAGCCGGGCCAGGAACAGGTCGCGTTCGTACGTGACCGGTCGGCGCGTACCGGCGACCAACACCGGCGACGGTGCGTCAAGGGTGACGGTCCGAGCCGGTCCGACGACACCGGTACGGAACTCGACCGACGAACGGTGGCCCTCGCCCACCGCCCGAAGACTCATCACGAACCTGACCTCCCCCGTCGCCACGCCTCTCTGGTCCGGATGAGCCACCATGGACGGGTTGCACACCGCGGCGGACTCCACCGCGTACTCCATGGTGAAGTAGGCGCCGATCAGTAACCGACGGTCGTCCCGCAGCCCATCCAGATCGGTCCGGCCGTGGGTCGCGATGTTGAAGTTCGCCCGCAGGATGTCGGCAAGGCCGCGGTGCCGGGTGGCGAAGCGCGCCGTGACGTCGGCCATCGACGCCGCCACCTCGCCGTCGTCGAGCCCCAGGACCCGATCGATGACGGCGCGACCACGGGAGGCGCCTTCCGGCAGTTCCTCGCCGGGTACGAACAGTCTCGCGATGACCCGCCCGGTGTCCGGGCGCAGCCGGGGTCCGACCGGCCGGGCGAGCGCCGGTTCACCCATGGCCGTCCCCGCTGCCCAGCGCGCGCCCGTGCTGCATGGTGGCGAGCAATGCCAACGTGGATTCCGCGCCCTGGTTGATGCTGGCCGCCACCGGGCCGAGGCCGTCGAAGCCGCCACCGGTACCGGCGTCGGTCATGGGTACCCCGGCGTCGTTGTCGCCCAGGAACCAGCCGACGCCCCGGCGGATGCCCACCGCCCAGAATCCGTCCCCGGTCACCGACAGCGCACGCGCGCACGCGTCGACCAGCGTCGCCGCCTCGATCGGCTGCTGGTCGAAGGCCGGCCGAGGTTCGGGTGGCCGCCAACCGCCCGCCGGCGTGAGCGACAGGCGCCCGCCTCTGGTTTCGGTACGTACCAACCACTCCAGCAGGCGCAGGCCGTCCTCCACCAACAGGTCGTCGCAACCGTACCGGCCAATGACGATGAGAGCCTCCGGCAGTACCGCGTTGGCGTACCCGAGTCGCGGTTCCGGCCACGGCCAGTCCGGATCGGGAGCCGAGCGGGCGACCACCGCGGCGCTCGCCTTCAGCAGTGCCCGCGCCTGCGGATGGTCGGGATGCCGGTCGAGTACCTCGGCGGCGCCGAGCGTCGCGAACGCCATCGCGCGCGACCACTCGGAGCGTTGCGTGGCGCCCAGTTCGAAACCGGCCAATGCCGCCTCCCGTACCCAGGGCACGGTACCGCGCGCCGCGACGGTGCCCAGGCCCCACAGCGCCCGGCCCCACCAGTCCCCGGTACCCGGTGAGTCGTGCCACCGCCGGTCGTACCCGAACCGGTTGCGGAACGCCCCGGTGTCGTCCTGCGCGTGCATCACGAACCCGAGGTACCGCTCGACCAGCCGGCGTTGTTCGGCCGACAGGTCCGGCTCGCGGCCGAGTACGACCAGACCTCGGGCCACGTCGTCGGTGCAGTAGCCGTGGATGCGCCGGGGTATCGCACCCCGGGCGTGCTCCAGCAGCCCCACGTCGTCGGACAGCCGCAGCAGATGGTCGAACCTGAGCGGTACGGTGCGGCTCACGCGACCGCTTTCCGCAGGAGCGCTTCGGCGACGTCGCGGTACCGGTCCGCGACCGCGGGCCAATGCAACGCCGGTGCGACCCGGGCGGCGTTGGCGACCATTCCGGCCGCATACGCCGGCTGGGTGAGGACCTGGCGCAGGGCCGCGCCGATCGCGTCCGGACTGCCGTGCGGCACCAGGAATCCCACCCCGTCGGCCAACAGCTCCACGGAGTGCGGGAACGCGGTCGACACCACCGGAGTCAGGGACGCCACGGCTTCGATGAGTACGCCGGAGGTCACCTGCTCGTGCGAGTCGTAGGGCAGCAGTACCACGTCGGCTCTCTGGACCAGGCGACGCAGGCTTTCCACGTCGAGGTACCCCGGCTCGAACCGCAGCATGTCGGCCACGCCCAACTCGGCCGCCCGGGTGCGTAGCGAGTCGCGGTACCGTTCGCCGTCGCGCGCCAGTACCCGCGGATGGGTCTGTCCCGCCACGACGTACAGCGGCGCCGGATCGAGTACCCGCAGTCCCGGGAGGGCCTCGATCCCCCACTCCACACCCTTGCCCGGGCCCAGCAGTCCCCAGGTGAGGATCACCGGTCGCGACGACCGGTGGGCTGTGCGGTCCGGACGGCCGCCTGCCCACGCGCCGTGCGGGATGACGACAACCTTGCCCGGGTCTACCTGGTAGCCGGCTCGCAGCCGCCGCTGCCCGGTCCGGGCCATCGTCACCACCACGTCGGCCAGGGCGGCCGCTTCCTCCACGACCTGCCGCTGGTGCGCGGTCGGGGCGGACAGCACGGTGTGCAGGACGACGATCACGGGTACCCGGATCCGCCGGAGCACCTCAAGCACCTGGTCACCGTCGCGACCGCCGAAGATGCCGTACTCGTGCTGGACCACGACGACGTCGTACCCGTCGAGGTATTTCGCCGCCGTGGCCGGGTCACCGTGGCGGTCGGCGCGCAGCTCGTACACCACCTCGGCGCGCGCCGCCGGTCCGGGCTCGTCGACCATCCGTACCACGCCGACCTCGGTACCCGGGCCACCGGCCAGCAGTCCGTCGCGCAGCGAGGCGGAGAAGCTGGCCAGCCCGCACTGGGTAGGTGGGTAGGTGCCGAGCAGTCCGAAGCTGCCATATGTGGCCGCCCGCCGTGCCGCTCGTACCTGTTGCGGATCCTTGTACGGTCGCGGTGCCAAGTGCCCACCTCCGGTGGTTCGCGCATGGTCCGCAGCGCCAAGGCAAGCCACCACTCACGCGGGAAGGGCGGCGATCGGGACGGCGACGGCGGGAAAGGACGTAGGACTCCGGGCGGCCGATGCCGTTCGGAGTACTGCCACGCCGCCGAGGTCCGGAACGGCACGGGGTCGATGGTGGGACGCGAGGTGAACGTACCGGCCCGGACTCTACGCCCGGGCGGCGTTATCCCCTAGAGCGGCGGCGAACGCCAACCTCGGGGAGCCCGGGTCAGTGGCCGGTCGGCGGGATCAGCGACGGTTTCGGCGCGTGCTTGGCCTTCTTCGCCGCCCGCTTCTCCTTCAGGCTCTTGCCGGGCTTCTTCACGTTGCTCTTCTGCGGAGACTTGTCGGACACGACGGTCCTTCCCACGATATCGGGGTACGCACACGGGCTGACGACGGCTTGCGCGAAGGGATGCCTGGAACGAAGCCCAGCAACCGGGAGCGGAATTGGTCAGACGACCATGCGGCGAGCTTACCCCCTGCCGGCCGTCCTCGCGGACTCCGTCGACACCGCAGCCGAGGTACGGGCCGGCTGATCCGCACGGGAGGAGCGGCGTCCCGCCGCACTACCCTGGTCGGCATGACAACGCGACCGAACCCGGTCGGCCGGTGAGGATCGCCCTGCTCGGGCCGGTCGCCTGGCGGACCCCACCGCGGCACTACGGGCCGTGGGAGCGGATCACCGGCCTACTCGCCGAAGGGCTGGTCGCACGCGGCGTCGACGTGACACTGTTCGCCACCCTCGACTCGGTCACCGCGGCACGCCTCGACGGCGTGTGCCCGCACGGCTATGCCGAGGACCCGACGATGGACGGGCGGGTATGGGAGGCGATGCACATCGCCCACGCGTTCACCCGGTCCGTCGAGTTCGACCTGGTACACAGTCATCTGGACTGGCTGCCGCTGGCCTTCGCCGGGCAGTGCCGCGCCCCGCTGCTCACCACGATCCACGGCTTCTCGGGCGCCGGGATCCTGCCCGCATATGCCCGAGCGGCGTCGAACTACGTGTCCATCTCCGACGCCGACCGGTCGCCCGATCTGGAGTACGTCGCCACCGTGCACCACGGCATCGACGTCGCCGAGCTGCCCTTCACCGCCGACGCCGGCACCGGACTGGTCGCCTTCGGTCGGATCCACCCGGACAAGGGCACGCACACGGCGATCGAGATCGCGCGGCTGGCCGGGCGGCGGCTGACCATCTGCGGCATCGTCCAGGATCAGCGGTACTTCACCGAACAGGTCGCGCCCCATATCGACGGCGACCGGGTGGTGTTTCTCGGCTCCGTCGGGCCCGAGCGCCGGGCCGAGGTCCTCGGTTCCAGCGCGGCCCTGTTGCACCCGATCGCCTTCGATGAACCGTTCGGCCTGAGCGTGGTCGAAGCCATGGCCTGCGGTACCCCGGTGGTCGCCTACCCGCGCGGCTCCATGCCGGAGGTGATCGACGAGGGCGTCACCGGATTCCTCGTACCCGATGCCGAGCAGGCCAGCGCCGCCGTGAAGAACATCGCGGCGATCGATCGCGCCGGCTGCCGTACCCGCGCCCGGCAGCGCTTCAGCGTGGACCGGATGGTGGCCGACTACCTGCACGTCTACGCCACGCTCCTCGGCTGACCCGCGCGTGACCGGCGTAGGGTGAAAGCGTCGCTCGGGACCCCGGTGGCCGAGAAGTTCGCCCGCTGGCGGACGCGTCCACCGATCGAGGTCACGGTGAGCAGACCGACCACCTGACCGTCGCCGCTGGCTGCGGATCCGGCACCGACCGAGGAAGGAGCCGACCATGGCTGACAAGGTTGAACTGGTGATGCGATTTCACCCGGTGGGCGGGGAGGATGTATCCCTGTTGAGCAGCGACTTCGCCGACGAGGCACAGGCGTTGGCGGCCATTGCCCGGGCACTGGACGAGCGGCACGGTCTAGTCCTGTCACAGGCCAGATACAACCGGGAAGCCGCCGAAAGTGGCATGGTCATCAACCTCGCCAACGTCGTCTCGGTCCGCGTCTCCACCAGGGACAGCGACACGACCGGCCAGTACCTGTAGCTTTGGACCGCCCGCCTACCGCTTGCGCTCGACACCGTACGACGGAACGGTGGTGACCGTGTCCACGGCCACGGCGTACGGTCAGCTCGTCTTTGACGTGAGCGAGCCGACCTGGCTCGCCGTCCAGGTCGCCGTGGCGCGCCGTACGGGGCTGGACATCAGCGACCGGTTCGAGGCCCTCAACAACGGCGTACCGCTGACCACGCAGGAGTTGACCGGCCCCCACCAAGGCCGACAACACCTACTCCATGCCGACCCGGGCCCGCTGCTCGTCACGTACGAGACGGCAGTCACCAGGAACGCGCCGGCGACGGTCGAGCCGGTGACGCCCGAGCAACGGATCGCGGCGCTGCTACCCAGCCGGTACTGCCCGGCCGACCGGATGGCAGGCTTCGCGCGCAGCCACTTCGGTCGACTGCCCAACGAACTCGAACGGGTACGGGCGATCTGTACCTACGCATGGGAGCACATCCGGTACCAGACCGACACGAGCGGCCCGGCAACCGACGCGGTAGATACCTTGCTCGCGGGGCACGGTGTCTGCCGCGACTTCGCCCACCTGGTCGCCGCTCTGTGCCGTGCGGTCGACGTACCCACCAGAATCGCGGCCGTCTACGCGCCAGGCCTGTCACCGATGGACTTCCACGTCGTCGCGGAAACCGCGATCAACGGCAACTGGTACGCCTGGGACGCGACCAGATCGGCACCACGAACCAGCATGATCCGCATCGCCACCGGCCGCGACGCAGCCGATGTAGCCTTCATCAGCCTCCTGGGCGGGCAGGCCGAACTGACCGGAATGCAGATCACCGTCGCCAGCCCGGACGATCTCCCCCTCGACGCACACGAAGAGCTGGTCGTACTCGGCTGAGCTGCGCTTGACGAGCATGGTAGGGGGTTCGCATGCACCGGATGGTCGGGTTCGGTGACGGCCGGATCGGAGCCGTCTCGCTCGGCGAGCCGGTGCTGCGGTACCAACACAACCCGATCCTGACCGCACGTCACGTCAACGACGTGTGGACCGAACCACATCGTCGAGTAGTAACCGTCCACAATGCCGGTGTAGCCCTCGTCGGATCCGAGACGGTGATGCTGTTCCGGTCACACCTGCGGTGCGGCATCAGCGTCCTGGGCCTGGCGCGAAGCGACGACGGCGTCACCGACTGGCGGGTCGATCCGCGGCCGTTCCTCAAACCGGCCACCGTCGAAGACCGGCTCGCCCCGGGCCTCGACCCGGCCGAGATCACCGAGATGGAGGCCGGCGGTGTGGAGGACGCCCGGATCAACCCCATCGATGGCACCTACGCCATCACCTACAGCGGCTACGCCGCCGACGTCCGCAACAGCGTCCGCGTACTCCTTGCCGTGAGTCAGGACCTCGCCACGGTGACCCGGTTCGGCCCGATGCTGCGGCGAGACATGCGCAACGTGGTCCTGTTCCCGGAGCGCATCGACGGCCGGTACGTCGGCCTGTTCCGGCCCAACGACGAGCTGCCGGCCGACACCGGCGGCATTTTCCGGGAGATCCGCATCGGCTATGCCGACGATTTCCACACCGGGCCGTGGAACGTTGCCCAGGAGCCGGTGATGCGCACGAATGGAAGCCCGAGCGCGTTCGCCGACAAGATCGGCCCGTGCGCGCCGCCGGTGAAGACCGACCACGGTTGGCTGAGCCTCTTCCACGGGGTACGGACAACGATGGACGGCAACCCGTACGTACTCGGCGTCGCGCTGCACGACCTGCAACAGCCGCGTACGGTCCGGATGTCCAGCATCCCTGTGCTGTTCCCATCCCGGGCCGACTGCCGCGTCGGCGAGACGGACTACGTCCACGTGCCGAACGTGTTGTTCTCATGCGCGATGCTGCGCCGGCCAGATGGCACCCTGCTCATCTACTACGCCGGCAACGACACGGTCATGAACGTGGCCGTCAGCCATGAAGACATCCTGGCCGAGCTGTGCCGCCGGTACGGGCAGGACCCGCACACCGGACGACTCCTCTACCCCATCTAGCCCCGGTACCCCACATTGCGGCCAGACCTCGGTCTACAGTCCGTGGCACGAGTCTAGCCGCGGCGCGGATCGCTGCCGCGCACGCGGACACAGCCGACGAGAAGAGGATGGCACGGGCACCGCTCGGCCAGGTCCTCCATGTCAGGAGTACCGTGAGCACAGGTGCAAGAGGTCATCCCGCGGTGATGCTCGGTTCCGTGCCGCTCCAGTCCCCGGCGGTCGTCCGTTCGACGATCGAAAGGGAACGGCGATGATCGAACTGGCGGCGCGACCGGCGGGTGCTACCGCTGCCCCGACGGTCGACCACGATCGTCTCGACCACGTGATCTCCCGGGTGGCAGCCGGTGATCGGGCGGCGTTTCGGTGTCTGTACGCCTTCATGGCCGTGCGGGTCTGGCAGACCGCGGCCGAGGCACCGCTGGGCCCGGCCGACGCCGTCGCCGTCACCCGTTCGACCTTCGTCGAGGTCTGGCACTCCGCCCGGGCAGCTATCCATTACGACACCCGCGACTGGATGGCGACGGTGACCACCGGTCGCGTCAACGATCGACTACGCCTCGTCGACGCGAGCGGTCGCCACTGGGTCCACCCGGCCGAGCCCAGCGTTGGCGCGGATCGCCGGCATCGGCCGCCGACTGTCGTCGACCATGACGCCCACATCCACCGCGAACTCACCGCGCTGCTGGGAGCCGGCGCCGCCACCATCCGCACCGGACCCGGCGTCTTCGCCAGGATCGAGGACCTCGACCAGGCACTCGCCACTATCGCCGCCGCCACGCGGGCGGCTGCGACGGATCCCCGCTGATCAACTCAACCGGGTTACCACCCGCCGATGCGCAAGACCACGCGACGGAAACGAGGACCCCGTGTACATCGATAAAGCTGACATCATCTCAGTCCTGCGGTCCAGGGGGCTGAACGCCCGGGCCGACTGGGTGGACCGGGAACTGCCCGGGCTTGTCGACACCTACAAGAACGCCGCCCTGCTCCGAATGCTCGACATCGACCCCGCCGCCATTGCACCGGTCGATGTCGCCTCGCGGCACGGCTGAGCCGCACAGCCCGCCACCAGAGACGGCCCCCGCGGGACCCGCGCAGACCCCCTGCCCGGCAGCAGGTTGCTCGCGCCACCCCGGATGCTGCACCTCGCTCTTCGCCGCGCAGCCGCGTGGCGACCCGGTACGCCTCTACCGGCGCGGGCAACGACGCCGAGTCCCGGTCCGCAGTCAGAAGACCCGCCACCCTTCGCCGGGCGTGCTGGTTGTGGCCGCCGGGGATCGGGTCTGAACAGGTGTACGATGAAGGTGTCGCTCGGGACCCCGGTGGCTGACAGTTCGCCGCCGGTGGACGCACCGCCTCCGATCGAGGCCGACATGACCGGACGCCCCCAGACGAGAGCTCATCTCTTAGGCCTGCCGTTCCCTAACCGCGGCAGTGGCTTCGCGGGGGAAGGCAACGAGCAGGAGAGCCGGTCCGGGCGGCTGCAAGACTCTTGGGCTGGTACCACGGACACCCGGGCGGGGCACCCGCCGCGCAGGGGCTGACCAGCGGGGCGACACACGGCAGCCTCCTGGGCTGGCCGGGCGAACGGCCGCCCGACCCGGGCCTGTCGCCGAGGCCCCCACGCCGTTCACCGCGACGTCCGCGCGGCGGCAGCCACCCTCGATTGATCGACAACGAGCCATCAAGGGATGAAGGGCGGCGGTTGTGATGACCGCGACGCAGAACCGTCCGGAGCGGCCGGGCCCGGACACCACGACGACCAGGCCGGGCGACGGCTCCGGCCAGCCGGCTGACCACCGGACAGGTACCCAGCGAAGAGTGCCGCGCAGCCGGATGGGTGGAGTGTGGGTCGCCCTGGTCGTGGCCGCCTTCGTGTTCCTACTTCTGTTGATCTTCATCCTGCAGAATGGCCAGTGGGCCCAGGTGTCCTTCCTCGGCGCGCACGGGCACCTGCCGATGGGGGTTGCGCTGCTGCTCGCGGCGGTCTTCGGGGTGCTGCTGGTGGCGCTGCCGGGTACGGCCCGCATCATCCAACTGCGGATGTTGGGCCGCCGCCGCGGTACCGCCAACGAACCGCAGCTGCCCCCGCCCGCCGGCGACCCGGCCGGGTCGTAGCCCACCACCGATCGGGCGGCCACCACCGCCGCGGTCGCACCCACGTCACCCAACTATCGGTACCAACCACGAGGACGGCTGCCATGACCACCACCGACACTCAACGCGCCACGATCGTGGCAACCCCGCCATCCTCGCCACCCCGACTGCACCTGGCCCCGGTCCGGGCCGGCCACGCGGTCCTGGACGGCGGCTGGTGGCCGCGGTCCTGGGATCCGGTCGCGGAACTCCCCGGCCTGATCCTCGACCTCGACGCCAGCTTCGGCCCGATCCGCCAGGTGCTGCTGAACATCGACGCCTGGGACCGCCGGTTCCGGCGGCTGGCGGTCGGCTCCCGGGTGGTCCGGATGGGCTGGTTCACCAGCCTCGACCCGGCGCTGCTGATCGCCACCACCGAGCGGGGCGACCAGATCGACCTGCTCGTCGTCCCACCCGGCACCGCCCGAGCCACGGCCCGCGCCGCGATGGCGCGGGCAGCCGACCCGGCCGACACGACCCGGGCACCCGCCATCCTCGCCACCATGCCGACCGCGTGGGACGCCCCGCCTGACGACGACGCTCCGGCGTCGGTGTGGGACAACGAGGGCGGCCACCTCGCCGACGCTCGAGCACCCCGACCCACCGGTGCACTGTCCACCGCCCGCTCGCGCTGAGGAGTTGCTTTGCTATGAGTCTCCTGCAGACAGCCGTCCTGGCCGCGGCCATCGCGTTCGCTGTCGCCCGTCTGATCACCACGCCGCGACCCGAACCTGTTCCGGCCAGATGACCACCACGCCGGTCACGCGCGACGCACCCGCGGACGGGTTCGGGGCCAACCCCCGGGCCCGCACCCGGCTCTACCGCGACGGCACCTACCTGCTGCGCGACTTCCCGGTCGGACACTCGTGCCCGCCCTCGACAAGCGGGGCTGTGGGTCGCCTGTCTCTTGCGCTCCGGGGAAACAGGTGCTGCACTGTGGTTAGCACTCACCACTTGTGAGTGCTAACCGAATGGGATGAGATCCCCGGGACGGAAATCCTGCGTCGCGGTCATCGCCGGTCGGTCCGAGCGGTGCCGCACGTCGGCACGACGATGTAGAGGACGACGCAGATGACCAAGTTGATCGCTTTCGGTGAAGAGGCCCGTCGTGGTCTTGAGCGGGGCATGAACGTTCTCGCCGACACGGTACGGGTGACGCTGGGCCCGAAGGGCCGCAACGTCGCGCTGGGCACGACGTGGGGCGCGCCCACCATCACGAACGACGGGGTGAGCATCGCCAAGGAGATCGTCCTCGACGACCCGTACGAGAAGCTCGGCGCCGAGTTGGTCAAGGAGGTCGCCAGGAAGACCGACGAGGTGGCCGGTGACGGCACGACGACGGCGACCGTCCTGGCTCAGGCGCTGGTTCGGGAAGGGCTGCGCAACGTCGCCGCCGGCGCGAATCCGATCGCGCTCAAGCGCGGCATCGAGGCGGCCGTGGCCTCGGTTACGGACGTGCTGGGTAACCAGGCCCGCGATGTCGAGACGAGGGAGCAGATCGCGGCCACGGCGTCGATCTCCGCGGCCGACCCGACGATCGGTGAAATCATTGCCGAGGCGTTGGACAAAGTCGGCAAGGACGGCGTCATCACTGTCGAGGAGAGCAACACCTTCGGGCTGGAGCTGGAGCTTACCGAGGGCATGCGCGTCGACAAGGGCTACATCTCGCCGTACTTCGTCACCGACACCGAGCGCATGGAAGCCGTCCTCGACGACCCGTACATGCTTATCGTCGAGGACCGGGTCTCGAACCTGAATGACCTTCTCCCGATCCTGGAACAGGTCATGCAGGCGGGTAAACCGCTGCTGATCATCGCCGAGGACGTCGACGGCGAGGCCCTGGCCACGCTGATCGTGAACAAGGTCCGGGGTACGTTCACGTCGGTCGCGGTCAAGGCGCCCGGCTTCGGTGACCGCCGCAAGGCCATGCTGGCCGACGTCGCCGTCCTCACCGGTGGGCAGGTCGTCAGTGAGGCGGCCGGGATCGCACTGGAAAACGTGGGGCTGGACATGCTGGGTCGGGCCCGCAAGGTGGTCGCGACCAAGGACGAGACCACCATCGTCGACGGCGCCGGTGACGCCGGGCAGATCGCCGGTCGGGTCGCCCAACTCGGTACCGAGATCGACAACAGCGACTCCGACTACGACCGGGAGAAGCTGCGTGAGCGGCTGGCCAAGCTGGCCGGCGGCGTCGCGGTCATCAAGGTCGGCGCGGCCACCGAGGTCGAGCTGAAGGAGCGCAAGCACCGCATCGAGGACGCCGTCCGCAACGCCAAGGCCGCCATCGAAGAGGGCCTGCTCCCGGGCGGCGGGGTGGCCCTGGCCAACGCGGCGGTCACCGCGTTCGACAAGCTGGACCTGACCGGCGACCAGGCCACCGGAGCGAACATCGTCCGGGTCGCGCTCATCGCACCACTCAAGCAGATCGCCGCGAACGCCGGCCTCGAAGGCAGCGTCGTGGCCGAGAAGGTCAGTTCACTTCCCTCGGGCCACGGTCTCAACGCCGAAACCGGCGAGTACGTCGACATGATCCAAGCGGGTATCGTCGAGCCGGCCAAGGTCACCCGCTGCGCGCTGCAGAACGCCGCATCGATCGCCGCGCTGTTCCTGACCACCGAGGTACTCGTCGCCGACAGGCCCTGACGTCAAGCGCGCAATCGCCGGAGGGCGACAGCGGCGTGCTGGGCCGCCCGCCATATACCTCACCCCACGAGCGACCGATGCAACCCGAGGAGGAGAACGCCATGACAACCGCCGCGCTCTCTCCAACCCACCCGACCACGCCCCGGCAAGACACCACGCACACCACACGCCGGCAACAAGCCAACCGGACCTTCCGCCTACGCATGCGCCGCATCCCCGGGTTCCTGCTGGTCGTCGCCCTGCTGCTACCCCTCTTGATCACCGCGCTGTTCGGCAACCACTGACCCGTTGCCAGCTGCCTCCGGCCGCGCTCGGTGTCGGCGACCGGCCGTTCCCACCTGCCGCAGTTCCTCAGCGACCTGGGGGTTGCCACGGCAGGACGCGTACTTCCACCGTGGGCAGGTCGCCGCAAGCCGCTGGTGCTTAGGTGCAGTGGCTCGCGGGTACCGGTGCCGGGGTGAGGGCCGCGGGATTCTCCAGGCGGATGGCGGCGCAGTGGCGGCGGGCCCGGCGCCATCACGATTGGTTGGATCATCTGGTCCGCGCCGGGGTGCGCTACGACCAGGCTGACGGTGGGCGGCTGGCCGCCGCGGTGACCTACTACGCGTTCTTCGCCACGTTCGCCCTGGCGTTGCTGGGCTTCGCGATCTTCGGATTCTTCCTGGACGACCCGGCGGTGCTGCACTCGGTGCAACGCTATCTGGTGCAGAACCTGCCCAGCCTCGACGTGCAGGCGCTGCGCCACGCCCGGGGTACCGCGGGGGTGATCGCGTTTGTCGGCCTGCCGGTGACCGGATGGTTCTGGGTCGACGCGTTACGGTCCTCGATCCGCAAGGTCTGGGGACTGCCCGAATACCCGGGCGCTCTGGTCGTCCGCATCTTCGTCGATCTGCTCGTGCTGGTCGGGCTCGGGCTGCTGTTGGCCGTCTCGCTCGCGGTGGCGTTCGTGACGACGGCGTTGGCGGGCCGGTTGGTCAGTGCCGCGGGCACCGGCGACGCTCCGGCGCGGTGGCTGCTCGCCGGAGTGGGGTTCGTGTTGGGCCTCGGTGTGAACGCGCTGTTGTCGATCGCGGTACTCACCGGGCTGCCGCGGTTGCGGATGCCGCTGCGCCGGGTACTCGGACCGGCCCTGCTGGTGGCCGCCGGCCTGGAGTTGCTCAAGACCCTTGGCCGGCTTTACGTGCAGCGCACCGAGGCCAACCCCACGTACCAGGTCGTTGCCGGCGCCGTCGGGCTACTCGTCTTCCTCAACGTCGTCAACCAGCTCATCCTGTTCGCCGCGACGCTGACCGCCACCGGCACCGCCGGCCAGGTCACCGACCTCGCCGCCCGCCCCGACACCACAGCACCCGTCGCGAGCATGTCAGCCCCGGATCGGTGACCACGCCGCGGCCTCCTGCCGGGTGCCGGCAAAGCTACGGCGCGGGCATAGGGCGCGCCCGGCGGCGGCATGGTCAACGAGGCCACGAACGGGCGGGAGGCCGCACCACCGCCGTGGCCGTGGCTGGTGGCCGGGCTTGGCGTTGGCCTGATCGTCGGTGCGCCAGCCACGTCCCGGCTCGCCTCTGTCGGCGGCCGGTGTAACGTTGGTGTTGGACGCGGCCAGCCGACCCAGTCGGCCTCGTGGTCGTGTTGACGGCCCAACAGAAACGGTCAGCCCCCGGACCCCTGGGCTACGCATCACCACCATGACCATGATGCGCACCCAGGAGGTCGAACAGTGGCGGCATCACCAACATCCACCATCCACTCCGGACCCGGCGCCGGGAGCGAGAGCACGGCGAGCGGCGTACCGGCGCGCGGCAGCGACTTCGCCGAACTGATGCGCCGAGTCAAGGCCGCCGGCCTGCTGCAGCGGCGGCCCGGCTACTACGCGGCGAAGATCGCCGTGACCGGCGGGCTTCTCGCCGCGACGTGGACAGGCTTCATACTGATCGGCGACTCGTGGTGGCAACTCGCGGTGGCCGGCCTCCTGGCGTTCGTGTTCACCCAGGTCGGGTTCCTCGGCCATGACGCCGGCCACCGGCAGATCTTCCGGTCCAAGCGGGCCAACTACCTGGTCGGCCTGCTGCACGGCAACCTGGCCATCGGGCTGAGCTACGGCTGGTGGGTGGACAAGCACAACCGCCACCACGCCCACCCCAACACCGAGGACAAGGACCCGGACATCGACATCGGCGCGCTGGCCTTCACCGCCGGGCAGGCCCGCGCCAAACGCAGCCGGGTGACCCGGTTCATCGCCCGCCACCAGCGGTACCTGTTCTTTCCGCTACTGCTGCTGGAAGCGGTACAACTGCATATGTCCAGCATCCAGGCGCTCGCCGGTCGCGGGCTGCGCCACCGCATCTGGGAGACCCTGATGCTCGGCCTGCACGGCGCCAGCTACGTGACCGTGGTGCTGCTGGTCCTGTCTCCGCTCAAGGCGGCCGTGTTCATCCTCGTCCAGCAGGCACTGTTCGGCCTGTATCTGGGGTGCTCGTTCGCCCCCAACCACAAGGGCATGCCGATGCTGGCCGCTGACGACCAGAGCGACTTCCTCCGCCGGCAGGTGCTCACCGCCCGCAACGTACGCGGCAACTGGCTGGTCGACTTCGCCCTCGGCGGACTGAACTACCAGATCGAGCACCACCTGTTCCCGAGCATGCCCCGACCCAACCTTCGCCACGCCCAGCCGATCATCGCCCAGTTCTGCCGCCAGCACGGGCTGTCGTACAGCCAGACCACCCTATGGCGCTCCTACGCCCAGGCCCTGCACCACCTCCATCAGGTCGGCCGCCCGCTGCGCGCCACCCCGGCGGGCTGACCGGGGCGCCGTTCGACGCGCCACGACACCGTCCCGCACACGCGATACGAACCCACGCCGCTACCGGAGCCCACGCATTGACAACAGTCGGCTCGGTCAACGGGCCCGGCTGGTGGCCGGCGGGATTTGTTCGGATCCGTCGACGATTGCCTGGGCGAGGTCGGACAGGCGCTGGTTGTGGTTGCGGGCGGTGGTGCGTAGCAGTGTGAAGGCGTCGGCTACGTCCAGGTGTAGGCGTTCGGCCAGGATGCCCTTGGCCTGTTCGATCAGGACGCGGCTGTTCAGCGCGGTCTGCAGCTGTTGGGTGACCATGTCGCCGCGGCGGATGGCGCGTTGCTGCAGCAGTCCGATGGTGGCGACGTCGGCCAGTGCCTGTCCGATGCGCCGTCTGCCATCGTCCATGGCGCCGGGTCTGGTGTCGAAGAAGTTCAGCGCACCGATGACCTCGGTGCGCAGACGCATC
>Ga0066709_100000789_pt1 | contig 18722 bp, 13 predicted proteins | sample GraSoiAngelo_158_FD_79665 | JGI IMG/M metagenome (GOLD analysis project Ga0066709, IMG submission 79665) | Grasslands soil microbial communities from the Angelo Coastal Reserve, California, USA - 14_1009_16_30cm | ecosystem: Environmental > Terrestrial > Soil > Grasslands | place: USA...
GCGGCAACCTCCCGAGAGCAGCCGGTGGTGCTGGTGCTCGACGACATCCACTGGGCGACCAGGCCGACGCTCCTGCTCCTGCGACACCTCGCGCGATCCGTCGACCCGATGAGGGTGCTCGTGCTGGCGACGTGCCGGACGAGCCATCTGGGCCGTGCGCAGCCGTTGGCGGAGCTGCTCGCGGACCTTCGGCGGGTGCAAGGCGTGGATCGAGTGTCGCTGGCCGGTCTCGACCACGCCGACGTGGGAGCGCTGATCGAGGCTGCTCTCGGCCCGTCGAGCGACGAGGCGACTCGGGCGGTTGCCCGGGCCATACAGACCAAGACCGAAGGCCACCCCTTCTTCGTCACCGAGGTTCTCAGCCAGCTGGCCGACGCGGGCGTTGCCTACCGCGACGGTGACGCGAGAGTTGACGCCCCACCCCTGGAGCTGGGTATTCCCGCGGGCGTGCGCGAGGTGATCGGCCGGCGGGTCGGCGCCCTGAGCCAAACCGCTCAGCGGGTGCTCGCGGTCGGCTCGATCATCGGCCACAGCTTCGACGTCGACGTGCTGGAAGCCGTGGTGGCGAACGACGAGGACGAGGTGCTCGACGCCCTGGACGAGGCCGCGTCCTCCCAGTTGGTGACCGAGACTCCGGACGGTCGCTTCAGCTTCAGCCACGGCCTCATCAGAGAGACATTGGCCGACGAGACCAGCGCGGCCCGGGTGACGCGCCTCCACCGCCGCATCGGGGAGGCGATCGAGACGCTGCGCGCGTCGCGTCTCGACGAGTACCTCCCGGCTCTCGCCCATCACTTCGTGCACGCCGCGTCGTCCGGCGTCGCCGACCGCGCCGCTCACTACTGTCTCCGCGCCGGCCGGCGGGCCGCGGCCGGGCTGGCCTTCGAGGAAGCGGTCGACTACTTCGAGCAGGGCCTCGCAGTCACGGAGATCGACGACGCCTCGGCTGTGCCCGACGTCCAGGAATGCCGGCACGAGCTCGTGCTCGAGCTCGCCGATCTGCACGAGCTGCGCGGTGACTACCACGAAGCCGCCGATCTCTACGCGTCGCGGCTGGAGAGCGGCGACGGCCGCGCAGTTCGCGGGTTGGCTGGTGCGTTGCGGAAGCAGGGCGAGTACGCCGAGGCGATGGCGGTGCTGGAGGACGCGCTCCGGTCGGAGGCGTACGGCGGCGAGACGCTCGGCGCGCTCTGGCTCGAGCGTGGCCGGAACCTCCTGGTGGCGACCATGGCCGATGCGGTCGGGGCCTTCGAAGCGGGTTTGGCGGTGACCTCACCGGACGAGCCCCTCACAGGTGATCTGCTGTTGCAGCTCGCACGCGCCGAGGCCGCTCTCGACCGCCTCGATGTTGCGCTCGGCCACGCCCTCGACGGTCGGCGCATCTTCGAGGAGCACGGCGATCTGCGAGGGTTGACCATGGCGTGGCGAGTTCTCGGTGGCATCTACGACGACCTGGGGCGGCTGGACGACGCAGCCGCGGCATTGAATCACGGCCTCGAGCTGGCAGAGAAGATCGGCCATGTGGAAGAGCTGGGTGGCTGCCTCATCAACCTCGGCATGGTGAAGCAGCGTCAGGGCGCGCGCGACGAAGCCATCGAATGCGATCGACGTGCGATCGCTCTTTTCGAGAGAATCGGCCATCCGGGCCGCGCCAACGGGTACGCCAATCTGGCCGAGAAGCTGATGGATGCCGGGGATTACGACGAAGCGCTGCGCTTGTGCCGCGATGCGCTCCAGATCGCGCGCGCCAACAACGATCTCTTCACCATCGCCGACGCCACGTTCACGTCCGCGAGGGTGCACCTTCGGCAGCCGCTTCCTCTTCCCGGTGAGGCGGCGACCGAGGCCGAGCAGGCGGCAAGCCTGTTCGAGCAAGTGGGCGAGAAGTTGCTGGCGCTGGACGCCCTCAAGGTCGCGACGGAGGCCTGGACCAAGTCGGGCGAGATCGAGCGGGCCGCGGCCGCCACTCGACGTGCGGCCTCGCTGTAGCTGCGGACCGCCGCAGACCGCGCGCGCCCGGTCGCGCTAGTGCACCAGGGCGAGGTCGGCGTCGAGCCGCGGGAAGAGCGTCTCCATGAGGTCGGCCGCCTGCCCGAGGCGGACGTCGTCGTGACGGTCGGCGAGGGCGGCCGCGCCGTAGCGTCCGAAGACGAGGGTGGCGACGAGATCGGGGGGCACGCCTGCTCCGCCCTGGCCGAGCGGGTCCTGCGACGGCCGTCCCGCCTCGACGGAGACCACCTCGCCCCGCTCGTAGGTGAGGACGATCGACGAGGAGTACGTCGACAGGAGCAGCTGCCCGGAGGTGCCGGCCCGGGGTGACGCAGCCAGACGCTCGGAGAGGACAGGTCGGAGCCGGTCGAGGAGGGCGACCGGATCGGCCACCCGGACGTAGAGGGCGTAGTGCACGGGATGGCGTTGCGAGAGGGGCTCCACCGGCCCCGTGTGCCTGCCCCGCTCCTCGACCGCCACCGGCCGGCCCCGGCGCGCGGCCTCGGCGAGCAGCGCGTTGAACGCGTCGAGCGCGTCGAAGGCGACACCGCGTACGGTCGTCGCGAAGTCGTACGCGCGGGACGCGCCGGCGCCAATGCCCGCGATGCCGTGCACGGTTCCGCCCGTCTCGGCGACGTGCAGGGGCGCGGGGTCGTCGACGCCGACCGACCAGCGCCACCACTCCTTCGCTCTCGTCGCGACCACGGGCACACCCGTCTGGGCGAGGGCGTGCAGACGAACGATCGCAGGCGCGTCATCCGGCTCGGCGCGTCGCACCGACCACCCTTCCGGCATCGCTAGCGCCACGCCGGGCGTCACCACGCGGACACGCGGAAACGCAATGGCGTACTCGTAGCCGAAGCGGCGGTAGAAGTAGGGGATCCCGGTGATGATCTGGGCGAGGTCGCCGCGTCCCGCCGACCAGCGGTGCACGACGTCCATCTGCGCGCGCACCAGGCCTCGGTGCTCGTGACCGGCGGTGGTGGCGACGAACTCGGGCTGGCCGACGGGCACGTCGACGGCGCCCACCCGCAACGACGCCGACAGCAGGCACAGCGACGACACCACCCGGTTGCCGTCGGAGGCGACGGTGAACGCGCCGGGGCCGACATCGGCGTGGACGAACAGGGCGCGCACCATCGGCTCCCACTCGACGCCGTTGCGGTCCACCTGCAGCGCCACGACCTACTCGAGATCGGCCTCGGTCGCCCGCCGCACCGCGATGCCGGCGACGCCGGTGCCCTCACTGTCCATGGCGCCGAAGGTAGTGCCCAACGGGGTCCCGCTCGGTGGGCCATGATCTCCACGTCGTCGAGCGAGGAGAGAGCGATGGAGCGCACACCGATCAACCCCTGGCAATGGTCGATCGCCCTGGGTTTCAACCAGGGCGAGCTCGTCGAAGGCCACACGCGACTGCTCGTGTGCGCGGGGCAGACGTCCGTCGACGGTGAGGGGCAGCCGCAGCACCCGGGCGACATGGGCAAGCAGGTTTCCCTCGCGGTCGAGAACCTGGAGGCCGTCCTGAAGGGGGCCGGGATGACGCTCGCGAACGTCGTCCGCCTCAACATCTACACCACCGACGTCGAGGCGTTCTTCCAGAGCTTCGACGCGCTGGCCTCGCGCACCGCGGCCGCAGGTGTGAGGCCACCCGGCACGCTGCTCGGCGTCGCCCGCCTCGCCTTCCCTGAGCTGATGGTCGAGCTGGAGGCGACCGCGGTCGCGTGAGATGAGCGAGCTCGCCTTTCGCACGTGCCCGTTGTGCGAGGCCACCTGTGGCCTCGAGATCGAGGTGAAGGACGACGGCAGCGTCGGCCGCATCCGGGGCGACCGTGACGACGTCTTCAGCCGCGGTTTCATCTGCCCGAAGGGCTCGACGCTCAAGCAGCTGCACGAGGATCCCGATCGCCTGCGTACGCCGAGGGTTCGTGGCGAGGACGGCGAGCTGCATCCGGTCAAGTGGGACGAGGCGTTCGCCGAGGTCGAGCGCCGCCTGCTGCCGATCATCGAGGAGCACGGACGCGACGCGGTCGCGATCTACCTCGGCAACCCGACGGTCCACAGCCTGTCGGCCGTCCTCTACACCCGCTTCCTCGTGCGCGCCCTCGGGACGACGAACGTCTACTCCGCGAGCACGATCGACCAGCGGCCCAAGGAGATCAGCAGTGGCCTGCTCTTCGGGACGAGCATCAGCTTCGCGGTGCCCGACCTCGACCGCACCTCGTACCTGCTGATGCTCGGTGCGAACCCGTTCGAGTCGAACGGCAGCCTCGCCACCGCGCCCGACTGGCCCGGTCGGCTCCGGGGTATCGTCGAACGCGAAGGCCGCGTCGTCGTCGTCGACCCCAAGCGCACCAAGACGGCCGAGGAGGCGAGCGAGCACGTGTCGATCCGGCCGGGCACCGACGCACTCCTGCTCATGGCGATGGTGCACGTGCTCTTCGCGGAAGGGCTCGTCGACCTCGGCCGCCTCGATGGGCTCGTCGTGGGCATCGAGGAGGTGGAGCGGGTCGCGCGCGACTTCACACCGGAGGCCGTCTCGTCCGCCACTGCGATCGACGCCGCAACCATCAGGCGCCTGGCGCGCGAGCTGGCTGCGGCCGAGACGGCGGCGGTGTACGGACGCATCGGGACGTGCACGCAGGAGTTCGGCACCCTCGCCAGCTGGCTGGTCGACGTGCTCAACATCCTCACCGGCAACCTCGACCGGCCGGGCGGCGCGATGTTCGCCAGGCCCGCGGCGGGCGGGGCCACCACGTCGGGCGCTCCCGGCAGGGGGCGGGGAGTCAAGCTCGGGCGGCGCGCGAGCCGTGTGCGCGGCCTGCCCGAGAGCTACGGCGAGCTGCCCGTCGTCTGCCTGGCCGAGGAGATCGACACGCCGGGCCCAGGGCAGGTGAGGGCCCTCGTGACCGTCGGCGGGAACCCGGCCCTCTCGGTGCCCAACAGCGACCGGTTGCAGCGAGCCTTCCGCGACCTCGAGCTCATGGTGTCGGTCGACCCGTACGTGAACGAGACCACCCGCCACGCCGACGTGATCCTGCCGTCACCTGACGTCCTGACCAAAGGCCACTACGACGTCGCCTTCTACCAGTTCGCCCTGCGCAACGTGGCCAACTACTCGCCCCCGGTCCTGCCGCCCGAAGCCGACGCGATGGAAGAGTGGAAGACCATCGCAAAGCTCGCGCTCATCGCCCAGGGCGCAGGCGCCGCCGCCGACCCTGCCGTCCTCGACGACATGGTGATCCGCGGCATGGTCGAGCGCGCCGGGCTCGACCCGGAGCAGACCCTCGCCGAGCTCGCACCGCGTGTCGGCCCTGAGCGGATGCTCGACCTCATGCTCCGCACCGGTCCCTACGGGCTCACCCTCGACCAGCTGCTCGAGCACCCGCACGGCATCGACCTCGGGCCGCTCGAGCCCCGGCTGCCCGACGTGCTGCGGACCGCGTCAGGGATGATCGAGATGGGCGCCGAGCCCTTCATCGCCGACGTGCCGCGTCTGAAGGCGGCGCTCGACCGGACCACCAACGGCGGCTTCGTGCTGATCGGCCGTCGCCACCTGCGATCGAACAACTCGTGGATGCACAACGTCACCGTGCTGATGAAGGGCAAGTCGCGGTGCACGCTCCAGATCCATCCCGACGACGCGCGCCGCCTCGGGCTCGGCGATGAAGCAAAGGTGAGGTCGCGCGCCGGCGCGGTCGTCGTCGCGATCGAGGTGACCGACGCGGTCATGCCGGGTGTGGTGAGCCTGCCCCACGGCTGGGGCCACGACCTGCCCGGCGTGGAGATGAAGGTCGCCCGGGCCCACGCCGGCGTCAACTCCAACATCCTCGCCGACGACGACCTGTTCGATCCGCTGTCGGGCAACGCGGTCTTCAACGGCATCCCAGTCGAGGTCGCACCGGCGTGACGGTGGCGATCGAGAGCACCCCCAACCCGTCGACCCGCGAGGTCCGCTGACCATGAGCACCCCGTTCGATCTGTCCCAGACCGACAAGCTGCTGACCACCACCCGTTCGGTGCGCAAGCGGCTCGACCTCGAGCGTCCCGTGCCCAGCGACGTCGTGCTCGAGTGCCTCGACATCGCCCTGCAGGCACCGAGCGGCGGTAACAGCCAGCCCTGGCGCTGGCTCATCGTCGACGACCCCGACACGCGGAAGCGGTTGGCTGCGCTGTACCAGCGCAGCCACGACCCCTACATGGCCGCCAACCGCGAGGCCGCCGAGGCGGCCGGGCGCATCGAAGTCATGGCCAAGATCATGGACTCGTCGCAGTACCTGTCGGACCACATGGGCGAGGTGCCGGTGCTGGTGATCCCGTGCCTGCTGAGCCGGCCCGAGGGCCTGAGCCAGGGGGAGGTCGCGGGGTTCTACGGCTCGATCCTGCCCGCGGCCTGGAGCCTCATGCTCGCCCTGCGCAGCCGGGGCCTGGGGTCGGCGTGGACGACGCTCCACCTCGCGTTCGAGAAGGAGGCGCGGGACGTGCTCGGTGTCCCCGAGACGGTGACCCAGACGGCGATGATCCCCATCGCCTACTACAAGGGCGAGGACTTCAGGCCCGCGCCCCGTCAGCCCGTCGAGAAGGTCGTCTACTTCAACGCCTGGAAGCAGCGCGCGACGAGCTGACGCGACGCCGGCCGCACGCGCCGGGATCCACCACCGCGGCGTCGGTGCTCTGCCAGGCTCGAAGGGGAGTGGCCAGCTCGGAGAGCACCCACGTTCCGGACGTCTCGCGGCACCGCGCCGCTCGTCGCACTGCGATGGCTGCCGCAGTGGGTGCGGTCGCTTCGGGGATCGCCGCCGCGTTCCTCCCCTGGCAGGCGACGATCCTCATCGGCTGGTCGACCGCGGCGACCATCTACAGCGCGCGCGTCTGGCTCGTGTCGCGTTCGATGGACGCGCGTACCACCGAGCTGCACGCCACCAGTGATGACGACTCCCGCGTGGTCGCGGACATCACGCTCCTCGCGGCATGTGTCGCCAGCCTGGTCGCGGTGGGCCTTGCGCTCGTCAAGGCCGCACAGACGGGCGGAGCCGCTCAGGCGCTCTTCACCGGGATCGCGGTGCTCAGCGTGGTGATGGCGTGGGTGCTCGTCCACACCGTCTTCACCCTTCGCTACGGGCACCTGTATTACCAGCATCGGAGCGGCATCGAGTTCCATGACGACAGCGACCCGACCTATCGCGACTTCGCCTATGTGGCGTTCACCATCGGCATGACGTATCAGGTCTCGGACACGGAGCTGAAGTCGCGAGCGATTCGCGCGACCGCACTGCGACAGGCCCTGCTCTCGTACCTCTTCGGTGCGGTGATCATCGCGATGACGATCAACGTGGTCGCGGGCCTGTTGAAGTAGGCGCGCGTCCGGCTCTTTCTCAGGCGCTCCTGGCTCGCGTCGTGTCGCACAGCAGGACGGGCTCCTGGGCGGCGACCGCTCGTCTCGAAGGCCGCTCCGCCGGCTTCCGGGCGTTCGCGGCACGGAGCAGCACGACCGCACGGGCGTGCGCATGGGCCACGAGGCAGGTGCGCAATGATCCCCGGCTCGAGTCGAACACCAACGGTGTGCGCCAGAGGCACATGAACGCGGCTTGGGTTGCCGTTGCGGCCAGGTCCTGCCCACACACCTGCAGTGCCATCGAGGACACGCGGCGACCGTGACGCTCGTACGCCTCGGCCAGGCCTTCGAGCTCACCCCGGGCGATCGCCGTCACCAGATCGGCGTCGGTCGCGTCGACGTACGGGTTGATGCCGCTATCGGGAATCGAAATCCTCTTGCGGATCGTCCGAGTAGGGGACCGGATGGTCGCGGCCCATCTCGGTGAAGCGCTCGTTCAGCGCGTGGGCCAGGACGTCTCGGTCGTGCACCGTGGGCTCGAGCGCGCCGTAGAGGTAGGCCTCGACCTCGAACGCGGTGCTCATCCCTCCGAGGCCGAAGTAGCGCATCCAGAGGTCGGGGTGGGTGAGCCCGGCGTTCTTGCGGAACTGGTCGAGGGTGGCGCGTGCCTCGGTCATCGTCGGCGCTCGTTCTTCGAGGCGTCGTGCTGGGTCGACGTCACGATGTCCTGCGCGAGGCGTCGGAGCGGAGTGCTCGTTCGGCGCGAGGAATCGCGCAACAGCGAGAAGGCCTCGTCCGCCGCGATGCCTTCGCGCTCCATCAACGCGCCCTGGGCCTGGGCGATGACCTCGCGCATCTGCAACGCGTGGCTCAGCCGTCCGCCCTTCTCCTCCGCGAGGTCGTCGCCTGCGTGCGTCAGCACGATCGACGCCTGCTCCGCGAACAGCGTGGCCAGCTCCCGACCGTCGCGGCCGAAGGCGCAGGGAGTGTGCGAGTAGATGTTCAGCGCGCCCATCGGGCGGGTGCCCGCTCGCAGCGGGTTCGACAGGATGGCGTTGATGCCCCGCTTCCGCGCGCGCGGCGTGAAGGCCGGCCAGCGGGTCTCCGCGTCGACCGACTCGACCTGGATCCGACGACCCTCGGCCGCCGCCGTCAGGCACGGCCCCTCGCCGGTCACGTACTGGTCCGCGTCCATCGCCTCCACGGTGTCGTCGCTCGAGGCGACAGTGATCAGCCGGCCCTCGCCGGCCAGGGACACGCTCACCCCGTCCGCCCCGACCACGGTGGCCCGGGCGAGTACGACAACCAGGTTGAGGGCTGCGTACAGGACGTCGCGCCGGGCCCGATCCGCGGCCGCCCGGGCCAGGCTGCGATCGAACTGAGGGGTCGAGGCTGGCCGCGGTGGCTCGGGCCGCGCGTCTTCGGCCCGTCGGAGGGGCACAACCGCGGCCAGCCTCGAGACTTCGAGCGTCGGTGGGAGCGAGCGGAAAACGACCGTCGCGCCGACGTCGCGCAGGCGCTCGAGGGTGGCGGCGAACATCCGGAGTCCGACCGCATCGATGAACTCGAGCTGCGCGAGGTCGAGCACGAGATGGCGCTGCCCCCGCTCGATCATGGCGTCGACGGCACCGCCGAGGGCGGCGGCCGTGACCACGTCGACCTCGCCCCTGACGGTCGCGACGGCGTCATCACCGACGATGCTGACGTCGACGCTGAACGCGCTCGGCGCGGTCGGGTGACTCATGCGAGCGCTCGGGAGGCGCCCACGGAGCGCGGCAAGAGGGAGGTTCTCACGAGCTTGGTTCCTCGCGGAGGCTCAGGGAGCACGTCGTGCTCGACTCGAGCCCTCTCTGCCGAAGGCCCCTCCATACTAACCTGTTCGGGCGACGATGGGCGGTAGACCGGGGACAGACCCGTTCGGCAGACCGCGAACCGGGCCGGGAGCCCGGCGCACGTGGTGAGCGGTCGCGACGATCCCGCGGCCGGCATCGCCGCCGCAGACGACCCCGCGGCAGTGCGACGCTACGACGTCCTCGACACCCCGCCGGACCGTGCGTTCGACGCGATCACCGCCATCGCCGCCCGCCTGCTCGACGTCCCCGTGGCAGTCGTGAGCATCGTCGACGAGAACCGCATCTGGTTCAAGTCGCGCCATGGCATCGACCTGCGGGAGGTCGGCCGCGATGCCGGGCTCGCGTCCGCCATCCTCCAGCACGAGCCGTGGGTCGTGACCGACGCCGAGACCGACGCGCGCGTGCTCGCCAACCCGCTGATGGCGGGCGACACCGGGTTCCGCTTCTACGCGGGAGTGCCGCTCACCACGAGCGACGGCCACAACCTCGGGACGCTCTGCGTCATGGACAAGCAACCGCGCCGGATCACCGACGCGGAGATGGCGACGCTCGTCGACCTCGCCGCGGTCGTGGTCGACGAGCTGGAGCTGCGCGTCAGCGCCCGTCGCACGACCGACCTCGAGGAGCAGCTGCGCACCCAGGCGCACGCGCTGACGGCCGAGACGGTGGAGGGCACGATGCAGCGCATCGTCGCCTTCGCGGTCGACACCATCGAGGGCTGCGACCACGCCAGCATCTCGTTGCTGGAAGGCACACACATCGCGACCCGGGTGACCAGTGATGCACGGGTGGCCGACGTCGACATCGTGCAGTACGAGACAGGCGAGGGACCGTGCGTCGACGTCGTCAACCAGGGGATGAACAGCGTCTACGCCGAGGACCTCACCGACGACCCGCGCTGGCCGCGCTTCGGGCCGCGGGCCGCCGCCGCGGGCATGCGCAGCCTGCTCGCCATCCGGCTGCTCGCCGATCGCACGCTGGGAGCGCTCAACCTCTACGCCCGCCTGCCCAGGGCGTACGGGGCCACCGACCGGGCGACGGGCGTGATCTTCGCCACGCACGCCGGCATCGCGTTGGCCGCGGTGGAGGCGAGGACCGAGGCCCACCGGGTCGAGCACCTCGAGCAGGCGTTGTCGTCCCGCGAGCTCATCGGGCAGGCTCAGGGCATCTTGATGGAGCGCGAGCGGATCACACCTGACCAGGCGTTCGACGTCCTGCGCCGCGCGTCGCAGCACCTCAACGTGAAGCTGCGCGAGGTGGCCCAGCTCCTGGTCGACACCGGCGAGCGGCCCGCCACGGGCGCGGACACCCGGCCTCCCGCGTGAGGGCCGTCACACTAAAGGCCGTCACACGCAGGGCCGTCGCACGGAGGGTCTGGCGTGGCTCGGCCGTCGCCGTCGGGCTGGCGATGGTCGCGGCGGCGTGCACCGGCAATCGTGGGCCGGACACGAGCGTCGGCATCGGCGGACGCACGGCGACCACCGCCGCGGCCCGCGCCGCGTCGACGAGCTTCGGCGATCTCGCGTCGCCGTGCGGCAAGCGCGCGGGGCCGTCGGGCGGCCAAGGGCCGGCCGAGCAGGGCGTCACCGACGACAAGGTCGTCATCGGCTACGGCGACGATGCCGGCTTCTCCATCGTCCCGGGTCTCAGCCACGAGCTCAGCGACGCGATGAAGGCGATGATCAAGTGGTGCAACGAGCAGGGCGGCATCAACGGCCGGCAGATCGAGGGCCGCTACTACGACGCCAAGTTCACCGAGACCAACAACGTGATGCAGGAAGCCTGCGGACAGGTCTTCATGCTCGTAGGCGAGGGCTGGGCCAACGACGGCGCGGCGGAGGAGATCCGGCTCGGCTGCAACCTTCCTTCCGTTCCCGGCTACAGCGTGACCGCGGAGTTCGCCAACGCGCCGCTGATGTACCAGGGGGTGCCCAACCCGATCGACGTGAACCCCGCGGCCTGGGCCGACCAGCTGGCCAAGGCGTTCCCGGACAAGATCGACAAGGCGGCGGTGATGTTCGCCAACTTCGCGGCTCTCATCGACACGAAGGACAAGGCGGTGCAGGCGTTCGAGAAGTTCGGATGGAAGTTCCTCAACTGCCCGCAGTCGTACGCAGTCCTGGGGGAGGCCGACTGGCGACCGTTCGCGCAAAAACTGAAGGACTGTGGCGCAGAGGCCGTGAACTACGTCGGCACTCCCTACCCCAACTTCGAGAACCTGCTCGACAGCGCCGCACAGCTCGACTACAAGCCGATCTGGTATGCGGAGGCCAACATGTACGACTCGGTGTTCGCCAAGTGGAACACGAACGGCAACGGCGACAACGTGTACGTGCGCCTGGCCTTCACGCCGTTCGAGGAGGCTGCCAAGAACAAGGCCACGAAGCAGTACGAGGACCTGGTGACCAAGAACGGCGGTGACATCGCCCTTCTGGGAATGCAGGCTACTTCCAGCTTCCTGTTGTGGGCCACCGCGGCCAAGCAGTGCGGGTCGGCGCTCACCCGCCAGTGCGTGCTCGACAACCTGAAGAAGGTCACCAAGTGGACCGGGGGCGGGCTGCACGCCGAGACGAACCCGGCCGAGAACCTGGGTCCGCCGTGTGGCATGGTGATGAAGCTGCAGGGCACGAAATGGGTGCGGTTCGCACCGAAGAAGGCGGTCACGTTCGACTGCTCGCCGGATTACAACGTGAAGATCACCGGCCGGGTGGTCGACCAGGCCCAGCTCGGCCCCGACCGCATCTCCACCAAGTTCAAGAAGTAGCGGGCGCCACGCCCACAACGTGATCGTCGCCGGGGGCGGCCACCGTGGAACAGTTCCTGCAGTACACGATCCTGGGGTTGGTCCTCGGCGCGGTGTACGGCATCGCCGCGTCCGGCCTGGTCGTCACCTACACGACCTCGGGCATCTTCAACTTCGCGCACGGCGCCGTCGCCATGCTCGGCGCGTTCGCCTACTGGCAGGTGCGCGTCGCGTGGGGGTGGCCCGCGCCCCTCGCCCTGCTCCTCGTCCTCGGCGTCGCCGCCCCGTTGCTGGGGGCCCTCCTCTACACCGTGGTGATGCGGGGCCTGCGCGACACCGCGGAGGTCACCAAGATCGTGGTGCCGGTCAGCGTCATGCTCGGCTTCCTCGCCCTGTCGACATGGGTCTGGGACCCGACGCCGAGCTCGCCCCGCACCATCACCAAGTTCTTCGGCGCCAACAAGCAGGTGAGCATCGCCGGGGTCAACGTCAGCTGGCACGAGATCCTCGCCGTGGCCATCGCGGTGGCGATCGCGCTGGGTCTGCGCTTCCTGTTCTTCCGCACCCGCCAGGGCGTGGCGATGCGGGGCGTCGTGGACGACCCCGCCCTGCTCCAGCTCACTGGGGGGCGCCCTGAGCGCCTCGCCACCCTCTCGTGGGCCCTCGGCGCCTTCCTGGCCGCGCTGGCCGGCGTGCTCATCACGCCGATCCAGGGTGGTGCGCTGACGGCGACCGCCCTGACCCTGCTCGTGATCGATGCGTTCGCGGCGGCCATGTTCGGGCGCCTGCGCAGCCTGCCGCGCACGTTCCTCGGGGCCATCGCGCTGGGCCTCGCCGCGAGCTACGTCATCGGCTACTTCCCCTCGGAGCGCTGGACGTGGACGGGCAGCTTCCGAATCTCGTTGCCGATGATCGTGCTGTTCGTCGTCCTGCTCGTGCTGCCGCAGGACCGGTTGCGGGGTGCCACCGTGCTCCGGACCCGCGAGCGCTTCCGCCTCCCGACCCTGCGCAGTGCCGCGGGGTCGGGAATCGTGCTCGTGGTGGTCGTGGTCCTACTGCAGGGCATCATGGCCGACACCGCGGTGAACACGTTGGCCTTCGGCATGACCCTGGCCGTCGTCGCGCTCTCGCTCGTGCTGCTCACCGGCTACGGCGGCGAGATCAACCTGGCGGCCATGTCGTTCGGTGCGATCGGCTCGATCGTCATCTTCCACCTCGGCGTCAACGGCACGGGTCCGGCCGGCCGCACCACGCTCTGGGGCTACCTCCTCGCGGCAGTGGTCTGCGCGCTCGTCGGCGCGCTGGTGGCCTTGCCGGCGTTGCGGTTGCGCGGCCTCTATCTCGCTCTGGCGACGATGGCGTTCGGCGTGTTCGTGTCGCGCTTCGTGCTGGCCGAGATCGGCGACCGAGTCGTGCCGCTCGTCCACTGGCGCTTCTCGATCTTCCCGAGCGGCAACCTCGTGATTCCCCGCCCGAAGATCGGGCCGCTCGACCTCAAGCCCGCCGACTCGTTCCTCGTGGCGGTGACGATCCTGTTCGCGTTGCTGGGCGTGGGTTTGGTCGCGCTGCGGCACAGCAGCTACGGCCGCCGTCTCAACGCGTTGAAGGACAGCCCGGCTGCGTGCGCCACGCTCGGCATGAACGTGGTGCGCCTCAAGCTCTCGGTGTTCATGCTCTCGGCTGCCATCGCGGGACTGGGCGGTGCGCTGATGTCGGCCCAGCTGGGCTCGGTCGACCTGAACCGCTTCGACATCTTCCTGAGCCTCTCGCTGTTGATGCTCACGGTCGTCGGAGGGATCGGCTACGTCACCGGCGGACTGTTCGGCGGCCTCGCCACTGGGGTCGCCTTCCTGGCCATCGCCAACACCTTCGACAAGCTCGGCGCCGACCACCACGACCTGAGCGGGTTGCTCGACTTCTTCGCCCGCTCCACGACCGTGATCCCGGCCCTGATCGGCGTGAGCATGGGGAGGAGCCCGAGCGGGGCGGTGAGCGACATCATCGACAACCTGGCGCCGCTGAAGCGGGCCAGGCCGGTGCTGGCCGCGGGTATCGCGCTCGAGGCGCTCTTCTACGGGCTGGCCGCCACCGACACCATCAGCAACTGGTGGTTCCTCGCGCTGACGCTGCTCGTGGTGCTGGCCCTTCCCGCCGCCTCCAGAGTGCTGGTACCCCAGGCCCACGTCGCGGCCGGTGTGCTCGAGGCGAAGCGAGCTGAGGTGCCGCTCGAGCTCGTCGGCGTCGACCGGCCGTTCACCGATCGCGACCTCGTCGAGATGGAGAAGGGGCTGGCGCTGGAGGAACGAGGGGAGCCCACACGTGGCCGGGCTTGAGACCCTCGATGTGACCATGCGCTTCGGCGGCCACACCGCGCTCGAGGCGGTCTCCATCGCCGTGCGGCCCGGCCACATCACCGGCCTGATCGGGCCGAACGGCGCGGGCAAGACGACCTTGTTCAACGTCATCACCGGGCTGCTCTCGCCCACTGAGGGCAGGGTCCGCTTCGACGACCGTGACATCACGACCGACGCTCCCCACAAGCGGGCGAAGCGCGGCCTGGCGCGCACCTTCCAGCGCCTGGAGCTGTTCACCTCGCTCTCGGTGCGCGACAACGTGCGCGTTGCGGGTGAGATCCGCAACAGCTGGACCTTGGGTCAGAACGTGGACTGTCGCGCCGAGGCGGCGCGAGTCATCGAGCTGGTCGGGCTGGCGGACGTGGCCGACAGGGAGGTGTCAGAGATCCCGACGGGTCAGGCCCGCGTGGTTGAGCTGGCGCGGGCGCTCATGATCAGACCGTCCGTGCTGCTGCTCGACGAGCCCGCGTCCGGGCAGACCGAAGAGGAGACGGCGACGTTCGGGCGGCTGTTGCAGCACCTCGCACGCGAGGACGGCCTGGGCGTGTGTCTCGTCGAGCACGACATGTCGCTCGTGATGGACGTCTGCGAGACCATCCACGTGCTCGAGTTCGGTCGGGTGATCGCGAGCGGCCCAGCGGACGTGGTCCGCAACGACCCCGCGGTCATCGACGCCTACCTCGGCGCGCCGGAGAGCGTGGGATGAGCGTCCCGACGAGTGACCGCGATGACACGGTGGTCGCGAGCGACAAGGTGGCCGCGCCGGACGCGCCGCTGCTCGAGCTGGTCGGGGTGCGGGCCGGGTACGGCGCCATCGAGGTGCTCCACGGGGTCGACCTGGCCGTCCCCGCGGGGACGGTGATGGCGCTCCTCGGACCCAACGGGGCCGGGAAGTCCACCGCGCTCAAGGTGTGCGGGGCCCAGCTCGAGCCCACGGCCGGTGAGGTGCGGCTCGCGGGCCGGGTGATCAACGGGGCGTCGCCCGACGCGCTGGCCCGCCTGGGCGTCTGCACCATCCCCGAGGGCCGGGGTGTCTTCCCGAACCTCACCGTGCGGGAGAACCTCTGGCTGGCGACCCAGGTCGGCGTGAGCCTCGAGCACGTCGAGGAGGTCGCGTACGGGCGCTTCGCCCGGCTCGGCGAGCGGCGCAAGCAGCTCGCGGGCACGCTGTCGGGCGGCGAGCAGCAGATGCTGGCGATGGCGCGCGCCCTGGCCACCGACCCGGCCCTGCTGCTGCTCGACGAGCTGTCGATGGGCCTCGCCCCGATCGTGGTCTCGGAGCTGTACAAGATCGTGGCCCAGGTGTCGCAGGAGGGAGTGTCGATCATGGTCGTCGAGCAGTTCGCCCGCACCGTGCTCGGCATCGCCGACCGCGCGGCCATCCTGGTCCAGGGCACCATCTCCCGGGTGGGCACGCCCGCGGAGCTCGAAGAGGAATTGTCCGCCGCATACCTAGGCGAGTGAGGGAATGACGACGACCAGCGATCGCATGGATCAGTTCAAGTCCGACGTCTCCGACATGAAGCTGAAGACGGGCACCGCCAGCCGCGACACTGTGCTGCAGGTGTCCGGGGCCCTGCTCATGGTCGGCGCGGTGGCTGTCGCGCTGATCACCTATTCGGCTTCGCTCAACCAGAGCGACACGCGCGACGTGCTGTCGAGCGGCATCCTGGCCGTGGCCATGCTGGGCGTGGCGGTCCTCGGTGCTGCGATCTTCCTGCGCTACTCGATGGCCAAGTTCCTGCGGCTCTGGCTCCTGAGGCAGCTGTACGAGGGCCAGGCGAACGCGGGTCGGGTCGTCGACGCGATCACGCGGGGCGACTGAGCCCGTCGCGTGGCCGGGCCCGACCGACCTCCGAGAGGGGTGGGGCAACGCCGGAGCGCGGCCCGGGTTCGCTATGATTCGGGGACCGTCGGCGTCGGCGATCGACGATTTCTTGCCGCGGGTCGCGCTCTGACCTTGGTCCCGGGGGGTTGACCATCACTCAATCGATTCGAATCGCCGACGGGGCGACCACAGCTACCCGCCGTCCCGTGGTCGAGAGCACCGTCCCCTGCGACCACGAGCGGTCGGGCCGGAGCTACAGCGCCGAGATACTGCTGATCAGCTTCGCCGCCCTGCTGCTCGAGATCAGCTACACCCGGATCGTCTCCTACAAGCTCTTCTACTACTACACGTACCTCGTCATCGGGCTCGCGCTGCTCGGCATCGGCAGCGGTGGCGTGCTCGTCACCGTGTCTCGCCGGCTGCGGCGCGCCGCGACCGACACGATCATGATGTGGGGCCTGCTGCTGGGTGCGGCCAGCGTCGGCCTCGGGTATCTCGTCGTCGCCGACACGCGGATCGCCACCCTTCAGATCTGGAACTACGGCACGGGCGCCTCGCTGAGCAACGCGGTACGCCTCCTGCTGATCTGCCTCGCCCTCTTCGCGTCGTTCGTCGCGGTCGGGGTGATGATCGCGACTCTGTTCGGGCGCAGGTCCGACCAGATCGGCCGCCTCTACTTCGCCGACCTGTTCGGCGCGGGTCTGGCGTGCGCGGTGGTCGTCGCCCTCATCTCCACCATCGGGCCACCGGCGACGATCGTCCTCGCGGGATTGATACTCGCCCTCGCGGGCCTGCGGATCGCGGTGCGGCGTCGCTCGCCGGCGACCACCCTGGGCGGCGTGCTCGCGGTGCTGCTGGCCGCCTGCGTGATCTCGCCGAGCCTGCTTCCCTATCCGCGCGAGGACGCGAGCAAGCCCGGCCCGAGCCACCCTCTGTTCTCGTCGTGGAGCCCGATCTTCCGCGTCGACGCCAACCCCTGGAGGGACCGGCGCCTGCTCTACCACGACGGCCTCCTCGGCTCGAACATCTACCGGTTCAACGGCGACGTCTCGACCCTCACGCGCTACGACAACGACCCGCGCTCGTTCCCGTTCGCCCTCCGCAGCAAGCCGCCGGGCAACGTGATGATCATCGGAGCGGCAGGGGGTAACGAGATCCTCGCGTCCCTGCGCTTCAAGGCCGCCCACATCGACGCCATCGAGCTCAATCCCGTCACCTACAACCTCGTCACCCACGACTTCGCGGACTACGCCGGCCATCTGGCCGAGAACCCCCACGTCAACTACGTCAACGGCGACGGGCGGTCGTACCTGGCGCGCAGCAACAAGACGTACGACCTGGTGTGGTTCCCGGCGACCGACAGCTACGCCGCCGCGAACGCAGCCACCGCTGGAGCGTACGTACTCTCCGAGAGCTATCTCTACACGAGCGACGCGATCGTGGACAGCCTCGACCACACCGGGCCCAACGGGATCCTCGCCGTGCAGTTCGGCGAGTTCAACTTCGAGGAGAAGCCGAACCGGACCTCGCGATACGTGAGCACGGCCCGCCACGCGCTCGCGCACTTCGGAGTCCACGACCCCTCGCAGCACATCCTCGTCGCCACATCGGGGAGTCCCCAGGGCGGCTCGTTGGCGACCATCTTCGTGAAGCGCTCGCCCTTCACGCCCGACGAGGTCGCGCGGTTCGTCGCCCAGCAGCCAGTCGTGCCGAACTCGAAGCTGCGCTACGCGCCCGGCCAACCGCGTCAGGCCAACTCGGTGACCGCGATCGCCACCCTTCCGAAGGCCCAGCTGAGCCACTGGTACGACTCGTACCGCTACGACGTCAGGCCCGTCACCGACGACGGGCCGTTCTTCTGGCACTTCTACCGGTTCGGCGAGGTGATCAGGCACTTCGGCCGCGCGAGCGGGCCCAGCAACGTCGAGGACGCGACAGGAGAGCGGGTGCTGCTGTTGCTCCTGGGGATCGCCACCCTCTTCTCCGCCGTCTTCCTCCTGCTGCCGTTCGTCGCGATCCGTCGCACATGGACGAAGCTCCCCCGCAAGGGCAGGTCCGCCCTGTACTTCGCATCGCTCGGGCTGGGCTTCATGTTCTTCGAGATCACGCTGATCCAGCGCCTCACGTTGTTCCTCGGCTATCCGACGTACTCGTTGACCGTGACGCTCGCGTCGATCCTCATCTTCACCGGTGTGGGCGCGCTCCTCAGCGGACGTCACAAGAACCGCCCGCGCGTCATACAGGCGTTGCTCGGGGTCATCGTCGCGCTGACGCTCTTCTACGAGTTCGCCCTCCCGCCCCTCACGAACGGGCTCCTGGGCCTGCCGCTCGGGGTACGCGTGCTCATCGCGTTCGTGGTGCTCGCGCCGCTCGGCATCTGTCTGGGCACGTTCATGCCGCTCGGGCTGGGGGCGGCCGCGGAGCCCGCCGGGTTCCCGCGCGGGTCCGTGGCGTGGGGCTGGGCGGTGAACGGCTTCGCGTCGGTGGTCGGCGCAGTGCTCTCGACGATCCTCGCCATGACGTTCGGTTTGCGCGTGGTGCTCTTCTTGGCGCTCGTCGGCTACGCAGTGGCGTTGCTGGCGCTCCGAGGGCTGTTGCGCACGTCGCGGAGCCTCTCCGCGAC
>Ga0066709_100000790_pt1 | contig 18705 bp, 16 predicted proteins | sample GraSoiAngelo_158_FD_79665 | JGI IMG/M metagenome (GOLD analysis project Ga0066709, IMG submission 79665) | Grasslands soil microbial communities from the Angelo Coastal Reserve, California, USA - 14_1009_16_30cm | ecosystem: Environmental > Terrestrial > Soil > Grasslands | place: USA...
AGGTCACCGAACGCGCGGAGCTCCTGACCGACCAGCTGGCACTCGTAGATCGCGTCCGACATCTTGCTCCCGCCGCCGGTGACGCCCCAGTACTCCTTGATCTCTCAGACCGCGTCCGGGTTGAGGAGTCCGGGGGGGCACCGTCGAGCCGCCGGGGCGAGACCCAGATGTGCCCCTCCCCGACCACGGCGGCTCGTGACTGGGGGTTGGCGTTGAACCCGTCGCCCGCCTCTTCGCAGGTGAGCCGCGTGAGAGCCTCGACGGTCGCCACCAAGACGCCAAGGAACCCGGTGGTCATCCACTGCGAGGAGGTCTCGCCGCCGAGGGAGCCGAGGTCGATGGCGACGACCTCGCCGCCGGCCGCCCTCACGCGCTCGATCACGTCCTCCTGGACGCGGATGCTCCGGAAGAGGCGCGTGAACTCGGAGGCGACGACCACGTCGGCCTGGCCGGCCTCGACCGCCCTGACCGCCGCGCCGAGTCCGGGCCTCCTGTCCAGTGCCCGCCCGCCCGAGACGTCGATCTCCTCGTGAACGTCGACGAGATCCCACCGTCGGCCCGCGCAGTAGGCCTCGATTTTTTCGCGCTGCTCGGCGGGGCTCAGGCCCTCGGACTTCCCGCGGCTATTGCTCTGTCTGATGATCCCGACCGCTCTCATGTCTTCTCCAATCGTGCCTGTTTCAATGTCTAACCCCTGCTCCAAGCCCCGGCGTGGCACTAGGGTTGTCACGTGCTGGGTGTCGGCGAACCAATCCCCGACGCGACCGTCTGGCTCGCACCTCGGGAGCCCGTCTCGGTGCAAGACCTCCCTCGGCCGTTCCTTCTGCTTTTCTTCCTCTTCGCCTGGTCGTCGACCTGAACGAACGAGCTCGAGCTCCTGCGTGACAGGAGAACGGAGTTCGATGCGGCCGGGGTGAGGCCGTTCGCGATCTCGCGCGACTCGCCCTGGACGCAGACCGCGTGGAGCCAGGCGCTCGACCTCGGCGAGATCCAGTTCGTCTCCGACTGGAACGCGGACGCCGTGCGGGGATTCGGGGTCGCGCACGTGTTCCGCGGCATGAAGGACGTTGCCGAACGAACGTCCTTCCTCGTCGAGCGCGGGGGTACGGTCCGCGGCGCATGGCGCTACGACTCCGGCGAGGTGCCCGACTTCGACGAGCTGCTCGCGGCCGCGCAGGCCTTATAGCGCTCGCCTGCGCGCTCTACCTCGGGACGGGCCTGCTTGCGACATGGCCAGGTGCCAGGCACCTGGGTACATCCTTCATGGCCGAGGGCCGGCCGGGACACGGCGAGGCGGCGCCCGGCGACCACCTCCAGACCGGCTACCAGCTCTGGCTCGTCGGGCACCAGCTGGAGCATGGACAGGCTCCCTGGCGCGACCCGTACAGCTTCCAGCCCGAGGCCAGGCGGCGCTGGAACCTCGCCGGCTGGCCCTTCGGGCTTCCGTACTGGGGATTGCACCGCGTGTTCGGGACGGTGCTGGGCTGGAACCTCTTCATCCTGCTCGGATTCCTCGGCGCCGGAGGCTTCGCTGCGCTCTGGCTGCGCGAGCTTGGCCTGCGGCGCGGCGCGGCGCTCGTCGGCGGCCTCGCGTACTCGCTGGCGCCGTACCTGCAGGCGCAGTGGAGCGCAGGCCACCTGGCCGCCTGGATCGCAATGCTGCTGCCGCTCGCGCTCTTCGGGCTGGAGCGCGCGCGTCGCCGCTCGACGTGGTGGCTCGCCCTGGCGGGGGCCGCGCTCGGCTCGATTCCGCTTTCGGGCCAGCTTCACCTCGCGCTCGTGGCGATACCCTTCTTCTGCCTCTACGCCCTGGTTCGCTTCCCGTGGGGCATCGTGCTCGCGGGCCCGGCCGTCGCGGCGGGGGTCCTCGCCGACATCCTTGCCGTCCGCGACACGACCGGCGCGAGCGGCCGCTCCTTCGCGCAGGTCGAGCACTACTCGGCGGACGCCGTTGATTTCTTCTCCCGGAGCACGCACGAGATCGAAGGCGTCGTCTTCCTGGGTTGGACGGTTTCCCTACTCGCGCTCGCGGGGCTCATCCTGCTCCTCGCCCAGCGCCGGTTCGGGCTCGCCGTCACGCTCGGCCTCGGCGCCTTCGTCCCGATCCTGCTCGCGCTCGGCGCGAACCTTCCCGGCTACAAGACGCTCTGGCTCCACTTTCCCGGGCTGCGCGAAACCCGTGTTCCGGAACGGCTGATGCCGGTCGCCTGCCTCGCGCTCGCAGCGCTCGTCGCGATGGCCGTCTCGCGCGTCCACTGGCCCGGGACAGCGGCGCTCGTCACGCTGCTCCTCCTCCTCGACCTCCATCTCGGGCTCTTCCACCCCACGGCCGCCGACGAACACAACGGCGCCTATGCAGCCCTACGCACGACCGGCCCCGAGCGGCTGCTCGAGCTGCCGGTCTTCCTCCCGGACCGCCAGGAAGGAAGTGTGTACCTCTATTACGCGATGCAAGCTCCGGGCAAACGTCCGGCCGGCTACTCGACGACGGCGCCGATCGAGGCAGACGTCCTCCTGCGCGACCTGCAGCAGTCACCGTGTGGGCGCCTCGACGCTCTCGGAGTCCGCTACCTCGCCGTGCATCTCGGCAGGCCGAACCCGTGCGGCGGGCGGCTGCTGGCCCGTGACGGGCCGATCGCGACCTACCGGCGGTAACTCAGACGATCGAGCAGTCAGGCTCTGGCCCGCTGCTGACGACTCCGGCGAAAATCGTGATTGCGACGAAGAACCAGGCGCACGACCAGAGCCATGCGCGCGGACCACGGCGCGCCTGCCAGACGACGAGCGCACCTCCCCTGAACAGAAGATTCCGTACTTGCTCAGATCGATGTAGGCCGCCAGGAAGAACCAGGCAATTCGCCAACCTGTTGAAGAGCGAGGGCGCCGACGACGCTGCCCGGGGTCGTAGGCGAAGAGGAAGCGGTCGCCGGCGGGTGAAGCGCCGCGTGGCGAACCGCCTGAACCCTCGTGTGTTCTACGCCATCCTGCTCAGCTGCGGCCGGTGCGGCATGCCCGGAAGGCGAAACCCAGCCGCACGTGCAACTGGCTCGGTAGAGGCCCGGGATCTCTGCGGCATCGATTGTGGTGGCTTACGTCGTTCATCCCCCGACGTTAGGTCGAAGCGGGAACCGATCGTGTCAGGTGGCTGCCTATGCCGCTTAGGAGATCTCCCTCGGCCTACATGCCCATCGCGTGATAGCCGGAGTCGACGTAGAGCGTCGTCCCGGTGACGTTGCGCGCCTCGTCGGAGAGGAGATATGCCGCGGCGGCCCCGACGTCGTCAGCAGAGATGTGCCGGTGCAGCGGGGAGCGCTCCTCGACGATCGCCTCCATCGTCGGGAAGCCGGCGATCGAGCGGGCGGCGAGCGTGCGCACAGGCCCCGCCGAGACCGCGTTCACGCGGACGTTCTTCTGGCCGAGATCCCAAGCGAGATAGCGCATGGACGCATTGAGCGCGGCCTTGGCGACGCCCATCACGTTGTAGTGCGGCACCGCCCGAACCCCGCCCAGGTAGGTCATGGTCAGGATCGAGCCACTGCCCGCGGCCTCCATCAGCGGCTCGGCTGCGCGCGCGCACGCGACGAGCGAGTACGCGCTCACGTCGAGCGCCATCCAGAAACGGTCGCGCGGGGTGTCCGTGAAGCGGCCCTCGAGGTCCTCGGCGGCCGCGAAGGCGACGGAGTGCACGAGGAGGTCGAGCTCACCGCCGAACGTGTCGCCGACCTCGCGGATCACGCGCTCCACATCCTCGTCCGCGCGCACGTCGCACTCGGTGACGAGTGGGCTGGCGACGCTCTCGGCGAGCTCGCGCACGCCCTTCTCGATCCGCTCGCCCTGGAAGGTGAACGCGAGCTGCGCCCCCTCCTCGGCAAGGCGTCGCGCGATCGCCCAGGCGATCGACCGCTTGTTCGCGACGCCGAGGACGAGCCCGCGCTTGCCGTCGAAACGGCCCACGGGCGCGATCCTAAGGGGCCGACCGCGGCGGCACCGACCAGAAGAGGCCGCGCCGGCTCGCCGGCGGGGCCGACCTAAGGGGCCGACCGCGGCGGCACCGACCAGAAGAGGCCGCGCCGGCTCGCCGGCGGGGCCGACCTAACCACCGGCTACTCTGAGGCCCTTGCGCCGCATCGTCCTTCTTGTCGCCGCGAGCGCGGCGCTCGCCTGCGCAACTGCCGCTTCACCTGCACTGGAGCCGCTACGGCCGACCCACGGCGGCGAGGCCGCCCCACTCCTTCGCCGCGGACCGCTGCGCATCCCCGCCGAGCACGTCCGCGGCCGCGTCCGCGTGATCGTCAGGCTCACCCTGCCCCCCTTGGCCGCCGCCTTCAGCGACGACCTCAGCCTCGGCGGGGGCTCTCGGCGGCTGAACGTCCAGAGCACTTCGTCGCGTCGATACCTCGCCCGGCTGCAGCAGACCCAGACGGCCGACGCGGCGGAGATCCGCCGCGTGATCCCGAGCGCTCTCGTCGGCCGCCGCTTCGAGGTGCTCGTCGACGGACTGACGGTCGACCTTCCCGCCCGCAAGCTCGCAGCCCTCGCCCAGCTTCCGTTCGTGACCAGGCTCTATCCGAGCCTCACGTACCGGCTCGCGATGAACGGAAGCCCGGGGCTGATCGGAGCGACCGGGTTCTGGGCCTCCACCGGGGCCCGCGGCGAGGGAATGAGGATCGGAATCGTCGACGACGGGGTCGACGAGACGAACCCATTCCTCGCTTCCACCGGGATGTCGTATCCGACCGGGTTCCCGAAGGGCGGGCGCAAGTGGACGACGCCGAAGGTGATCGTCGCCCGCGCCTTCCCCGGGCCCGGCTCGGGCCGCGGCGGGAGGCTGCCGATCGACCGGCACGCGTCGTTCCACGCGACCCACGTCGCAGGCATCGCGGCGGGCCGGGCGGGGACGTCCTCCCCGGGGGGCCCGGATCATCCACCGACGGTAGGCCTGTCGGGGATCGCTCCGAACGCCTGGATCGGGAACTACCGCGTCTTCAACGTCCCGAGCCGCGCCGGCTTCGTCGGCAACTCGCCGGAGATCCTCTCCGCGTTCGAGTCGGCCGTGGCCGACGGCATGGACGTGATCAACTTCTCCGGCGGCTCCGCCGATACCGACCCCGCGAACGACGTGCTGATCGAGGCGGTGCACAACGTCGTCGCGGCCGGCGTCGTGCCGGTGATCGCCGCGGGGAACTCACGCGACGAGTTCGGCTACGGAACGGTGGGCTCGCCGGGGACAGCGCCCGACGCGATCTCGGTCGCGGCAGCCTCGAACGTGCACGTCTTCACGCCGTCGCTCTCGGTCCAGGACTCGGCCGCGCCCGCCTCGCTCCATAACCTCCCGTTTCGCATCGCGATCTCGACGCGCGCGTTCGCCGGCTGGGACACGCGGAACCAGACGCTCGTCGACATCGGCTCGATCACCGGCACCGACGGCCGGCCGGTCGACCGCAAGCTCTGCGGAGTCACACATCCGAACGCGCTCGACACGACCCTGCCCCGCGGCTCACTGACCGGAGCGATCGCCCTCGTCTTCCGCGGCTACTGCGCGATCTCGTTGAAGGGGGTTCGCGCGCAGGCCGCCGGGGCGGTCGGGATCGTGCTCGTCGACAACCGGGCCGGGGAGCCCGGCCCGATCATCGCCCCCCTGTCGTTGCCGGGCGGGATGGTCGCCGACCTGGACGGCGCGCGCCTGCGCGACTTCCTCGCTTCGGTCGGCGGGCGCGCGTCGGTTCGCTTCTCGCTCGACACGCAGGAGCTCCACACCGCACGGGGCGGAATCATGATGAGCTTCTCGTCGGCGGGGCCGACCGACTTCGGACACCTCCTGAAGCCCGATCTGACGGCTCCGGGCGGGGAGATCCTCTCGTCGACGCTGCCCGAGTACGCCGGCGCGCCGTTCGCTGTCTTCGACGGGACGAGCATGGCGACTCCGCACGTCGCGGGCGCCGCCGCGCTCCTTCTGCAACGGCATCCGGACTGGACGCCGCTTCAGGTCCGGTCGGCGCTCGTCTCGACGGCCGGCCCGGCCTGGGCAGACACGGCACGTACGACGGAGGCGTCGGTATTGCTCGAAGGCGGCGGTCTGATCAGCGTTCCCGGCGCCGACGACCCGGAGGTTTTCACCGACCCGAGCTCGCTCTCGTTCGCAGACCTGAACGTCAAGCGCGGTCCGGCTCGCAAGTCGCTCGTGCTCGAAGTCACGGATGCGGGGGGCGGCTCTGGAACCTGGACCGTCGGCGTACAGCCGCAGTCGGCGAGCGCCGGCGCCTCGCTGGAGGTCCCCGCGATCGCGACGCTCGCGCCCGGCGGCCGCGTCGAACTCCCGGTCACGGTCGATGCAACCGCGCAGGCGGCGGCCGGTGACGACTACGGCTTCCTCGTCCTGCGCCGCGGGGCAGTGACCAGGCGAGTGCCCTACGCCTTCTTCGTGACTCGGCCCGCGCTCCAGGACGCGAGCCCCGTCCGCCTCCGCAAGTTCCAGGTCGGCACCACCGCCACGGGCGCCTCGCACGTGGATGCCTACCGCTGGCCGAGCGCGCCGTTCGGGTACCCGCCGAGCCTCACCGGGCCGCCGATGATCGAGGACGGGGCAGAGCGGGTCTACGTCGTCCCGCATCTCGACCGGCCGGTAATCAACCTCGGCGTGAGCGTCGTCGCCGCCTCTCGCGGCGCCGTGATCGATCCGTGGCTCCTCGGCTCACTGGACGAGAACGACGTCCAGGGCCAGGCGGGCACGCCGACCGACGTCAACCCGCTTACCTTCGATTACGGCCTCGCGGTCGGCGCGGCCGCGACGGTTTTCCCGAGCCTGAAGCGCTACTACGTCTCGGTCGACTCGACGCAGGACCTCTACACGGGCCGCTCTCTCAACGGGCGCTATCTCCTCCGCTACTGGGTGAACGACCTGCGGCCGCCCTCGATCCGGCTGCTCACGCACCGTGTCGCCGCCGGCCGTCCGACGATCGCCGTCCGGGCCGTGGACACCGGCTCAGGGGTCGATCCGTACTCGCTGCTGCTCGGGTATCGCAACACGGTCATCGGCGCGGCTGCGTACGACCCTGCCACGGGCATCGCCGTCTTCCCGATCCCCCGCACGTCACCAAGGCTGCGACGGGGCCGACCGGCGGCTGTCCTCGGGGCTTCGGACTTCCAGGAGGCGAAGAACGTGACGACCTTCGGTCGCAACCTGATGCCGAACACTCGGTTCCGCGGCGTGCGGGTCCGGGCCGTGCGAGGCACCGCAGCAACCTGGCTCCTGCCTCAGGGTCGACGCTGCCTGCGCGGCACCCAGACACTGCTCGTGGTCGCGAGCTCGACCCGCCGAATCCGAGAGGTGCGCTTCCTCGACGGCAGGCGCCCGATCGGGACTGCTCGCCGCGGCGTGGCCGGGCTCTACTCGGTGACCTGGCGCGCTCGGGCCGCCCGACGCGGCCGCCACCGACTGCGAGCGGTGGTCGTTGCTGCGCGTGGAGGCGGCACCCGGGCCTCGCGCGCAGTTCGTGTGTGCCGATAGCCGTCGTCACCGGCGGCGCGACGGGGATCGGGGCCGCGGTCACCCGCAGGCTTGCCGCGCGGGGCTGGCACTGCGTCCTGGTCGGGCGACGGGAGGATCGCCTGCAGGCGACGGCAGACGAGGTCGGAGGCGAGTACGAAGTCTGCGACGTCGGCGACCGAGAGGCTGTCGAGCGGATGGCTGCATCGGTGCGCGAACGGCATCCTGAGGTCGGCCTGCTCGTGAACGGCGCGGGAATCGCTGGGCGCGGGAACTTTCTCGACATGGCTCCCGAGACGATCGAGGAGCTGATCCGGATCAACTACCTCGGCTCGGTCTGGTGCCTGTTGGCGCTTCTGCCGGCGCTCGAGGCCGCCGCGCCGTCGCACGTGGTCAACATCGTCTCCGTTGCGGGCACCGTTGCGATCGGGCCCTATTCGGCGTCGAAGCACGCACAACTCGCCTTCTCCCGCTCGGTTGCGATCGAGTTGGGTCCCCGAGGCATCCACGTGCACACGGTGAATCCCGGCTTCGTCCACACCGAGGGCTTTCCCCAGGACTGGCTCTTGCGCGGGCGGCTCGGTCGCATCGTGGTCGGTCCTGACTACGTCGCCGAGCGAATCGTGCGGGCGATCGAGCGCGACCGGGCCGAGATCTTCGTGCCGCGCTGGTACCGGCTGGCGGCGCTCGCACAGGCGTCTGCGCCCGGACTGTTCAGGCGCGTGCGGGCGCGGCGCGCCCCGCGCTAGCTACGGTTTCTGCGTGGACATCGAGTTCCTGTACTGGGAGGGATGTCCCTCCCATCCCGAGGCGAGGCAGCTGCTTGGAGACGTGCTCGCGGAGCGCGAGATCGACGCGAAGGTGAACGTACGGGAGGTGCGGAGCCAGGCGGAAGCGGAGAAGCTTCGCTTCCCGGGATCGCCGACGATTCGCGTCGACGGCCGCGACGTCGATCCGGAAGGCGCATCGGCGCGACCCTCCCTCGTCTGCCGCATCTACCACAAGCCCGACGGCCGCGTCTCGCCCGTGCCAACCCGCGAACAACTGGAGGCCGCACTGTCATGACGCTCACGCTCGCCACCGAAGCCCCGCCCTTCGACCTGCCCGGAATCGACGGGCGCAACCATTCGCTCGACGACTACGCGGACGTACCGGCACTCGCCGTCGTCTGGTCGTGCAACCACTGCCCATACGTCCAGGCATGGGAGGGCCGGATGCGCGAGCTCCAGCGCAAGTTCGGCGACCGCGGCTTTCGGCTGGCCGCCGTCAACTCGAACGACGCGGAGAACTATCCCGAGGACTCGTTCGACGCCATGCGGGAGCGCGCGGAGCAGCAGGGCTTCAACTTCGACTATCTCTACGACGAAGACCAATCGGCGCTGCGGGCGTACGGCGCCGAACGCACGCCCGAGGTGTTCCTGTTCGACCCCGACCGAAAGCTCGTCTACCACGGCGCGATCGACGACTCCCGCGAGGAGGAGGGCGTGACTCAGGAGTACCTACGGGACGCCATCGAGGCCGTGCTCGCGGGCGAGGAGCCTGCAGTGCGCGAGACACCTGCGGTTGGCTGTTCGGTCAAGTGGAAGGCCTGAGGGCCGCCAGATCTTCTAGAGAAGGTGCGCCCGGCCTCCTCCCCGCTGCGAGCGTAGTGGCGAACGGTGCGCGCGTGTGTGGCGAAACAGTTCCGAGTCTGTCATGCGTGTTCTGACCCGGCCGCCTCGCGCCTGACGAGCTCGAGCGCGTCTTCTCGCGTCGAGATCGTCCCCGCCGCGCGTTCTTCCTCGATGAGGTCGAGCAGCCGCCCGATCTCGGGGCCCGGCGGAAGGCCGAGCTCGTCGCCGCGCAGCAGCGGCTCGGCCGGGTCCCTCTCTCGGGCGGCCCGAACCGCATCCGCGAGCTCGGGCGCGCCTGCGTAGACGAGGGCATCCAGCGCCCACGGCTCCGTTTCCCGCCGGAAGCGGTGAATCGACCGCGGTGAGCCGTCCTCGGGCCGTCTTGCTCGGAGCAGAGCGCGGGCGTACCGCTTGAGCTCGTTCGAGACGGGCAGACCTTCGAGCGCCTCGCCGAAGACTGCGACAAGCCGAAACGCTGGTCGATCGACGGGCTCGGGACGATTGAGACCTTCGCTCGAGCCCTCCAGCGGAGCCAGCAGGCCGAGCTCGTCCGCTCGGCGGTAGCCGGCCTCCGACAGACGGACGAGCTCCGTGAGCGTTCTCTCGCCCGCGGGCCGGGTGACGAGCTCCGCATGCTCGCGCACGAGTCGCTCGGTATCCGGTTCGAGCTCGAAGCCGAGCTCGTCCTCGAGCCGCACGGCGCGCAGGAGCCGCAGGGGATCGTCGGTGAAGACCTCCGGAGAGACCGCTCGAATCGTCTTCGCATCGAGATCCGCCCGGCCGCCGTAGGGATCGGCCGGCTCTCCTCCCGCGAGCGGCAGGGCGATCGCGTTGATGGTGAAGTCGCGTGTGGCGAGGTCGTTCTCGATGCCACCGCGAAGCGGAGTGAAGTCCACCGTCCGTCCACCCTCGAGCGCGACTCGCCACGCTCCGTGCCGCTCCGAGAGCGGGAACGGCGCGCCCCGGGCACGCTTCGCATGCGCGCGAGCGGCAGTCTCGGGATCCCGGCACGCGATGTCAAGGTCGATGACCTCACGTCCGAGCAGCTCGTCGCGAACCGCGCCGCCGACGACCCAGGCTTCCTCGCCCTCGAGGAGCTCGCGCGCGAGCTCACGCATCGAGCACCACGCGCCGCGCGCGCGACGGGCTCGTGTCGATGCCGCAGACGAGCTCGTAGTTGATCGTCCCAGCCACCCGGGCATGATCCTCGAGGAGGACGCCGTGCCCGACGAGCGTCACCGGCGTTCCGAGCGGCAGCTCGCGATCGAGCTCGACGGCAAGTGCATCCATCGAGATCGTGCCGACGACGCGCCGCCGCTCGCCGCCTACCCGCACCTCGGTCCCGGTCATATCGCGGCGGAAGCCGTCCGCGTAGCCGACCGGGACGATTCCGACCCACGTCGGCTCCTCAGCCGTGAAGCGACGCCCGTAGCCGGTGCTCTCGCCGGAGGCGAGCTTCCGCACCTGCGCGACGTGACTGTCCCAGCGCAGCACCGGCTCGAGCTCGTCGACCGCCGGCGCCTCGCCGAACGGGGAGAGGCCGTAGACCGCGATCCCGCAGCGTGCCGCGTCGAAGTGCGACTCGGGTAGGCGGAGCGCGGCCGCGCTGTTCGCAATGTGGCGAATGAGGTTCGGGAAATCCGCGGTTGCCTCGTTGAAGCGCTCGATCTGGGCCCGAGCGAACTCGGGATCGGAGTCGGCCGTCGCGAGGTGGCTCATCAGCCCGACCACCTCGACGGGCAGCGCGGGCAGCTCCGAGAGACCCCACCGGCCCATGCCCGTGTCGATCTTCAGGTGGACGCGCACACCTTCCGGCACCGCCTCGTCGGCGACGGCGAGGTCGAGATCGGCTTCACGCGCCTGCGCGATCTCGCGGCCGGAAGTCGGCCCCATGACGAGGATGCGCACGCCGGGGAACTCGCGCCGGAGGATGAGCGCCTCCCCGACGGTCGCGACGCAGAGCGCCAGCGCCCCCTCGCCGAGCGCCGCACCTGCGACGTCGATCGCGCCGTGCCCGTAGCCGTCGGCCTTGACGACCACCCAGAGCTCGGCTCTCCCGAGTGCACGGCGAAGGCGACGCACGTTTCGCCGCAGGGCGCCCAGGTCGATGGTGATCTCCGAGCGGTGCACAGGGCCTAGCCGGCGAGCGCCTTGGGCAATGAATCGAGGAGGTCGCTCGCGATCAGGCCGGCGTCGTGCGGCGCCTCGATCGCCGCCCAGTGGTGAGCCGTCGCGGCCGCGGCCGTCGCGAGCCGCGGCTCCATCCCTTTCGCGAGGAAGGCGCCGACGATGCCGGTGAGCACGTCGCCGGTGCCGGCGGTGGCGAGGCTTGGATAGCCGCCGTCGACGAGGACGCCCTTCCCGGGAGCGGCGATGAGCGTGCCCGAGCCCTTGAGGAGGACGACGCAGCCGAATCGGTCGACGGCGCGGCGGACGGCCTCGAGCCGGTGCGCGTCGATCCATGTCGAGTCCTCGCCGATCAGGCGCCCGAGCTCGCCGGCGTGTGGGGTCAGGACTCTCGGAGCGGGCCAGTCTCCCGGCTCGAGCTCCCAGAGCGCGTCCCCATCGACGACGGTCGGGACTTCCGTCTCCGCTAAGAGGCGTCGGACGAGCGCCTTCGTCCCTTCGCTTCGGCCGAGGCCGGGGCCGATCGCGACCGAGCCGGCCTTGACGGCAAGCTCAAGCGCGTGCTCGGCGGCAGCCTCGGTCAGGAGCCCGCCCTCGTCCGCCGGCAGAGGCCGCTTGACCGCCTCGAGCACCTGGTTCTCGAACACCGGCATGGCCGGCTCGGGCCCCGCGAGCGTCACATACCCCGCATCGGCTCGCATCGCAGCGAGCGCGGAGAGGCACGGCGCTCCGGTCAGGCCCGGCGAGCCCCCGACCACCACGACGTGCCCGGCCGAGTACTTGTTGTCCTCCGGGCTCCGCCGGGGCACGAGCTCGAGGATCTCCCTCGTCACGCGCGCATGCTCGGTGTCGGACGGCTCGAGCCCGATGTCGACCACCTCCAGGTAGCCGGCGAGGTACGCGCCGGGCGTCACGTAGTGCCCGACCTTCTCGCCGTGGAAGGTGACCGTCAGGTCCGCGTCGACTGCCGCGCCGGCCACTTCGCCGGTGGACGCATCGACGCCGGAGGGCAGGTCGACGGCGAGAACCGGCGCGCCGAGGACGTTCATCGACTCGATCAGCCGAGCCGCCCCTGGACGCGGCTCGCCCTCGAAGCCGGTGCCGAAGAGCGCGTCGATCAAGACGTCCGGATCGCCGAGATCCTTCTCCTCGTCCTCGGGCTTCGCGTCCACGACGAGCACCTCGCGTCCTTCCTCCTCGAGCACACGCGCCGCCACCCGCCCGTCGCCGCCGTTCGAGCCGCTCCCGCAGACGACCGTGAACGAGCGCGCGTTGCCGAAGTCCTCGAGCGCGTGTTGGGCGACGGCGCCACCGGCCCGCTCCATCAGCTCCTCGACTGTTCCGGAGTACCGCTCCTCCGCCGCTCGCATCTCCGCGGCGGTGTAGAGGGGCTCAAGCATCGCGGTCGGCGACCAGGCAAACCGCGGTCGCAAGACCCTTCGAGTGCGACATCGAGAGATCGATCGCGCCCGCGCGAACGCGTTCGGCCCAGGCCTTGGTCTGACCCGAGAGGCGAACCTCCGGTTTTGGCCGGCCCGCGATCTCGATCTCCCGCCATGTGAACCGGACACCGCAGCCGAGCGCCTTACCGACCGCCTCCTTGCCGGCGAAGCGGGCCGCGTAGTGCTGCGCCGGGTTCCCGCGCCCCTCGCAGTACGCCCGCTCGGCCTCCGTGAAGCAGCGCGCCGCGAAGCCCGAGTAGCGCTCGAGCGCGCTTTTGATCCGGTCGATCTCGATCAGGTCGATGCCCACCCGCATGTGAGCGAGGATTTTAGGACGCCTCTGCCAGAAACCCGGGAACCTCGCCCAGGGAGTCGACCACTCCGTCCGGCTTGACGAGAGCGTCCTCGAGGGCGGATTCGCGGAACTTGCCGGTGCGGACGAGGATTGTCCGCAGACCGCAGCTCTTCGCGCCGACGATGTCTGCCTCGAGGTCGTCGCCGACCATCCAGGTTCGCTCCGGGTCGGCATCGAGGGCGACGAGCGCAGCGCCGAAGAACGCTGGGCTCGGCTTTCCGAGCACTGTCGCCTCGACCCCTGCCGCGTATTCGAGCCCGGCGACGAAGGCGCCGGAGTCGAGCAGCGGTCCCCGCGCGGTCTGCCACCAGCGGTTCTTGTGCAGGCAGTAGAGCTCGGCGCCCGCCTCGAGCTCGGCGAACGCGCGGGCGAGGTTCATGTAGCTGAAGACCCGATTCGGCTCGTCGGTCTCGTCCGCGCCTCCGAGCAACACGGCCTCCGCCTCCTCTCCGACCAGCTCGACACCCTCCAGCTCAGGGCGAATCGCGGCCATCGTCAGGGCAAGGACGCGCTTGCCCGCGAGGACTTTTGCCGCGGCTCGCGGGCTCGTCTCGAGCTCTTCGTCGTCGAGCTCGACGCCGAGCGCACGCAGGTCCGCGGCGAGATCGGCACGCGTGCTGGTCGTGTTGTTGGTGACGAAGCGGAGGCGATGCCCCTCCTCCCGGAGGCGTCTGACGGCATCGCCCACACCGTCGATCGGATGCCCCGAGACGTGGAAGACGCCGTCGACGTCGAGGAGAACAGGCGCCACTACGTACCCTTGGGCAGATCGTGCGGGAACGGGGCAACGGCAGCGTGGCAGTTCAGCAGGCGAAACCGGACGCGTAGCGTGGCCATGGAGCGCGAGTCTATTCGGGTCACGCGCTCGGTCTCCATCCCGCGCTCCGAGATCGAGCTGCGCTTCTCGCGCTCGAGCGGGCCCGGCGGCCAGCACGCGCAGAAATCGGAGACCCGCGTCGAGGCCCTCTTCGACGTGGAGGCCTCTGCGGCGCTCACGGATCGCCAAAAGCAGCGCGTCCTCCAGAAGGCCGGGCCGATCATCCGCGCGGTCGCCCAGGACGAGCGAAGCCAGACGCGAAATCGTGAGCTCGCGATCGGCCGCGTCGCGGACGCTCTGCGTGAAGCGCTCCGAGTTCAGCGCCGTCGGAGGCCGACGAAGCCGAGCAAAGCCGCGGTCGAGCGACGTTTGGAGGAGAAGCGGCGGCGCTCGCAAACGAAGCGCCTCCGTCAGCCACCGCGAGACTGAGTCCGGTAGATCACGCCGCGAGGAGGCTAATGCTGGTGCGCATGCTCCGGTCGCGATCGAGCAAGGAAGCGTTCCGGATCCGCCTCGAAGCGCTCCTTGCAGCCCGCACTGCAGAAATAGAACGTCTGGCCGTTCCATTCGCTTCGGAACGGCGTCTTGAACCGGTCGACCGTCATGCCGCAGACGGGGTCGCGCACGCCGCGCCGGAAAGTCAGCCCCACGAGAACGACCGCGACGGCCAGGAAGAGGATGTTCAGGGCGGTCGTGTAGTTCCAGGCGACGCCCCGGCTCGTGACCGAGTCGATCTCCGGGCGGGTCTTCGGGACCAGGCCGAGAACGTCGAATGCTCCACCGACCGCAAGTGCGGCGGCCGCCATCGTCACGAACATGATCGCGGTCAGAATCGCGGCCGCCCTGAGCCCGTAGTACTTGCGGTAGATGAGCAGGATCGGGATCACGATCAGATCCGCGTAGATGAACGCGATCGTGGCCGAGAACGAGATCCCGCCCGCCCAGAGCACCGCGGCGAGCGGCACGTTCCCGACCGAGCAGACGAAGGAGAGAGCTGCGACGAGCGGGCCGACGAGAACGTTCTCGACGACGCGCACGGGCCCTGGAGCGTCCGTCAGGAAGAGGCCGTTGAAGAAGCTCATCGGCAGCAGCGCGATGAAGCCGGCGATGACGAAGCCCCCGGTGATCTCCTTCCAGAGCATCTCCCAGTCGCCGCGAAAGTTGTGCGCGACGTTCGACCACGCCTCGAGGGACGTGAGCCGTTGCCGCCCGGAAAGCCCCTCCGAGCCGGCCGTGTGGTGCTGGTGGCCCGCTTGCGCCTCGATCGCGTGCGCGCGAGCCTCTTCTTCGAGTTGGCGCGTTACGAAGAGACGGATCCCGGCCCACATAAGGGCGATCAGCACGATCCCGCCGACGAACTCCGCGAGCGTGAACTGCCAGCCGAGGAAGATCCACATCACGATCCCGATCTCGAAGACGAGGTTCGTCGAGGCGAACTGGAAGGCCATCGCCGTCGCGAGGCTCGCGCCCTTCTGGAACATCGACTTCGCGATCGCGACCGCCGCGTAGCTGCACGACGACGAGGCGGCGCCGAGGCCGGTGGCGAGCGCGACCGTCCGCAGGTCGCGGCCGCCGAGCGCTCGCTCCATTCGCTCGCGCGGGATCCACGCCTGCACGATCCCCGACAGGGCGAAACCGAGCACCAGCGCCCAGCCGACCTCCCAGGCCATCTGGAACGCGTTCCAGAGACCGTCGCCGATCCGGTCGAGGACGACCACCAACGACGAGCCTAGCGCTCGTGAACGCGCTAGCCGGCTGCCTGGTCGACCGGGGTGGGAACCGGCCGCAGATAGCTGCGCATCACCTTGCGGGCGTAGAGGCGCTCGCTCGCCGCCCGGTAGAGCGCAAGCGCGTTGTCGCCCTCCTGCGGAAACACGGCCCAGCCGAGGGTCGCCTTCGTCCGGTCGTCGACCAGCATCCGCTCGAGTCTCGCCGCAAGCTGCGCACCCCCGTCGGAGTTCTGCACGGAGGCGAGGATGGCGAACTCGTCGCTGCCGACCCGGGCGATGTCGTCGTCCGGCGCGAGCGAGGTGGCCAGCCTGTCGGCGAGCCGCCGCAGCGCGTCGTTGCCGGCGGTGAAGCCCTCCTCACGGTTGAAGTCCTTCAGCGCATCCATGTCGGCGAGCAGCAGGGCGAACGGCCGCCTGGCCGAGAGCCGCCGCGTGATCGCGGACTCGAAGGCGCGAGTGTTCGGGAGCCCGGTCAGCACATCGCGCTCCGCGAGCACGCGCAGATCGTCCACCATCGACCGGTTCCGGGCGGCGAACCATCCGAACAGGGCTCCGATCGTGATGTACGTGACCCCTCTTGTGATCGTCCCCGCGGTCAGCAGCTCATGCGAGGGGACGCGGGGATTGATGAGGACACCGGCGACGTAGAGACCGGTTGCGATCAGGCCGGCGAACGCACCGAGGGCGGCGCCCCCGGCCATCGCGGCCAGCGCGATCGAGAGGTAGTAGAAATGGCCGATCCCCAGGCCGGGTCGCTCGTAGAGGTCGAAGGCAGTAAACGTCAGTGCCGACGAAATGCAGGCACCAGACAGCAGAAGTCGTCGCGAGAAAGCCGCAGCCATCGCCCTCTGACCTTCATCCAGGGACGAGGAGATTGCGTCCCTCGAACGGGGGAGTTACTCGACGGTGACGGTCTTCGCCAGGTTCCGCGGCTGGTCGACGTTCAACCCGCGGAGGCGCGCGATGCGATACGCGAGGAGCTGCAGCGGCAGGATCGCCAGGATCGCCTGCAGGAACGCTGGCGTCTTCGGCACGAAGATGACGTCGTCCGCATGGTGCTGGATGTCCTCGTTCCCGTCGGTCGCGATCGCGATCACGTGCGCTCCCCGCGCGCGGCTCTCCTGAATGTTGGAGACGACCTTGTCGTAGACGTGCGAGTCGGTCGCGACGCAGACGACGGGCGTGTCCTCGTCGAGGAGCGCGATCGGCCCGTGCTTCATCTCGCCCGCGGAGTACGCCTCGGTCGGAATGTAGGAGATCTCCTTCAGCTTGAGCGCCCCCTCGAGGCAGACCGGCAGGCCGATGTGGCGCCCGAGGTAGAGGAAGAACGGCTTGTCGAAGTAGCGCTGGGCGATCTCCTCGATCGGATGGTTTCCGTCGAGGAAGGCGGTCATCTTCGCCGGCAGCTCGTAGACCTGGCCGAGGATGAACTTGAGCTCGTCAGCGGGCATCGTCTTGCGAACCTGCGCGAGCTTGAGCGCGATCAGATCGAGGAGCGCCACCTGCGCGGTAAACGTCTTGGACGCGGCGACGCCGACCTCGAGCCCGGTGCGCGTGTAGAGGACCGAATCAACCTCGCGCGTGATCTGGGAGCCCATCATGTTCGTGATCGCGACGGTGCGCGCGCCCTTCTCCCGCGCGAGGCGCAGCGCGGCCAGCGTGTCGGCGGTCTCGCCCGACTGCGAGATGCCGATCACGAGCGTGTCCTTCGAGAGCACGGGGTTCCGGTAGCGCCATTCGCTCGCGATGTCCGGCTCGACCGGAATTCGCGCCCATTCCTCGATCACGTAGCGCCCGACGACTCCCGCGTGGTAGGCGGTACCGCACGCCAAGATGACGATTCGCCGGAGGTTGCGGATCTCGTCATCGGTGAGGCCGAGACCCTCGAGCTCGAGCCGGCCGTGCCGGACGCGATCCCCGATCGTCTCGGCGACGCCCTCCGGCTGCTCGTAGATCTCCTTGAGCATGAAGGTCTCGTACCCCTGCTTCTCGGCGGCCTCGAGATCCCACGGCGCGTCGATCTCGTCCCGTTCGACGAGCCCGTCCTCGACGTCGTAGAAGGTTGCGCCCTCCGGGGTGACGGCGACGACTTCGCCTTCTTCGAGCAGTTGGACCCGGTGGGTCTCGCTGAGGAAGGCGACGATGCCGGAGGCGAGAAACGTCTCGCCCTCCCCGAGGCCGACGACAAGCGGGCACTGGACACGCGCTCCGACGAGCAGGTCGGGATGCGCGGCATGGACGACGACGAAGGCGAAGTGCCCTTCGAGGTCTTTGTGGGCAGCGCGGACGGCCTCGACGAGATCGCCCTCGTAATGGCGCTCGACGAGGTGGACAATGACCTCGGCGTCGGTCTCGGAGCTGAACGTGTGCCCGTCCGCCTCGAGCGACTCCTTGACCTCGCGGTAGTTCTCGACGATCCCGTTCAGGACGATCGCGAGCTCCCGCTCCTCGCAGCCGGCAAGCGGGTGCGCATTCTCTTCGCAGACGCGGCCGTGCGTTGCCCAGCGCGTGTGCCCGACCCCCGTCGAGGACTGGGAGCCGTTCCCCTTCGCGGCCTTCTTCAGGTGCTCGAGATTGCCGATCGCGCGGACGTAGTCGAGGCCGTCATCCTCGAGCAGCGCAAGGCCGGCCGAGTCGTAGCCCCGGTATTCGAGGCGCTCGAGGCCCTGGATCAGAAGCGGCTTGCACGCTCTCGGCCCGACGTATCCGATGATTCCGCACACTCTGGGAGCTCCTTCCCGCGCCTGCGGCTGTCTAGGTAGTCAGGTCGATACCGACTCTCGAAACGCGCAAGAGCCCGGCATTCTCGACCTCCTGCGTTGGGGGTCGGTCAACCGAGCTCTCGACGAACGAGATCGGAGATGCTACCACAGAGGTCACGCGCCTCGGCGTAGTCCTGAGCCTCCGCCAGCACACGGATCACAGGCTCTGTTCCGGAAGCGCGGACGAGCACGCGGCCCCGCTCGTGGAGCTCGCCGTTGATGCGCTCGACCTCGGCCAGAAGGGTCGGCGGCAGCTCTCGTTTGGCGACCGGGATGCTCTCGTGAACCTGGGGAAATCGCGGCATGATCGCGGCCGCCTCGCGCAGCGTCCTGCCCCGGAGGGCGCCGCAGAGGAGCAGCGCAGCGGCTAGCC
>Ga0066709_100000792_pt1 | contig 18685 bp, 15 predicted proteins | sample GraSoiAngelo_158_FD_79665 | JGI IMG/M metagenome (GOLD analysis project Ga0066709, IMG submission 79665) | Grasslands soil microbial communities from the Angelo Coastal Reserve, California, USA - 14_1009_16_30cm | ecosystem: Environmental > Terrestrial > Soil > Grasslands | place: USA...
ATGCCCGCCGCGCTCCAGGTGAAGCTCCTGCGCGCGCTCCAGAGCGGCGAGGTGCGCCGGCTCGGCGCGACGCAGTCGACGACCATCGACGTGCGCGTGATCGCGGCCACCCACGGCGACCTGACGGCGCTGCTCGCGCAGGGCACCTTCCGCGAGGACCTCTTCTACCGGTTGAACGTCATCCAGGTGGTGCTGCCGCCGCTCCGCGATCGCCGCGAGGACATTCCGGCGCTCGCCGAGCATTTCCTCGCCCGGTCGGGCGGCAAGCTCGGCCGCGAGCTGCGCCTGTCGCCCGAGACGATCGAGCGGCTGCTCCGCTACCCGTGGCCCGGGAACGTGCGCGAGCTCGAGAACGCGATCGAGCGCGCCGCCATCCTGGCTCGCCGCGACACCCTCGAGCCCGACGATCTGCCGCCGCACGTGTCAGCAGGTCTCCAGCTCGGACCCTCACCGCAGCTACCGCGGCAAACGACGCTTGCCGAGACCGAGCGCGTGCACATCCTCCAGACCCTGGAGCGTTTCGGGCGCAACCACTCCAGTGCCGCCGAAGCGCTCGGGATCGGGCGCACGACGCTCTGGCGGAAGCTCAAAGAGTACGGGATCGACCGCTAGTCCCACTCAGTCGTGCGCTAAGCCCCCGACCACCGACGGCGCGCCCCATCAGCGACGAAGAGGCGGCGTCAAGCCGCACTCGGCGATCTTCGTCAGCAGCGTCTTGTAGCAGACCTTGAGAATCCGTGCGGCCTCAGCGCGGTTCCACCTCACGCTCTCGAGCACTTCCAGGAGTGCCTTGCGCTCGGCTTCTCGCGCCCCCCGGCGTCCCACCTCCCGGAGGCCCTCGGCCACGGTGAGTCTCGGCGCCGAGCCGTGCCCAGTGCGACCGCGAGCCACCATGGCCTCGACTTCTTGCTCGCCATCTGAAAGCACCACCAGTCGGCGCATCACGTTTTCGAGCTCCCGGACGTTGCCCGACCACGTGTACTCCGTGAGCCGCGCCAGCGTCTCAGGCATGAGCTCCTTGTGCCGACCGTACTGTGCGTTGAATCGGGCGAGGAACCGCGATACCAGTTTCGGAATCTCTTCGCGGCGCTCCCGCAGCGGCGGCACCACGATCTCTACCACGTTGAGCCGGTAGTAGAGATCCTCCCGGAACTCGCCGCGCGCCAGCGCCCCCTCGAGGTTCCGATTGGTGGCGGCAATCACCCGCAAGTCGACCCGGAGCAGCTCGTGGCCCCCCACCCGCGAAAATCTAAAGTCCTGGAGCACGTGCAGGAGCTTGGCCTGGAGGGCGAGCGGGAGCTCGGCGATCTCGTCCAGGAAGATCGTGCCCTTGTTCGCGTACTCGAATTGCCCGGGCTTGCGCCGGTGTGCGCCGGTGAAGGCGCCCTTTTCGTGGCCGAAGAGCTCGGACTCGAGGAGCTGCGAGGGAATCGCCGCGCAGTTGACCCTGACGAACGGACCACCACGGCGCGACGAGGCGGCATGAATGGCTCTGGCGACCAGATCCTTACCGACGCCACTTTCACCACGGATCAAGACCGTCGCGTCTGTGTCCGCGATATTTTCGATGACCGTACCGATGGCGCGCATCTGAGGGCTTCCGTCGAGGAACGGACTGTAGCTTATGGGATCTAACTCCTGCGCAATGCTCACGACTGTCTCCTCCAGTGGGAAGCTGTATGGTCAGAACACTCCGCGACCGGAGAGGCGGAAGGCGGGCATACTGAACTTCGATGGACCCGTGGACGGCACCACGCGAGTCCGATGCGGCAGGGTCGGGCTGGCGGAGCCTCCCGAGTCGGGATTTCCCGAGTTTACCGCTGGCCGATCGTCGGTCCCGGTGCCGTTCCCACTCCGGCCCAGGCGCCGCGGCGTGTCCCTCGCGATGATGGCGCGATGGAGGCGATCGTCGACCGCGGACCACCCCAGGACATCGAGCCACTCAAGGACGACGCGTGGATCCATTTGATACACCCTCCGGCAGATCACGCTAGAACAGGAGCGCTCCGAAACAAATCAGGTGAATCCCCGAGTCGACTCCGGTGTAAATACATGAATTGGGTGGCTGCGGCCGTGGTATGTCCGTGAAATGAGAGAGGCGCATGAGGATGGTGCCGGGAGACTTACGCGGCGAGAGGTGTTGGGGCTGATGGCGGCTGCGGCGGCGTTTCCGGCTGGAGCCGGGGCCGCGTCCGGGATGCTGAGTCGTCCGATTCCTTCGACCGGCGAGACGATTCCCGCGATCGGGCTCGGCACGTGGCGCGTGTTCGACGTCGGCGGCTCGCCATCCGAGCGGGCGCCCCTGAAAGACGTGCTCCGGAGCCTCGTCGAGGTGGGCGGTCGCGTGGTCGACTCCTCGCCGATGTACGGCGCGGCCGAATCGGTCGTCGGCGACCTCGCCGCCGAGCTCGCGATCACCGACAAGCTCTTCCTGGCCACGAAGATCTGGACGAGCGGACGCGACGCCGGCGCGGCGCAGATGGAGCAGTCGCTCAAGCGGCTGCGCGCCCCGCGGCTCGACCTGATCCAGATCCACAATCTCCTCGACTGGCGAACGCACCTCAGGACCCTGAGAGAGTGGAAGGCGGCCGGCCGCATCCGCTATCTCGGCGTCACGCACTACACGTCGAGCGCCTACGACGAGCTCGAGCGCGTGCTGCGCGCCGAGACGCTCGATTTCGTCCAGGTCAACTACTCGCTCGGCGAGCGCGAGGCCGAGCGCCGCATCCTGCCCCTGGCCCGCGACCGCGGCGTCGCCGTTCTCGCCAACCGTCCGTTCGCCGAAGGCGGGCTCTTCCAGCGGGTGCGTGCCCAGGCCGTGCCGTCGTGGGCCGTCGAGTTCGACTGCGAGAGCTGGGCCCAGTTCTTCCTGAAGTGGATCCTGGCGAACCCGGCGGTGACGTGCGCGATTCCCGGCACGAGCCGGCCGCAGCACCTCGTCGACAATCTCAAGGCGGCGGTCGGCAAGCTGCCGGACGAGGGGATGCGCGATCGGATGGCCGCGCACGTCGGCGCGGCCTGAGCCCGCCTCTACCGTTTCATCGAGGAACGCCGTGTTCCGGTTGGGAACACGCGCTGGACGGCGTCTCGACAACCCCGCGGAAACGCGGCGCTCACAGGTGGCATCGAAGTTGAGTACCTCCCGGAGCATGAACACCGGGGTCGTGCTCGATCGGTTCAGGCCTTTCAAGCGAGATTCGGCGCGGCGCATCGACCGGGTGATCGACTACTTCGGCGAGGCCCGGCCGAGGCTCCCACGTCGGGTCGAACGGAGTCGCGCCCCGCGCGTAGTCCGCGCGCTTCAGCTCAGGAGCCGGACCGAGAGCGGAGTCTCCGTGACCGTCTCGCTCTCGGCGCGTACGCGATAACCGCCGGCCATCGGCCGCGACGTCACGCAGGCCACGAGGTCGGTGTCGACGAAGTGCAGCGCGGCGCCGTCGTCCGCGGCGTAGCCAGCCGGAAAGCCGCCGCGGACGAGCCGTTGATAGGTCGGCCGCCGGTCTTTCTCGCCGTCGTAGTGGGGGCACGCGCTTCCCGGCAAGAAACCGAGGCCGTCGCGTAGCGCGGCGAGCGGCCCGAACGAATCGGTCACGCCGCACTCGAACCAGCAGATCATCCCGGCGCTGACGCCGGTCAGGATCACCCCGCGTTCCCACGCCTCGCGCATCATCCGGTCGACGCCGTGCACGCGCCACACCGCGAGCATGTTCGCGGTGTTCCCGCCGCCGACGTAGATGATGTCCTGGCTCGCGAGCAGGCTTGCGATGTCCGTGCGCGGCCGTCCGAAGAGATAGAGGTGGCTCGCCTCGGCCCGCCGGGCGAACGCGTCGTAAAACTTCGTCGTGTACTCCGGTGCGTCGCCGCTCGCGGTCGGAACGAAGCAGATCTTCGGGCGCGGCTTGCCCGCCAGCGCGAGCACGTACGCGTCGAGAGCCGAGCCGTCGAGCTCGACGCTGAAGCTGCCGCCGCCCATCGCGACGATCTGCTTGCGCCCCGGCGAGGGGGTCACTTGCGCGTCGGCTGGTGGCCCACCGAGTCGGCGTACTTCTCCGCCTCTTCGGGCGGCAGATACTGCGCCTCCCACTCGCGAACGCGATCGAACCCGGCGAACGTGTGCACGTCGCCGAGCGGATGGCGCTTGAACCGTTCAGCGAAGCGCTCCTCGGCCAGCGGGCCCTCGTCGCGAAGCGCGACGGCCAGGTCGTAGACCGCCTCGATGGTCGCGCGGAAGGTGGCGCCGGGGATGATCGTCACGGCGATCCCGAGCTCCTGCATCTGGGCGAGGCTGAATCGCGGGGACACGCCGGTCTGGTTGTAGAAGACCGGCCCCTTCACCTCGCGACACACGCGGCGCACTTCCTCGACGCTCGTCGGTCCCTCGACGAAGGCGAGATCGGCGCCCGCCGCGAGATACGCGTTGGCGCGGCGAATCGCCTCGTCGAGCGAGCCGCCGCTGGCGCCGCGCGCGTCGGTGCGGGCAACGAGGACGAAGTCCGGGTCGAGCTCGCGCCGAACGGCGTCCGCCGCCCGATACTTGCCCACGGCTTCGTCGATCGGGATCACGCGCCGGCCGGCGACGTGGCCGCACCGCTTGGGGATCACCTGGTCCTCGATGTGGATGCCGGCCACGCCGGTACCGATATACTCGCGGACCGTGCGCATCACGTTGATCGCGTTGCCGTAGCCGTTGTCGGCGTCGGCGATGACCGGGACCGGCACGGCATTGGCGATGTAGCGCGCATTCAGGTGCATCTCGGTCATCGTCGCCAGGCCCGCGTCCGGCATCCCGAGCAGCGAGAGCGAGGTCCCGTAGCCGGTCATGTAGACCGCCGGAAACCCGACGTCGGCGAGGATTCGCGCGCTGAGCGCGTTGTAGCAGCCGGGGACGAAGAGCGTGTTGCCGGACTTCAGGAGCTGCCGGAGCCGCGAGGTCGCGCGCATCGTGTGTCCTCCTGGGCCTGAAAGGCCGATCCGATTGGGTGATACGCGCCCGGCTCGCGGGTGTCAAGGACGTCGGGCGGCGGCAGCGCGGCCTGATCTACGAGATCAGCGAGATCTTCGAACGGGACCTGAACAAGCGACTCAACACCGGGAACGTCAAGGTGCACGTCGCGACGTCCCCATGTCCCCACCACGAGTTCGTCCCCGCTCTCCGGGAGGGGCGGGGCGACATCGCCGGGCCAGGCGCCCCAACGCGAACCTCGCGCGAGCCGGCAAGCCGAAGGTGAAGATCAGGCCGGCGCCCGAGCACCTCGAGGCAACGCACCGAGCTCCTGGCGAGATACCTGAAGAACACCAGATGGGCGAAGGCAAGAAATACGGCGGAGAAGATCGGCCGGGAGACGGTGACCTACGTCTCCAACATCGACAAGTACTGTCTGGCGTATCAGATGCTGGCCGAGGAGCGCGCGGAGCGCGAGCGGGCCAAGGAGGGTGGCCAAGGGCTCGCCTTGACAGACGCGCGCCCCAGCGCCTACTGTCCCGGGAAATCACGTCCCGCGGCCAACCACCCGGGACCCGGAGGACCGGATGACCACCCGTCGAGACTTCTTGACCCTGACCGCGGGGGCCCTCGCCGGCGCGACGCTCGGGACCGAGCGTGCCGGCGCCGCGCCCAAGGCCATGACCGTCGTCCGCGAGAGCTCCTTCATCAAGCCGTTCGACGACTATTTCGCCAAGACGCTCGCGACGGACTACGAGAAGCTGACGGGCATCAAGATGAACTACGAGGCCGTGAGCGTGGGCGGCATGCTCACGCGGCTCACGACGATCGCCGAGACGAAGTCGGGGCCGGAGATCGCGATGACGGCCCTCAACTGGCCGCACCTCTTCGACGCGAGCCTCGTGGACCTCACCGACCTCGCGACCGAGATCGGCAAGAAGATCGGCCCCTGGCACGACAACATCCTCGACGCGGTGGTGGTCAACAAGAAGTGGAAGGCGCTGCCATGGGGCAACATCGGTCAGCTCGAGGTGTATCGCACCGACTGGTTCAAGGAGGCCGGCGTCAACAAGTTCCCCGATAACTGGGAGGACCTGCTGGCGGTCGGGCGCCTGCTCAAGAAGGCCGGCCATCCCTTCGGCTTCGAGCTGGGTCACGGCTTCGGCGACAACCACGGCTGGCTCTACCCGCTGTTCTGGTCCTACGGCGGCCGCGAGGTCGACAAGGATGGCAAGACCGTCCTCATCGACTCCGACGAAACCGCGAAGGCCGTCGACTTCTGCCGCCGGTTCTACAAGGAGACGATGTTCGAGGACGTGCTGGGCTGGACTGATGTGAACAACAACAAGGCGTTCTTCGGCGAGCAGATCTCCTGCACCAACAACGCGTCGTCGATCCTCGTGGTCGGCAAGCGTGATTTCCCCGAGATCGCCAAGGTCACCGACCACGGGATGAATCCGCAGGGTCCCAAGGGCCGATTCCACCTCCTCAATCCCGTTTCCCACGCCGTGCTGACCCACGCGCCGGACCAGGCGGCGGCCAAGGCGTTCCTGCGCTGGCTCTACGACGACAAGCAGCTGTCGCGCTGGCTCACGTCCGGGGACGCCTACTATGCGCCGTTCCTCAACGGCTACGAGAACCACCCGATGTGGGGTCCCGAGCCGCGTTACCTGCCCTACAAGGAGTCGCTGAAGACGTCGCGGCTGCACGGGTGGCCGGGGCCGCCGAGCCACGCCATGTCGGAGAGCGTGGCCAAGTACGTGCTCGTCGACATGTTCGCCAAGGCATGCCGCGGCGACTCGACGAAGGACGTCATCGCGACGGCCGCGGCCCAGCTGAAGCAGATCTACAAAGCGAAGTAGCCCGCGATGTCGGTCCGGCCGGCGACACTCGCGCGGACCGCCCCGGTCTCCGCCGGGCGGTCGGCGCTGCGCAGCTTCCTCGAGCGCGAAGGGATCTTCGGCTGGCTCATGCTGGCGCCCGGCGTCCTCTTCCTGCTCGCGTTCGTCGCCTACCCGTTCTTCTACGGCATCTTCTTGAGCCTGGAAGACCGGCGGGTCGCCAGCCCGGGCACGTTCGTCGGCTTCGCCAACTTCGTGACGCTCGCCCACGACGCGGTCTTCTGGCAGGTCGTCCGCAACACGTTCATCTACGTGACCGTCACGACGGTGCTCAAGCTCGCGGGCGGCCTCGGGATGGCGCTGGTCATGAACCAGGCGTTCCGCGGCCGCAACCTGGTCCGCGCCTTCCTGCTGCTTCCCTTCATCGTGCCGACCGCGCTGTCGACGGTGGCCTGGATGTGGATCCTCGATCCCACCTTCAGCGTCGTCAACTGGCTGCTCGTGCACGGCAAGCTCATCACGAGCGGCTATTCGTTCCTGGGCAACGCCACGTTGGCGATGGGATCGCTGATCGTCGTCAACACGTGGCGGGGCATGCCGTTCTACGGCATCACGTTGCTCGCCGGCCTGCAGACGATCTCGTACGAGCTCTACGAGGCGGCCGCGATCGACGGCGCCACCGGGGTCCAGCGGTTTCTCTACGTCACCCTGCCGGTCATCAAGCCGGTGCTGATCATCGTGACGATGTTCTCGGTGATCTTCACGTTCGGCGACTTCCAGCTCATCTACGCGCTCACCCACGGCGGGCCGGCCAACGCGACCCACGTCTTTTCGACGTGGTCCTTCGACATCGGCATGTCGGCCGGGCAGCTCGGGATGGGGGCCGCGGTGGCGCTGGCGATCCTGCCGGCGCTGGCCCTGCTGATCGTGGCGCTGACGCTCTATCTACGCCGGGAATAGGCATCATGGTGGGCGGGCGAACGATCGGCGGACGAATTCTTCGGCTCTACCTGCCGCTGGCGATGTTCATCGTCGGCATGCTGTTCCCGTTCTACTGGATGCTGATCACCTCGATCAAGCCGAACCGTGAGCTCTACAACGCGAAGATCATGCCGCTGATCGTCTACCAGCCGACGCTCAAGCACTACGTCGACCTCCTGTACGAGACGAACTTCCTCACGTGGACCTACAACACGATGCTGGTCGCGATCGTCACCACGGTCGTGTCCCTGGTCATCGGCACGATGATGGCCTATCCCCTCGCGCGGATGCGCTTCCCCGGCACGGCCGTGGTCGCCATCGGCGTCGCCGCGACATATCTGGTGCCCCAGCCGCTGCTCTTCATCCCGATGTCCGACATCATCAACCGCCTCGAGCTCGGCAACACGCTGACGGCGGTCATGCTGACGTACCCCACGCTCCTGATCCCGTTCAGCGCGTGGCTCCTGATGGGCTACTTCAAGAGCGTGCCGCGTGAGCTGGAAGAATCCGCTCGGATCGATGGCGCGAGCCGGTTTCAGGCGATGACCCGCATCATCCTGCCGCTCTGTACGCCGGGGCTCCTCTCGGCCGGCATCTTCGCCTTCACGCTGGCCCAGAACGAGTTCCTGTACGCGCTGATCTTCCTGGCCAAGAGCGACGTGCGCACGGTGCCGATCGGCGCGATCACCGAGCTGATCCGCGGCGACGTCTTCTACTGGGGCCAGCTCATGGCGGCGGCGCTGCTCGGCTCGGTCCCGGTCGCGGTCATCTACTCGTTCTTCGTGGAGTACTACGTGGCCGGCCTGACCGCCGGCTCCGTGAAGGGATAGCGGCGACGCCGCCGGGCACCGGAGAGCGTCGCGGGCGACGTGGCGCCCGCGAATCGCTCTGGGGTATCATCCCGGGACCGGAGGTATTACCTATGCAGTTGCTCGGGTTTCCCGCGCGGCGGCTCGCGGTGCTCGCGCTCCTGTCCAGCATGACTTTGATCGCGACCGGCGCGGCCGCACAGACGCCCGCCCCGGCGCCGGCCAACGCACCCGCCGCGAAGACCGGGCTCCCGCCAGTCGGCACGGTCAGCAAGACGTGGACGGGCGATTTCGACGGCATGGTCAAGCGGCGAGTGATTCGGGTCCTCGTTCCGTACTCGAAGACCTTCTACTTCGTCGATCGCGCCATCCAGCGCGGCCTGTCCTACGAGGTGACGCAGCTCCTCGAAGCGGATCTCAACAAGAAGCTCAAGACCGGAAACATTCGTCTCCACGTGGTGTGCATCCCCGTCACCCGGGGCGAGATGATCCCGCACCTTCTCGAGGGGCGAGGGGACATCGCCATGGGCAATCTGACGATCACCCCCGAGCGCCTGAAGCAGGTGGACTTCACCGACCCCACCGGGCGCAACGTCGTGGAGATCGTGGTCGCCGGGCCGAGCGCCGAGCCCATCCTAACCGTGGAGGACCTGTCGGGGAAGGACGTCTACCTGCGCAAGTCCTCGAGCTACTACCAGAGCATCCAGACGCTCAACGCCGAGCTCGCGAAGGCGAAGAAGGCGCCGGTGAAAGTCCGGCTGGCGCCGGAGAATCTCGAGGACGAGGACGTCCTCGAGATGGTGAACGCCGGCCTCGTCAAGATGACCATCGTCGAGGACTACCTCGCCAACTTCTGGAAGCAGATCTTCACCAAGCTTGCCCCCCACCCCACTGTGACAGTCCGCACCGGCGGAGAGCTCGGCTGGATGATCCGCAAGGACAGCCCGAAGCTCAAGGAAGAGCTGAACGTCTTCGTCGCCCGCTTGATGAAGTCGGGGCAGCGCAGCGACATCCTGGCGAGGTACCTGAAAAACACCAAGTGGGCGAGGGGGGCGACATCGCCGGAGGACGTCAAGAGATTCCAGCAGACGATCGCGCTCTTCCACAAGTACGGAGACCGCTACGACTTCGATTACCTGTTGCTGATGGCGCAGGGCTATCAGGAGTCGCAGCTCCGTCAGGAGGCCCGGAGTCCCGTCGGGGCGATCGGGGTCATGCAGGTCATGCCAGCCACGGGCAAGGACATGAAGGTCGGCGACATCAACGAGACCGAGCCCAACATCCACGCCGGGGTCAAGTTCCTGCGCGCCATGAGGACCGAGTACTACGACAAGGAGCCGATGGATCCCCTCAACAAGGGGCTCTTCACCTTCGCCGCCTACAACGCCGGCCCCGGGCGCGTCCGAGGGCTGCGCCGGACCGCGGCCGAGCGCGGCCTCGACCCCAACGTCTGGTTCAACAACGTCGAACTGGTCGCGGCGGAGAAGATCGGCCGCGAGACGGTGGCGTACGTCTCCAACATCTACAAGTACTATCTCGCGTATCAGATGGTCGAGGAGGAGCGCGCCGAACGCGAGAAAATCAAAGAAGCCGTCAAAGGCGGCACCGGCAAGTAGCGCGATGAAGATCGTCCGCGCGGGCACCCTGATCGACGGCACCGGGGCTCCCCCGGTTCGCGATGCGGTGATCCAGATCGACAACGGCCGGATCGGGGCCGTGACGACGGGCGGGCCGGGTACCGACTGGCCGTCCGGCACCGAGGTGATCGACGCGTCGGGCCTCACCGTGCTGCCCGGGCTCATCGACTGCCACGACCATCTCGCCTTCCACGGCTACGAGCTCGCGAAGCGCTGGGGTCTCGACGAGCCGCGCTCGACCTGGCATCTGCGGACGGCCACCGTCGCGCGGCAGATCCTCGAGTCCGGCTACACGGCGATCCGTGACGCCGGCGGGCTCGACACGGGCTTCCGCGTCGCCATCCAGGAAGGCTTGATCCCCGGCCCTCGACTCGTGCTCTCGCTCGCGATCATCTCACCGACCGGCGGCCTCGGCGACCGCGTGAGCCCGTCCGGCCACCGCGCTCCGGCCGACAACGATCCGTGCCTGCCGTCGAGCGTCGCCGACGGCGTCGAGGCCGTGCGGACGACCGTTCGCACCATGGTCCGCGCCGGCGCCGACGTGATCAAGTGCGCGACGACCGGCGGCGCCAGCTCGCGCGCCGGCCACGGCCCGAAAGACTCGGAGTTCACGCTCGAGGAGATGAAGGCGCTCGTCGATGAGGCGCACTCGCTCGGCCGTCGCGTGATGTGTCACGCGCTCGGCGGAGCCGGACTGCGCGTCGCGATCGAGGCGGGCGTCGATTCGATCGAGCACGGCTGCTATCTCGACGAGGATCGTGAGCTGATCCCGACGATGGCCGAGCGCAACGTCTTCTACGTCCCGACCCTGACCGTGTACGAGTATCACCGCGAGTCTCCCGCCCCGCACGTGCGCGAGCGCGCCCACGCCCTGCGCGCGCACCACGTCGAGAGCGTCGGGCGCGCGCTCGCGGCGGGCGTGAAGGTCGTGGCCGGCACCGACGCCGGCGGCCACGGCCATCCGAGCAACGCGCTCGAGCCCGCGCTGCTGGTTTCAGCCGGAATGACGCCGATGCAGGCGCTCCAGGCCGCGACGGGCCGCGCGGCCGAGTGTCTCGGGCTCGCGGCGGAGATCGGCACGATCGAGAAGGGCAAGTGGGCCGATCTCGTCTTCGTCGAGGGCGACCCGCTGCGGGATATTACCGTGCTCCAGGACAAACGCCGTATCAAGCGTGTGATCAAGGGCGGCGTGACGGTCCGCGGCTAGCGCAGACGAGCGCACGAGTAATAGTCATCGCCTGCCGGCGACTGCCCAAGAGAGAGGCAATCGCGTCGACGTCGATCCGGGCTGCCGGCGATTGAAGTAAATAGAACCATGACTTAGTCACCTCTCCCCCTTGGCTTGGTCCTTGCTGATTCCCCTGTCTCCCGGGTGTCGTTCGAATGCGCACCCGGGTGGAAATCTCCTCGAGAAGGAGCCGGAATGAAGGAGCGCGTCGGACAACTCGATCGCCGGGAACTCTTGCTGGGCTTCGCGGGAGCCGGGGCGCTCGGCGCGCTCGCGGCCGTCGGTCGGGCGCTCGCGGCCGACAAGCTGGTTGTGGGCGTCATCTACGTCGGCCCCCGCGACGACTACGGATACAACCAGGCGCAGGCCCAGGCGGCCGCCGCCGTCAAGAAGATGCCGGGCATTACCGTCGTCGAGCAGGAAAAGGTGCCGGAGACGACCGACGTGCAGAAGACGATGGGCTCGATGATCGAGCAGGACGGCGCGACGCTCCTGTTCCCGACGTCGTTCGGCTACTTCGACCCGCACATCCTCCGCATGGCCGAGAAGTATCCCAAGGTTCGCTTCGCCCACTGCGGCGGTCTCTGGACCAACGGCAAGCATCCGAAGAACGTCGGCAGCTACTTCGGCTACATCGACGAGTGCCAGTACCTGAACGGTGTCGTCGCCGGCCATACGACCAAGACGAAGAAGCTCGGCTTCATCGCGGCCAAGCCGATTCCACAAGTATTGCGGAACATCAACGCGTTCTCGATGGGCGCCCGCACGGTCGACCCGAAGATCACGACGCAGCTGATCATCACCGGCGACTGGTCCTTGCCGGTCAAGGAAGCGGAGGCGGCCAACAGCCTGATTGACCAGGGCGTGGACGTCGTCACCTGTCACGTCGACAGCCCGAAGGTGGTCGTGGAGACCGCGGAGCGCCGGGGCATCTTCGTCTGCGGCTATCACGCCGACCAGTCGGCGCTGGCCCCCAAGGGCTATCTGACCGGCGCCGAGTGGAGCTGGACCACGCCGTACACCACGCACGTGAAGGACGCGATGGCCGGCAATCCGATGAACAACTTCATGCGCGGCGGCCTGAAGGAAGGCTTCGTCAAGGCCGGCGCCTACGGCCGCGCGGTGGGCGACCAGGCGCGCAAGAACGCCGACACGATCAAGGCGCAGATGGTGAAGGGCGACTTCGTGATCTTCAAGGGCCCGCTGAAGGACAACGCGGGCAACACCGTCATCGCCGCGGGAAGCGCGCACAAGCAGACCGACGTGGTGCTCGAGCAGATGAACTATCTGGTCGAGGGCGTGATCGGCAAGGTCTGACCTCGCGGCGATGGCGTCCGACCGCTCGGGTCCGTGGCGCCGCGCCGCCGAAGCGCTGGTGATTCCGATCGCGGCGCTGGCGGCGGCGATGGTGGTCTTCGGGCTCTTCATGGCCGCGCTCGGGCAGAACCCGCTCGAGATCTACGCGCTGATCTACAAGGGCGCCTTCGCCAGCGCCTTCTCCTGGCAGAACACGCTCTCGCGGGCGGCGCCGCTCGTCCTCACGGCGCTCTGCGTCGCGCTTCCCGCGCAGGCGGGCCTGATGGTGATCGGCGGCGAGGGGGCGGTGGTGCTCGGCGGGCTCATCGCCGCCATCGTCGGCCATCTCCTGAGCGGCGCCGCGCCGACCGGCGTGAAGGTGGCGATGGTCCTGGCCGGCATGGCGATCGGCGGGATCTGGATCGCCCTGGCCGGCGCGCTCCGCCAGTATCGCGGGGTCAACGAGACGATCTCGAGCCTCTTGCTGACGTACGTCGCCGTCGCGCTCTTCAACCACTTCGTCGAGGGGCCGCTGCGCGATCCGTCGAGCCTCAACAAGCCCTCGACCACGTACATCGGCGACGTCAACATGATCGGCAGCCTCCCCGGCCTCGACATCCACTGGGGCCTCGCCTTCGGCATCGGGTTCTGCGTGGCCATGCACGTGCTCGTGCGCTACACCACGTACGGGTTCGCGCTGCGCATCGTCGGCGGCAACCCGCGCGCGGCGCGTCTCGCGGGTCTGCCGGTCACAAGGCTCGTGCTCACGGTGTGCGGCCTGGGCGGCGCGGCCGCTGGGCTCGCCGGTGCGGTGGAAGTCGCCGCGGTCCACGGCAGCGCCAACGCGTCGCTGATCGCGGGCTACGGCTACGCCGGGATCGTCGTCGCGTTCATCGCCCGCCAGAATCCGCTCGCGATCGTGCCGGTGGCGGTGCTCGTGGGCGGGCTCTCCGCGTCGGGCGGAATGCTGCAGCGGCGGCTCGACCTGCCGGATGCGACCGTGCTCGTCCTGCAAGGCATCGCCTTCATGCTCATCCTCGGCAGCGAAGCGCTCTACGGCCGGCTCAAGCTCTTCCGAGCCCGGGTCGCGTGACCGTGGTCGAGCTCGGGTGGTGGGGCGTGCCGATCGGCGTCCTGGGCGGAGCGATCCGGATCAGCACGCCGTTTCTGTTCGTGAGCCTGGGCGAATGCATCACCGAGCGGAGCGGACGCATCAACCTCGGCCTCGAGGGCATTCTCGTGATGGGCGCGATGAGCGGCTACGCCGTGTCGTACACGAGCGACAACCCGTGGCTCGGCGTCCTCGCGGCCGGCGGCGCCGGGCTGCTGCTCGGCCTTCTCCACGGTCTCGCGTGCAACCTGCCCCGGGTCAACGACATCGCGGTCGGCATCGGGCTCATGCTGTTCGGCACCGGGCTCGCGTTCTTCCTGGGCAAGCCGTACGTCCAGCCCAAGGCGCCGACCTTGCCGGGGATTCCGCTCGGGGCGTGGAGCGACTCGCCGCAGATTCGTGCGGCGCTTCAGGTGAACCCGCTCTTCCTGATCGGCCTGGCGCTCGCCGTCGGGCTCGGCTGGGCGCTCCGCAACACGCGCTGGGGGCTCGTGGTCCGCATCGTCGGCGACAGCTCCGACGCCGCGCGGGCCATGGGCTACGCGGTGGCGCGCGTGCGCACGCTCTCGACCGCGCTCGGCGGCTTTCTCGCCGGGATCGGCGGCTCGTTCTTATCACTGTATTATCCCGGCAGCTGGAGCGAGGGACTGTCGAGCGGACAGGGACTGATGGCGGTGGCGCTCGTGATCTTCGCGCGCTGGAACCCGATCCGGTGCTTCTACGCCGCGCTGCTCTTCGGCGGCGCGGGCGCGCTCGGCCCGGCGCTCCAGTCGGTCGGCGTCACATCCGGTTACTATCTCTTCAACGCGGCACCGTACATCGTGACACTCGGCATCATGATCGCGACATGCTCGCCGCGTCGGACACTGGCGGGCGCGCCCGGGGAACTTAGCATCAACCGATGAGCGTGAGCCGCCAGTCCGGCCTGTTCATGCGCGATCATCGACCGAAGCCGGGCGGGTGGCGCAGGGACCGGCCCCTGCGACAGGCCCCGCCCGCCTCGAGCGTGAGATCGCGCATGAACAGGCCGGACTGGCGGCTCATGCGCATTTGGTTTTGCTTAGGACGGAGGAGGCACCGCTGAGATGACGCAGCCCGCTGGGCGCTTCGTGAAATCGGATCCGTATCCGTGGCCGTATAACGGGGACCTGCGTCCGGAGAACACGGCGCTCGTCGTCATCGACATGCAGACCGACTTTTGTGGGCTCGGTGGGTATGTCGATCGCATGGGGTACGATCTGTCGCTGACGCGGGCGCCGATCGAGCCGATCCGCACGGTGCTGGCGGCGGCGCGGGCCCGTGGCTTCCACGTGATCCACACGCGCGAGGGGCATCGGCCGGACCTGTCCGATCTTCCCGCGAACAAGCGCTGGCGCTCACGGCGGATCGGCGCCGGGATCGGCGATCCCGGACCGTGCGGGCGCATCCTCGTCCGCGGCGAGCCCGGGTGGGAGATCGTTCCCGAGCTGGCGCCGAATTCCGGCGAAGCCGTGATCGACAAGCCGGGCAAGGGCTCGTTCTGCGCGACCGACCTCGAGCTGATCCTGAGAACGCGCGGCATCCAGAACCTCGTGCTCACCGGGATCACCACTGATGTCTGCGTCCACACGACGATGCGCGAGGGCAACGACCGCGGCTTCGAGTGCCTGCTGCTCGAGGACTGCACCGGCGCGACGGACTACGGCAACTACAAGGCCGCGATCAAGATGGTCACGATGCAGGGCGGCGTCTTCGGCGCCGTGTCGCGCTCCACCGATTTCATCGCGGCCATCCGAGAGCCGGCTTGATGCCGGTTGCCGGCGCGCGGTCGAGCGGTCAGGGCCGAGCGGTGGACGTCGAAGTGCTGGGCATGACGAAGCGCTTCGGCGCCCTCACCGCCCTCGACGGCGTGTCCCTTCGCGTCGAGGCGGGCTCGTTCATGGCGCTCCTGGGCGAGAACGGCGCCGGCAAGAGCACCCTGGTGAAATGTCTGGTCGGCTATCATCAGCCGGACGCCGGCGAAATCACCGTGGCCGGTCGCGAGCGTGACATCCGATCGCCGCACGACGCCCACGCGCTCGGCATCGGCATGGTGTACCAGCATTTCACCCTGGTGCCGAGCATGACGGTGGCGGAGAACCTCGTGATGGCGCGCGACGAGGTGCCCGCGGTCGTCAACTGGCAGGCCGAGTGGAGCCGCCTCACCGCGTTCATGGCCACGGTTCCGTTCCGGCTCGACCTCGATCGGCCGGTCTCGCGGCTCGCCGCGGGCGAGAAGCAGAAGGTCGAGATCCTGAAGCAGCTCTACCTCCGGCGGCGGTTCATGATCCTCGACGAGCCGACCTCCGTGCTCACGCCCGCCGAGTCCGGCGAGGTGCTCGGCATGCTGCGGGCGATGACGCGCGCCGGCGAGGTCACCGTGCTGATGATCACGCACAAGCTCCGCGAGGTGATGGCCTTCGCCGACGACGTCGCGGTGCTGCGCCGGGGCAAGCTCGTCGGCAAGGGACGGACCGCCGCGCTGACGCCGGGCGTGCTGGCCGAGTTGATGGTCGGCACCCGCGAGATCCCTCGGTCGCACGCGAGGAAGGCCGGGGGGCCGGTCGAAGCCGGCGTGCCGAGCCTCGTCATCCAGGATCTCAAGGTCGAGGACGACGCCGGGCGCCTCGCCGTGGACGGGTTGAGCCTCACCATCCGCGCCGGCGAGATCGTGGGGGTCGCGGGCGTCTCAGGCAATGGCCAGCGCGAGCTGGTCGAAGCGCTCATCGGCCAGCGCCCGACGGCCGGAGGCGAGATCCTCGTCGGCGGCGAGCCCTTCCGCGCCACGCGCGCCGAGATCCGCCGTCACCACGTGTTCAGCCTGCCGGAGGAGCCGCTGCGCAACGCCTGCGTGCCCGCCATGAGCGTCGCCGAGAACTTGAGCTTTCGAAACTTCGACCGGCCACCCCAGTCGTCGGGGCCGTGGCTACGGCGCGGCGCGCTCCGCGCTCAGGCCGAGCGCTGGATCCGCGCGTTCGGCGTGAAGACGCAGAGCGCCGACGCGCCGATGACCACGCTCTCCGGCGGCAACGTCCAGCGCGCGGTGCTCGCGCGCGAGCTGTCCGAGCCGGTCTCGGTGCTGATCGCCGCCAATCCCGTCTTCGGGCTCGACTTCGCCGCGGTGGCCGAGATCCACGACCGGATCCTGGCGGCGCGAAATGGAGGCGCCGCCGTCCTGCTGGTCAGCGAAGACCTCGACGAGCTGCTCGAGCTCTCCGACCGCATCACGGTCATCTTCGACGGGCGCATCGTGCACGAGTCCGCGACCGCGAAGGCCGACATCACCGTCATCGGTCGATGCATGGCCGGCCACCACGCGGCGGCGCCGGCGCCCTCACCCGCCCGTGCCTGAGATTGCGGCGCGGCCCTACGCATACTCGTTCGAGCCCGCCACCACGGCGCTGGTCGTGATCGACATGCAGCGCGATTTCATCGAGCGCGGCGGCTTCGGCGAGGCCCTGGGCAACGACGTGAGCCGTCTGGCGGCGATCGTCCCGACCGTGCGAGAGCTGCTGGCGTGGGCGCGCGCTCACGGGATCCGCGTCGTGCACACGCGCGAAGGCCACCGTCCCGATCTCGCCGACTGCCCGCCGGCCAAGCGGCAGCGAGGCCGGCCGTCGCTTCGGATCGGCGACGCCGGGCCAATGGGCCGCATCCTGGTCGATGGCCAACCCGGCAACGACATCGTCCCGGTGCTCGCCCCGCGCCCCGGCGAGACCGTCATCGTCAAGCCCGGCAAGGGCGCCTTCTTCGCCACCAAGCTCGACGTCCTGCTGCGGTCGCAGCGGATCACCCATCTGATCCTCGGCGGCGTCACGACGGAGGTCTGCGTGCAGACGACGATGCGCGAGGCCAACGACCGCGGCTACGACTGCCTGCTGGTCGAAGACGCGACCGAGAGCTACTTCCCCGAGTTCAAGCAGGCCACGCTCGCGATGGTCCACGCGCAGGGCGGCATCGTCGGGTGGACGGCGGCGTTCGCCGCCGTGCGCGCGTCCCTGCCGTGACAGAAGCGCGGCGCCAGGCTGGGTAGGTTTTCCGGGCCGTGGAGATTATTCTGTAGGCTCAAGTCGCGGACTGGATTGATTCATGGAGCCGTGGCCGAGTGCTACGCGTCCCAGCATCGTCGGGGCGCATCGGTAACCGCCACGGGCGCAGTGCGGCTACGCTCGGGAGGACGAATGGACAAGCCGCGCATCTTCGTAGGCTCGTCAGGAAAACAGGGGAAGCTGCTGCAGGCGCTGACACGCGGTCTCGAAGACGTCGCGCAGGTAGAACCCTGGACGACATCCTTCACTCCTGGGACCACCACCCTGGAGCGCCTCCTCGAGCTCGCGCATGAAGTCGACTTCGCCGCCTTCGCGTTCGCTCGGGACGACTGGACGACCAACACGACGTCCGCATCTCCTCCCACGGAATCCGGCCAGGCTTCTCCGCGGGACAACGTCGTCTTCGAAGCCGGCCTTTTTGGTGGAACCCTTGGAATGCGCCGAACCTTCATTCTGCATGCGACCGGCGCGAAACTTCCGAGCGATCTCCTCGGCCTCACGTGCGTACGGTACGGCGAAGCGACGAGCGCTGCCGAGATGAGAGTCGTCAACCAGAAGCTCCGGAAGGCGATCGAGAGCGAGGGCCGTGTCGCCCGCATCGAAGGCCTGTGGTGGCAATTTTCACTGACGAAACGCAGCATCCGGGAGCCTTCCGCCGTGAGCCTCTTGCGGATCTCGCGCGACCGCGACGGTGCGCTTGAGCTGGCCGGCCGCTCATGGCAAGAGGATGGCGGTCTGTCAGCCCGATACTGGAGCGAAGCGGCGAAGGAGAA
>Ga0066709_100000795_pt1 | contig 18676 bp, 10 predicted proteins | sample GraSoiAngelo_158_FD_79665 | JGI IMG/M metagenome (GOLD analysis project Ga0066709, IMG submission 79665) | Grasslands soil microbial communities from the Angelo Coastal Reserve, California, USA - 14_1009_16_30cm | ecosystem: Environmental > Terrestrial > Soil > Grasslands | place: USA...
GCCGCGGCCTTCACCGCCGCTTAGGCTGCTCACTTCGGGTTGATCGGATCACCCATGTCGGAGCACACCTTGTTGGCTTCGGCACCGGCGGCCAAAGTGCCGCTGCCTGGGACGAAGCTTTCCATCATACCCAGGGCGTCGTGTGCGCCGAGTCGCTGGGGATCCCGTTCTCCCTCGGCGAACGCCTCTCCAGCGCCTAACAAGCCATGCACTCCGGAGTGCTGGAGACCCTCCCATAGCCAGTTACCAGCAACTCTGAGGGGGCCGCCACCCGCGTTGACAATCGCCCCGACCTTGCTTACACCAAACGCATCCATGATCAGATGGACCCCAATAGCCACGTGGGCAACCGCACACTGGGGCGCCTTCGTCGGCAAGGGATCGAGACAGATGCCGCTCATCGGATCGTTGAAGCGACACGTCATCGCCACCTCGAGCTCGTGAGCCCGCCTCCAGCGCGAACAGTCGTGGAATTCACGAATTTTAAGTACCTGGCCGTCGGGAAGGCGGGCGATCACTATGTAGGTCTCATAATCCTCTAAGCCATGCTTCTCGCATTCCTCCTTTGTTTCGGGCTGCAGCCCGAATGGATCACCGAAGTTTATCGGATCGCCCGCCGCAAACCCGTAGGCGTTGAGGCCCCCGCCGAGGCCCATGGGATCTTCCTGCGTAAACCGGCCCGTCAACGGATCGTAGTAACGGTTTCGCATATACCGGAAACCTGACCCGTCACGCTTGCCCTCGAGCAGGGTCCCATGCCAGTAGTCGTGCGGCAGTCCCCCATTGCGGTCGGACGATGACCAATTGAACGGCCACCGAATCGCCACACATGCGGTATCATAGCCGGCCGGATAGATGTGGGGGACACCGCACAAGAATTGGTCTCCAGTGCTGAAGACACCCACAGGCGCATCGCCGCGCGCATTCCAGAAGGGCACGATCGTGAACGGTGCCTTCACACGAGGCGGGTTATAGTCGAACTGCGACCCGTTGTTCCCGTAGTACCAATCCATGCCCATCACGTAGTTCACACGCGTGATCGCGATCGGTTGATCGACCCCTCGCCGACCGGCATAGATGACGTGCCCGAAGTAGGGATTGGGGTCCCCGACCAGCGAGCCGTTCACGTTCAGGAGAGGGAGCGATACAGGGTTCACGTCGTTTTCCCACCACTGCGCCTGCTGCGTGGTATCGTACCCACCGATGTACACGCCTTGGAGAGCCCAAGGCATCTGGATCTCGGCCAATTCCTGGTCGCCGTCCCAAATGATCCGTCGCAGGACGCCGACGCGGCACTCGGTGGCGGCCGGCAGGCTCTTCCCATAGTCGTCACACCACTTCCGCGCCCGCACCCAGACCCGGCGTCCTAGTGCATCGTAGCGATAGTCTTCCACGACATACGTCTGCCAATCTCCCATGTAGACGTGCGGAACTTTTGCCGCGCGGGCGTCGACCATACGGAGGCTGCCGTCCGCCGCGAAGAACGAAGCCCGCTCCGTAGCCGGGTGGGTAACGACGTTGTCGGGATCCATCGCCGAAGAGAACTCTTGATTACCCGCCGAATCATAGTAGAACGAGCGCGGGTATTGCTGGGCCACGGACATCGTCGTCATTCGCCCTGTGCCCGGCTGATAGCTCCAGGTATCACAGCACGTGGTGCTGCTCTGATAATGCCACTGGTCGCCGTCGGGGTAATACACGATTCCATTGATCGTGTCTCCGACGAAGCTTTGGGTCAGATTGCCAAACGCATCCAATGTGTAGGATTCGACGGTTGCGTGGCGATCCGTTGGCGCTATTTGGCAGCCGTTGCACCCCCACTCGGTCCAGTACGTGCTCTTGAGGTTCCCGAGACCTGTGTAGGTCGGCCGTAGGCTGTCCCGTAACTGGATCGCCTCGCCGCTCAATTGGAGCTTGTGCCTCGCGTCGAAGAGAAACCTCGTCGCCCTGACGAATGGAGCACTCTGGATCCTCGGGTAGTTGGCAGAGCCGTTGTTCCGGATCGTATCCGCCGCGAGCTGGCCGTCCACATCGTATCCCAGTGCCTCGCTGTACGACCCCGGATCGGCGATCGAGCCGAGGTCCCCGTGGAAATTGTATCCAAAGCCGTATGAGGTTCTCTGTAGATCCGTGACGGTCTGCAGCGCGCCGAGCTGCGCGTCGTACGCAAAGGAGATCGTCGTATCGTTACCGATCCCGAGCTGGTGCGGTACGGCGAGCACCGTCCGACGACCATCCAGATCGTACGTGTTCCGCAACCCATACATGTGACGGCTCCAATCGTCGCGGGCTACCGTCTGGATCCGCAGGCTGTCCGTCTGCAGGAGGCCCCCGGGGTAGTACGTGCGCTTCACTCTGGCATCGGCATTGTCGGCTGTCAGCAGCCGGCCCATGGGGTCGTACGTGAACGTGTGCGTTTCGGCTGGGATCGCGTACGCGGGGTAGTCCAAGGCGTCCCACACGCTATGCGGGGGCTGGATGTAGAAGGCCGTCGGTCGGGACAGATAAGTGATCTGAGGTAGGACACGCGTCGTCAGCCGGTTGAGCGCGTCGTAGCTCTGGTTGATCGTCAGGCGCGTTCCACTCGTGGGATCCTTGCGACGAGTGACAGCATTTACGGCGTTGCCTGCCGGATCATAATTGGTACTATCGACCATGCCATCGGGAGCGACCTCGGCCACCCTGCGGTTGGCGACGTCGTAACGCCACTGGGTCGTGATCGTGCCAATAGCAGCAGGGTCAGGGATCGAGACCCGGGCGAGTGAAAGCAGGTTGCCGGCGCCATCGTAGCGCTTGTCCACTCGCACTTCTTCTGCGCCGTTCGGGGCGATGGTCTCTATAATCGAATCGCGGTCCATGACCGTGAAGACCGTCCGCTGCCGCTGGCGAATGGTCATGTCCTGGGCGCCGCCCCGGGTCTTGTCGGTGCTGTCGATGGGCGTCACGAGGAGGGTATCACGGCCGATGGCATCCTTGTAGTAGCTCGTCCAGAACCCTCTGGCCGTCCGGCTGCCCGCCACATTCCATTGACCGTCATACACGACCGAGTCTTCCTTGATAGACTGCACGACCACCGATGAGAGTAGATTCTGCGCGTTGCCGTAGTTGAATGAGACTCGCCTGTTCACATCCGCTCCCACCTGCTGGAAAAGACGGCTTCCATTCTGCGCGTCGTACCCCATCGTCGTTGTGACGCCCATCGGGGTGACGATGGAATCGACGAAGTCCCACTTCGCGTCCCAGTGATACCGGGTGACGGCGTTCCGGCCGTCACCGAGCGGATTGACCGCGATGAGCGTGTCGATGTTGCCGCGAGGATCGTATTTCGCCTGCGTGACGAATCCGTCCGGGCTGCGCACCTCGGTTGCCAACCCGGCGAACATCGGGTTCTCCCGCTTGATCACGGTCTCGTAGCCCAGCGAGTTCACGATCCGCCGCGGCGCCCCGAACCGGTCCAGCCAGAGCGCACTCGTATCGGCCACATCCACGCGTGGGCCGTCCATGCGGGTGTACGCCGCCGCCGTGTCGATGGCCGTGGTAAGGCCGACGGCTTCGACCGCTCGGAGGCGCTGCACGATCGGGGTCTGCCCCGTCCCGAGCGGCAAGCTGTCCGTAGCGAGTTTGCCCGCGGCATCGAAGGAGTAGAACGTGGTGTTGCCCCGCTGGTCAGTCCGGGAGATGATCCGGTTCGTGAAGCCCGGGTCGTAGCCGAAGCCCACGCTGAACGTGTCGGGGTCTCGAATCGTGGTGACCTGGCCGCCGACGACCGTGACCGTTGCGACCCGGGTCTGAACGCCGGCAGGCGGGGCTGTGACGCTCGCCAGCGGGGTCGTGCAGTCCGTGGCGGACGTGTAGGTGAAGGTGTACATGCGGCTCGTCGTGTCGGGCGGCAAAATGATCCGGCTCAGTCGACCGCAGTCGTCGTAGCGGAACTCCGTTCGCTGCCCGAGACGGTTGACGGTTGCGATGTGTTTCCCGGTCGCTGCGCTGAAGTGCACGCCAACACCATGCGGCGCCACGCGAACGTAGTCGGCACCCGTGCCGTCCAGCGTGTCGAGGCGCGTGGGGTTCGGGGCAGTGTAGAGATTCGTTGCGACCGTGGAGTACACACGAATCGTACCGTCGCCGCCGATCACGAGCTTTCGCCCGTCGGCGATCCACCGGAACTCTTCAAGGCCCGCAAGCCACCAGCCCGCACCGAAGGGGCTGCCGCTGCGGTTTACAATGACGACCTCCGCATTCACCGTCGTTGGCTGGCTGGGAGTGGGGTCAGGATACCAGTTACGGATCTCAAGGGTGTAGGAGTAGACGCCGGTCGCGTCGTTCAATGCATCGAAGCCGAACGCGACGCGCCGAGTCTGGCCGGGCGACCACTGGTTGCCCAGCCACTTCGCGCGGGCACGCGTCACCCCGCCGATGGTCAAGGTCCCGGTCACACTGTCCGGGACCGTCGCTCCTGACGGCAGGGTCACGTTGGCCGCAACGATGGGGTAGGGGTGCGCCGTTTGGCTGTTGTACAAGAGCGTTGGCGTCCGCGCCCTGTTCATCGTCCGGGTCGGCGGAAGCGCGTGGACGATCCGGAGGTCGCCGCATTCGGAAGCGGCAGCGGGGCCGGCCGCAATCGTGAGGCAGAGGTCGCGGCCAACGAAGGTGCCAGGGTTCACGGCGCTGACATCCACGATCGACGGCTGAGCACTCGGAGTGACCACGGGGACGGTGAAGCTGCCTCCGTCGCTGGCGTAAGTCCCCGTCGCCGTCAGACTCAGCGTCCCAGTCCCCACGGCGCCCACATTGTACGAGGCCACGACCGTTTTCAGGGCGCCGCCGACCAAGTTTACACTGGACGCGGGTACGCCATCGATCGTCAACCCCGTGCACGTCACGTTCGCCGAGCCGCCGCATGAGAGGCTGTAATTGTCCTGCCCGGTCCCCGTGTTCTGCACCGTGAAATTCTCGCTGTAGCCCGAGGTATTGGCGGGGCGCTGCGGGGTGGTCGCGCCGTCTGGCGTCACCGCCACGCCGTAGGTCACCCGCGTGATCGAGAAGCTCGCGAACGTGCAGTTCGAAGCAGCGTCGCAGATGTGCGCCGCGACCGTGTTGCTCCCCACCACGAGCGAGACGCTGGAGGTGGTGGAGGTCGCCTTCACCACGCAGTCCGGGGGACCGCCGCCGACATAATCGAAGCTCGTCGTCTTGTCGACGCCATTCACCTTGATCCAGCGGCTCGCCGCATCCAGCGAGGTGTTGTCGCACCAAGCGAGCTGGATGGTGGGGTACTCGACTCCCACGTCGCCCGAGGGCGCGAGCAACCGAATGTCGGGAGGAGTCCCGTCCACGGTGACGTTGTACCAGCCGGAATCGGAGACGCCGAGCCTGGAGGCGGTCAAGGTGATCGTACCAGAGCCTGCCAAGGGTGTGGAGAACTTGATCGGTACGCCAGTCGCCTGCATGAACGTGACGTCGTAGCCGTTAGGAGCCCAGCAATTTGTGATAACGCCGGAGCAGACAGGCGAGACATGCCAGGTCTGCTGGGTGCTAGCCCCAGTGTACAGCGTGAATGAGACTGTTTTTTCCAGGGAGTTCAAAGGGACTATGAGGGAGCCGGCGTCCGGAGTTACACTGATTTGGTCGGTCGAGGGAGCGGCCGATGCGAGAACGGCGGCCACGGCGAGCAAGGCGCCGAGAGAACCACGACGAGCGACCACGGGGCGGCTCCGGATGAGGGTCCGAGTCCCGTAAGGGCAGGTCCCATGCCCCGCCCACCGCCTTGTAGTGACGCTAGTTACCGATTCGCGCCGACTGATTTTCGCGCGAATTCGCGCGGTGAGGGTGCGAATTCGCGCTCCCGGAGGCCTCTGAATCCGAGACTCGGCGTAGCCAAGAACCTAGGGGCGGGTGGTCCCGATGGTCGAGGCTGGGTGAGTGGATCCAGTTCTCGCGGCTGGGCCACGTGGCCGGGTCGATCGGGGCGGAGCTGCCGGGGGTCGGGCCCGATCCGCAGCTTGGCGCGCCACCTCGGTGCCCAGGACCTGAGCGCCGTGTTTCCGGCATTCACGCCGGACCCGGCGCGCTTCCCGGGAGCGATTCGGGCTAGGGAATTGGTTGAACCCAGTTGGAGAATTTGGAGGATGAGGGAACAGTCAGCCTGAACAGTTGAGTTGGGACGCCCACTAGCGATCAACGTCCGAGGAACCGCTCAAGGTTGTGTCTCACGTTCCAGTCGTGTCGTGGATTTCGAGAGGCTAATCGACATCATCGGCGCGGCCTAGAGTGACCAGCATTTCTGCCCCCGCGCTGATGGCTTGTGGTGGCGGCGGGTTGAACCGGAGTAGGTACCTAGAACGGCGCACAAAGTATTCAGACAGCCACGCCTGATGAACCTCAAATGGAATGACCATCGATTTCATCAAGTCCCTGCACCAGCACCCGTAGGTCGCTCATGGCGCCTGTGTGAACAGCCTGGACCTGCCTACTAATGTTGTCGGCCGCTAGGCGATGGAACCGGACCTGGTTCGTATCAACGGGAAACTTGCAGAGGACCCCGATACCGTCGGCAACAGGCTGGGCCGCACAGTCAAGGGGCTTGGGTTTTCGGGCCAAGATACGAACAAGGTCTTCCGGAGTGACAATTCTATTCTCGGGAAGGAGGACCCACTTCGACGATCGTGGTGCAGAACCCTAGGGCAGCGATGCCTTAAGCGCCATTACGGTCAAAGCCGCCGCGGCAAGGTCGGGGTCCCTCATCCGAACGCGCCTTCATCAGGGAGCACAGCCACATCTCGACCGCTCTGCTATCGGAGGTGATCCGTTGGTTCATCCATGCGGAATTCTCCACGCCCAAATGTCAACACTGCTGAGGCTCCACGTGATCGCGCACTATCATCTACGGGATCCAATCTCACGCCATAGCTTGACAGGCAATAGTCTCGAAAGAAACTCTCCACGATGTGAAACGGAACAAGCAACGATTCATGGTACCCTCGAAGTTCAACGATTGGGTCAGGGTCCTTGAGTTGGTCCATACCGCGAACCGCAATCTGGAACTCCGAGATCGTCTCGTTCGAGTCTTCCTCTTGAAAACCCAGAAGGTCAGGCCGCACGATGGTGCTACATCTAACGCTTAGAAGCTCATTTGCAACACTGCCCTCGCATGCCATGGGCTTCTCCAGGCTCGCAAGAGCTTCAGCCCGCTTGGGCCTGACTAAGGACAATCGAATCGGGCTCGATAACAAACGCGTTCGGTTTAGCGTTCTCTCGATCGGCGAGTCCCGCCCGGAGCGCAACAAGCGCAACACGGGCCGACAACAAATCACTGTCGGGTGTATCTATCACCGCGTTCTGTCTACGGCTTCGGTCCCGAACCCGTCTCGATCATGTCGGTAGGCCCAATGCTGAAGACTGCAACCGCTCCCCTCGAGCGGCCCTCAATGTGGGGGGGAACAATCGAAAACGAAAAGGGAATCCGGAAGTCACGAATAAAGGCTTCCAAGTCCGTGAGAGGAAACAACTCAGATTCTCTAGGTCCGGTTACCAGGATGAGGCTACTATCAGTGATCGGTTGTGACGCTGGATTCAGGTCTCGCAGAGCCTCCCTTAACTCAAGAAGCATTTGTTCTCCTTGTACATCCCAAGGCCGCACGGAATCATCTGTCACCAAGTGGCGACAGTCTATAGACAGACTTCCCTCGATGGCGGACGACGTGCATAGGACAGGTTTAAGTTGATTCGCCAGGAACGCCGCGGCATCATGCTCTACAAGCACCTGACGAGAGGGATGGAACATATAGCCCTCACCCAGCGGCGACGAGTCCTCACGAATTGCTCGCAGCACTATGAGTGCCATCCTTGCTTGGCGGAATTCAGGCGAGTCCCACGAAAGCATGTTACCTGAACCTCCCTCCCATATGGCGCAGCTGATGCCAAGCACCGCCACAAGAATCCCTCCGATCTGTCTCATAACAGGCTGCCTCGATTCCCAAAGGAAGAGAATAATGATGCTCTTGGGCCACCGCCTGTGCGTTAGTTGACACTAAAACCCTGGAGTTCCGCCACACCAGTCACACAGTCTAAGGTACCTGTCACCGGGCCACCATAAGGTTTGCCCGGAATATCAATACCGAACAACTTGAACAGGTAGTAGGGCGTACCATACACCGAGATACGCCCCGCATAGTATCCCTTTCCCGTAAGGACATAGGGTTTGCCGCGATCCGAGGTCCGATGCAAGAGCACCAGACCAGTGACGTAGACGAAATCCCCTCCATCGTTCACGCGTCCTTCAACGAGACTCCGACCAGCAACGAGAGGGCATCTCTTCTGCAAACCTGGGATTACCCACTTCCGTTCGCGACCGAATTGGGTTCCTTGGAAGTCGTCGGCGAATTCTGCTACGCCACCCTTGACCTCCCACTGCGCGTAACCGTAAGGGTTAATGAAGAACAGGATATCGTCACCCGGCATGGCCAACGCATCAGAGAGCCCAAAGCCGAAATTCGACCAAAACCATGCATCGACCGCATCGGCAATGTCCATGTTCGAGCTACCACCACCGCTCGAGCAGCTCGCGGAGGACGCTGCGGACGCCATCAGTTTAGGAGTTGAGCTGCAACCGCCGCTCAGGCCGCTTGGATCCCCACGATTCACGGGATCGTTCCCGGCGTAAGCGTATTGGTTTATCCCAGCACCCAGGCCTAACGGATCCTCCGAAATAAAGCGACCGACGGCAGGGTCGTAGTACCTGGCACGGAAGTAGTAGAACTGCGTCTCCGAGTCATACTCCCGGCCGGCGTGACGGAGGGCGTTTGGAGCCGTGCCGTTAGCCACCCTCTCATCACCGAACGGACCCTCGCGGTACTGATTCGCGATCGTGACACTCGTCCCGTTCCGCTGGAGGAGCGCCAGAATGTTGCCCTCGACCCCTTGCAGATAGTAGTAGATCGCATCCCCGAGATCGTGGCGCACCACGCTCTGTGGAGCGTCGACCGCCGGGTTGTAGGTGTACTCGGCCACCCGATTCCCCAGCGTGTCGAGCTCCATCAAAAGCGCATCACCATCCCAGAGAAAGCGGCTTGTTCCGGAGGCGCTCGATTTCCGAACTCTTCGCCCCAACCCGTCGTAACCGAAGGCGACCTTGGTCAAGGCGCCAACGCTGTCTCGCGTACGGACGCTATCGAGCCTTCCCAGAGCGCTCCAGAACAGCGAGTCTCTCCGCAAAACGACCGTCGTGTCGGTAGCGCTCACCGTGCGCTTCAGAATGAGATTTCCCGCCACGTCGTAGTCCATGCGGTATTGCTGCCAGCGGCGCAACCGGTTCCCAACGTCAAGCCCTCCCGCCGGCGCTACGGGATCTTGCCGGTTGCCGACGCGGTCGTAGGTGTAACTGACCCAGCGGAGCAAAGTCGGGGTGTCGAAGTGGGAGGAGCACTCATCCCCACGAAGGTTGTTATTGCACCCTGAGGTCTGCTGGCCCCAGCTATGAAGCGTGTCGATATACGAGGTGAGTTCCCCGGCATTGTCATACTCGAAACTCCTGCTGGTGTCCGGAGAGCCGGCGGGCCCGTGGTACCTCTCATCCGTACTGCCCGAGAGGCCGAAATAGTATCCCATGCGCAGCGCCGCATTCAGCGTTGAGTCGCTCAGCTGAATCTCATCACTCCGGTGATTCCATACGTACTCGAATGCAATGCTGAGGTTGTTCAGACCCAGGAGCGTCGTCCCCGCCGGCATGAGCTCGGGGTTTGACGCAAAGGTCGCCTTCTCACCGGCAAAATTCGTCAGCGTATCCAGCACCGACCGATTGTTGTAATGGTACAGTATCGAAAACTGTGAACCGCCCCAGATGCCCGGCGCCGCTACCACCGTGGCCGTGCGCCGGTCCCTGATTTGGTACGACGAGCTGTCTCTGAAGCATTGCGCGGCGTTGCCGGCGGCAAGGACACGGCAGGTGATCGCGACCAGAGGCCGGCCGGCAACGTCGAAGCGCAGCGTATCGGTACTCTCGCGGTTAGAAACGGCCGCGTAACGCCCGGCCGGGTCCGTATAGAGCTTGGTCGTATCGTTGCCGACGATCACCAAGCGTGCGACATCGAGTGAGTCATAGGTGAACTGGATACTCTGCCCGAGCCGGGTCGTCCAGCTGGTGAGATTCCCGTTCGCGTCATACCCATAGTGATCGACATGCCCCCCCGGATCCGCAATCGAATCGGCCCAGCCGAGGGCGTTCACCCACGACCTGTAGAGCTGACCCTTCGCATCGCGGACCTGGATCGGATACAGCGAGTCGAAAGTTTGGATGGTCGTGTCGGAGAGGGGGCCTATCGTCTTGAAAACGCGGCCAGTCGAATCGTATACCAGCGTGGTTGTACTTCCCACCTCATTGACGGCCGTGAGTGGCTGGCCGTGGCCATCGTACTGGCGGGTCACCTTCCCGATTGTGTAACCGCCGGCAGTCGAGGTCACCGTATCCAGGTTCTGAAATCCCGTCGCCTGATAGTGGTAGATGGCGCCGTGGGCTCCCGGATCGGTGCGGGTGAGGAGGCGCCCAGACGGGGAGTAAGTATAGGTTTGCCACGCCCCCCACCCCGTAACCAGGGTGCTATCGAGATGACCACCGTGCCAACGGTTGCGGACGGTATCCACGTCGCCGTAGACAAGGGTGTCCCGGTTATAGGTCATCTCGTACAAGTAGTTGATGGTCCGACCCGTGGCGCTATCCCACCGTTGCGTCAGGTTCGGGCCGCTCCACGTGTATTTGATGACCTGGCCGGAGGGCAAACTGTCGCGAGTCACGTGGGCACTCGTGTCCCGCTGGAAGGCTGTCGTGCGGCCCAACGGTTCCTCGATACGTGTCGGAGCCCCGTACCGATCGAGGGCGTACGCGGTCGTGTAACCTCTGGGATTTGTGACGGTGGCGCGTAGCGCCGACGTATTGATATGCGGTGCCGGGTTCCCAGAGGTCCCGTACCCTGACGCCGGATCGACCAAGATTCCCTTCTCGATCGATGTATACAAACGGGTCGGGCGCAGCTGCTGTCCACTCGCGGTAACCTGCGGCGCTGTATCGGACGCGACCTTGCCGGAGAAGTCATAGGACACACCCCATGCGCCCCCTCGCCGATCCGACCAGCCCAGAAGACGGTGATTGCCATCATAACTGTCTTGGAAGGGAAGCCCTCCCGCGTAGTCCCGGATCCTTGTCAAGTTTGAGGAAGCGTCGATCGTTACGGAGTCCAGCCGGCCACCAGGATCTTTGATCCAAAGCAGCTTGTTGCTCCCCGAGTAGCCAAGCGAATCCGCCTTACCGGCGGGATCGACGATTGCCGTCAAGAGATTCGCGCCATTGTACGAGTAGGTAATGGTGTTACCGAAGCGATCCTTCACGTACGCGAGCCGGCCATCCGTGAAGAAAGAGTATGTCGTTCCATCAGGATACCGGCGATCGAACTTGACGTTATCCGGCCACGAGCCACGGCTCGTGAGAGTCGAGAAGTCGCTGGCGGATGACGGATAGGAACAGCTGCTCTGGCAGGACGCCGCGGAGCCGAAGTAAGCCACGGAGCCATTCCCTTCGGTGATTGCGATGGAGCTGTCGGATTGAAAGAAGAGTCTTTGTAGTCCCGCAATCGACCAGCCAGCGCCGAACGGACTGTTCTGTTCATTGCTGATGAGCACACGCACCGGCGCCAGATTCTCCCGAAAGGAGTTGTCCGCGCGATAGCTGCGCACCACGGCGACGTACGCATAGGCACCGGAGGCGAGCGTGCTGGCGTCAAACTGCGCCACGAGTCGGTTCGCTCCTGCGGCCCAAACGAAGAACAGCTCCTGAGAACCGTTGGTGAAATTCACGAAGGTCCCGTCGGGCCGTCGCAACAGCAGGGACATCTTGACCGGTGAGACTGAGGTCGTATCGGTCGCGTCAACCTGCACGAGTCCCATGGGCTTCGCTTGAGCGCTGGTGTAGATGAGTTGTATGCTTCGTGGCACATCCAAGCTGAAGTACGGTGGCGTCGCATAGCTCGCCACGGCGTCGAAACACGCCGCGACGCACTTGGACACATCCCGGTATGCACCGTTGTGCGCCGCAAGCGAAATCACCGGCCCGTTCAATAGCGGGACTGTTACATTGAAGGTGCCGTTGTCGGACTCGAGACCGTTGACGCCCGTCGCGGTTAGTGTAAGGACACCAGTGCCCGGGGGACCAACGTTGTATGTCGCAACGACCGTCGTGTTGGTCCCCGGCTGCAAGGTAAAGCTGGTCTTGTTGAGACTGACTCCAGAAATCGGCCCCCACGCGGACTTCGCGAAGGTATAGGTGTCCCCGCAAAGGCCGGTGTTGGTGACCGTAAACGTGGAGGTGTGCCCGTTGGTGTATGCGCTCCAGGTGACGGGGCTGCCGTCTGGTGTGACCGATACGGCGTAGTCTACGTAAGTGGGCGGACCAGCCTCGCTCAGAACATCAGGCTCAGCGCCGCTTGGCCCCTGGGGAAGTTTGGGGCAGGTCTTGGCGCTGGTGCCGGGCAGTGAGATGCGGTGCGAAGCGATTCGGGTTCGCAGCCTGGGTGGCGTAGTCCCGGGAAACAAAGCCACAGCCAGGAGAACGGAGGGCCACAATCGTGGGGCGATCATTGAACCGAGCTCACGTGGAGGTTTCGGCCATGCTTGATAGCACGTCGCGTGCCGGACGCCCCCCCCTTGTTGTGACCCTAGTTACCGATCCCCATCGATTGATTTGCGCGCGAATTCGCGCGACGAACCTGCGAATTCGCATTCCCTAACAGTCCCTGCACCCGCGCTTCGCGCGGGGACACGCCCATCGCGCGGAGCCGGCGGTATACGGTCGCCAAGTGGATGCCGAGGGTCCGTGCTGCGCTCCCAAGGTCCCACCGTGTAGCCACACAGGCATCGAGTATCCGCTGGTCTTCATCACTGCACCGCACCGGCGTGCGATGGTGGCGCGGGTCCGATCCGCCGAGCGCGATCGCCTCCAGCACGGCGGCCCTCGACACGGTTCCATCATCGACGAGACACCCCGCCCGCTCCATCGCCAGTAACAGCTCCCGGGCGTTCCCCGGCCACTCGTACCGTCTGACTTCCCGTAGCGCTGCCGGCTCGAGCACCTGCCCTCGGCACGCGGCGAAATGGATGGCCAGAAGCGGTATGTCCTCCGGCCGATCGGCCAGGGGGGGTAGCTCGATCCGCACCCCCGCGAGGCGCTGATAAAAGTCCTCCCGGAAATCGCCCCCGGTGATCCGGTCGCCCACGTCTTCCTGCACCGCCGCCACGACCCGTGCGTCTACGCACCGCTCGGTCTCTCCCCCCAACCGCGTGATCTCCCCGGCGTCGAGCGCTCGTAGCAGCTTGACCTGACTCTCCAGCGGCAGCGCCAGCAACTCGTCGAGAAACACTGTCCCGCCATCCGCGCGCTCAAAGTGCCCGCGGTGAAGCTTCACCGCTCCTGAGAACGCGCCGCGCTCGAAGCCGAATAGCAGCCCCTCCACCATTTCGCGTGGCAGCGCACCGCAGTTCACCGGTACAAACCGCCCGACACGACCACTACGCCGGTGGATGTGGTGCGCCAGCAGCTCCTTGCCGGTCCCGGTCGCCCCGACCAGGAGAATCGGCAGCGCGGTGGGCGCGTAGCGTTCGACCAGCTCCCGCGCGCGGCGCATCGCGACCGAGGCGCCGACGATCGGGCTTAACTCTGGTTGGGCGCTCACCGCTCCACCCCCTTCGGCAGCCGCGGCGCCGTCACACTGTCCGCATCCGCATCGGTCTTGAGAATCCTGGGCGTCAGGAACAGATACAGCTCCGTCTGCGTCTTCTGCCTCCTGGCGCTGCCGAACAGCCCCCCGATCAGCGGGATCCCGGAAAGGATCGGGACCCCACCCTGAGTCACATCCCGCTGCTCGTCCTTCAAGCCGCCGATCACGATCGTCTGGCCGTCCTTGACCAGCACCTGCGTCGCCGCTTCGCGCGTCGAGATCACGGGAGCGTCGAACGCGACCTCGCTCGTCGCCTGGTTCACCTCCTGCTGAATGAGCAACGACACGTACCCGTCCTGGTTGATCGTGGGCCGCACCGTGAGCCGCGTGCCCACATCCCGGTACTGCACCACTTGGTCGCGTGTGGGCGTCTCCGTGGGGAGGCTGCGGCTCACCTGGACGAACGGCCGCTGCGACCCCACGAGCAATCGAGCTTCGGTGTTATTCGACGCGAGCAGCACGGGACGCGACAGGATCTTCACGTCACCGCGGCTCTCGGCCGCGGTGATCGTCGCATCCACATCCGCGTGGCCGAGGCTCAGGAGCTTCAAGACGAAATCGCCGAGGCTGCCGCCCGTGACGTTGACGGACGCCGTGCCGTCGCCGTGATCCACCCGCTGCGGTGGCACGAACAAACTCGAGCCGATCGAGAAGGTGCGGTCGCGCCGCGCCTCGACGATGAGCACTTCGATCAAGACCTGGAGCGGCCGGATGTCCAGCTCGCCTACCGCCTGCACGAGCACGTCGTAATCGTCCTTCGCGGCCCGGATGAGCAAAGAGTTCGTCAGCTCATCGGGCACGATGATGACGGGACCGGACAAGGCAGACCGTCGGACGGTCGGACTGACGGACGGTGAGGGCGGGGGCTGGGCGCCCGTGGGCTGCGGAGGCACCTGGTTGCGGCGCAGCTCGTCGGACAGCGTGCCTGTCGAGAGCCCCGCTCGACCCGAGAACTCTCCGCCGGCGCCGAACAGCTGGTTCAGCGTGGCGGCGACGTCGGAAGCTCGGGCGTGCTTCAACCGAACGACGAACAACTGAACTGCGGCGGTCCCCTGTCCCCCCGGTCCCCCACCCCCGGGCGGTCCGGCGGTCGGGCGGTCAGGTGCTCGCGGCCCAACGCGAAAGAACGAGGAGTCTTCGGTGAAGTCGAGACTCTGTGATTCGACAAGACCCTTGAGGAGCGAGACGAGTGTCTTGCGATCAACGGGGCCTGGGGTCTCCAGCGAGACGCGCACCGGCTGGACGTTGCCCACCAGCACGGGCTTCGGCAGATAACGGCCGAGGGCCTGGATCACCGCGCGCAGATCGGTCTCGACGAACCGAACCGTGACACTGTCGTTTGCGATCCGGACAGCCGCCGTGTCTTGTGCCTGCAGCGGCGCAGCAAGTGCCACAAGGGCCAGCCACAGTCCGACTGTCCGACCGTCCGACAATCCGACGGGTTTCAGTTTTTCCATGGCTCCCTCACTTGCAGCACCCACGTGGTATCCATCCCGACCACCGTCACCCGCGTCCCGTCGATCCGCTTGACCTTGAGCCCGCTCACGACATCGCCGGCGCGTACGACGCGCGGGCCCTCCACGCCCGGCCATCCTTCGACCACCGCCTGCGGCTCGGCGCCCCACACGATCCCGGTCAGCACGAGCACGGGCTTGGGCGCTGGAGGCTGGAGGGCAACCTGCGCCAGGCGCACGGGATCGTAGGCGACGTCCGCAGCACGACGGGTAACCCTGAACACGTCGCGCGAGATGACAACCGTGCCGAGTGACTCCGCTGGATACGGTTGCGCCGGTGTGGTAACCGACGACCGATAACCGGCAACCGTCGACCGGTCACCGTCATCGCCAACTGGTGCGAGACTCGCCGTCCCAAGAGCGACCACGCCGACGAGCCCGAGCGCCCCCGCCCCCCACGCCCCCACGCCTTTCATCGCGCGCCTCGCGCCAGGTAATAGCCCGCCAAGTCAAGCTCCATCCGCAGCGCCTCAGTCCGCGCGTTGGGATCCGGTGCCATCACCGACAACGCCGTGACGGTGAGCAGCGGGTCTCCCGTCTCTACGGCCTTCAGGAAAAGTGTGAGGCCGGCCACATCCCCTTCCAGCTCGGCGTGCATCGCCACGCGTGTGAAGGCCCCCGCTGTGGAGTCCGGGAGGGGATCGAGCCGCACGACTTTGAGCTGTTGGCGATTGGCGACCAGCGACACCAGGCCCGACAGGCTCGCCTGTGCCTCGGCGCCGGTCTTGCCGTCCACGACTTTGGGCGCCAGCGCGACGACCCGGCTCAACACCTGGGTGAGGGAGTCCCGCACCTCGGGCTCGCGCACGAGGACATCCTCAGCCCGTGCCAGGGTGGCTGCCTGGGCGAGCGCCCGCGATCGGAGCGCCACAACTGAGCGCACCACCCACGGAAACACCTCCAAGACCAGCACGGCGACCAGCACCAGTGCGCCGCCCATGGCTAGAGCCCGCTTGTCGCGCAAAGTCATGGCACTCTCTCCAACCGGGCGACGATGGCAAACCGATCCCACTCTCCACTGCCCCCTTGCCGGCCTTCCCGCGTCACCGGCCCCTCGAATCGCGTGTCGCGCAGCGCCGCCACCTTCTCGAGCTCCGCCAACACCTTCGCGGCTCGCGGCGCGTAACCCACCAACCGCACCGTGTGGTCGTTACCGATGCGCAGGGCGACCAGGTGCGTCGAGTCGTCGAGCGCGCGGGTGAGCGCGGCGAGCAGGCCGAGGTGGCGGGAACGATCTCGCTCGGCGCCGGCGATGGTCGCGAGGGTGGCCACCGCGGCGTCGAGGTCCCGCCGTAAGGAAAGGACGCTGTCGACTGAAGACCGAGAGGCGTCGAGCAGATGGGTCGAGCGGGAGATCGTCAAGCCGAGGCGTCCAGCATATACCGTCCCGGCTGCCACCCAAAGACCTATCGTGACGGACAGGGCCCGCAGCAGCCTTCGTCTGGCAATCCGCTCGCGCGCGGCGCGAGTATCCGCAGGAAGTAGCTGAATCCTCGGCAGGGCCACCGCTGCGGCGAAGGCTGGCGCAAAGGATTCGCCGAGGGAGCGGAGGGCCGGAATGAGTGATTGCGGTTCTCGGCTGTCGGTTGTCGGTACGAGCCGGCTCCGCCACGCACCCGAGGGGCCTATATCAATCGCCTCTGCCGACTTGCCGCTCGGGATGACGAGTGGGCCGTCGCGGATCGACACGAAGGCGTGCGCCAACACCTCGGATGCGGGACCAAGCGACGCGACCGTCAGTCCCGCCTGCGCGCAACCGTCGAGCACCGCCCGCACCACCGGCTCCGGTGCGGCGGCGGCCCACAGTGCTGCAGCGTCCTTCCCCAGCGGCACGATCACGCCGTCGGTCACGAGTGGGGAGCCGTTCTTGCGAAACAGCCTCTCGGCCTCGAGAGCGACCCAGCCCGGCACCGCCTTGCCCTTAAGCGGCGGCGCCGGGGTGACGCTCCTGAGCTGGAGCACGTCCCGCTCCAAGACGATCCGCGCCCGCGACACCGGGCGCTCGGCCTCGCCGGCGAGCCGCGCGATGACCTCGGCGAGGTCCTCGACCGTGGCGTAGTCTGCCTGCCCAGCCCAGCGGATCCTGCCCCGCTCGACCAGGACGGCGCGGACGGCTGAGGAGGAGACGGAGATACCAAGCGCCGGCCGCCACCGTCCCCATGCTGAAAGCATGGGCTCGGCCGACACTGCGCTGAAGCGCAGCGCCTTGCCAAGCGCACGCCTCAGCGTGTGGAGGCTCACCACATCCTCCTCCTCACCACTGCCAACCGCTCCGGCAGTGGCACCACGACCACCTCGATCATCGCCTGCGGCAATTGACCCTCGACCCAACCCTGCGCCGTCACCACGAGCTGCGGGGCGCCGAAGGTGGTCGAACGCGCGAGGTCGGCGTAGCGTGCGAGCAGAGAGGCCCGCCCTGATGGAGACAGATCCGCTGCGAGCGCATCGAGGCTGGGATAGGAGCGGCCCAACGTACGGCGGCCGAGCAGGCGGTCTACGGCTTCGGGGCTCATACCCGGCAACGCGAGCAGCACCTGCCGGGGCGCTGCGCTGAGGTTCACGGTGCCAGGGCCGTCTATAGAGAGGAAAGGGAGGAGACCTGAGTCGCCCACCTGATCGAGGCTCTCGAACGGCCGCGCCCGGACGACTGAGTCCACCGACAACCGTGAACCGACAACCGAAAACAGCCTTTCGAGCGGTTCGGCATCCGCCGTGTTGACGTTCAGCCCGGCGGTCGGATCCTCCACCCGCCACACGCACCGCGTCTCACGACCCAGGTCCACTGTCGTAGTGTCCCAGAGCTTCCCCTGGGTCCAGCGGGCGGCCGCGATCGCGAGGCAGGCTTCGGCCGCCCACCGCCCGCGCGCGAGCGCAACCCGATTGAGTGTGATTCGCTGGCCGAGTCGGGTAGTGGCCAGGCCGAGGCCCACTGCTGCCGTCAGGGCGGTGATGACCCACAGGACGGCGATCAGCGCAAACCCGCGGCGGCTCTGCGTCATCCGCGTGGCCCCACGATCAACAGGAGCGTATCCATGCATCCCCTCTCCCCCATCCCGCATCCCCTTGTTACGCGCACTCGAATCGCGAGCGGCGCCGAGACCGGCGAGATCCACTCCCGCACCCACGTCGCATTCTCGCCGGGGTCGAGCAGGTAGTCGAACTGCACGTCACGCACGCTGTCCGCGAGCACCAGCGGATCGCCCTGTGGAGCTACAGCGACGAACCGGCCGTTCGCGGCGCCGAGGGCGACTCGCCGGCGTGTCAGCCACCCCTCGAGCGTCAGCTGCCAGCTCCCGAAGGCGACCTGGTCGGGCTTCCCGACGAAGGGGCCATCCTGGTCGCCGACCGCGAGCGAGCCGACCGTTGCCGTGAGCCAACGGCGGGCGTTCATGGCGCGGTCCA
>Ga0066709_100000796_pt1 | contig 18674 bp, 15 predicted proteins | sample GraSoiAngelo_158_FD_79665 | JGI IMG/M metagenome (GOLD analysis project Ga0066709, IMG submission 79665) | Grasslands soil microbial communities from the Angelo Coastal Reserve, California, USA - 14_1009_16_30cm | ecosystem: Environmental > Terrestrial > Soil > Grasslands | place: USA...
ACCCGCCTCGCGCTCGGCGACACGCGCCTCGCGGATGGCGTCGAGCAGACTGGTCTTTCCATGATCGACGTGCCCCATCACGGTGACCACGGGCGCACGCGCGACGATGTCGGCCGGCCGCGTCTCCTCGGCGCCTGTCTCGAGCAGCTCTTCCTCGAACGTCCGAAGCTGCACGTCCGCTCCAAACTCCCGTGCGAGCATCGTCGCCGTCTCGGTGTCGAGCGTGGAGTTGATGGTCATCATCAGCCGCTTCATCAAAAGCTTGCCGAGGACGTCCTTGACCCGTACGTCCAGCTTGTCGGCCAGATCTTTCACCGTCATCCCCTCGGCCAGCGTGATCGTGCGCGTGACCGGCGGTGGGGCAACCGGTGCGACTGGCATGGCGGGTCGCGGCACAGACTCACGTCTGGGTCCAGGGGCGGCCGGTCGCGACGTCGGTCGGTACGCCGGACCCCCTGGCCGCTGGGGGTACGACGACGGTCGAGGGGGCACGCCCGTCGGCTGGGTGCGAATGGGTTGCGAGGGAAGCGGCCGCGGGCCGCCAGGCGTCTGACGCGGTGTCGGGCTTGGATAAGCGGGCCGCGGTGGAGCCCCCGGACGGGCTGTCTGGGGCGCTGGCGGCTTGACCGCCGTTGCGCCGGGCTGGGCTGCGACGCCGGGTGCGGACGGTCGCGCCGATGCCGGGGCGTTGGGGCGCGCGACCCGAGGGACCGCCGGGCGTTGCACCACCCTTGGCGTCGGTGTCGAGGTTGGGAGCGGCGGTGTCGGTGACGTCGGCGGCTGTTCCTCGATTCGCAGACGGATCGTCGGCGGCACCACGCGTCCCACTGTCGGCTTGACGACGGTCGGCTCGGGGGCCGGGGGTGGTGGAGGTACGGGCTCTACGCGCGGCTCGACCTCGGTCGGTGGCGCCTCGGCGACGATTTCGACGGGGATGGGCGCTGGCATCGGCTGAGGCTCAACGATGGGCGCAGCGGGTTCGGTCGTCGCTGCAGGTACGATCGGAGGTTCTACGGCGATGTAAGGCTCGGCTTCCGCCACTGGCGCCTGAGTGACGGGCACAACCGGCTTGACGGTCTTGACCAACCGCGGCGGCGGGAGAGCGGGCGCGGCGGGCTTCGGCGGTTCGGGTGCCTTCTTGGCGGTCGTCGGTCTCTTGCCCTTGGCCACGGGCGTTTCGGCAAAGATGTCTCCCGTCGGCAGGGCGATGCCGCGCTGGCGTGCCAGCCGCTCGACGAACTGGCGCCCGACCACTTCTTCAATGGTGCTCGATGCGCTCTTGACGTCGATCCCGTGGTCGCGCCTGAGCAGCGCGGTCACCTCCTGGCTGGTGGTGCCGAGAAGCTCCGCAACCTTGTAAATCCGGACAGTCGCCAACGGCTTACCTCGTTGATGCTTCCTGGCCCGGCCGTCTCACGGCCGCGCCGGTCGGGCTACGTGCCCCCGTCTTCAGTCGTCTCGCGCTCCGAAGTCGTCTCGCGCTCCGCCGGCTCGCCGTGGGCCGCGGCGAGGATCTTCTCAGCGGTCTTGACGCCGATCCCCGGGATTTCCGACAACTGTTCGACGGTCGCCGCGGCGACCGTCTCAGAAGTCACAAACCCGGCATCGACCAGCTTGCGAATGGTCTTGTCGCCGACTCCGGCGAGCGAATACGGAAGGGGCTCGTCACTCGTGGTTGCCGGCTCGTCGACGGCCTCCTCGCTTTCGGGGGCCGACTCGAGCCCTTCGAACTGCGCCTCGACCTCGCGCCGCTTCTCCTCCTCGCTCTTGATGTCGATGCGCCACCCGGTCAGCTTGGCCGCGAGTCGCACGTTCTGGCCCTTCTTACCGATGGCGAGCGACAGCTGTTTGTCCTCGACGACGACCTCCATGACCCGCTCGCGGTCGTCAACGATGGATACGCGCTGTACCTTGGCAGGGCTGAGGCCGTTGGTCACAAACAGGATCGCATCCTCCGACCATTCGACGATGTCGATCTTCTCACCCCTCAGTTCGCGGATGATGGCCTGCACCCGCGTCCCTTTCATGCCCACGCAGGCGCCGACCGGATCCACGTCGCGGTCCCGCGAGTACACGGCAACCTTGGCACGATCGCCAGCCTCGCGCACCGCACCTCGGATCATCACGGTCCCGTCGTAGATTTCGGGCACTTCCTGCTCGAACAGCTTGATGAGGAGCGCGGGGTCGGTGCGCGACAGCACGATTTGCGGACCCTTGGCGCTCCGGTTGACCCCCTTGATCACGGTGCGGACGCGCTCCTGAGGGGCGTAGCTTTCAGCGCGTGACTGTTCCTTGCGGGGCAGAACGGCTTCGATCCGGCCGATCTCGATGATGATGTCGCCGTTCTCGAACCGCTTCACGGTTCCGTTGACGACTTCGCCGATGCGCTGGTTGTACTCGGCGAAGATGTTCTCGCGTTCCGCCTCCCGTACCTTCTGGAAGATGACCTGCTTCGCCGTCTGCGCGGCGATGCGCCCGAGCACCTCGGTGGGCTTGGGAAACTCCATTTCGTCGCCGAGTTCGATGCTGTTGGCGACTTCGTCGCCGTAGAGCGGGCGGTACATCTCGCGCGCTTCGGTGAGCGAGATCTCGGTGGCGGCGTTGGCGACGTCCTCGACGACGGTCTTCAGCGCGAAAAGGTCGACCTGACCGGTCTCGGTGTTGAAGCGCGTCTTCAGGTTTTCGCCGGTCTTGTAGTACTTGCGCGATGCCGTGGCGACGGCCTCTTCAATCGCGCTGATCACCACGTCGGGCTCAATCCCCTTCTCTTTGGCGAGCGCCTCAATGGTCTGCTGTAGCGGGTTAGACATGGCTTGACTACTGGTGTTGCTGACCCTGATTCCTAGAATTCCACCTCGAGGTTCGCGCGCTTGATCAGTGCGAGCGGCACCCGATGCGACCGGCCGTCCTCGTCGTCAATCACGACCGCCTCACCGTCGATACCGGCGAGCCTCCCCTTGAAGTACCCCTGGCCATCCACGACGCCCGTCACGACGATCTTGGCTCGGCGGCCGGCGAAGCGCCGATAGTCGTCCGGCTGTCGCAGCGGCCGGTCGAGGCCTGGCGACGAGACCTCGAGCAGATACGCGGTCGGCACCACGTCCTCGACATCGAGCAGCGCGCTCAGCTCGCGGCTGACCTCCGCGCAGTCGTCGACGCTGACGCTGTCCTCCGCCGTCGCCGAGGGACCCGGCCGATCGAGCAGGACCCGCAGGACCATCCCACGAGCTTCCCGACGGAACTGGACGTCGAAGATCTCGAGCCCGAAGCCCTGCGCGACCCTCGCGGCGGCCACTCGAACGCGCTCCACGATATCCGCCTGGCGGGGCATGGCAGCCGAATCCGGCCCAAAACTAAAAAAGTGGGCACAAGCCCACTTCGGTCCTACAACGGGGTCCGAACACGAGATTATAGCACTAATCCGGCGGGCCTGGCGACCAGGTCATAGGCCCGCGCGCCGACGATTTCTCCTTCCACGAAGTCGCCGGCCCGACAAACGGCTGGGTCCCAGTCCGACAGGTAGACACCCGCGTCGATGTCGGGCGCCTGGGTCGATAAACGGCCCCGCAGCACCAGTTCGTGCTCCGCCGAGGGACCGTCGACGATCAGACGGACGCGCTCGCCGATTCGGGCGCGCAGCCGCCGCGCGACGAGCCGTCGCTGCAGACTCATCAGCCTCGCCCGCCGTGCCGCCTTGCGGACCGCCGGCACATCGTCCCGCAGGTCGAATGCCGACGTGCCCTCCTCGTGCGAGTAGGTGAACACCCCGACATGGTCAAAGGTCTGGCGGGCGACGAAACGGCAGAGTGCGTCGACGTCGGTCTCGCGCTCGCCGGGGAACCCGACGATGAACGTGGTCCGGAGGGCGACACCCGGCACGCGCTCGCGAATGCGATCGAGCAGCCGATCGTACAGCGCACCCGAGCCCGGACGCTTCATTCGCTTCAGCACGGGATCGGAGGCGTGCTGCAGTGGCAGGTCGATGTATTTGCAGATTTTTTCGCAGTCGGCCATCGCGCGGAGCATGTCGTCGCCGATCGTGGTGGGGTACAGGTACAGGAGCCGAATCCATTCCAGACCCCGTACGGCGTCCAACTCGCGCAGCAGGCGGCCGAGCGCGCCGCGTTCACGGCGGTCGTTGCCGTAGAACGTGGTGTCCTGCGAGATCAGGATCAGCTCCTTGACGCCATTTCCAGCGAGCCGGCGCGCCTCCTCGACAACCGAGGCAAAGGATCGGCTCCTGTACGCGCCACGCAGCGTCGGGATGATGCAGAACGCGCAGGCGTAGTCGCAGCCTTCCGCGACTTTGAGGTAGGCGTAGTGCCTGGGCGTCGAGAGCACGCGCGGCGTCTCTGCGTCGTACAGGTAGGTGGGCCTGGGGCCGTTGGGTGGCCTCGCGCGCGGGGTCGCGTCAGTGGCGCCCGCAGGCACGGGGGGGCTGCCGACGGCAATCGAGCGGGAGTAGAAGGTGAGTGGCACGGGCCCTGGAGCCGCGCTGCCGGCGATGGCATCCACGATGCCCGCGATTTCACCGGTACCCAGAACCGCGTCGATCTCGGGAATCTCGGCCTGCAGATCGCTTCGATAGCGCTCTGCCATGCATCCGGTCACGATCAGCCGTCGACAGGCCCCGTCCTTCTTGTGCTCGGCCATTTCGAGGATCGTGTCGACCGATTCCCGCTTGGCCGAGTCGATGAAGGCGCAGGTGTTGACGACCAGGACCTCGGCTTCGAGCGGGTCCTGGGTCAACTCATGGCCGCTCCGGCGGGCCATGCCGAGCATCACCTCGGAATCGACGAGGTTCTTCGGGCACCCGAGCGAAATCAAGCCGATCTTCATGGATAGAGCCGGTACAGCATACGCGGAAAAGGAATCGTCTCCCGAACGTGCTCGAGTTTGCAAATCCACGCCACGACGCGTTCGATCCCCATCCCGAATCCACCGTGGGGGACGGTGCCGTAGCGCCGGAGATCGACATACCACTCGAAGCTCTCCTGCGGGAGGTCGTGCTCCTTGAGGCGCTGCTGCAGCACCTCGAGATCGGCGAGGCGCTCGCCGCCGCCGATGATCTCGCCGTATCCTTCCGGTGCAAGGACGTCGACCCCGAGCGCAAGGTCCGGTCGCTGGGGATCCGGCTTCATGTAGAACGCCTTCACGGCCGCGGGAAAGTGGTGCACCATCACCGGGCGGTCGTACTGTTCGGAGATCGCCGTTTCATCCGGTCCCCCGAAGTCTCCTCCCCACTGAATCGGCAGGCCCCGGCTCTGGAGGAGCGTGACGGCCTCGTCATACGAGACACGGGGAAAGGGCTTCTTCACGGACTCGAGCTTGCTGGTGTCGCGCTCGAGCGCCGCAAGCTCGCGCCGACGGGTCTCCAACACCCGACCGACGACGGAGACGATGAGATCTTCGGCGAGGGCCATGACGTCGTCGAGGTCCGCATACGCGACCTCGGGTTCGACCATCCAGAACTCGGTCAGGTGTCGCCGCGTCTTGGAGCGCTCCGCCCGGAACGTGGGCCCGAAGGAGTAGACGCGGCCGAGCGCCATCGCCGTCGCCTCGGCGTACAGCTGGCCACTCTGGGTCAGGTACGCCTTCTGATCGTCGAAGTACTCGACCGGAAAGAGCGTCGTCGTGCCTTCGCACGCGGCCGGCGTGAAGATGGGCGTGTCAGTGAGCACGAACCCGCGACGGTTGAAGAAGGCGCGGACAGCGTCAATCACCTCATGGCGGACGCGCAGAATTGCCTGTTGACGCTCGCTTCGCAGCCACAGGTGGCGCCGGTCGAGGAGGTAGTCGACACCGTGCTCTTTGGGCGTCACCGGATAGTCGTGAGAAGGACTGACGACCTCGAGGTTCTTGACGTCGATTTCGAATCCGCTCGGCGCGCGCTTGTCTGCGCGCACCGTTCCAGTCACGATCACCGCTGTTTCCTGGCCGAGATGGTCGGCCGCGTGAAACACCGCGTCGCCAACCGCTGCCTTCGACATGACGGCCTGAATGAACCCGGAGCCGTCGCGCACAATCAGGAAGTGAATCTTGCCGCTCGACCGCCGGTTGTGGAGCCAGCCCTTGAGGGTGACCTCCTGGCCTTCATGCGCGGCGATGTCTTCGATGTACACATGCATGGGCATGACCAATGCTGATGGTTGACGTACTGGCTAATGGTCGAGAATCGCCTCGATCCGCTCGCGCGCCCTCCGTGAGGCCTCCAGAGCCCGCCTGGTGGAGCCTTGAGAGGCGACCTCGAGGGTCATCGGACCGTCGTAACCGACCTTCTGGATCGCGATCAGTGCCCCCATCCAGTCGATCGTGCCCTCGAAGGGGACGAGATGTTCGTCGACCCGTCCACGGTTGTCGTGGACGTGCGTCGTAATGAGATGTTCGGACACGGTTTCCACCGCGTCGACGAGATCGCCGTCGAGGTGAGCGTGTCCAAAGTCCAGACAGACGCCCACTTCCGTCTCGAGCACGTTCTCGAGGAAATGCACCAGTGAATCCGCCCGGGACAGCTCGTTGGGGATGACCTCAACCGCGATGCGGACGCCCAGCGGGTCGGCCAGCTCCCGGAGGCGATCGACGCTGCGGCGCGCGCCGTCACGGCTGTTGTCGGCGGGCGAGGACTGCTCGGTTCGGGGCAGGCCCAGATGGACGACGAGCACATCAAAAGGAATGCGACGGGCAATCTGCAGCGTCAGCTCCGCCTCGCCGAGCGCCCGCAGCCTCGCGACGTTGTCGGCGCTCGCCAACGACAAGGGGGCGCCCCATCGTCGGTTGACGAAGCTCTCGCTGACGGGCGCGTGGACGCTGTGCAACGTGAGGCCGGCCTCTGCGAGCCACTGCTGGAGGTCGGCGATGGCCGCCGGGTTGTGATAGTCGAAATGGGTTCGGGTGGCGAATACCTCCACGGTCTCGAATCCCTGGGCTCCTATCTCGACGAGGTGATCGCGACCGAGTCGCTGGTGATGGTGAAGGTGTGTCGAAATTCCAAACAGGCGCTTGCGAGACAAGGCGTCGCGCCATTTTAGCCCAGCTCCTCCTAGCGCAGCTCCTCGAGGTGGGTCGCCAGACAGGCGCGGAGACGCTCGAAGCGAGGGTACTTCGCGAGCGCGCTGCGCACGTAGCTGAGCGTGCGCGGCATGTATTGGATGTACACCGGATTCCCACGAGCCGTCGTCTGATGGCCGAAGGTGCCGAGCGCCTTGAGATTTCGTTGAAGCGCCATCAGATCGAATCGGGTGCGAAACTGGACGGGATGCGTCTCGCCTTTGAGCGCGAGAAAGTAGGCGATCAAATCGTCGACCTCGTCCTCGGTGAAATCGACGTAGGAGTCGCGAAGAAGCGACGCAAGATCGTAGGTATCAGGTCCGAGCCGCGCGTCCTGGAAGTCGATCACGTACAAGTGGCCTTCCGACAGCATGAGATTCCGACTGTGATAGTCGCGATGGCAGAGCACGCGGGGTTCTGAAGCGAGCTGGCCCGCGATCTCCAGCCAGGCGGCATCGAGCGTCTGGCGCTCAGGCGACGTCAGGAGCGCACCGCGATAGGCCTCGAGGAAGTGTCGGACGAAGAAGTTCAGCTCCCACGTCAGCCTCTCGACATCGAATGCCAGTAAATAGGGCAGATATCGGTCGGACTGCAGCTTGGCACCCCGCCGCTGGAGCCACTCGATGAACTGGACGGCCTGCCGATAGAGGGCCCGGTGCTCCGAGGCGGCCGCCGAGCCGAGATGCGCTTGGAGCGTCACGTCGCCGAGATCCTGCAGGGCCACGACGCCGTGGGCGTCGGAGTGTCCGAGAATCGCCGGCACCGGCAGCGGGATCTGCCGCAGGAGGCCTTCGACGTTGGCGAACGGCAGCGTCCGAAACTCGATGGGACCGGCGTGCACCGCCAGCACGATGGTGCGACCCTCGGAGAGGATTGCGCGAAAGTACCGCCGATCCGACGCATCGCCGGTCAAGGGAACAATTCGCGGCCGCAGCGCCAGGAGCCCGGCGTGCCGCAAGTAGCCCTCGATGCGGTCCAGCAGTTCGCGTTCCCTGTCCGTGGTCTCGTATGCCATCTAATCCACCGCAAACGGCATCCCGATTGAGCGTCCATCGCCGGTCTGGAGGAGGACCGAGCCTCTGAACACACTTCCAGGAGCCACGGAGACCCCGTCGGTCAGGATGCACCTGTCGATGGTCGCGCTTTCGCCGACCTCCACGTTGTCCCAGACAATCGATCGTTCGACGACCGCCGACGGATGGATCCGGACATTGTGGCCGACAGGCTCGAAACGACCGCCCGACAGGGCCAGAGAAGTCTTCCAATAGTCGCGGACCGTTCCGATGTCCCAGAAGCGCGCGTCGCTCACGTAGCCACGAATGAGTCCTGACCGCTCGGCGAGCAGCCGATCGAAAACGCCACCAATCGAGTTTCCCGCCGCGCCGGGGCGCAGGGCTTCGAAGGCCTCCGCCTCCACGGCTTGCACGCCAATGAAGTGATAGGTGCCGGTGGCGGCGGCGCCGCGCGGCACGAAACCCCCGACGGAGCCGTCACCGTTCAACACCACGCCCCCATAGCGCTGCGGTTCCGTGTTTGCGACAAGCGCGAGCGTAACGAGGGCATCCGATCCTGTGTGCGCCGACCACAGATCCGGCAGACGCAGGTCGGTCAGCGTGTCGCCGTTGACGACGAGAAACGTCCGGACGCCGAGAACCGTCTGCGCCAGACGCGGACCGCCAGCCGTGCCGAGCACCTGCGGCTGCTCCCACGAGTACTTCACCCGGGCACCGAGGGCGGATCCGTCGCCGACCGACGCCGAGACGGTATGCGGAAGATGATGCAGGTTGAGGACGAGGTCGCGCACACCGTAACCGACGAGCCAGTCGATGATGCGCCGAACGAGCGGTTCGCCGGCGACCGGGACGGCCGGTTTGGCCCTGACGAACGTGAGTGGCTGGAGGCGCGTGCCGAGCCCGGCCGTCAGCACCACGGCGTGGGTCAATGGCGGTCCGACGCGGGTCATGACGGGCCGAACACCATGTCGGTTGCCGGCACGCCCCGCTGCCGACAGTGCTGCTCGAAGAGCGTTCGATACGAGTCGACGACGTAGTCGTCCCCGTTCCGGCCGAGCGCACGGGCCGCGGCGTCGATTCCCGCTTCGGTCCCCTCGAGCTCGACGAAGGTGCCAATGGGCGTTTCGTCCACGGCCACGATGGTATCCGGAAGCTGAAACTCCTCGCGGTACTTCTCGTACCGGAACCAGGCGCGAAACCCGAGTTCCTCCAGCAAGCGCAGCAGCGCCGGTAGGTCCGCGACGGTCGTCTCGATTTCCTGCCGCAGCTTCATCCGCGAGGCCTGCATCGGGCCTTTGAAGGTCACAACGTTTCTATCCGGTTCCTTCCGGACGCGAAGCGCACAACGGCGGATCCGCAAACTGCCTTCGTCAGTGTCGAGCAGGACGTCGGCCTGCAGACGTCGGCCTCGGATCGGCACGGCACCCGACGCCCGGACCGCCGCTCGGGCCTTCTCCGGACTGTCGAAGGCGAGCTTGACCTCGCGTTCCATCATGTTCTGGTGATTCATGGTGCAGCCCGAGGGCGGCCGCTCACGTGGCTCTGACGCCGGCGGAACAGCATGCGAGCGCGGGCGTGCCCACCCCCTTGCCGAGAATCATCACCTTCATGATGCTGCCAAGAGCGCCCGGCATGAGCAGCGTTCTGAAGGCGCGACGGTCCTTCGTGCCCAGAGAGTCGAGCCGAGGGGTCGCCAGGCCCATCACGAAATACGTCTGGTCGAGAAACGCCAGGACGTCGAGTCCTTCCTGCTCGGCCTGCCAGCGAAGGTCGGTGAAGTTCACGTGCGAGGTGATGTCCAGATCACCCGGGCGTTCCAGCCACGGGGCTCGGCCGGCGCTTTCTTCGACTTCTTTTGAACGGTGCCCCGAGAACGTCGTCAGCGTTCCGCCGGCGTGGGTCGCTGAATAGAGCTCGGCCGCCTCGTGGCCGTAGTCGAAGAGGATCATGAACCCCGCCCTTAGCCGGTGACCGGCTTCTCGCACCCACTCCTGCGCGCGGAGGCCGATCTCGGCTCGCCAGCCGGGCGCCAGGTGAACGCCCTGCCGCAAGAGGCAGGCGGCGAGCGCCGGCGTCGAGGGTGGCGCCTCGCAGGTCGTCAACCTGCGGCCGTCGGACACCACGTAGATCTCACGGAGTCCATCCGGGCGCATGACGACCTGATGTACGGGCATTGCGTCGAGCAGTTCATTGGCCAGGAGGACGCCGGTGAAGTCCTCCGGCATCGACGGCGAGGAAACGGCGAGTCGGTCAGCCATCCCCGCCAGGGCAGCTGCGTGCGCCGCGCGAGCAGCGGCGCTCGCTTCGACGAGATGTAGTCGTGTGCGGTCGTAGACGTCGAGATGCCTGGCACGGAGCGCCCCGAGCACGTCGGCTGCCAATCGCCCATCTCCTGCACCGACCTCCACAAGATCGAATGGGCCGGCGGCAACGAGGAGGCGCGCCATCTCGGCCACCTGGTCGGCGATCAGATCGCCGAAAAGGGGACCTACGTCGACGCTGGTGAAGAAGTCGCCCGTCTTCCCTGTTCGCCGGGCGACACGCGTGTAGTAACCGAGGTCGGGGTGGTAGAGCGCGAGGTCCATGAACGCGGCCACCGTCGTCGGGCCGCGTTCATGGATGAGCTCGGCAATCTGCAAGCTGTGAGTGTAGGCGGCTAGGTCGCCTATTCCTTTTTCACAGTGACGAACACTTCGCCGTCGCCGCGCCAGACGAGGATGCGGGCGATGCGTCCCGCCTGCACCTTCTGGAGCTCGCGGCCGGCCGCCGCGGCGTTGGCCACCGGCGCGCCGTTGACCGACATGATGACATCACCCTGGCGCAGGGCGCCGGCCGACGGCCCGTTCGGGTCGACGTCGGTGATCACGGCGCCGGTCTGACCAGACGGCAGCTGCAGACGCCGCGACAGCTGGGGCGTCAGGTTGCTCAACGTCAAGCCGAAGCTGTCCTGGCCCTGCTCTTCGGGCGGCTGCTGGTCGCCGCCTTTGCTCTGGCGCCCTCGCTCGGCCTCGAGGTCGAGCTCTTCAACAGTCGCGCGCACGGACTGTTCCTTCCCGTTGCGTATCACTTTGAGCGAGACCGATGTCCCTGGCTTGGTGGCCGTGACCTGCTTCTGCAGATCCGTCGTGTTGTTCACGGCTCGTCCGTTGAACTCGGTGATGACGTCGCCTGGTTTGATCCCGGCCTTGTCGGCCGCCCCGCCCGGTGCCACGCTGGACACGAGCGCGCCGGACCGCGACTTGAGGCCGAAGTCCTGGTAGCCGTCGCGTGGGAGGTTGACCATCTGCAGGCCAATCCGGCCGCGCACCACCTTGCCCGTGTGAAGCTGCGGCAGCAGATCGCGAACAGTGTTGATCGGCACTGCGAAGCCGATGCCGATGTTCCCTTCTGAGCGCGCGTTGGTGAAGATCATCGTGTTGACGCCGATGACCTCCCCGCGGAGATTGAGCAGCGGCCCCCCCGAGTTCCCCGGGTTGATCGCCGCGTCGGTCTGAATCATCTCGTTGGTCCGCCCCTCGCTCAGGAACGGCCGCTGGACGGCGCTGATGACGCCGACGGTCACGGTCCATCCCTGACCGAAGGGGTTGCCGATGGCGACCACCCAATCGCCGGCGGCCATCTGCGACGAGTCGCCGAACTTGGCTTCCTGCAGCACGTGATTGGGCTTCTCGGTCAGCTGGATCAGCGCGCTGTCGGTGAGGGCGTCGCGTCCAATCAACTTGGCGCCGTAGGTATGGTCGTCTTCCTCGCCGAACAGCGAGACCTCGATCTTCGTGGCCCCGTCGATGACGTGGTTGTTCGTCAGGATGAGGCCGTCCTTGCTGATGATGAACCCGGTGCCGGCGGCCACGGTGGTCTGCTCTCGGCGCCGCGGTGTCCGGCGCCCCTGGCCCTGGTTGTCCTGGTCGTCGCCGCGGTCGCGGTCGCCCGGCTGGTTGAAGAAGCGCCGGAAGAAGTCGTCCGGGCTGCCGCCTCCGAAGAAGTCGGACAGATCCTGTCCGCGCTGTTTCGATTCGGTGCGGATGTTCACCACCACCGGCTGCTGGGCCTTGGCGATGTTCCGGAACGTCTGCGCGTAAATTGAACCGGTGATCGGCGAGCTGTTCTGAGGGGGCGGCGTGAACGACGACGACTGTGCCGAGGAGGCAGGCGTCAGGTCCAGGCGCGACGCGATCACCATGCCGACGGCCAGCGACGACACGGCAATCAGTGCCCCATAGAAAAACGTGGTTTTGCGAGTTGACATCGTTCCTCCGTCCTTGATTCGACGTGCCTAGACCAGAGCGACTATTTCCGACTGCAGCGGCCCGGTGACCGTCGCCTCCTGCGCGCCGAGCACCACGTTGATTTCCGACCGCACACCGAAGTCGGAAAAGTACACGCCGGGTTCGATTGTGAACCCGCTCCCAGGCAGCAGCCGGCGATCATCGTGGGTCTCGTAATCGTCCATGTTGACGCCGTCCCCGTGTACGTTCTCGCCCAGGCTGTGGCCGGTCCGATGCAGGATGTGATCGGCGAAGCCCGCCCCCCGCAGCACCGCTGAGGCGGCGCGGTCCACTTCCCATCCCCGGATCATGCGGCCCGCCCGAACCCCGCTCTGCACGAGGTCAAGCGCAGCGTCCCGCGCCGCGACAACGGCGGCAAAGGCCCGCCCGAAGCGTTCCGGCGCACGCGATCCGGTGAAGCCGACCCACGTGATGTCGGCGTACACCGAGCCCGGCGCAGCCAGCTTACCCCACAGGTCGAGCAGCACGATGTCATTGGACTCGATGCGGCGCGACACGGTTGCAGTCGGCAGATAGTGCGGGTTTCCGCTGTTGGCCCCGGCAGAGACATTCGGCTCTGCGTCGCTGACCAACCCCTCGTCCTCGAACCACCGGGCCATCAGCTGCTGGATGTCGTACTCGGTGGTCGCCATCCGATCCCGGGCCCGTCGGCCCACCGCTTCGAATGTACGATCCTTGATGCGGTAGAGCTTTTCCGAAGCCGATCGATGACTCGCAATCTGCGCAGCGTTCCAGACGCCCAGGAACCTCTGCACCAGGTCGGCCGACGAAACGACCTCCGCGCCGAGTTGCCGAATCAGTTCCACGGTGCCGGCGTCCACGCGGGCAATGTAGGGGATGGCGCAGCCGGGCGAGTACTCCATCGCCACCCGTCGGGTTCCGGCGAGTAGACGGCGAAGACCGGCCTCGAGCTGTTCGCGTCCGGCGTACTGTTCAGTTGTGCCGGGCAGGTGCGCCAGAGTGCGCGACTCGATTGCGTGCACCAGCCCTCGAGGCTCGCCATCTGCCGGCACCAGATAGTACCAGCGCCGGGTGGCCATGTGTCCGGCTTGTCGGGCGACGCCCGTCAAGTCGCCCGCAATCGCATTCTGCCCCCGGAAATCGTACAGTAACCAGCCGTCGACGCCGTCGGCCTTCAACTGGTCGCGGACCGCCCTCAGGTCGAGCGTCTCCGACGGAACCGCAATCGTCCCGATGCCCATCAGACACGTCCAGTATAGCCGACGGTATAATCGGGCAAGGGTAAACCGTCATGAATTCTTCGGTAAGAGCCGCGGCGCTGATGGTCGTGCTTTCGGGCGCATTGCTCTCGGCGGGCCAGCAGGCCCAACCCTCTTCCCCTCAGACGCCCACCTTCAAGGCCCAGGTGGAATACGTCGAGGTCGACGCCCTGGTGACCGATCAACAGGGCAACCTGGTGCGCGACCTGAAGAAGGAAGACTTCCAGGTGTTCGAGGACGGGAAGCTCCAGACGATCAGCACGTTCACGCTGGTCGACATCCCGATCGAGCGGCTGGAGCGGCCGCTCTTCTCGCCGCTCCCGCTCGAGCCCGACGTGCGGACGAACGAGCGCCCCTTCGACGGCCGCGTCTACGTCCTGATTCTCGACGACCTGCACACCGACGCCTTCCGGACGCAGCGTGTCAAGCTGGCGGCGCATCAGTTCATCGAGCGCCACCTCGGTGCGAACGACCTGATGGCCGTGCTCTTCACCGGAGGGCGCAGCCAGGACGCGCAGGAGTTCACTTCGAACAAGCGCCTCCTGCTGGCGGCGGTGGACAAGTTCATGGGCCGCAAGCTGGCGTCGGTCACCATCGCACGCAACGAACAGTACTATCGCCAGTCGGGGCTCACGGGCGGACGGGTTGTGGACCCGTACGATGCGGAACGCGCCTTCAACGCCCGGTCGCTCCTGACGCAGCTGAAACAGGTGGCCGACTGGTTCGGCGGCGTCCACGGCCGGCGCAAGACGCTGCTGCTCGTGAGCGAAGGCGTCGATTACGACTTCTACGATCTGTTCGGGTCCTCGGGCAACACCTTCTCTGGCTCGATCTACGAGGACATCCGGGACTCCATCTCCGCGACCGCGCGCGCCAACGTCAGCATCTACGCGATTGACCCTCGCGGCCTCACCACGGCCGGCGAAGACGCGATCGGCGTCAGCAGCTTTGCCAGCTTCGATAGCGGTGCGACCGACCCAGTGGGCAACGTGGTTGCCCCACCCCGTGACATCAGCCTGCAGTCGCTCAGCAACGATCTCCGGCGATCGCAGGACAGCTTGCGGTGGCTTGCCGACGAGAGCGGCGGCTTTGCCGCGGTGAACACAAACGACTTCGCGAACGCCTTCGACCGCGTCGTCCGCGACAACAGCTCGTACTACGTCATGGCCTACTACCCGCCGAGCACCAAGCGGGACGGAAAGTTCCACAAGATCGAGGTGCGGGTGAATCGGCCGGGCCTGACCGTCCGATCCCGACGAGGGTACGCGGCGCCGAAGGGCAAAGTCCCCGACCAGAAGAACGTCAAGACCGGTGGAATGAACGCTGAGATTTTTGACGCCATCAATAGCCCCATCCAGGTGAGCGGCCTCACCCTGCACGTCTTCGGTGCGCCGTTCAAGGGCGTCCAGCCGAACGCGTCCGTTCTGGTCGGCGTCGAGATGCTCGGTCGCGATCTCAGCCTCGAGAACAACACCAAGGTCGATGTGTCGTGGCTGGCGATCGATAACAAGGGCAAGGTCTGGGGCCTGAGAAACGATTCGGTCGGGCTGAATCTCAAGCCCGAGACGCGCGCGCGCGTGCAGCAGAGCGGGCTACGGATGCTCAATCGTCTGGACCTGCCACCCGGTCGGTATCAGCTGCGTGTGGCGGCCCGCGACGGCGCGCGTTCGACCGTGGGGTCCGTGATCTACGACCTCGAAGTTCCCGACTTCTCCAAGGGCCAGTTGAGCATCAGCGGCGTGGTGCTCACGTCGCTGTCGGGGGCGTCGATGGCCACCGCGAGAGCCGACGAACAGCTGAAAGGCGTGCTGCCGGCGCCGCCGATTGCGCTCCGGTCGTTTCCCCAGAACGACGAGCTTGCGCTGTTCGCCGAGGTCTACGACAACGCCGCCAACACACCGCACAAGATTGACATTGTGACGACCGTGCTGGCCGACGAAGGGCGGGTTGTGTACACGAACGAAGAGGTCCGGGACTCGAGTGAACTGCAAGGGGCAAAGGGCGGGTTTGGTTACACGACCCGAGTGCCGCTCGGCGAGCTTCCTCCGGGTCTGTATGTGCTGCGGGTGGAGGGGCGGTCCCGGCTGTCGCAAACGCCCCTCACCGCGGCCCGCGAAGTTCAGTTCAAGGTGCTGCCGGCGCGCGACCCGAAGCCTTGATCGGGTCGGCCACCCGAACTACTCACGTGATGCAGCCGGTTTGCGCGCCGCGGTGGGCTTGGCCGCCGGGGCCGCCGTGCCGGCATTGGCGTCGCCAAACTTACCGACCTTGGCCGGCTTGACCGTCCCGTTCGCATGGCTGAAGTTCCAGTTGTTCGAGTTCATCTTCGCGTTGTACGGCGTGGAGATGGATATCGTCTGGACTTCATCCGGTTGAATCAGCCCGTTGATGACGCCCTTGCCGCCTGCCACGACGGCGCCCGCTTTGTCGTACCACGTTTCTGAAATCTGAAGTCGCGCCACGGGGCCGAGCGACTTGTTCTTCACCTGGATGCGCGTGACGACCTTTTCGCCCTCGCGCTTGGTGGCTGGCTGCAGGAATTCGACGAGAGCCTCACCTTTGATCGGCGGCGTGAACGTCTTGCCAGCCAGTATCAGCTTCATCGGCGGGGCCTTGACTTCCTGCGCCGCGAGCAGGGCCCCCCCTGCCACGAGCAGCGACCCGACGACCGTCGCGCCGAGAGCCAAACGCGCGCGATTCATAACCTGACCTCCCGAAATGTCGAGGGAGCCCGTGCCATGCGCTCCCTCAGATGGCGTGAATTATACAGCAGGGGCCTACATTTCGCCGTTCCAGTCTTCGGGCTCCGGGTTGACCGAGCGGACGATTTCCATGTGCCACTTGCCCCCGCCCCAGGGCTCGATGACCTCGGCCGCGACGACATCGACCAGCAACTCGGAGAACAGGCGCCCTTCGGGGTCCCCTTCCAGATGATACGCCGGCTCGTCCCATCCAAAGTTGGGATACAGGACCATCGTGAGAAACAGGTCGTACCCGTCGTCCACGACGATCAGTTGGCCGCACGGCCGCTTCAGGGTCGAGTGGTAGATCAAGTACTTCTCGGCGCTGTGGGCGCGGATGTAGCGCTTGAGCGCGAACTCCCGGGCGACGATCTCTTCCACCGCGATCTTCTTGTCCCAGCAGTCGCGGCAGTATTTCTCTTCACCGCGGGGCTCCGACACATCCTTCGCGCCGCAGAGGGCACATCGCGTCTTGGCGACCGACTTTCGAGGCATGGTTGAGCATTTAATTGTAGATTGTAAGTCGATGGAACGTCCAACCCACCGAGGACTGCGGCACCTCGCCCTCAACGCGACGCGTCTCGACGAGATGAAGCGCTTCTACGTCGACCTACTGGGCTTCACCGTCGAATGGGAGCCCGATCCCGACAACGTCTACCTCTCGTCAGGGGCCGACAATCTCGCGCTGCACCGCGCAGAGGCTCGGACCGGCGACTCGCCGTCCCCGCTCGATCATCTTGGCCTCATCGTCGGTCGGAGCGACGACGTGGACCTGTGGGCGGCGTTCCTGGAGGAGTGGGGAGTCGTCCTCGACGCGCGGCCCCAGACCCATCGCGACGGCGCGCGGTCGTTCTACTTCAGGGACCCCGACGGCAACAGGGTCCAGATCATCCATCACCCGCCGATCAGCGGGCGGGTCTAGCCCCTCAGCGCGCAACCTTGGGCGCGAGGGAAGGAGCATACATCCGTTCGGCGTACTCCTTCACCATGCGCCGCGCGGCAAAGCGCGGGGTCACGGACCGAATCGCCTCCTTGACGATGGCGAGCCAGCGTCGGGGGATGCCCGACGAGTCGCGGTCGTAGAAGGCGGGCACGACCACTTCTTCCAGCAGGCGATACAACGCATCGGCGTCCGACGCGTCCACGGCCGCCTCGTCTCCCACGGTCACGGCGCCCTCGATGACCCAGCCGTTCGATCCGTTGAAACCCTCGGCCCACCAACCGTCTCCGATGCTCAGGTGCGGCACCCCGTTGAGCGCGGCCTTCATCCCGCTCGTCCCGCTGGCTTCGAATGGCTTTCGAGGGGTGTTCAGCCACACATCGCAGCCTTGCACCAGGAAGTGGGCCACATGGAGGTCGTAGTCGTCGACAAACGCCACCCGTCCAGCAAACTGCGGGTCGAGAGCGTGCCGGTAGACCCGCTGCAGGTGTAGCTTGCCCACGTCATCGGCCGGGTGGGACTTCCCGGCGAAGACGATCTGCACGGGCCGCGTGGCCGCGTTCAAGATCCGTGCGAGCCGTTCCGGCTCGCGGAAGATCAGATCGGGCCGCTTGTATCCGGCGAACCGGCGGGCGAAGCCGATTGTAAGGGCGTCGGGATCGAAGAGCGTTCCTGCCGCGACGATGCGGGGTGTGCCAACCCGGTCGACCGTCCAGCGATGCCGTGCGCGGTCGCGGATGAAGGTAAAGAGGTATCGGCGCAGCCCCTGTCTGACGGCCCACAACGCCTCGTCGGGGATCGCCAGCACGCCTTCCCAGAGCGCCGGGTCGTCCTGACGGGCCAGCCAGTCCGATCCGAAATGTGCCGCGAGCAGATCGGCGAGATCGGGCGCGACCCACGTCGGCACGTGCACGCCGTTTGTGATGGAGGCGACTGGCCCATCCGCCCCGTCGCCGTTCTGCCGCACCGTCGCCCACATGGAACGGGTCACCTGGGCGTGGAGCTTGCTCACGGCGTTGATTTCCGCCGCCGATCGCAGCGCGAGGGCGGTCATGTTGAACTGAGGTCCTCCACCGTTGTCGTAGGAGCCGAGCGCCAGGAACCGGTCACGGTTGGCGCCGAGCGTGCCCCAGCATCCCGCCAGATGCTTCTCGACGAGGTAGAAGGGAAAGGCATCGTGTCCCGCAGGCACCGGAGTGTGGGTCGTGAAGACAGTGGTCCGGCGCACCTCGTCCAGCGCGGCGTCGAAGGACTGGCCCTGTTCGACGAGCTCGCGGATCCGCTGCAGCACGACGAAGCCGGCGTGTCCCTCGTTCAGATGAAAGACGCTTGGCTCGGCGCCCACCGCCTTCAGTGCCCGGACGCCGCCGATCCCTAGAATGATCTCCTGCTGGATGCGCGTCTCGCGGTCGCCCCCATACAGGCGT
>Ga0066709_100000798_pt1 | contig 18672 bp, 17 predicted proteins | sample GraSoiAngelo_158_FD_79665 | JGI IMG/M metagenome (GOLD analysis project Ga0066709, IMG submission 79665) | Grasslands soil microbial communities from the Angelo Coastal Reserve, California, USA - 14_1009_16_30cm | ecosystem: Environmental > Terrestrial > Soil > Grasslands | place: USA...
CTTGGCCAGGAGCGAGTCGTAGAAGGGCGGGATGTCGTAGGGCGCCATCATGTGGCTGTCCACGCGCACGTTGTAGCCGCCGGGCGCAATCCACGCCGTCACGCGCCCGGCGCTCGGCGCGAAGGTCTCGGGATCCTCGGCGTTGACGCGACACTCGAACGCGTGGCCGTTGAGCCGGATAGCGTCCTGGCGATAGCCGAGCGGCTCCCCGGCGGCGATCCGGATCTGCTCGCGGATGAGGTCGAGCCCCGTCACCATTTCGGTGACCGGGTGCTCGACCTGGATGCGTGTGTTCATCTCGATGAAGTAGAAGTTCCCGCCGCCGTCGACGAGGAACTCGACCGTGCCCGCGTTCACATAATTGACCGCGGAGGCGGCGAGCAGGGCCGCCCGGTGCAGGCCGCTTCGCGCCTCCGGCTTGAGCATGGGCGCCGGCGACTCCTCGATGAGCTTCTGGTGACGCCGCTGAACGCTGCAGTCACGCTCGCCCAGGTGAACTCGGATCCCGTGAGTATCGCCGAGCACCTGCACCTCGACGTGCCGCGCTTCCTCGATGTACTTCTCGCCGTAGACCTCCGAGGAGCCGAAGGCGGCCGCCGCCTCCGACTGGCATGCGGCAAAGGCCTGGGCGGCGCCCTCGCGCTCGCGCACGATCCGCATCCCGCGTCCGCCGCCGCCCGCCGCCGCCTTGAAGATGAGGGGATAGCCGACGCGGTCGGCGACCTCGATCGCCTCGGTCACGTCCTGGAGCGGGCGCTCACTCCCGGGCACGACCGGCACGCCGGCGGCCTTGGCGAACTCCCGGGCCTGCGCCTTGTCGCCCATCAGCCGGATCGACTCAGGCGACGGACCGATGAAGGTGATCCCGCACGCGCGGCAGATGTCGGCGAAGGCGGGGTTCTCGGCCAGAAAGCCGTAGCCGGGATGGATCGCCTCGCTGTCGGTCACGGCGGCCGCCGAGATGATGGACGGGATGTTGAGGTAGCTCGAGCGTGCGTCGTGCGGGCCCACGCAGATCGATTCGTCGGCGAGCTGCACGGGCAGCGAGCGGGCGTCGGCCGTGGAGTGCGCGATGACGGTCCGGATGCCGAGCTCCCGGCACGTGCGAATGATCCGGAGCGCGATCTCGCCCCGGTTGGCGATCAGGATCTTATGAAACACGGGCGGCCGGCATCGCGGGCTCTGGCATCACCCGCCGAGGAGATTGCGCCACTGCGACTCGAGCTCGGCCAGTCGCATCCCGTACACCTTGGTCATGGCCGCCGCGATCGAGTCACCGTGGCCGAGACGCACGAGCACGGTGCGAAGCGTGACGACACCGCCGCGACTCAGCAGATCCTCCGTCACCCAGAGGGCGATGTCGTACCCGACGCGCGCGCGCGTGGGGTCGGGGTCGCCGATGAGGGCCTCGAGCCCAGCGAGCGTGAGGCCGCCCGGCCCGCGCAGGAGCGGATCCGCCCGGACGCCTTCCAGGTATTGAGCGAGGCCTTCCTGGAGCCAGCGCGGCGCGCGGCCACGCGACAACTCGTGAATGGCGGCGTGGGCGTACTCGGGGAGCACCAGTCGCTCGAGGCCGACGCCGGCGGGGAGCCCGCTACCGAGCGGGAGGCGGATCTTCCCGTCGTACAGGCCGGTCACCCACCCGTGGACACGCGTCACGTCATGGAACTGCACGCCTTCGTAGAGGACGACGGTCACCCGTTCCACCGGGTGGTAATCGAGCTGATCGCCGACGCGCTCCCACGCTCGGTCGAGAGCCTGGAGCACCGGACGGACCGTCTCGCCGCTGGTCGCGCGGTGCTTGACGACGAAGCGCTCCGTCGTCTCCCGCTGGAATCCCGCTTCCACGCGCCGCTCGCGCTCGATCTTGTCGAGGAGACGCCGGGCCGCCGGATGCTCTGGCTCGCGGGCGAGGAGCTTGGCGAGATGGATCAGCGCGCGATCGGTCCGATCACGCTGGTCGTAGAGCCGAGCCAGGAGCAGCCGCACCTCGGCGTCGTCCTCTGCAGCCACCGCCCGCTCGAGGGGCTCGAGTGCCTCGCTCGATCGGCCGCCGTGGATCGAGGCGATGCCGGCGGCCTTGAGCAGCGCGGGATCGTCCGGCAGGGCTTTGAGGCCCTGGCGGAAGAGCAGCAGCGCCTCGTCGGGCCGGCTCTGACGAAGGACGTCCCGTCCCCAGCCCTCGAAGCAGCGAGCCACGTCCTGACGCCACACCGGGCTCTGCGGATCATCGGCGGCGGCGCGACTGAACCGCTCGCAGGCGCCGGGAAACTGACCGGCGGCGTAGAGCTGCAGCGCGGCCTCGCGCTCTCCGCCGGCCACCGCCACCGTGGTGGCGGCGACGTAACCGCGATCGCCGAGGGATGCGGTCGGCCGCGAGATCCAACCCAGGAGCAGTGCGCCGATGAGGAGCGGGCACGACGCGACGATCAGCCAGCCGGCTCGAGGCCGCCGCACGGGTGGCTTACCCCGCGGGCTCGATCAGGAAGAGCGGCTGTCCGTACTCCACGGGCTGCCCGTTCTCGACGAGGATCTTCTCGATGCGCCCGGCGGCCTTCGATTCGATCTCGTTCATCAGCTTCATCGCTTCGATGATGCAGAGGGTCTGGCCCTGCTTGACGACGTCGCCCTCGCGAACGTACGGCTCGGCCGTCGGCGACGACGCGCGATAGAACGTGCCGACCATCGGCGCCTCGACGGCGACGGCGGTCGCGGTGGTGGCGACGTCGACCACCGGGCCGGCGGCTGGCGTGGGAGCTGGAGCCATGGGAACGGGCATGGGCGCCGGCACGGCGCCGGGACGCTTCAAGCGGACCGTGAGGCTGCCGAGACTGACCTCGATCTCGCCGAGGTCGAGCTCCTTCAAGAGCCCACCGAGTTGGCGGGCCAGGTCGGTGGCCGCGCGAGCATCCGGGCGACGGCTGACGCGCATCGCTATCCGGCCGCCGCCACGCGTCCGAGGTACTCGCCGGTGCGCGTGTCCACCTTCACGATGTCGCCTTCGTTGAGAAAGAGCGGCACCTGGACCACGGCGCCCGTCTCCAGGGTGGCCGGCTTGGTTCCCCCCTGGGCGGTATCGCCGCGCACGCCGGGATCGGTTCTCGCCACCGCGAGCTCGATGAAGTTGGGGAGCTCGAGACTGACCGGGGAGCCGTCGATGTAGAGCACCTCGACCTCGGTGTTGTCCTTCAAGTAGAGGGCGGCGTCGCCAATCTCGTCCTCCGACAGCGACACCTGGTCGTAGGTCTCCATGTCCATGAAGTGGAAGCGGTCGTCCTTGTAGAGGAACTGCATGTGCTTGTCCTCGAAGTCGACCAGCTCCACCTTCTCACCGGACCGGAACGTGTTGTCGATGACCCGGCCCTGGCGCATGTGCTTGAGCTTGGTGCGCACGAAGGCGCCGCCCTTGCCGGGCTTGACGTGCTGGAAATCGACGATGGTGTAGGGCTCGCCGTCGAAGACGATGCGCAGCCCCTTGCGGAACTCAGCGGTCGAGACCTGCATCGCGCGCTAACCCTTCCGTTTCAGACGCGCGCGCAGCGCTCCCTCCAGCCCGGCGCGCGCGTCAGCATTGTCGGGTTCCTTGCGGAGGATGCGAATGAAGATGTTCAGGGCCTCCTCGGTGAGGCCCTGGTCCAGGCAGAGCGTGCCGAAGCTCGTCGTGACGAACGTGTCGTCGGCGAGCACGCGGCCGAGACCGCTGGTCTCGCCCTCGCGCGGCGCGGCCCGGAGCAGTCCGAGCAACGCGCGCGACTCGCGATCCGCGGGATCGAGCCGGGCCGCCGCCTCCAGGTGCTGGACCGCGGCGTCCAGGTTTCCGCGCAGCCGATGGATCTCGGCGGCCACGCGATAGGCCTGCGCTTCCTTCGGGCTCTCCTGGATGATCGCGGCGAGCTCCGCGAGCGCGGCGTCGTGGTGGCCTTCGCCGTGGAGCGTCTTGGCCAGGATCAGGCGCGCCGTCGTGTAGTGAGGATAGCGGTCGAGTCCGCGGCGGCAGAGCGCGATTGCATCCTGGGCGCGGCCCGACTTGCGATACAGGTCAGCGAGCTGGGCGAAGGCGAGCGACTCAGGATCGCGCTGCAGCCGCTCCTCGTGCCGACGGATGGCGCCGGCGATCGTGGGATCGTCCACCGTCATCGCGGACCCGTTATACGGGGCGCTCGTTTCGCTTGTCAACGCGCTACCCCGCCAGCGATGCCAGGGCCGCCCGCACTTCGGCCGGCGGCGCGTCGTAGACGACCTTGAAGGTTCCGATGGTCGGCGCCAGGACGAAGGGCACGCGCCCGTCGCGCGACTTCTTGTCCCGTCGCATCGCGGCGAGGACGGCGTCGACGTCAATGGCGCCGGCGGCCGTAGGCAGACCCACCGCCGCGAGCAACCGCTCCTGACGCTCGACGGTCGCCGCATCGGCGAGCCTCAGCCGCCCGGCCAGGCGAGCCTCGGCCACGATGCCGAGCGATACCGCTTCGCCGTGAGTCCAGCGTTCGTACTCGGTGGCCGCTTCCAGCGCGTGACCGATGGTGTGCCCGTAGTTGAGCACCGCCCGCAGCTCGGCTTCGTGCTCGTCGCGCTCGACCACGCGCGCCTTGAGCCGGCAGGAGCCGCCGATGACCCGCTCGAGCGCCTCGGGATCGCGGTCGAGGAGCGAGCCAGCACTTCGCGCCACGTCGTCGAAGTAGGCGGCGTCCAGGACGATGCCGTGCTTCACGATCTCGGCGAGGCCTGACCTGAATTCGCGCGGCGGCAACGTCAGCAGCGTGCTCGGATCGGCCAGCACCAGGCGGGGCTGGTAGAACGCGCCGATGAGGTTCTTGGCGCGCGGATGATCGATCGCCGTCTTGCCGCCGATGGAGGCGTCGACCTGAGCGAGCACCGTGGTCGGGAGCTGCACGAAGTTGACGCCGCGCATGTAGGTGGCCGCCGCGAAGCCCGCCACGTCGCCGACGGCGCCGCCGCCCAGCGCCAGCACGGTCGAGGTTCGCTCGAGCCCGGCTTCGAGCAGCGCGTTCCAGACTCGCTCGGCGACGGTCAGCGTCTTGGCCGCCTCGCCGTCCGGGACCTCGATGGTCGTGACCACGAATCCCGACTTTTCGAGGCTCTCGGTGACCGTCTTGCCGTACAACCCGATGATCGCGGGAGCACTCACGAGCGCCGCCCGGGAGCCGACGCCGAGCCCCTTCAGCCTGGCGCCGATGCCGGCCAGGCCGCCGCGCTCGACGACGATCGAGTAAGAGCGCGCCCCGAGGTCGACCTGGACTACCACTGTTTGAGGCTGTTCACGTAGCCGGTGTGATTGCGACGGATCTCGTCGATGCTGTCGCCGCCGAACTTCTCGAGGAACGCGTTGGCCAGCACGATGGCCATCATCGCCTCACCGACGATGCCAGCCGCGGGGACCGCGCAGACGTCGCTGCGCTCGACGACCGCTTCGACCGCCTCCTTGGTGGCGAGATCCACCGACTTCAGCGGCGTGCGGAGCGTCGACAGCGGCTTCATGGCGGCGCGCACGATGACGGGCTGGCCGTTGGTCACGCCACCCTCGAGGCCGCCGGCGTTGTTGCTCGAGCGCCGGAAGCCGCTGTCGGCGTCGAAGAGGATCTCGTCGTGGACGGCTGACCCGGGCCGGCGCGCCGCTTCGAATCCGAGGCCGAGCTCGACGCCCTTGATGGCCTGGATGGCGGAGAAGGCCTGGGCCAGGCGGCCGTCGAGACGCCGATCCCACTGCACGTACGAGCCGAGCCCGACGGGGCAGCCGAGGGCGACGACTTCGAAGACGCCGCCGAGCGTGTCGCCCTTGGCCTTGGCGTCGTCGATGGCCGCAACGATCGCCGCCTCTGTCTCGGAATCGGCGCAGCGCACCTCAGACGCTTCGGCGCGCCGCCCGACGTCCTCCCACGGCATCTCGAAGTCCGCCGGGATACGGACGCCACCGATCTCGGTGACGTGGCTCAGGATCGTGATCTTGAACTCGGCGAGCAGGCGCTTGGCCACGGCCGCCACGGCCACGCGCGCCGTGGTTTCCCGGGCGCTCGAGCGCTCGAGGACGTTGCGAATATCGCGGTGACCGTACTTCATCGCGCCGGCGAGGTCGGCGTGGCCGGGGCGGGGGCGGGTCACTTCCTTGGACGCGGTGCCGGGTTCGGGCGGCGCGACCGACATCGTCGCTTTCCAGTTCTCCCAGTCGCGGTTGGCGATCTGCAGCGTGAGCGGGCTGCCTAACGTTTGGCCCCAGCGGACGCCGGAGACAATGTGCACGCGATCGCGCTCGATCTTCATGCGCCCGCCCCGGCCGTAACCGCGCTGGCGCCGGGCCAGGTCGCCGTCGACGTCCGCTTCGGTCAGCGGCAGCCCGGCGGGCACACCGTCGATGACGGCGGTCAGGCCTTCGCCATGGGACTCGCCGGCGGTCAGGAAGCGGAAGATCTCAGCCATCGAAGGATCCCTCGTCGCGTGCCGTTCAGATTACCACGCGGCGCGCGGCCGGTGCCGGCCCCGGCGGCGGGGCCGGCCACCGGCCTACCGAGGTGCGGGGCCAGCCGCGGGCGCGGCCGCCGCCGTCGTGATCGCCTTGAGCACGGACGGCGTCAGGAAGACGACCAGCTCGCGACCCGTCTCGAGGTTCTCGTTCTGCTTGAAGAGGTGGCCGATGATCGGGATGTCGCCGAACAGCGGGATCTTGCGCACGGTGTTCTGGTTCAAACTCGTCGTCACGCCGCCGATGATCAGGCGGTCGCCTTCGCGAATGAGGACCTGCGTCTCCGCCTTCCGCCGGTTGATGGCGGGCGGGGAGCCGGCGTTGCCGAGGTTCACCACGTCGCCGCGCGAGTTGTTCTCGACGACGACGATGAGCTTGATGCGCGTCACGTCGTCCTCACGGATGACCGTGGGCGTGACCTCGAGCTTCAAGAGGGCTTCCTTGAACTGGATCTGGGTGCCGGCCGAGCTGATCGTCGCGTAAGGGATTTCCTCACCGAGCGACATCGTCGCCTTGTTGTTCTCGACGGTGACGATCTCGGGCCGGGCCAGCGTCCGCGTCTTGCCCTGCTGGTTGAGCGCCTGGAGCGCGAGGTTGATGTTGAACGTGCGACCCACGATGCCGAAGGCGAGGCCGGCCGCCGGCAGCGGGCCGGCGTTCGGCAGCGCGCTGATCGGCAGGTTCACGAGATTGGCGCCGCTCGGGAGCCCGGTCTGGAAGCTGATGGGGAAGCCGCCCGTGGCCGGCGGAATCGTGCCCGGCGTGACCCCGGGCTGCGCCAGCACGCCCGGCCCGAACCCGGTGCCTCCGTTCGCGGGCACGAGGCCGATCACCGTGCTGGTGCCCTGCACGAATCCGGGCTGAATGGGCACCGACTGGCCTCCGACCGTCGTCGTCTGCAGCCCCTGGCCCACCAGCGTCGTGTTCCCGGCAACGCCGGCCCACAGGCCGCCCCACTGAATGCCGATCTGTTCGAGCGCGCTTCGGTCGAGGATCTCCATCCGCGCTTCGATCTTGACCTGCGGCAGCGGGATGTCGAGCGCTTCTCTGATGAGCTTCTTCACGCGCTCGAGGTCGGCCTCGTACAGGCGAAGGAACAGCGTGTTCGTCGGCTTGTGGGCTCGGATGGTCAGGCCCTTGGTGAGCACGTCCTGTGAAACGGAGACGGGCGTTGCCATGGCCGGCGGCCCAGACGGCGGCGCGCCCTGATAGCCGATACCGAGGTCGGGGTTGGGTGGCCCCCCGGAAAGGCCGAGAAAGCCCGGCCCTGCGACCTTGGCGCCCTCGGCCGGAATGCCCAGGATGCCCTGCAGGGTCTTGGCGACTTCTTCGGGATCCGCGTACTGCATGCGGATCGTTTCCTCACGCAGCGGGCCCTTGGCCTCCTGCTCCCGCTGGGCGGCCTCAGCAGCGAACTTCCGTGTCGTGGCCTCGGCCTCTTTGACCTGGGCCTCGGCGATCTTCGCGCGCACCTCGGCCTCGCCCTTGAGTTTCGCTTCTTCGACCCGGGCGCGCGCCTCGCGCTCCTTGGTGAGCTGCTCGGTCGATACGATGCGCATCACACCGTCGCGCTCGACGTTCTCGATGCCACGCTCGCTCAGGATCGTGTCCAGCGCGAGCTCCCAGGGCACGTTGCGGAGCGCGATCGACATCTTGCCCTTCACGTCGTCGCCGATGAGGGTGTTGTGGCCGCTCTCGGCGGCGAGGATCCGAAGCAGGTTGATGACGTCGGCGTCCTTGAAGTCGAGGGAGATGGGCCGCTGGCTGCTCGTGCTCGCCGGCGCGGGCGCGACCGGTGCGGGCGCCGGGGCTTGCGCGATCACGATCGGGGCCGGCTTCGGCGCCGGCATCGGTATTGGTTTCGCCGTCGCGGGAAGTGCCGGGAGCGACGGGATCGGCTTGATCTCGGCCGGTGCCGCGGACGGAGTGTCCATTGGCTCGAGCGGCACCGTGGCCGTCGCGAGAGGCTTCGACACGGGCGCCGGAGCCGTGGTCGAGTCGGTGGCCGCGACCACCCTCGGGACGACGATCGTCAGGCCGTCCTCGTCTTCGCGGATGACGTACCCGACCTTACGGGTGAACTCGACGACGAGTCGGGCGACCCCGCGACGATACTGGCTGCCGCGGATCTCCTTCACGGGCGATTCGGTGACGGCCAGCGGCGCCTTGCGCCACGCGTACACGGTGTCTTCGAGATCCACCACGAGGCGGCTCGGTGAGTCCATGAACTCGGCGTGATATCTCGCCGCGCCCGACGTCGTGATGTGCACGATCGTCGCGTCGGGCTGATGTTCGACCGCGACCCGCTTCAGCTCCGTCGCGGAGTTCACCGCCGGCTCTTCGGGCAGCGCGGGCGCCGGAAGCATGACGAGCAGCGCGAGCAACCAGACCGTCACCCACTGCCGTCTGGATCGCTGTGTGATCATTCAATCACCCGGAAGTTTGAGGACCACGCGGTCCGTGGTGGAGCCCGTGCGGACGGCGATGCGGAAGACGACCGAGTCCGAACCGATCTCGAGCACTCGACCGTCGCCGAGCGTATCGCCGGGCTTCAGGATGTAGCCGAGGCCATCCGAGGTCTCCACGAGGGCGAGGGGCCCGCTGGAGCCGCGCACGATGCCGGTGAGCTTCGCGGATGCGAGCGTGGGACCACTGGCGCCCTCGCGCACTTCCAGGTTCTCGAACGGGTCGCGCCGGCCCTTCGCTTCGTACTTCTCGGTCGGCGGAGCTTGCGGCTCGGCCGTCATCGTGCTCGCCACCGGCTGGGGAGCAGGCGCCGGCGCCCCCGTCGACTTCGGTGCCGTCGGCACCGACGCCGACGGAGCCTGGGACGCGTTACCACCGCTGCAGCCGACCAGGCCCGCGGCCAGCCCCGCGACGACGAGCGACGAGGCGACCTTCATTTCTGCGCTCCCGGCTGCCCCGGCTTCGGCGCCGGCGGTGAGCCGACCGGCCGGTACTGGTACGTGGCCAGCACGAGATCGGCTCGCAGCGGGGTGCGGCTCTTGGGGACGCCCGCCATCTTCATCTCCTGCACGGTGACGACACGCGGAAAGCCGGCCACTCGCTCGAAAAACTCGCCGAGTTGGTGATACCCGCCCTCGGCCGCTAGCGTGATCGGAATCTCGACGTAGTAGTCGTGAATGCGCCCTTCCTTCGGCTGGAACAATGACACCTGCAGGCCGGATTGGAAGGCGGCGTCGGTGAGTGTCCGGAACAGCGGGGGAATGTCCTTGTCGCCCGGCAAGCGCTCCTTCATCGTCTCGAGCTTGGCTTGCAGGGCGGTGATCTCGAGTCGGACGCGAGCCAGGTCGGCCGCGGCGGCCCGGGCTTCGGTCAGCTCACGCTGGACGGTGGATCGCTGGGCGCGCAGCCCGTTGACCTTGATCTCGAGCGGCGAGAGCACGAGGAAGTAGCTGCCGGCCGCGAGGATCACCAGTCCGAAGACACCCAGCGCGAACTTCTGCCACCGCGGGGCGTTGACGATCGGATCGAAGAAGGCGGGCAGGGCCATGCCGTCAGCTCTCGAACCGGCAGGTGACCTCGAAGGTCACGAAGCGCGGTGTCTTGGTGATCTCCTGGCGCGCCACGACGATGTCGACTTCCTTGAACCGCCCGGAGGCGCGGAGGTTCTGCATGAAGTCGGAGACCGCCGTGGTGGAGAACGCGGTGCCCTTGAAGTTGAGCGTGCTGCCCTTCTCCTCGATGCCGGTGATCCAGAGGTCCTTGGGAATGTTGTCGACGAAGGCGTCGAGGAACCTCAGCGGCCGACCCTGGCTCTTCGTCAGCTCGCCGATGACCTGGACTCGCTGGCGGAGCTCGGCGGCCTGCGCCTTGACCTGGGGGCCCTGCCCGGTCACGGCCCGCAGCGTGGTCAGCTCCCGGCTCATCCTGTCGATGTCGCCGATGAGCCGGGTCTCGTCGCTCGTCAGTTGCCACCAGTAGGTGCCGACGCCACCCAACGCGGCCAGATAGATGACGAGGAAGAGGAGGCCGACGTTGAAGCTCGGCAGCCGGAACCGAAAGCCGGGACCGGACCGTCCCCCGGCCGGCGACAGGTTGACCTTGATCATTCGTTCTTGTCCCCAGGCTGGCGAAGGGCCAGGCCCACCGCGACGGCGAGCGAAGGCCCGGCGGCCCCGACGCTCTCCGAGTGGCTGGCACTGACGTCGATGCGCGCGAACGGCTGGGAGAGCTCGACCGGAATGCCCCACGTCGACGAGAGATAGTCCGTCAATCCAGGGAGCTGGGCACAGCCGCCGGCCAGAACGATACGGCCGATGCGCTCGGAGTCGGCCGTCGACGCGAAGTAGTCGAACGTCCGCTGGACTTCGAGCGAGAGCTCGCGCGAGACGGACTCCAGGGCGGGCACCAGCGATTCCCAGCTGACGCCGACGTCACGGCCGAGCTTGGCGCTTTCCGCCTGGTCGAACGGAATCTTCAGATGCTGAGCGATGGCGTGCGTGTAGTTGTTGCCGCCAAACGGAATGTCGCGGGCGAAGATCGGTGTGCCGGCGCGCAGCACGTTCGTCTTCATGACGGAGGCGCCGATGTCGATCAGCGCCACCGGCTCGCCGTGCTCGTGGGCCTGGTTCAACTCGAACTGGTTGCCGAGCGCGAAGCCGTCGACGTCCACGACCACCGCGTTGAGACCGGCTTCTTCCACCACGCCCACGTACTCGACCACCTTGGACTTCTTCACGGCGACCAGGATCAGATCCATGGCGCCGTCGTGGCGGCCCACGACGTGATAGTCGAGGAAGACCTCGTCGATCGCGAAGGGAATGTGATGCTCGGCCTCGAGCTGAACCGCGTCCCGCAACTCTCTGGCCGGCACTTCGGGGATCTGGACCTTCTTGATGATCAGCTCGCGCCCCGACACGCCGATCGCCGCTTCCTTGACGTTGACGCTCGCTCTGGCCACGGCTTCCTTGATCGCGTCGACGACGGTGGGCGGATCCTTGATCGTGCCCTCGGCGATCACGTCGGGAGGCAAGGATGCCACTCCCAGCGCGACGAGCGAGGAGCCGTGAAGCTGCACGACCTTCACCGCGCTGGATCCGATGTCGAGTCCGAAGGTCTCTGAGGTCCGCCGAAAGAACGGAATGTTAAACATCGATTTTCACTCGTTCACCAGTATAGGAGCCGCCCTCACCCGCACCAATGTTTTAGGGAAGCCCTACGTTGGGGGTTCACGCACGCTCGTCGAAAGAATCCTTCTGCTGGCTCGTCATCGCTGAGCCACCAGCATGGTCAGCATCACCGACTTGCTGCTGGCGCCAACGCCGGTCGGGGTGAGGGGACGGTAACTGACCGTCACCGTGACCTCACGCATTCCGGCGCTGGTGATGCCCGTGCAGGGCCCGGCCGCGCAGTCCTGAATGCGCACGGTCCGCGCGTAGTCCGTGTACGGCGACGCGACGCTGGGCTCGTCGCCGAAGGTCACGTCGCCGGCGACGAGCTTCGTCGTGCCGTGCGCGCAGATCTTGGTGAGCGGCACCGTGGGAGCGGCCATCAGCCCGATCCCGACGCAGTCGTTGTCAGGGCTCGACGTCCAGGGCGCATTTCTGACGTGTTCCAATCGCTCTTCGGCCAGGAACGGGGCGGTCGTGAGCTGGTTGCCTTCGGAGAGACCGTACCTCGAGATCGGCACCACGATCATCAAGCCCACGAGCTCGATCCGGCTGATGGCGGCCGCGGCCACCACCTCGGCCAACGTCAGCCCGCGGTCGTCGAGCGTCAAGGGATCGTCACTCGTCCGGACCCGGCGACCGTCACCGTCAGTGTCTGTGCGTTGCTCGGGCCCTGGACGGTGAACGTGCCAGCCGGGTTGGCGGCACCGAGATTACTGAAGATGACGTCGGCGGCCGGGCCGTTGGTGATCGATACGTTGTTGGCGAGGACGATCCAGCCGTTGCCATCAGTGCCCGCGCCCGTCCAGGCGCCGCCGGCGCAGCCGCCGGTGAGGTAGCGAACGCTGGTGGTGTTGCGCTTGATGCAGATCGACGTGTTGTTGCGGATGGCCAGCTGCCGTCCACTGTTCAAAATGGTCTGGAGCTCCTGGGCACCGGTCGTCAGCGTCGACGCCTGCCAGTAGCTGATGAGGTACGGCATGCCGAGCGTCGTGAGCAGTCCGAGGATCGCAATCACCACGATCAGCTCGGCGAGGCCGAAGCCCCGCACACCTAACCCGCGAATGCGCTCATGTACCAAGTCACGAGCCTTTCGCCCCAGAAGAGGCCGGCGGCGCCACCGGCTGCAAGGAAGGGGCCAAACGGGATGGGATCTTTGCGTCCGGTCGTCCTGGAGGCGAGCAGTCCGAGGGCGAGAACCCCCCCGAGCAGCACCGCGACGAAGATCGACAAGAGCGCGACTTTCCATCCCAGAAACGCTCCGAGCATCGCGCCGAGTTTGACGTCACCACCGCCCATTCCCTCGCGTCCCGTCAGCAGTAGACTGCCTTCCAAAATCGCCCAGAAGATCCCCCCGCCGACGACGATTCCGATCGCCGAATCGACCCAGGAGACACGTTGCGTCGCCAGATTGGCAGCGAAACCCACGACGGTCCCGGGCAACGTGATTGCGTCCGGGATGATCTGGAGCCTGAGATCGATGACCGTGATCACGACCAGCGCGGCCAGAAGTGCGGCGGCGACGACGAAGTTCCCCGTAGGACCGAACCGCTCATAGGCCGCGGCGAAGAGGAGTGCGGTCACGACTTCCACAGCGGGATACCGCCACGAGATCGTTGCACTGCACGCACGGCAGTGCCCACGAAGCGCGACATAGGAGAGAACAGGAATGTTGTCGTGCCACGCGATGGCTGCCCCGCACGCCGGGCACGCCGAGCGCGGATACCAGAGACTGCGGTGCTCGGGCAGGCGTGCGATGACGACGTTCAGAAAGCTTCCGATCACGAGACCGAGCACGATGACGAGCACGAGCATGGCGGGTCCCGTCACCACTCCATGAGGAACACGGGGCTGATGTGCTGGGCCGCCCCAGGATCGATGCCACGCAGGGTCTCGAGCTGCGACCACGCCGCATCCGTTCGGCCGAGGGCCATGTACGTCTTGATCAGGCCGACACGCGGTTGGGGGAGGTCGGGCTTGATCGCGGCCGCCCGCTCGAGCGCAGCGACCGCTTCGGCCGGCCGGCGGAGATCGAGAAAGGCGGATCCCAGGTTGGTGTGAGCCAGGACGTGGTCGGGCTCATAGCGAAGGATCTCGCGCAACTGTGCGATCGCGGGCTCGTACTGACCGATCTGGAGCAGCGCGACCGCGAGGTTGTTCCGCGTCTCGCTGTGCATCGGAAACTTCTCGAGGACCTGCTCGAAGTGTGGCACGGCCTCCTTGGAGCGGCCGGCGGCCATCAGGGCAAGGCCGAGGTTACCATGGGTCCGCACGCGATCGGGGCGCAGCGCGATCGAGCGCTCGAACCGCTCCATGGCGAGATCGATGATTCGACGATTGTAGAGCGAGACCCCGAGGTTGCTGTGGCAGATCGCGCACTCGGGATCGGCGTCGAGCGCGTACCGCCAGACCGTGTCGTTGTCCCGCCACACCTTCGCCTGGTGCCACGTCATGAAGCTCAGACCGATGAGCCAGGCCACGGCGGTTCCCACGGCCAACCGGGCCAGCGGCTGGCGGATGACGCGGGTGCGAACGGCCACGAGGGCGGCGGCGACCGCACCGCCGAAGAGCAGCGCCCACGGCAGGCAGCTCAGATAGCTGTAGCGGTCGTGGGGGAGCCGATGACCGTTGTGAAGAAGCCCGCTCACCGGCGCCACGCTGAGGACGTAGGCGGTCCACACCGTCACCGGCGCCATCCACCGTCGCGCCAGCACGACGACGCCGAGGGTGACGATGACGACCGCCAGCGCGCTGAGCGCAAAGCGCAGCTCCAGCGGGTTGATCCGGACCGGGAGCTCGTAGAGCGGGGAGAGCCCGAGGGGCAGCACGGTCTTGCCCGCGTAGAAGGCGAGGCTGTAGAGCGTCAGCGGCACGCGCTCGAACAGCGACAGCTTCTCGAGCGATGTCAGGTAGTGGTTCGCCTGCTGAGCCCAGACGGCCATGACCGCCGTGGCGACGGCGAGACCGACGTAGGGCGCCTTCTCGATGAGGAGGGCGCGCCCGGCCGACGTCCGCCATTGAGCGAGCGAGATCCGGCGCAGCGGATACACGTCGAGGATCAGCAGGATCACCGGGAGCGTGACCACCATCGACTTCGCCAGGCAGCCGAGTGCGTAGCAGATGACCGACAGCACCGCCCACGGCCGGGCGTCCTCGCGCCCGGGCTCGCGCGCGATCAGATACGTCACGACGGTCAGCAGAAAGAAAAGTCCCGACAGCAGATCGCGCCGCTCGGTAACCCACGCGACCGACTCGGCACGCAACGGATGCAGGGCGAAGAAGAGTGCGGCCGCTGCCGCGCCCGCCGTGAGCGTCTTCCCGGTGAAGGCGGGCGCGGCCCGCGCGAGCAGCGGCCTCGCGACCAGGAAGAACACCGCGGCGTTGGCCGCGTGCAGGAGCAGGTTGGTCAGGTGATAGCCCAGCGGCTTCATGCCCCAGAGCGCGTAGTCGAGGCCGAGCGTCATCCACGTCAGCGGGATCCACTGCCCCATCAGGAAGGTCGTGAACATCCACTTGAGGTGCGTCCAACCGAGACCCCGGTAGTCGTGGTTGGTGAGGAAGTTCACCTGGTCGTCCCAGTCCACGAACTGATTCCAGAGCGCCGGCGAGAAGACGATGAAGGTCACGAGCGCGATCAGCAGCGGAACGCGGGCGGCCAGCAGGGCGGGGAGGACGCGGCTCGCGAGGCCGGGGGCGGTCGTCGTCGGGACGAACGACAGGGGACGCGACAGCGCCTCACTGCGGGGCGGGACGTTTTCGAGCGAGGTCATGCCAAGAAACTCATGCGCGGAGCGCGTCGGGGACCGCGTTCACGGCCCCCGACGGCGCTCCGCGCAGCGGCGTTACGGCGCGGAGACCGTGGCGCCGTCGCCAGCGGCCGAGATCGTGAACGTGCCGTTGGCGTTGGTGCCGTAGGTGTACGCGCTGCCCCACACGGTGCTGGGCGGCGTCGGGATCGCGGCCATGAACGGGCCGGCCGTGATGTTCTGCGCGCTCGTGGCGATGGCCGTCAGCAGATCGAGCGCGCTGGGCAGCGTCCCCATGTGCGCCCCCCAGGCCGAGACGGCCGAAGCCATACCGCGGATGTCCGCCTGGGCCTTCGCGATGCGCGCACGCGCCTGCATGTTGGCGTAGAGCGGAACGGCGATGGCGGCCAGGATGCCGATGATGGCGACGACGATCATCAACTCGATGAGCGTGAAGCCCCGCTGGTTGCCTACTTTGCAGCGCTTCTTGTTCCAGAATCTAATCATCGCTGCCCCCTTGGAGATTGGTTAACCCGTCGGGCAGCAACAAGTGCACGCGTGATGCCACACCCGCCAGGGGGCACTCCGACAAGCATTTCACGAGGTTAGCGAATTGGTGCCTTTCTCGCGCGGGGGCATCGTGACCGCCGCGGTCAGATGGTTGACGAAAAGCGTCAGTCAGGCGGCGGACCCGTTGTCGGGCGTGGACCAGAGCGCTGCGTATGCTTCTGGAGCTTGTAGCGGAATTGCCTGAAGCTGATGCCCAGCAGCTCGGCCGCCCGCGTTTGGACACCTCCCGTGCGCTCGAGCGCCATGTCGATGTAGCGCCGCTCCATACGGTCGAGGACCTCGTCGAGGTTCAATCCGGACGATGGCAGGTCCACCGCAACCTCGTGGATGGTGCGAGACTCGGCCAGGGTGGAGGGCAGGGCATCCACGCCGAGGACTTCGCCGCTGCCGAGGACGATCGCGCGCTCGATGACGTTCTCCAGCTCGCGAATGTTCCCCGGCCAGTGATAGCGCTCGAGCACGGCGAGCGCGTCGGGCGCCAGCGCTGTCACACGTTTGCCGAGCTGGCGCGAGAGCTTCTGGAGGAAATGCGAGACCAGCAGCGGGATGTCCTCGCGCCGCTCGCGCAGGGGCGGGAGATGGAGCGGGATGACGTTGAGGCGATAGAAAAGATCCTCGCGCAGTGCCCCGGCGGCGACCGCCTTGGTGAGGTCGCGGTTGGACGCGGCGATGAGTCGGACGTTGATCTTGGTGTCGCGCGTATCGCCGACGCGGCGGACCTCGCGCTCCTGGATCGTCCGCAGCAGCTTCACCTGGATCGAGGTCGGGATCTCCGTGATCTCGTCGAGGAACAGCGTGCCGCCTTCGGCGGAGGCGAAGAGACCCTGCGTGCTGGCCACCGCGCCCGTGAAGGCGCCCTTGAGATGGCCGAACAGCTCGGACTCCATCAGTCCCTCGGGGATCGCGCCGCAATTGACGGACACGAAGGGACCGTGCCGGCGCCCGCCCTCATAGTGGATGGCGAGGGCGACCAGCTCCTTGCCGGTGCCGCTCTCGCCGGTGACCATCACGGTCGAAATGCCGCCGGCCGCCTTGCGGATGGTGTCGAACACCTCGAGCATCCGCCGGCTGCGCCCCACGAAGTTCTCGAAGCCACGCTCTTTGGAGAGCTCGCGCTTGAGCGCGAGGTTTTCGTCCTGCAGGCGCTTGCGCTCGAGCGCCTTCTCGATCGTCAGGCGCATCTCGTCGAGCTTGAAGGGCTTGGTGATGTAGTCGTAGGCGCCGAGCTTCATGGCCTCGACCGCAGTTTCGGTGGAGGCGAAGGCGGTGACGACGAGGACGACCGTGCTCGGCGACAGCTCTTTGGCGGCGCGAAGAACGCCGAGACCGTCCATCTTCCGCATGCGCAGGTCGGTGATCACGAGGTCGAACGCGTCGCTCTTCATGGCGTCGACGGCGCTTTCTCCGCCGTCGGCCACCGTGACGTCGTAGCCGTGCTGCCGGAGCGTGATGCTCAGCAGGTCCCGCATGCTGCGCTCGTCGTCGACGACGAGCACGCGCGCGGCCGTCATCGCGACACCCCGGCCCCGGCCGCCGCCGGCACCATGAGCACGGCGCGAGTGCCGCCGCTCGCGCCGGAGCGCAGGCTCACGTCGCCACCGTGATCGCGAAGGATCCGGTGCACGAGAGCGAGCCCCAGTCCGCTGCCGCCCGGCTTCGTCGAAAAGAACGGCTCGAAAACGTGCGGCTGGTCGGCGCTGGGAATCCCGTCGCCCGTGTCGCTGATCACCACGTAGAGCCGGCCGTCGTCCCGCCCGGCGCTCACGCGGAGCTCGCCGCCGTCGGGCATCGCCTCGACCGCGTTCAGGCAGAGATTCCACACCGCCTGGCGGAGCTGCTGCGGGTCCACCTGCCCGGTCACGACCGGCGCGAACTCTCGGACGATCTTGAGGCTGGGAGGAAGCTCGCGGTGCTCGAGCAGCACGAGCACCTCGTCCAGGATCGCGGCGACGTTCACGGTCTCGAGCGCCAGCGGCGCTGGCCGTGCGTACTCGAGGAAGTCGCTGATGATGCGGTTGAGTCGCTCCGACTCCCGCGCCACGATCTGGGTCAAGCGATCACGCTCGCCTCCCCCGGTCACGGGTCCGGCCAGCGCTTCGATGGCCCCGGTCATGGACGCGAGCGGGTTTCTGATCTCGTGGGCGATGTTGGCCGCCATCCGTCCGAGCGTGGCCAGGCGATCGGCCTGGCGCATTCGGGTCTCCATCTCGCGGATCTCGGAGAGGTCCTCGCAGATGGCGATCATCCCGAGGCGGTGACCGTCGCCCGAGCGCAGCGTGGAGAACGTGAATCGGACGGGAACGGCCGCGCCGTCTCGCCGGGTCAGCGTGGTCTCGTGCCGCGCCGGCGTCCGGGGATGCGCGGTGATGGTGCTCGCGATCGCGTCGATCGGAACGGCCGCCCCGAAGAGATCACCCCACGGCCGGCCGATGGCATCGGCGGCCGACCGACCGGTGATCTCCTCGGCCGCCGGGTTCAGCGCGGTGACGGTGTGCTCGCGATCGAGGGCGATGAGGCCGGTGCCCACCGAGTTGAGGATCACCGCCTTGAAGGCCTGGAGGTCCTGAAGGTCGCGACGCTGATGTTCCAGCTCCTGACGCGTCGCCCGGAACTGCTCGGCCAGTCCGCCGGCGACGATCGCGACGATGAGGAACGTCCCGGCATTGAGGAAGATGGTGAGGACTTCCAGCGCCGTCGTCTCGTGGGGTGGCTCGAAGAACGCGGTCAACGGGAAGATCGTGCGGGCGAA
>Ga0066709_100000799_pt1 | contig 18659 bp, 14 predicted proteins | sample GraSoiAngelo_158_FD_79665 | JGI IMG/M metagenome (GOLD analysis project Ga0066709, IMG submission 79665) | Grasslands soil microbial communities from the Angelo Coastal Reserve, California, USA - 14_1009_16_30cm | ecosystem: Environmental > Terrestrial > Soil > Grasslands | place: USA...
CTTCGCGCCGAGGCCGGGACGGGCGTGGCCGCTCCGGACATCTCGGCCAGGGAGGTCTTCGCGTCCTCGCTCGTCGCATGGATCGCGGTGATGGTTTCGCCGACCTTGTACTCGATTTCCGAGGACAGGCGTGAAATGGTGTCGGTTGCCTCGCGCGCGAACTCGGCAAGTCGCCGGGTCTCTTCGGCGATCGCGGCGAAGGCTTCGCTCCCGGAGCGGGTCGCCTCGAGCGCCGCGTTCAACGCGAGCAGGGTCGCGCGATTGGTCACGCGCTCGGCGACCAGAGCAAGCTCGTTCGCCCGCATGAGCCCCGCCGCGAGGTCCTCGATCCCGTCCGCCGCGGTGAGCACCACGGCGTCGACGAGCTGGGCGGGACTCCTCAGATCCGCGTTCTCACCCGCCGGCGCAGACGGCCTGCGCCCTTCTCCCGCGAGCGAGGCCGCCAGCCCTTCGAGGTCCCGGACGAGATGCCGGAGCCCATTCTCGACCTCGCCCGGGATCGCCGATCCTTGCGGCGGCGACCCGGGGGCCGATTTGGGCCACGTCGGGGGAAGCCCCTCCCCGTCGGCGCCGATCAGCTCCTCCTCGCCGAAGGGGAGGCGGCTCACGACCGGGGCCCCGGCCACGCTCTTGACGCTTTCGAGCAGGGACTGCAGCGGTCCCACGCGCAGCTCGGGCGCCTCGGTCAGCGGGTCCTTGTCGTCCCGAAGGATGGATGCGGCGAGGTCCGCCTGCTGGCGGAACCGCTCCAAGTCGGCCAGCGCGGTCGCGTTGGTGCGTGCCTCGGAGGCGATCTTGTTCAGGCGGTCGTAGAGCGTCCCCCACTCCTCCGTGAACTCGGGCGGGGGGCCCTTGGTCTCGGTGGAACCGCCGCGGTCGAGCATCAGGAGGAGTCGTCGTGCCTTGATGGGGCCCTCGCTCTTCACCCCCCTCGACGCTTTCGAGGCGAGGTATGCCCCCCCGCAGGTGATCGCTCCGACCCAGACCCAGGCGGCAAGACCCGAGAGAATGATCCCGGCGGCCCCGGCCAGGAGGGCCGCGACGAACGTGATGAGAACCGCCGGGGGCTTGGGAGTCTCCACGCGGCGAACGTCCTCATCCCTCCGCCCTTGCATCTCTATTCCCCCCGTTCCCTGGAAGGTCGACCCGGGCCCGCCGCGCCGGCGGGCGGAATCATCGTCTCGAAAATCTTCCAGTAGTTTAGGCAATGGAAGTGATCCTGGTCCGTCTCCAGCTCCGACTCGAAGAGCTCGCCCAATTCGGGATCGACCGCGGAAGCGGGCGCTTCACGGAGGTCCCGGCCGGGAACGAGCTTTGGGATCTCTGGAATGAGCAGAGCGAAGCGGTCCATCCCGCGCGCGAGCACGAGCGCGTACCGGTGGCCGGGGAGGCCGTGGGTCTCAATGCCGAGATAGGCGGCGAGGTCGACGACCGGGACCATTTCGCCGCGAAACGCGGCGACCCCCGCGATCGGCTCGGCGACGCACGGCAAGTGCGCGAGACGCTCGGCGTCGAGAATCCCGCCCGCCTCCTCGACACGGACGGCAAAGCAGAAGTCCCCGAGCCGGAAGGTGAGCGCGCCTCTCGTGCCGAGGTTCATGTTCACGTCGACCCCTCTTCGGTTCGCTGCCGCGTCGATGCGGCTCTGATCGCGAAGTCGGAATGAATCGCAAATAGCGTGCCACGGGCGGCCCGCAATTCCTGCCTGCAAGCCTGCCTACGTTCGCACACTGGGTGTCCTCCCCGACGTCTCCCTGAGGCCATTCCTCGCCACATGCGGCCTGCGCCGCGTCCGCTCATTGCAAAAAGCTTGTAGAACAGCAAAACGCATTATCGGCATTGCGTATGAAGTGGGTGCTTCCGCCCTTTTCCGCGGTTCCTTCAAGCCATACAGCGACCAATCGGCACTAGGGCCGCCGATGTCGCGTGAGATCTCACTTGGGTCGATCGCCATACCGCCGCGCGAGTTAGCCCCGCGCGGAGCCGCGGCCCATGCGGGGCGGCACGGGGGATGCAGATGCACTGGATTGGCATGTGGAGAAGACTGGGTACGGGGAATGGATGCCGTTCTAATCAAGGAGTGGGGCCATGTCGGCAGCGCGAAAGTATCTCGCAACCAAAGCTGGGCAAAGGAAGCTGCAGCCGACGCTCTACTTCACGATGAACTGCCTCCTCCTCACGAAAGCGGAGGGCACGCCGCAGAACGGTGATCCGCTTCCGCAGGAAGATGTGGACGCTTACCTGAGCACGCTGCGCGACCAGTTCGAGGCGCAGGTGCCGCTGCCGTCGGAGCGCACGCGGCTTCTCTCGCGGTACGACATCGGGGCCTGGCGGCGTTTGGCCAACTCGAATCGCGGGGCCCTCAAATACCTGATCCTTCGCACCCCCGAGGACCTCCTGCTGATTTCCGTCGGCATCTTCGAGCACCACGGGCCGAACGTGCCGAGCCGCCGCGACGGGATGCTCCCCGGCGAGGAAGCGGACGTGGGGCGGAGCCCGAACTGGTATCACTTCACGTATACGTATGGAGAGCTGCTCGAGAATCCGGCTGAAACGATCGCGGCCGTGCTGGAGAAGCTGACGCTCGGCCTGGAGCGCTACCACAAGCTCCTCTCGCATATGAAGGGCGAGTACTGGAGCGTCTCGAAGCGGTTCCGTAAGGCGCAAGTCATTCGGCTCGAGCGCAAGGTCGACGAGGACGCGAGGGAGCAATCCCTTCGGGAGATGCAGGATCTCTTGCTCGATGCCTACTCGGAATGGAAGCGAACCGGCGAGCGGAAGCTCCTGGATCAAATGCGCGGGCTGGCTCGCGAGATCCGTCAGCTCGTGCCCGACTTCCACTTTTCGTTGCCCGCGGGAGGTCCCTAGCGGGCGCCCAGGTCCCCCGCGTGCCCTCCGTCCCCCGACTGCTTCACCCCCGGAGGGCACGCACCCCTAGAACAACGCGGCTCGAATCCCACGCCCCGCTCCCCCGGCGGGGCGCCGCGTTTTGGGGGGTTTCGACAGGGGAAGAGAGGTATCCGCCTCGGGCTCTGCGAGGGATGCGAGGTTTCTCCCGAGGGCTCTGGTCGTTGCTTTGAGCCCGAGGGGGAAACCTCGCATCCCCCTAGCGAATCTCGTAGTTCGGGGCTTCCTTGGTGATGGTGAGGTCGTGCGGGTGGCTTTCGCGAAGCCCCGCCGGGGTGATGCGGATGAAGCGTGTCTTGGTGCGGACCTCCTCGATGGAACGGACTCCGCAGTATCCCATGCCTGCCTTGAGGCCGCCGATGAGCTGGTAGATCACGTTCGCGACCTGCCCCTTGTAGGGAACCCGCGCCTCGATTCCCTCGGCGACGAGCTTCTTCAGATCCTTGACCCCCTCCTGGAAGTAGCGGTCGCCGCGCCCGCCCGCCATGGCGCTGAGCGAGCCCATGCCGCGATAGACCTTGTAGGTGCGGCCTTCGTAGAGAATCGTCTCGCCGGGGCTCTCCTCGGTTCCCGCGAGCAGGTTTCCCAGCATGACCGAATGCGCACCCGCCGCCAGGGCCTTCACGAGGTCCCCGGAATACTTGATGCCTCCGTCCGCGATGATGGGCACGCCCGCTTCCGCGGCGGCCGTGGCGCATTCCAGCACCGCCGTGATCTGCGGGACGCCGACGCCCGCGACGACCCGGGTCGTGCACGCCGAGCCCGGCCCCATTCCCACCTTCACCGCGTCCGCCCCGGCGGCGATGAGATCGCGGGTGCCTTCGGCGGTGGCCACGTTTCCGACCACGAGCTGCAGGCTGGGATACTTGGCCTTGACGGCGCGCGTCGAATCCACGACCGCCTTCGAGTGACCGTGGGCGCTGTCGATGCAGATCACGTCGACCCCGGTCCTCACCAGCTCATCGACCCGGTCCAGGGCATCGTGCCCCACCCCGATCGCGGCTCCAACCCGGAGCCTTCCCAGATGGTCCTTGCAGGCCCGCGGGTATCGGATCCGCTTCTGGATGTCCTTGACCGTGATGAGGCCGCGGAGCTGGAAGCTCTCGTCCACCACCGGGAGCTTCTCAATCCGGTTCCGGTGCAGAATCCGCTCGGCTTCCTCGAGCGTGGTCCCGACCGGCGCGGTGATCAGATTCTCGTGGGTCATAACATCCTTCACCCTGAGATCGGTCCCGCGCACGAACCGCAAATCGCGGTTGGTGAGAATGCCCACCAGACGCTTGCCTTCGGTGATCGGCACCCCGGAGATGCGGAACTTCTCCATCAGCTCGAGCGCCCGGCTGATGGGCACGTCCGGGGGAAGCGTAATGGGGTTCACAATCATTCCACTCTCGGAGCGCTTCACACGGTCCACTTCCTCCACCTGCTCCGCGATCGGAAGATTCTTGTGGATGATCCCGATCCCACCCTCCTGCGCGATCGCGATCGCGAGCGCGCTTTCGGTGACGGTGTCCATCGCCGCGCTCACCACGGGAACGTTGAGCGTGATCCCACGGGTCAGGAGCGTGCTCGTGTCGACGTCGCGCGGATGGACTTCGGAGTAACCGGGGAGGAGGAGAACGTCGTCGAACGTGAGCGCCGGCTCGGATCCCACGCGCGCTCCCGGCCCGGCTGGAACGGCCGGTTGGATCTTGGCTCCGGGAGCGGCGAACGTTTTCATGCCTATTCGGGGAGCCCCGTGTTGATCCGCTCACTGAGCGAGAAGAAGAAGCTCACCCCCAGGCGGACCTGCGCGTAGGCCTTGTTGCCGTTGTAGCCGCTCGGGAAGCGCCCCAGGTCCTTCGCGAAGATGTAGTGGTAGTCAGCGTCCCCCGTCATGGCGATGTGCTTCGACATGCGGCGTTCCATCCCGATCATGCCATGGACCCCGGGACGCGCCCGCCTCAGCCGCTCGAAGGTCAGGGGATCCTTCGCGGCCCCCAGATCCTGCGTTAGAATCGACCAGATATACATGCCGCCCCCCGCCCCCAGATAGGGGCGCCACACCTTGCCGTCGCGCAGGAAATAGCGCGCGCTCAAGGTGATGGGAGTCGACGTCACGACATAGAATTCCGGGTTTCCGCTCTGAAGGCGGTTCCATCCATATCCGGTCGTGACGTCGAGCGTGACGTGGTCGGCCCAGACGTAGCTGAAGACCACGTCTCCGGAAAGGCGCGGGCTCGCGTCTTCCTTGGTCCGCTCATCCTGGGTGAATAGCATCGATCCCCCGCGCGCGCCGATCGCCCCCGAGCCGACGAGATCGGTCGCCGACGAGGGTGTGGCGAAGCCCGCGAGGAGGATTACGAACAACCCCCCTACGAGATTTCGAGACATGACGTTTGGAGATCTCCCTGAAGGCGCCGGTGCGCCGGTGGAGCCGGCCCTGAATGGTAGTTGGCTAGTATACGAACCTGCATCCCCTTATGTCAACCGGCCCGCCTTGACACCGCGGGGTCGTGTGACTACGATCCTCCTCTCGCTGGCGGTGTAGCTCAGCTGGTAGAGCAGGGGAATCATAATCCCTTGGTCCGGGGTTCGAATCCCTGCGCCGCCACCATGTTGCGCCGAGGCGCGGGGCTTTGCCCCGCGCTTTTTGCGCTCTCCCCTCTATACTGGGGGGGTGACTCCCTCCTCGACACGACCGCCCCGGGGCATGAGAGCGTCCCGCCCCAATCCGCGCGACGAGCGCCTCGAGCTCAACGCCGAGCGCCTCATCGCCGCGCACGGGCTCATTCCCCGGGAATCGCCCCTCGTGGTCGGCGTCTCGGGGGGTCCTGACTCGATCGCGCTTCTCGATTTCCTAGCCGGATACCGCGAGCGCTCGGGAATCCCGGCAGGAGGGCTCATCGCGGGGCACGTGAATCACGGGCTCCGCGGCGACGAATCGGAGGGGGATGCGGCGTTCGTCGAGCGGGCCGCGGAGCGGCTGGGCATCCGGTGCCTGACGGCACGGGTCGCGCCCGGGCTCAGGCAGCGCGAGCGCCGTGAGTCGAGGGAGGCGGCGGCCCGGGCGCTCCGCTACGAGGCGCTCCGGAAGATGGCGGCGGAGGCGGGAACGGACCGGGTGGCCGTCGCCCACACCGCAGACGATCAGGCCGAGACGGTGCTTCTTCGGCTGATCCGGGGCGCCGGGCTCACGGGGCTCTCCGGGATGCGGCCGATCCGGGCGATCCACGGCTTGACCCTGATCCGCCCGCTCCTCACGACCACGCGGGAGCAGGTGCTCGATTACCTGGAACGCCGCGGTCTGGAGCACAGGCTCGATTCATCGAATTTTCTTCCGGACGCCCGCCGTAATTTCCTGAGGCTCGAGATCCTGCCGCGTATTCGGGAGCTAATGAACCCGTCCATTCTGCAATCCCTGCTCCGGGGGGCCGCGGTTTTTCGCGAGGCGGACGACTATTTGAGCGCCGAGGCGCGCCGGGCGCTCCCTGGAATTATCCGCGCCCGAGGTCCGGGGAAAATCGAGCTTGATGCGGCCGGGATGCTCCACTACCCTGAGCTTCTGCGGAAGTACCTCTTCCGCTACGTCTTGCAGGAGTTGAACGGGGACATCCTCGATTTGTCGACGGCTCATATCGACGCCCTCCACTCGCTCCTCACGTCACATGCCGGGCGGTCCGCGGACATCCCGATGGGAATCCAGGCGCGGCGCGAGCGCGGGACGGTTGTGCTGAGGAAGCGCGAGGCCGAACCGGAGCGCGCCGAGGCGCCATCCAAAGCTTGAGGAATCGGGCGTGCGAGCCGATATCCCGGTCGACGCCTTCAACCCGGACGGGCCCAGCCAGACCATGAATCGTATCGGTAACGAGAAGATCCACACCATGCTCCGCAAATCGGGGCCGCCGCTACGGCGGCCTCGCCCGCCGAGGCTCCCGCAGCGAAAGACCACGCCCTTCGGACCGGCACGGCCAATCCGCACGGCGCTTCTTTGGCTCATCCTCGTGCTCGGTGTCATTCTCTTCGTTCAGATCTACGGCGAGATCAAGGCCAAGACGCACGAGATCCCCTACTCCGAGTTCCTCGCGCAGGTGGATTCCGGAAACCTCAAGGCCGTCACGATCGTCGACCGCGAGGTGGTGGGTGAGCTCAAGCAGAGCGCCCTCACGCACGAGGAAGGGCGTCCAACCTCCTACGTCTTTTTCAAAGTCTACCTTCCGGCCGAGGACAAGGACCTGGGGCGTGCGGTCCTCGCAAAGAGCCCCGATGCGACGGTCAACTCGAAGCCCACCGGCATGAACTGGTGGAGCCTGGCGCTTTCCTACCTGCCCTTCGTGGCGCTCCTCGTGCTCTGGATGTTCATGATTCGCCAGATCCAGTCGGGCGGCGCGAACGCGATGAAGTTCGGGAAGAGCCGGCCCAAGGTGCTCATGGAAAACAGCCCCAAGGTCACCTTCAAGGACGTGGCGGGGGCGGATGAAGCGAAACAGGAGCTGGAGGAAATCATCGAATTCCTTCGCGACCCCAAGAAATTCCAGCGCCTCGGCGGGCGGATTCCCAAAGGCGCCCTGTTGCTCGGCCCTCCGGGAACCGGAAAAACGCTTCTCGCCAAGGCGGTCGCGGGCGAGGCCGGCGTGCCTTTCTTCTCGCTTTCTGGCTCCGACTTCGTGGAGATGTTCGTCGGGGTCGGCGCCTCGCGGGTCCGCGATCTTTTCGACCAGGGCAAGCGTAACGCTCCCTGCATCATCTTCATCGACGAGATCGATGCCGTGGGACGACACCGCGGCGCGGGCCTGGGCGGGGGTCACGACGAGCGCGAGCAAACTCTGAACCAGCTCCTGGTCGAGATGGACGGCTTCGAATCGAACGACGGCGTGATTCTGATCGCCGCCACGAACCGTCCGGACGTGCTCGATCCGGCTCTTCTGCGCCCCGGCCGGTTCGACCGCCAGATCGTCGTGGACGTTCCCGACGTGCGCGGGCGCGAGGGGATCCTGCGCGTGCACACCCGCAACATCCCGGTCGCCGACGACGTCAATCTCAACACCATCGCGCGCGGCACCCCGGGCATGGTGGGGGCGGACCTGGCGAATCTGGTCAACGAAGCCGCGCTCCTCGCGGCACGACGGAACCACAAACGGGTCATCTCGCAGGATTTTGAGGACGCGAAGGACAAGGTCATGATGGGCACCGAGCGGCGCAGCCTGGTCATCTCCGACGCGGAGAAGAAGAGCACGTCCTATCACGAGGCGGGGCATGCGCTCATGGCGTGGCTGCAGCCCGGGAGCGACAAGGTCCACAAGGTGACGATCATTCCCCGCGGGCGCGCGCTCGGATTGACCGCGTACCTGCCCCAGGACGAACGTCACTCGTTCTCACGCGAATACTGGCTGAGGGTTCTCACCCACTTGATGGGCGGGCGCGCCGCCGAGCAGGTCGTGCTGAACCAGCTCACGACGGGCGCGCAGGACGACATACGCCGCGCGACCAACATCGCCCGCCGCATGGTGTGCGAGTGGGGGATGAGCGAGCGGCTGGGCCCGCTGACCTTCGGGTCCAAGGAAGAGTTCGTGTTCCTGGGAAGGGAGATCTCCCAGCACCGCGATTACAGCGAGAAGACCGCGATCATGATCGACGAGGAAGTGCGGAGCCTCGTGGATGGCGCCTACAACCACGCGCGCCAGCTCCTCATCGACAACGTGGACAAGCTTCATCTCCTCGCCGGGGCCCTGCTCGAGCGCGAGATGCTGGACGGGGAGCAGGTCGAGAGGCTTCTGCGCGGCGAAAAGCTCGAGCCGCTCCCGCGCCCTCGCTCCTCGACGGACGGTCAAGACGAGAGTGGCTTCACGCAGGAATCGGACGATGGCAAGGAGCACGCCCGGGATGGCGCGCCCACCCCTCGGATCGCCCCCAGCGAGAGCCCGGGCTTGGCGTGATCCCGTGCACCCGAGCCCCGATGCTCCGCGTACCGACAGTCTCCCGCACCGAGCTTCGACCGAGCCCCTAACCTTCGTCCACCGCACCGGCGTCTGGGATCTGGCCGACCGGCCTCGCGTCGTGGGCATCCTGAACCTCACGCCCGACTCGTTTTACGACGGCGGCCGCTTCCAGGGCGCCGATTCGGCGCTTGCCCGGGCGGATGCCATGGCCTCCGAAGGAGCGGATGCGATCGACGTCGGCGCGCAGAGCACGCGCCCCGGCAGCGTGCCGGTCGGGCCCGAGGAGGAATGGGAGCGCCTTGGACCCATCCTCCGCTCGATCCTGGCGCGCGTTCCCCTGCCGGTTTCGATCGACACCTACCATCTGGACGTCGCCCGGCGCGCGCTCGCATGCGGGGCTTCGATCGTGAACGACGTGAGCGGACTCGGCGTCGCGCCCGCCGTGGCGGATGAGGTCGCGAGGGCGGGCGCGGGTCTCGTGCTCATGCATTCGCGCGGGGCGCCGGGGGAGATCCACGCGCGCCAGGTCTACGCCGACGTGGCCGCCGAGGTGCGCGCGTTCCTCGCCGAGCGGATCCGGTTCGCGGAATCGCGGGGTGTCCCGCGGGAGCGGATCGCGATCGATCCGGGGATCGGGTTTTCGAAGCGACCCGAGCAGAGCGTCGATGCTCTGCGCGGGATTCCGGGTCTTGGGCCGCTCGGCCGCCCGGTCTATGTCGGTCTTTCCCGCAAGTCGTTCCTCGGCGCGCTGACCGGCGAGCCGGCCGAGGGCAGGCTGGCCGCGGGGCTCGGCGCCTCGGTCGCAGCCTACGTTCTGGGTGCGCGAATCTTCCGCACGCACGACGTTCGCGAGACCGTGGCGGCGCTTCACCTCGCGGAGACACTCCTGAATTCGACTCCGGTGGGGACTGCCGAGCAAGGGGCCGGCGCGTGATCGCGATCAAGCCCCAGATCCTCCTCGACGTCCTCGATGTGCTGATCGTCGCGTTTCTCTTCTACCGCCTGTTCGCGATGATCAAAGGCACCCGCGCCTCGCAGATGTTCGTGGGGCTCGTCGTGATCGTGTTCGTCTCCATCGTGGCGCAATGGTTCCGCTTGAACGCCCTCAACTGGATCATCAACAGCCTGAAGACGGTCTGGGTCATCCTGTTCGTAATCCTGTTCCAGCCCGAGTTGCGCGCGCTCCTGACCCACATCGGCCAGAACCGCCTGCTCCGCGCGCTCATCCGCGTGGAGGGTTACGGCGTCGTCGGCGAAATCTTGAAATCGGTGGAGGAGATGAGCGAGGAGCGGCGTGGGGCGCTCATCGTGGTGGAACGGGACATGGGGCTTCGCAACTACGTGGAGACCGGCACCAAGCTCGAAGCGCGCGTCAGCTCGGAGCTGCTGGAGACCGTCTTCACGCCGCATTCGCCCCTCCACGACGGCGCGGCGATCCTCCGCGGCGATCAGATCGTCGCGGCCGGCTGCATCCTGCCCCTGAGCCAGACACGCGGACTCTCCCCCCTTCTCGGGACGCGTCATCGCGCCGCGCTGGGGCTGGCCGAGGAGACCGACGCGGTCGTCATCGTCGTGTCGGAGGAAACCGGCGCGATCTCGATCGCGCACAAAGGGGAGCTGAAATGGAAGCTAGACTCGGGGCAGCTCCGCAGCGAGCTGGCCGCGATCTTCAACCCGAGGCCTGAGGAAAGCCCGGGGCCCGAAGAGGTCGGGCAGGAGAGCTAGCGGCCGAGGCGGCTCAGCCGCCCGCGCACGTACCCGCTCAGATAGGCCACGTCGTAGACCACCTTCAAGAGCGGCACCGCCAGCGCGGTCTCCACGTTTCCGATCCTTCCGACTCCCCTTCGCGCCTGTCCGACCGCGAACAGGACCACGCCGAGCCCGAGCAGCCACCACGCCGCTCGAAATCGAAAGCCCATCAGGAAGAGAGCCGCGCCCAAGACGTATTTCGCCGCGAGGGTTGCATAGAACCAGCCCTGTGCGCGGGACTCGCCGTCCCCGAATCCGAATCGCCGGTGCTGGCGGAAAAAGGACCCCACGTCGCCGCGCGGACGCCAGCGGACGCGCGCGCGAGGCTCGAAATGAAACCGCGCTCCCGAGCGCTTGAGCTCCAGCGCGAACGGCGTGTCCTCGTTGTGGGCGAGCGATTCGTCGAAACCGCGGACCCGCTCCCACGCCGAACGGCGAAACGCGACGGAACGCGTCGAGGGGAGAAACCGCACGAGGTTGATTTCATCGGCGCGCGGGGCGGAGATCACCCCGGCGGCGCGCTCGAACCAGGTCGTACCCGCAGGAACAGTAACCCCGGCGACCACGTCGGTCTCGGGGACCAAGTCGAACGGGCGCGTGATCCGCTCGAGCCAGTCCGGCTCGACTTCCACGCCGGCGTCGGTGCACGCGATGATCGGGGATCGGGAAGCGCGGACCGCGGCGTTCCGGCCGACGGAGCGGTTGCCGGGAGCGGAGACCGCGCGAATCCGCGGATCGGCGGCGGCGCGGGAGTGGAGCAGCTCGAGCGTTCGATCGCTGGAGCCGCCGTCCGCCACGACGATCTCGTCCGGGAGCCGGGTGCCCGAGAGAATGGAACCGAGAAGGGCGCCGATCGACCCCGCTTCGTTCCGTACGGTGACGATGACGGCGACCGGCTCCAAGTCAGTGCGGGGCCAAGGCGCGGATCCGCCCGCTACCAGCCGCCGGGGCGCGTCTCGCAGATCGCGTACGGCGCCCGATTCCACTGATCTTTTTGGAAGTACCTGAGCCCGATGCGAAGGAGGTCGTCGGAGGTCGTTCCTTCGATCTTCGCCGGCAGGAGGATCGGATAATCGATCCCCAACCCAAAGAGCTCTGCCCGCGCGTACTGGAGGGCGCGCGTCGGGTTGGAATCGAGGGCCATGAGGTAGCCGCCGGACGCCAGCGTCTTCGCGTACACGAGGTCCGGCGCGAGGTCCCCGTGAAGCGGCAGGAGCGCGGCCTTCTTGATCTGTCGGAACAGGAGCTTGACCATGTCCTCTTCCTGGAGCGGGCCCCCCACCGTCAGGGTCGCGATCAGGGGGCATTCGTCCATAGCCTGCGAGAGGATGGCGTTCGCTCCCTTGGCCCCGCCCGTCTTGATGATGTATTGCTCGAACCACCCCTTGGGCCCGCTCAGGAGCGATGCGAACACGTAGAGCGCCGGGATGTCCGGGCTTCGCGCCGGCGGCCCATTGAACGCGAGCGCCACGGTACTGTTCGCGCCCTGCCCGAGCTCCCACTTCTCGCGGAACCCTTCGAAATCTCCCTCTTGCGCCACGGTTCCCGGTCGGAAGGCCTTTGTCGAAACATCGCGAACCGCCTCTTCCGCGGCTGGCGGAGCCAGGGAGGCGTCGATGTCCCCGAAGACGCAGACGACCATGTTCTGCTGGACCACGAATCTGCGGTAGAAGTCCTCGATCTCCGAGTGCGGCATGCTCACGAGCGTCCGGTGTGAGCCCAGCGCCGGCAGCCGATAGCCGCTGATTTGGTACTTGGTCGGAAAAATGAGCCGCTCGCGCTGGGCCTGGTCGTCGTCGAGCCATTTATCGAGCTCGTCGAGAACGTAAATCCGGGTCGCGTCCACGTTCACCGTATCGAGACCCGGATGGGCGAACATCGAGCCCATACGCCGGAGCGCATCCCGCCACGAATCGGATGGGAGCGTCACCGCGCACCCCCACATGTCCTTGTCCTGGTAGGAGGTGAGCTTCCCCATCTGGCCGAGCGTCTGGCGGTAGGTGAGCCCCTTGCCTCGGGGATCGTACGAGTTGAGGAGCGCCTCGCGCACCAGCGCCGTCACCCCGTTCGTCTTGTCGCTCTCGTACCGCACCCCTCCCATGAAATAGAGCGCGACCGAGACGAGCGGCGCGCTGTGGTCTTCGCTCGTCAGGAGCCGCGCGCCCCCCGGAAGTGCCGTGCGCACGACCCGGCCGCGGCCGGCGCTCTCCGCTTTGGCTGGGATCTGCTTGAGCGCCGCATCGATCCTGGCCTGGCGTTCGGCGTCTCCGCTGGCGGTCACCTGGGGCCCGCCGCGGTACGCGGCCACATACACCGCTTGCTTCTCGCGAACCCGCCGCTCGAGATCGCTTTGCTTGAACCTGTTCATGACGTCGGAGGGACCCATCTCCACCACGACCGCCTTCTTCATGTCGAGGTACTTGCGGGCGACCGCGATTAGATCTTCGGGTCGGAGCGCCTTCAACCGCCGCACGTAGACGTCGTCCGAACCGGGAGCCCCTCGGAGGAAAGCGAGCGCGGTGGCGCGCCCGACCCCGCTCTGGTCGGCTCGCGTGAAGAGATCCCGCAACAGCACGGACGTGACCGCGGCGTCGAGCTCCTGGGCGGTGACCGGGGTCGACCGCGCCTGCTCCACCATCGTCAGGAGCGCCCCTTCGGCATCCTGCAAACTGTCGGGATTGACGGCGAGGGTGAGCGCGACCGTGCCGCCGTCCGTCTCGTATTCCCGTATCGCCGCGGCGCGGAGAAACTCGGCGTTCCCCGAGTTGAGCCGCGTTTGAGCGCGCGAGGAGGGGCTGTCGACCAGCACGGCCATGAGAATGTCGAGCGCGAGCGCGTCCGCGCTTCCCCAGACCGGCGCGCGGAAGCCGACGGCGACCGCCGCGCCGTGGGTATCGGGCGGATTGCGATCGAGAACGGCGCGCGGGCCCTCGAAAGGCCGCTCGTTGAAGCGCGAGCGCGACGAGGCCTTCCCGCGCTGCATCGCGCCGAATGCCGCCCCAACCTTCGTGACAGCGTCCTCGGCGTCCACGTCTCCGACCACGACGACCGTCAGATTCTCCGCGACGTAGTAATCGCGATAGAACCGCTGGATCAGGGTCGCCGTGATCCCGGTAAACTCGTGCTCGTGGATCGCCAGGGGTGATACGAGCGGCGTCCCCTCGTGGAGCTGGGCGCGCACCGTGTTCACCGCGGCGCGATCCGCATCGGCGAGGACCGTGCGCGCGAGCCCCTTCGCCCTGCCGAGCGCCAGATCCATGACCGGCCCGTCCAGACGCGCGTGCATCAGCCCGTCGGCGAGAAGCTTGAGGCCCTTTACAAAGGAAGGCGCCGGGACGGTGAGATCGAAGTAGGAGTAGTCGTAGCCCGCATCGCTCGCGTACGTGCCCGCCAGCGCGTAGACCTCCTTCTGCATCTGTCCCGGATCACGCTCGGAGGTCGCCTCCATGATGCACTGCGCGGTCCCGACCGCCAGACCGCGGTCCTTTACCGCCTCGTCGCGGGTGCCCGCGCGCATCCAGGCCTGAATCGAGACGATGGGGCGGGTATGAACTTCGCGCACGACGACCGTGATCTTGTTGGGCAGGGTCCGAACGAGATCGGGCAGGGCGGAGGCTTCTTGAGCCGGGACCAGGAGCAGGGCGAGGAGCAGAAGGGCTGGGTTGGCGCGCATTCGGGTGCGGACCTCCGAGATCCGGGACAGACGTGCGGTCATGGATCGGGAACTCTATCGCATTCGCCCGATAATACGAACCCCGACGGAGGAAATTCCCGCCGGGGCCATATGGCTCAAGGTGCCGCCCGAGCTAGGTCCGGACTTTCACGACGTTGGCGGCTTGCTTCCCCTTCTGACCCTCCATCGATTCGAACTCGACGACCTCTCCTTCTGCGAGCGTCCGAAAGCCCTCACATTGGATCGCCGAGTGGTGAACGAAGAACTCCTCGCCGGAATCTTCGCGGATGAACCCGTAACCCTTGGTCTCGTTGAACCACTTGACCGAGCCGTGGTGCTTCAAGTGCAGGGCCCCTCCTTTCGAGCTTGTACGTTTGGATCTTTCGTGGCTCTACGAGGCGCCAACCCCCCTTCCGGCGCGAACAGACTGGAAGCAGTCCCGGCAATAGACCGGCTTGCCCGCGGTCGGCTTGAACGGAACCTGCGTCGTCACGCCGCACGAGGAGCAGACCGCTTCGTGAAACTCGCGCGAGGACGTTCCCGTGGATGCGGGGGCCGCGCTGAGTGGTCCCGCCACCGCTCCCGGGCCCTGCCGCTTCTTCTCGTCACGGCAGCGCCGGCACCGGGTCGGCTCATGCTGGAAGCCACGTTCCTTGTAGAAAGCCTGCTCCCCCGCAGTGAATACAAACTCCTCCCCGCAGTCCCTACACTTGATGACCTTATCGCTCTCCACCATGAAGCCTCCGAGGCGTCCTCGCCTTTGAAAACGCGAAGCCCCCGGCGGGCGAGTAACGCCAGGGGCAGAGATGTAGCATACGAAGGGCTCGTTGGGACGATGCGGGAAAGGTCGGATCGGGGTTGAGAAGATGCACTGGGTTCCGCTCGTTGCTACCGAAGACTCCTCCGCCGCGCGGAAATTTGACGACGCACATGTTAACTATATAGAATACCGGCACTTGTGTCAAGGAATTTGCGCCGGCGCGCCCCGAGGCATCATGGGAAGCCTCGGCGAGTCCCCAAGTTGGAGCGCGACCCCTGTACGTAGTCTTGCATAGAGTGCGAATCCTCGCGACCCTCGCGGCTTTCGTCTTTCTCAACGCGGCCCGCGTAACGATTTCGTCCGCGGCCTGGCCGGACCATCCGGATTCCCTCATCATCCTCCACACGAACGACATCCGCGCCCATCTGCTTCCCTTTGACGATTCGCAGGGGACGGTCGTGGGTGGCGCGGCGGCGCGCGCGGCGCTGATCGCGCGGCTCCGATCCTCCGATCGGAAGACGCTGCTCCTCGACGCGGGGGACGTGTTTCAGGGCACGCCGCTCTACAACTTCTTCCGCGGAGTGCCCGACTATCGCTCGATGACCCTCATGCGCTACGACGCGGGCGCGCTCGGAAACCACGAGCTGGACGACGGCCCCGCCTCCTGGCTCCGCGCGCGCTCCGAGGCCGTGTTCCCGATCCTGAGCGCCAACGTGTTCGTCGCGGGGGACAGCTCGTGGGCGTCCCGGCTCTTCCCCGTACCGGCCGGGATCCGGCGGGGCGCGCGGTGGATCGGCGGAGCCCGGGTTCCGGATGGCGCGCCGCTCCGATATCTCGCGACGCCCTACGTCGTACGCGAGGTGGACGGCGTCAGGATCGCGATGTTGGGGCTCACGACGGGAGAGATCATGTCGATCGTGAGCCGCACGCGCAACCCCGGCGTTGCGGTATCCGATCCGATCGCGGTCGCGTCGACTCTCGTCCCGGAGCTCAGGGCGAAGGCGGATTTCGTGATCGCCGTGACCCACGTCGGGGTCGGCGAGGACCGCGCCCTCGCCTCGCGCGTACCCGGGATCGATCTCATCGTCGGGGGGCACAGCCACACCTTTCTCTGGGATCCGGTCTTTGTCTCCAATCGGAACGCGAACGGATACGGAGGCACCGCAATCGTGCAGGCCGGCCGCTGGGGAGACCGGGTCGGACGGATCGCGGTCGGGGTCGGTCCCCGCGGAATTCGGGGCCTGACCGACGCGCTCCTTCCCGTCCGCCCCAGCGAAGGGGAGGATCCGCGGGTGGCCGCGATGCTCCAACCCTTCCGGGACTCGATCGCGACCTCCATGGACAAGCCGGTCTTTCGGAATCCGGCGCCGGTGAGCATGTCGGGGCTCGAGCAGGGGGAGACCCCGCTGGGCGACTTCGTCGCCGACGTCATCCTCGAGACCTCGCACGCCGATCTCGCTGTCATGAACGCGGGCGGGATCCGCGCGCCCTTGCCGCAGGGGCGCGTCACCGTCGGCGACATCTACACCATGCTCCCGTTCGACAACACGGTTGTGACGGTCCCGATGAAGGGCTGGCAGGTGCGGGAGCTTCTCGATTTCATCGCCCGGCGGCTGGGCAAGGGGGGATTCGCCCAGGTCTCGGGTGTCCAGTTCGTGATCCGGCGCGGGCGGGCGGACTACATCCGCGTGGGGGGACACCCTCTGGAGAGCGACCGCGCTTACCGGGTGGGGACGATCGATTTCCTCTACGGAGGCGGCGACGGCTACACGATGTTCGAGAAAGCGGGACCCGCCGTGAGAAGCGGCGTCTTCACGCGGGACGCGGCCATCGATTTTCTTCGCAGGCACCCCGGCTACGAATTCAAGAAGCGCGACCGCATTCATTGGGAAGGCGCGCTCCCGATGCGGGATCTGTTTCACTTCTCCCGGTAGCGAAGCGCGACGTTCGCGTCGCCGAGGTTGGGCGGGACCTCGTAGGGCCCCGCCGCGGCATCGAGGTACCCCGCCTTCGAGATCGTGATCCTGAACGACCCGCGCGGAAGGCTCGGAATGACATAGGCGCCGGTTGAATCGGTCTCGACCGAGCCTCGCGGGGGGGAATCGCTGGCCGCGGCGTCCAGCGAATCGACGCTTCCCCAAGGCTCCCATCGCACGCTCGCCCCCCGGAGCGGCTCGCGGGTGGTCTCGTCGGTAATGGTCCCCTCGATGAAAGGGTAGAAGAGCGCATCGCGGGCGTTCACGAGGCCCCAGCCGAATCGATTGTCCGGCCGTTCGGCGCGGCTCGCGCTCATCGTGAGCGCGTCGCGCACCATCTCCGGCCCCCAATCGGGGTGCCGTTCCATGATGAGCGCCACGCATCCGGCGACGAGCGGTGTCGAGAATGACGTGCCGTTCCATCGCGAGTACTCGTCATAGGTGCGTGCGCGCACGGCGAGGACGGCCACACCCGGCGCGACCACGTCGGGCTTCACGCGCCCGTCGTAGGTGGGGCCCACGGAGCTGAAGCCCGCGACCGCCCCGATTCCGTTGACGGCGCCGACCGAGATCGCGCCCGGGGCGTCGGCCGGGGCTCCCACGCTCCCCTCCCCGGGACCCTGGTTCCCGATCGCGTTCACGATGAGGAGCCCCCGCGAGAACGCGACGTTGGCCGCGCGGGTGGCCACGGCGGTGCGGCCGTCGAGATCGCGCCAGCGGTACCAATCGTGGTACGAGAGAGAGCTGGTCAGGACGTCGGCTCCTTGGCCCTCGGCCCACTCGACGCCCGCGCACCAGTAGTCCTCCTCGATGGGACGTTCCGAGCCGATTCGCTCCGTCTTGCCGAGGAGGTATTCGGCGCGATAGGCAGGACCGATCAGCTTGCCGGGCGCGAAGCCGGCGATCGTCGAGAGCACCGAGGTCCCGTGGCTCGACTGGGTCGGTTGGTCGGTGCGTGGATCGTAGGAAGGGTCATCGTCGCCGTTCACGAAGTCGCGCTGCCCGCGGACTTCGAGCTGCCGGAGGGCTTCGTGGTCGAGCTCGAATCCCGAATCCAGAACGCACACGAGGACGCCCTCGCCGTGGAGCCCCATCGCGTGCACCTCCGGCACGTGCAGCATGTCGATCTGGAGGTACGAGGGCCCCGCGTTGAACTCGGCGTCTTGCCCGGTTGGGGCGCCGGAGGCGTCGGGCGTGCCGGGGGCTCCGGCCGACCCGGCGTCATGCGGGGCATGCGTCGAGCCGGCGTCATTCCGGGACTCGCTTGCGACCGGCCGGATCTCCGCAACGAACGGGAGCTTCCGGATCCCATCGAGCGATTCGGCCGGAGCCTCGATGCTCACCGCATTAAGCCAGGCCGAACGGGTGCGGATCGTCCCGCCCCTGGCGGCGACGGCAGCGACATAGGCGGGATCGGGCGGCAGGTCGCGGATGTCGAGGGGGGCCTGGGACGCGGAAGGAATTCCCGCGGCACCCCCGCTCGAGGCGAGCCGCTCGCGGGCCGCCTTCGCGCGCCGCGCGACCGCGCGCGGGGTGATGCGCCGGGAGGCCTGGGCGAGCGCCGCCTCACGCGCAGGGCCCGGCGTCCCCAGCGCGCCGAGATCGGTGAAGAAGATCCAAACCGGAGATGCGGCCCTCGCCGGCTCCGCCGATACGGCGACCGGCCGGGCCAGAAG
>Ga0066709_100000800_pt1 | contig 18657 bp, 12 predicted proteins | sample GraSoiAngelo_158_FD_79665 | JGI IMG/M metagenome (GOLD analysis project Ga0066709, IMG submission 79665) | Grasslands soil microbial communities from the Angelo Coastal Reserve, California, USA - 14_1009_16_30cm | ecosystem: Environmental > Terrestrial > Soil > Grasslands | place: USA...
ATCGAACAGCCACGGCCGTTCGAATGCCATGAATGCCGCGCGCTTGTACCACGGTAGACCAAGAGCTTCGACCACGCGGGCTCGCTGGTCCAGGATCAGCCGCGGCAGAGGGATCGCCACCGGGCAGACCGTGGCGCATGCGTTGCAGCTGACGCACAGCGACTGCGGACCCGCGTCTGCCGCGATGCCATGATGAAATGGCGTGTTCACCAGCCCGATTGCCCCCGAATAGACGTAGCCGAAGACGTGTCCGCCGACCACCTGGTACGGCGGACAGACGTCGGCGCACGCCGCGCAACGTATGCACCGGAGGGCTTCGCGGGCGTCGGGATCGGACCACATCGCCGTACGACCGTTGTCGACCAGCACCAGGTGCAGCTCACACTCTGGTTCGGGTCCAGTGATGAACGAGGTGTAGGTGGTGATCTCCTGGCCAGTCCCCGAGCGGGCCAACAGGCGGATCTGCGCCACCGCGTCGTCGAACGTGGGCACGATCTTTTCCCATCCGGCGATCACGATGAGCAAGCGCGGCAGCGTGCTCACCAGATCGCCGTTGCCCTCGTTGGTGATCAGCATGACGGAGCCCGTCTCCGCGATCAGCGCGTTGGCGCCGATCATGCCCGCGTCGGCCGCGAGGAACGCACGGCGGAGCTCCTCGCGCGCCAGGCTGACCTGGGCCTGCACGTCATCGTGGGGCACGGGGCGGTGTGTTTCGGACTCGAACAGGGTCGCCACCTGCTGGCGGCTCTTGTGGATCGCCGGCATGACCATGTGGCTGGGCGTCTCGTGTGCCAGCTGGATGATCCACTCGCCCAGATCCGTCTCGACCACCTTGATCCCGGCTGCCTCGAGGTGGTGGCTGAGGAAGATCTCCTCGGCGACCATGCTCTTGCCTTTGGCCAGCAGCTTCACGCCGTGGGCGCGGAGAATGGACAGGATCGTGTCGCGGGCCTGGTCCGCCGAATCGACCTCATGGACCTGCGTGCCGCGGGCCTGTGCGGCGGTGATGAACGATCGCCGCGCCGCTGGCGGGTCGGCCAGCACCTGGTTCTTGGCCTGGACCAGTCGATCCCGCGTGGCGTCGAAGCCCATGCCCATGCCCCGGAAGGCCGCGTCGCGCGTGGCGCGCCAGGCGCGCTGAAAGGCCAGCAGGTTTTTCGGCAGGCGGCTGTCGGCCAGCGCCTCGCGATAGCGCTCAGTGAAGGGTCTGATCACCCGTGGCCGACGACCATGATCAGCACGGCCCGAGGTCCGTGGACGCCGACGGTAATGACGCGCTCGATGTCCGCTGAACGGCTCGGACCGCTCATCAACAGGGGATGGGGCGAGCCGTTGGCGACCAGGACTTTGATGCGCTGCATGGCCACGTCGAGCGTTGGCACGATTTCCTGCTGGGGGACGAGCAGCCAGAGGCGCTCTGCCAGGAAGCACTGGCCGCGGTCGGCCCTTGGCTCATCGACGGCCACAGAGCCCGTCTCGGCGACGGCGAACTCGCCCGGCGCCACCACCTCCCGAGCAGGCTCGTGGTTCGAGCTCTTTGCCGCTGCCGCGAGCCGCGGGAAGCGCCTGGCCGCACTCGCGGTGCAGGCGAACTCGGTGGTCGCATCGGCCAACAGCCGGGCGGCAGTCTCCTCCGAAGCCGTGCGGATGACGGCCGCGCCCAGCAGCTCGGCCTTGGCCGTAAATGCACTCCACAGCGCGCTCGGCGCCGAAGACGGCTCGACCGCCATCTACGACCATCGTACGACGGCGCTCCCCACTGGAGACCCCTTGGGGAGCAGCAACGCGCCTCAGTGGCTACATTGCTGCGAGTACGTCTGACGCACGAGGGCTTCGAGGCCCTGTTGGTCGTGCAGCTGGCGATCGGCGATCGAGTTGAGCTGGCGGTCCAGCTCGTTGCTCACGCCGAGCTTGCCGCCAGGACCGTACTGCGCGATCCAGAACAGCGCCGAGGTGCGGAACGCGCGGACCTCCGAATCGATGCACGCGCTCGCGCCGCCACTGGCCAGATATCCGCTCACCGCGTCCTGCGCGTGGGTCGCCTCGTGGGCGATGACGGCGGCCAGCGTAATCTCGTCGGTCTCCGTCCAGCGCTCGTCGATCTCGATGACATGGCGAGCCACGCTATAGCGCGCGTATACGCCAGGCGCCATGGGGATGAAACGCACATCCACGTGGCTGGCGTCGAGCACAGCCCGCAGCTGGTCGGTCGCCGGGCTGGTCTGGAGGAGATCCAGAGCGCTCTCGACACGCGGGTCGTAAACGGGCAGGTCCTCAGCGCCAACATGCGTGTTCGGAGCGAAGACTGCCGCCACCAACGCGCACAGCGCAATGAGACTACGATGACAAACCACTGCCTCCCCGCGTAGAGGCAGGCCGCGTGCCAAAGCCTCGGTCGTCGGGCGCGGATGCGCCAGCAGTATGGAAACGAAGCGTTACTCGCGAGCTACGCGGCTAGAATCGCGGCCATGGCCGTCCTGGCATCGCGCATAGATCCAACCAGCGCGGAGTTCCAGGCCAACCGCGCGCACAATCTGGCCCTGCTCGAGGACCTGCGTGCGCGGCTGGCAGCAGCACGACGCGGTGGTGGCGAAGAGGCGGTGAAACGTCACCGCGCGCGGCGAAAACTGCTCGCCCGCGAGCGCATCGAGTGCCTGGTCGATCCGGGCACGCCGTTCCTGGAGCTATCGCCGCTGGCGGCCACCGGCATGTACGACAACGAAGCGCCTTCAGCGGGGATCATTACAGGTATCGCCGAAGTAGAAGGGAAAGAGGTCGCCATCGTCGCCAACGATGCCACCGTCAAAGGTGGTACGTATTATCCGCTGACAGTCAAGAAGCACTTGCGGCTGCAAGAGATCGCGGAACAGAACCACCTTCCATGCGTCTACCTGGTCGACTCAGGCGGCGCTTTCCTGCCACTGCAAGCCGACGTCTTTCCAGATCGAGAACATTTCGGGCGAATCTTCTTCAATCAGGCCAACCTGTCGGCCAGGGGCATCGCTCAGGTGGCGGTGGTGATGGGCTCGTGTACCGCGGGTGGCGCGTACGTGCCAGCGATGAGCGACGAGACGGTCATCGTCAAGGGCACCGGCACCATCTTCATCGGTGGTCCACCGCTGGTAAAGGCGGCGACTGGCGAGACGGTTACCGCCGAAGAGCTTGGCGGCGCCGACGTCCACACGCGGATATCTGGTGTGGCCGATCACTTCGCCGAAGACGACATGCACGCCCTGGCGATCACCCGTCGAATCCTGGCCAACATCCCGGCGGTAAAACACGCGCCATGGCCTGTCCTACCGCCGCGCGAGCCGCGCTTCGAGCCGTGCGAGCTCTACGGTCTTATCCCGCCCGACCTGCGCAGGCAGTTCGACATTCGCGAGGTGATCGCCCGTATCGTCGACGCGAGCGAGTTCGATGAGTTCAAGGCCAGTTACGGTACGACGCTGGTGACAGGTTTCGCCCACATCATGGGCTACCCCGTAGGCATCATTGCGAACAACGGCATACTCTTCAGCGAAAGTAGTTTGAAGGGCGCTCACTTCGTCGAGCTTTGCTGCTTTCGGAAGATTCCGTTGGTGTTTTTGCAGAACATTACCGGGTTTATGGTAGGGCGCGAGTACGAAAACAGAGGGCTTGCTCGCGACGGAGCCAAAATGGTCATGGCGGTTGCCAACGCCCAGGTGCCCAAGTTCACGGTGATTGTTGGCAGCAGTTTTGGGGCTGGTAATTACGGTATGTGTGGACGCGCCTATGCGCCGCGGCAGTTGTGGATGTGGCCGAACGCGCGCATCAGCGTCATGGGCGGGCAGCAGGCAGCCAGCGTGCTGCTGCAGGTCCGCCTCGACAACCTGCAGCGCGAAGGCCGCGACATGTCACATGCCGAACGCGAGGCGTTCACCGCGCCAACGCTCACCGCGTATGAAGCCGAGGGTAACCCGTACTACTCGACCGCGCGCCTGTGGGACGACGGCGTCATCGACCCGGCCGACACCCGCATGGTGCTCGCCCTCGGCCTCTCCGCCGCGCTCAACGCCGAGATCCCCGCCACCCCTTTCGGGGTCTTCAGAATGTGAGGGACCGTACGAGGTCTCCCTCTCCCTCTGGGAGAGGGCTGGGGTGAGGGGTGCGTATCTTCGCGAACGTTTGAACCTCGTGCGCACCCCTCACCCGCGCTGCGCGCGGCCTCTCCCAGAGGGAGAGGCATTAAGGGCGGCCCGAGGCGCCACGCGATGACGAGACCGATCACCAGCGTCCTCGTAGCCAACCGTGGCGAGATCGCGGTGCGCATCTTTCGGACTTGCCGCCGGCTGGGCATTCGGACGATCGCGGTGTACTCGGACGCGGATGCTGACGCGCTGCACGTGGCAGAGGCGGACATGGCGTACCGCATCGGGCCGCCGTCGGCGAGCGAAAGCTACCTCAATGCGGGCGCCATGCTCGATGTGGCCAGGCAGGCCGACGCACAGGCCCTCCACCCGGGCTACGGCTTTCTCGCTGAGAACGCCGACTTTGCGCAGGCCGTCCAGGCCGCCGGGCTGATCTGGATTGGCCCGCCGCCGGCGGCGATGCGCGCCCTCGGTGACAAGGCGCGCGCCAAAGCGCTGGCGGCCGAGCACGGGGTGCCGCTCCTGCCGGGCTATCACGCCGACGATCAATCTCCAGTAACCCTGAACCAGCAAGCCAGAAGGATCGGCTACCCGCTGCTCATCAAGGCCAGCGCCGGCGGAGGCGGCCGCGGCATGCGCGTAGTCGAGTCCGAACAGGACTTCGATGAACAGCTGCAGGCCGCAAAGCGCGAAGCTCGGGCGAGCTTCGGCGACGACCGCGTGCTGCTCGAGCGCTACGTGAGCAGGCCGCGCCACGTCGAGATCCAGATCATGGGCGACCTGCACGGCGGCTTGATTCACCTCGGCGAACGCGAGTGCAGCATCCAGCGCCGCCACCAGAAGCTCATCGAAGAGAGCCCATCGCCCGCCGTCGACGCCGACCTCAGGGCACGCATGGGCGATGCCGCGCTGCGACTGGCTCACGCAGTCGATTACGCCAACGCGGGTACCGTCGAGTTCCTGCTCGACGAGCGCGGCCAGTTCGCGTTTCTGGAGGTCAACGCCCGCCTGCAGGTCGAACACCCAGTCACCGAAGCCGTGACCGGCCTGGACCTGGTCGAGCTGCAGCTTCGCGTGGCAGCAGGCGCGTCGCTGCCCATGTCCCAGGCGGACCTGACTTTCCAGGGCCACGCCATGGAAGCGCGTGTGATCGCCGAGGACCCGCTGGCCAACTGGGCGCCATCCAGCGGGCTCATCCAGCGCGCCGCCTGGCCGGGATTCGTCCGCGTCGACACCTGGGTGACGGATGGCACGCTCGTTTCGCCGTACTACGACTCGCTGCTGGCCAAAGTCATCGCCCATGCGCCGGACCGCACGGGCGTGGCCAGCACACTCGCCCATGCCCTCCAGGAGATTCGGATCGAGGGGGTCAAAGACAATGTGGACCTGCTGCTGGCGACGGTCGAATCGAGCCCATTCCTGGCGGGTGAGCTCCACACTGGCTTTCTCGATGAGCAGCGCATCGTCGAGAGCCTGACCGATGTGCCGCCGCCCGTACTGGCCGCGGCGAGCGCAGTGGACTTCTTCTTGAAGCCAGAAGTGGATGCCGATCCCTGGCGGTCGCGCGTCGCGTGGCGTCTGGGCCGCCTCGATCAACCGGCTGCGTGGCGGCGGGCGGGAGCGCTTCACACTGCCCGCGTGACCAGCGACCCTGACCCGGACGTGGTCCACGTTCACACCGATGGCGAAAACCTCGACGTGCGCTCGCCCGGCCGACAAACGCCAGCGCACCGGCGGCTCAGCGTGAACGGCGAAGTGGTGACCGCCGTCGACAAAGACAGCGCAGGCGATCGGCGTATCGTGGCGTGGCGGGGCTGCAGCTATCGCCTCGAACGCAGGCGCCCGCCGACGGTGGAGGAAACCGCCGCCGATCGTGGCCTGGGCGGTGCGGCCGGACGGCTGTCGGCACCAATGCCGGGCCGCGTGGTCAAGGTCGCCGTCGAGGTCGGTGAGCACGTCAGCCAGAACCAGCCACTGGTCGTGCTCGAGGCGATGAAGATGGAGCACGTCGTCGAGGCGCCGCACGCGGGCGAGGTGACCGAGGTTTGCGTCCGCGAGGGTGAGCAGGTCACCGCTGGCACGCGCCTGCTGACAATCGGATCGGCCGACGGCGCGCCAGACGTAGAGTAGAACCATGGCTGCTCAGCGTCCGAGGCGTGTCCGCATCGTCGAAGTTGGGCCGCGCGATGGGCTGCAAAACGAGGCCGCGGCGATTCCTACCAACGTCAAGGTGCGCTTCGTCGACCTTCTGTCGGAGGCTGGCTTTAACTGGATCGAAGTGACGTCGTTCGTGCACCCCAGGGCGGTGCCGCAGATGGCGGATGCCGACGAGGTCTTCCGCGCGATCGGCAAGAAGCCTGGTGTGCGGTACGTGGCGCTGGTGCCCAACCCGCGCGGGCTCGACCGGGCGCTTGCGGCGGGTGTCGAGGACATCGCACTGTTCGTCGCCGCGTCGGAAAGCTTCAGCCGCGCGAACATCAACCGCTCGATCGAGCAGTCGCTCGAGGATGCGCATCAGGTGACCACCGCGTCGCGGCACGCGGGCGCGCGCGTGCGGGCGTACATCTCGGTTGCCTTTGGCTGCCCCTACGAGGGGCCGGTGTCGCCGGCTCGAGTACTGCCGGTGGCCGAGCGGCTGTTCGAGCTCGGCGCGGAGGAGGTTGTGCTCGGGGACACGATCGGCGTTGCCACGCGTTCAGATGTGTCGCGGCTCATGGACGTGCTGCTTCCGCTGGCGCCGGCGGACCGCTGGGGAATGCACTTTCACGATACGCGTGGCATGGCGCTCGCCAATGTCATGGCCAGTCTGGACGTCGGTCTGAGCCACTTTGACAGCTCCGCGGGTGGCCTCGGCGGCTGTCCGTTCGCCGGGCCTGGCGCGGCTGGCAACGTGGCGACCGAGGACCTGCTGTACCTGCTGGATGGGGTGGGCGTCGAGCACCGCGTGGACCTGGACAGGGTCCTGGAAGCCTCACGCTTCATCGTCGACGCCGTCGGCCATCCACTGACGAGCAAGGTCTATCAAGCCGGCGGCCGGCTTACGACCATTCCAGCGCCGTGCTAAGGTGACCGCCTCTCCCTCTGGGAGTGGATAAAACCGCGCGCAGCGCGGGTGAGGGGTGCCTACGAGCGGAAGCGTTCGTGCTCGTGCGCACCCCTCACCCCACGCTCCGCTGCGCTCCACGGGGCAGGCCCAGCCCTCTCCCAGAGGGAGAGGGAGTACTCTGGCAGCGTGGAAGTTGGGTTCATTGGTCTGGGCAAGATGGGTCGGCCCATGACGCTGCGACTGCTGGCGGCGGGGCACACCGTACACGTGTTCAATCGCTCGCGCCGCGCCGTGGACGCTCTTGCGAAAGAGGGCGCCACGCCGGCGGACTCAGCCCGCCAGGTTGCCGAACGCGCCGAGATCGTGATGACCGCGCTGCCGACGCCCGATTCAGTCGAGACGGTATACGCCGAGCTGGCGCGGTCCGCCCGAGCGGGACAGACCTTCGTCGACCACTCGACTGTCAGCCCGGGCCTGAACCAGCGCTGCGCCGAACAGCTCAAAGCCAGGGGTGCAGACTTCCTCGACGCGCCAGTCTCCGGCGGGCCAGCCGGCGCCCAGGCCGGCACGCTCACGGTGATGGTCGGCGGTCAGCGCGCGGTTTTCGACCGAGCGCTGCCAGTCCTGCAGGCGTTCGGCAAGAATATTCAGCTGTGCGGGCCGGTCGGCGCCGGCCAGGTCGTCAAATTGATCAATCAACTGCTGGTCGGCATCCACACGTCGGCGATCGCCGAAGCGGCGGTTTTCGGCGCCCGCTTTGGCGCCGACCCGAAGATTGTCCTGGATCTGATCGGCACGTCGTTCGGCGGCTCGACGATGATGACGCGCAACCTGCCGCGCTTCATCTCGCGCGACTTCAGCCCGGCGACACCCGTGGGCCTGATTTTGAAGGATCTCGGGCTGATCCACGACGAGGCCAGGAATGGCGGCGTCCCGCTGCTCCTCGGCGCACTGGCCGAGCAGCGGTTCTCGGAAGCCCGCGCCCGCGGCCTGGGCGAGGAGGATATGGCCGCCCTGGTCAAACTCTGGGAAGAGCCGGCGGGCGTCACCATCTCGCCGTCGAGCGCGAGCTGATGCCGCGCTTCGCCGCCAACCTGTCCATGCTCTGGCCCGAGCTCGATGTCTACGAGCGTTTCCACGCCGCCGCCGAGGCTGGCTTCTCGCGCGTCGAGATTCTGTTCGTCCACGTGCTTGACCGCGAGCGCATTGCCCGACTGGTAAAGGACCTGGGACTCGAGCTGGTGCTGTTCGACCCTGCGCCTGGTGACTGGGAGGCCGGGGAGCGCGGGACTGGCTGCATCCCGGGCCGACAGGATGAGTTCGCCGTGGCGGTGCGCGACGCCCTGCAAACCGCGCAGCGCTTCGGCACCCACCGTCTCAACGCGCTCGTCGGCATCCAGCCCCCAGGCGTGAGCGACCTCGAGGCGCAAACCACGCTGGTTCACAATCTACGCGAGCTGGCCGGACCGGCCCAGGAGGCCGACGTCATGCTGCTCGTGGAAAACATCAACACGGTCGATATGCCCGGCTACTTCGTCAGCACCGCCGAGCGCGCCGCCGAGATCGTCAACGCCGTCGATCGGCCGAACGTGCGCTTGCAGCTGGACCAGTACCACGTGGGCATGATGGGCGGCGACGCGCGCGACATGCTGCGTCGGTATGGCGACCTGGTCGAGCACACGCAGATCGCCGACGTGCCGGGCCGCCACGAGCCGGGCACCGGGCAGCAGCCGATTCACGAGTTCCTCGCTGAGCTGGACGCGCGCGGCTATGCCGGGTCCGTCGGGCTCGAATACCGACCGAGCGCAGCCACCGACGCCGCGCTCGCCTGGCTGCCGCGCGACCGCCGCGGCTAAGCGCGTGGCGCGCATTCAGATCGATCCCGAAAGGCTGGCGTTCCTGGAGGCCGGCGGCTGGCGCGCGTACTACGACCGCAGCTGGCCGAAGCTGATCCAGCTCATGGTCCTGCTCAACCAGGAGCAGTTTCATATACCGTTTCCGCTGTCGGTCGTGGCCGCCTTCCACGTTGCGCGTGGCTCGATCGCGTGGGCCCCGGTCAAGAACGACCCGGCCGTGGTCCGCCGTCACTTCACGCGCTTCTACCGTATGGCGCGCCGCTGGTCAGGCATGATGTTCGAGCCCCGAAAGGCGGCTGAGCTCGAGATCGGCTACTGGATCGAGCACCGCCGACTCGCCGGCAACCCTGACAAGGCGTCGTTCGTCGAGGCGATGACCGCGCTGCACAGCCACCTGTTTGACCTGCCGCCGGATCAGATGCGGGAATCCGCCGAGTGGCGCATCCGGGCCAACAACACGGTCGATCTGATCACCAGTCGCCTTTCGTCAGATCCCGAAGCCGACTGGGCCAAGCTGGAAGAAGAGCTACGGCAATGCTACCGGTCGATCAAGAGGGAGCTCGATCGACAACCGTGACCACTCGGGGTGGTGGCCGTTTGGCCATATACCGCATGGTTGCGTGCGTTCGTAGAGCCGGCCGCCGTGCGGAGGGTCTCTGTGAGGGGCTGGATCAATCCCTGAGAGCGTTTTCGAACGCGCCCCGCAATAGCTCGACCAGCTCCAGCGCGCCATGGATGCTGGCGCGCATGTTCACGCGCGGGTCGAATTCACCCAGCTCGTTCACGGCCGCGTCGACGTCCTGGAGGTGATCGCGGGCCGCATCGAGGTGCGCCAGCCCGCTGGCCACGACCTGGGGGTCGGGTCCTGCAGGACCTCCGGGTGCGCCCATCACGTGCGGAATGTAGAAGCCCGACTGTTCGAGGTCGTTCAGCACGCGTACTCGCTCTTCGATCGGGATCATCAACTCACCCGGACTGATCTTGACCACCCCGATGTCGCCGCGAGCTCCCCGGGCGCGCAACCACGCCGTGAACTGGGTATCGCTCATGTCGCGCAACGACTTGGTGCCCATGCCCACCCTCACGCGAATGCGCGCGAGGTCCTCCAGCGTAAAGGGCATGGCGCGAATTCTAGGCGGCGCGACGGGCGTACCATCGGTTTGGACGGCGCACCGGCGACAGCAGCACGCCGTTGCCGCTCCTGCTCGCGGTCGGCGTAGTCGGGGTCGTGCTCGGCAGCGTGCTGCGCGCCCTGAATCTCATCCTTCGTCGTACCTCCGCAGGATGACAATGCACTCCTTGACAGGGTTCGAAACTTTCGCCTGCACGACTTAGCAGGCGCTTAACACGTCGTTATTCCAACATTAGGTAGTCGCACACCATACTCCCATGTAGATCGGGACTAACGCGTGTGCCCGCTATGGATCGCTGCCCGCGAGGTGCCCAACCGTGCTTTCACTTCTTCGCCGCCTGACCGCTAACAAGCCCATTGTTTTTTCGATCGCCGTCGTGCTGGTGCTCGGCGCCGTGGTGCCGATCGCCTCGACGTTTCTGCAGCCAACGAAACTCGCGGAGGCGCAACAGGGTGGACCGCCAGGCGGCGGGGCTGGGCTGGTCGTACGTACGGTGCCCGCGGGCGTCGGACCGATCAGCAGCGTTCTCGGCTACGCCGGCGCAGTGCAGTCGACGCAGCAGGTCAACGTCATCGCCCGTACGTCAGGGATCATCCAGGACGTTCCGGTCGACGTGGGCAGCGCGGTGCACCGCGGCGACACGCTAGCCGTGCTCGATCAGGGCGCGCTGCCGGCCCAGCTGCTGCAGGCGCAGGCGGGTGTGCTCTCGGCACGCGCCAAGCTAGCCCAGGTGGAGGCGGGCGCCAAGCCCGAGGACGTCGCCGCCGCCGAAGCCCAGTTGCAGCAAGCGCAGATCAAGCTCGTGTCGCTGCAGCAGGGTCGTCCGGAAGACGTTCGAAGCGCGCTAGCGGCCCTGGACTCGGCCAACGCCAAGCTGTCGGCGCTCATGAAGGGTGCTACTGACGATCAGCGACAGGCGGCGCAAAGCGCCGTGGATTCGGATAGTGCCTCCGTCGACGCGGCTCAGGCGGGTCTCGACAACTTCACCGGCTCGAGCGCGTCGGACCTGCAGGCCGCGCAGAGCGCCGTCGACAGCGACAAGGCCGCGCTCTCAGCCGCTCAGGCGGGGCTGGATAACCTGCGCGGCTCCAACGCCTCTGACCTTCAGGCGGCTCAGAGCGCCGTCGACACGGACAACGCCCAGATCGCGGCCGCCCAGGCCGCCCTGCAGAACCTGTCGGGCACCACCGCGGCTGACAGGCAGTCGCTCCAGAGCAACGTCAACGCCGATCAGGCACTTGTGAACGCGGCCCAGGCGGCGATCGACCAGGCCAACGGTCCGCCCGACGCGCAGATCCAGGCCGCAAGGGCCCTCGTCGTAGCCGCGCAGGCGGCGCTCGATTCGGCCCACTCGACCAAGACGGCGCTCGACAATCCGACCAAGCCGGCGACCAACGCCCAGGGCGGTGGCACGGGTGCGTGTGCCGTGAACGCCGGCGGCTCCACGCTCAACAACGCGCAGTGCAATGCGGCCAAAGACGCCGCCGATTCGGCGATCGCCTCGGCCAATCAGCAGCTCACCTCGGCCCAAGCGCAGCTGACCCAGCTGCGCAACGGCGGACCGCCTGCCACACAGGCGCAGCTGCTCGGCAACCTGGTCTCGGCGCAAGAGAAGATCAAGACCGATCAGGCTCGGCTGGCCGCGGAAAAGGGCACCATCAACTCGCAGCAGACCTCCGCGCAGACGACGCTCACCACCGCCCAGGAGAAGCTCAAGGCGGATCAGGCCAAGCTCGACTCGCTCACCAATGGCACGTTCCAGTCGCAGCAAGCCGCGGCGCAGAGCACGCTCATCTCGGCCCAGCAGCGGCTGAAGGCGGATCAGGCCAAGCTCGACGCGGTCGTCAACGGCACCCAGGCAGCCCAGCTAGCGCAGCTGCAGAGCACGCTCGAAGCCGCGCAGCAAAAGCTCGTCAGCGACCAGGCCAAGCTCGACGTGTTGAACAGCGGCCCGACCGACGACGACGTGCGCCAGGCGCGAGCGACCATCGCCCAGGCGCAGCAAGCGCTCACCAAGGCGCGGCAGCCCGGGGGCGATGCCGATCTGGCGCAGCAGCAGGCCGCGGTCGACCAGGCCGTCGCCAACGTGCAGAGCAAGCAGGATGCGTACACCGACGCGGACTTGCAGGCCGCGGTCGCCGGCGTGGCACAGGCCGAGGCTGCCGTGGCGCTCGCCCAGGCCAATCTCGATCAAACGACGGTCATCGCCCCATTTGACGGAGTCATCGCCAGCAAGGCACTGACGGCGGGTGCATTCGCCACGCCATCGACGCCGATCATGACGCTGGCCAGCGCAGGCGTCGAGGTGCACGTCACGGTGGAAGAGGCGCGTCTGGCGCAGGTCCGCTCGGGCCTGGACGTAACGCTGAGCGTGCCGGCCTATCCAGACCAGACCTACCCTGCCAAAGTCGTCAACGTTGCTCCGGCTGGTGATGCGCGGGCTCACACGTTCGACGCCAAGATCGTGCCCACCAGTCAGGACCAGCGCCTGCTGCCAGGCATGTTCGCCCAGGTCCAGGTGGTCGCGGCCCAGAAGCCAGACGCCATCCTGGTCCCGCGTGAGGCGGTCGTACAGCAGGGAACGTCCTCGGTGGTATTTGTCAACGACAACGGCAAAGCCAGTCAACGCCAGGTGCAGACGGGGATGTCTGACGCCACGTCAATCGAAGTGGTCTCGGGGATCGCGCCTGGCGAACAGGTGGTGGTCGTCGGGCAGAACGGGTTGCGCAACGGAGCGCCGATTCAGGTGGTCAATCAGAATCCGGCGGGTCAGGGACAGGGTGGTCAGGGAGGTGGCCGCCAGCCGGGTGGCCAGGGCGGCCAGGGGCAGGGCGGCTAGAAGTTTGGCCGACAAGCCGGGTTCTTGGTCAAGTCGCAGTCGGCCAAACTTCTATCGACAGACGTGGCCTAGGAGCGCGGCCGCCAGACTTCGACTCGACAAGCTTTTCGGCCGCGCTCCTAGTCCGCAGCGCGCGAGAGGAGAACACTCGACATGACTCTGACCCGGTTGGCCGTCGTCCGACCCCTGACAGTGCTGATGGGGCTGCTCGGCCTGGTGATCATGGGCGGCGTCGCGTACACGTTCCTGAAGATCGATCGTCTGCCGCCCATCAGCATCCCGTTCGTGAGCGTCTCGATGAGCTACCCGGGCGCTACGGCCCAGGACATCGAGCTGCTCATCACCGAGCCGATCGAAAACGCCGTCTCGGGTATGTCCGGCGTGTCGAGCATCACCTCCAACTCGAGTGAGGGCTCCGCCAACGTCAACGTCCAGCTCGCCGACGGTACCGACGCTACCCAGGCAGCCCTGGAGGTCGAGCGACGCGTCAACGGCATCCGCAACCGCTTGCCTGCCGATGCCAGCGATCCACGTGTCAACAAGGCCGATCCCAACGCCCAGCCGATCATGGAGGTGGCCCTGACCGGCACCTCGCTGGATCAACTGTTCAAGGTAGCCAACGACCAGTTCGTCCCCACGCTCGAGTCGGTGCCGGGCGTCGCGAGCATCAATATCTCGGGCGGCCTGCAAACCGAAGTCCAGGTCAAAGTCGATTACGCCAAGCTCGCGGCGTACGGCATCACGCTCGCACAGCTCAACACCGCGTTGACCGCTGCCAACGTGGACGCGCCAATTGGCTCGCTCCAGCAAAGTCAGCAGACATTGGACGTCCGCTCGCTCGGCGCGTTTCAGTCGCTTGACGACCTGTCGAGCATGGTCGTGAGTCAGACCACGACCGGTGGACCGATCCTGCTGCGCGATCTTGCCACGGTTGGTCTCGGTTACAAGCAACAGACGCAGCTGCAGCGCTTGAATGGCCAGGACGCCGTCGGCCTGCAGATCGTCAAGCAGTCGGACGCGAATGCTCTCCAGGTCGCCGACTCGGTGCGGGTCGCACTGCGCAAGCTGCAGGCCCTCTTGCCCGCGGGCTCGCAGGTCGTCATCACCAACGACACGTCCGTCTTCACACGTGCCTCGCTCGACGCCATCCAGCACGACTTGCTCCTCTCGGTCCTGCTCGTCGGCGGCGTCATGCTGCTGTTCCTGCACGCCTGGCGGCACACCGTGATCGTGCTGCTGGCCATCCCGACCAGCCTGGTGAGCACCTTCCTGGTCATGTACGCGCTGGGCTTCAGCCTCAACATCATGAGCCTGATGGCGCTTGCGCTGATGATCGGCATCCTGGTCGATGACTCCATCGTCGTGCTCGAGAACATCCACCGCCACCTCGGGCTTGGCGAGAACCCCCACCAGGCAGCGCTCACGGGCCGCAGCGAGATCGGCATGGCCGCCATCGCCATCACCATGGCCGACGTCGTCGTCTACACACCGATCGCGTTCATCAGCGGCATCCTGGGCCAGCTGTTCCGCCAATACGGACTGACGATCGTCGCGGCGACGCTGTTCTCGCTGCTCATCTCGTTCACCCTCACGCCGATGCTTGCGTCTCGCTGGCTACGTCACGACGAAAAGACCAGCAACAATCCGGTGGCTCGTTGTGGGCGGTGGTGGGATGAGCACGTCGAAGCGCTCGGCCGCGGTGTTGCTCGCACGCTGCCCTGGGCGATTCGGACGCGCTGGATCGTCGTGCTACTGTGCATCGGACTGGTGGCCGGCACCGTCGCGATGGTGCCGCTGGGCCTGATTGGCAGCGAGTACGCCCCTCAGGAGGACGACAACACCTTTTCAGTCAACCTGAACACGCCCCCAGGCACGGCCCTGCCCGCGACGGACGCCGCCGCCAAGCAGATGGAGGCGTACCTGATGCAGATGCCCGAAACACAGTACGTCTTTACGTCTGTTACGGGTGGCGGCGGTGGTGGCTTTGGCCGCGGCGGCGGTGGACGCGCCAGCATGGACGTCCAGGTCGTGCCAAAGCAGGAACGTACCCGCAGCATCTTCGACATGATCGACGAGGTGCGCAGCGTCGGGCGTCGGGTTCCCGGCGTACAGGTCAACGTCGACGTTCAGAGTCCCCTTGGTGGCGGCGGCGGTTTCGGCGGCGGCGGCACCGCCAGCGTCAACGTACAGCTGGCAGGCCCCGACCTGGCAACGCTGAACCAGATCTCCGACCAGGTCATCGCCACGATGAGCACGATTCAAGGCATGCAGGATGTGCGCAACTCGAGCAACACCGGCAACCCTGAGCTGCACATCCAGCTCGACCGCCAACGCATGTCGCAGCTGAACGTGACCTCTCAGGCGGTCGCGACAGCGTTGCGCACGGCGGTCAGCGGCACCATTGTGACGCCCTACCGTCCGACCGGCGCGACGCAGCTGGACATCACCGTCATCGGCTCTGACTCCGATCGGCTCGACCTGAACAAGATCGGCAACATCCCTGTTGGCACCGGGGCAGCCGCTGGCGGTGCGCGCGCGGCAACCTCGACGACTTCGACGGCGTCCGCGTCGACCACGCCGGGCATCGTCACCCTGGGTCAGATCGCCACGATCGGCTATGGCTCGGGTCCGGTGCAGATCCAGCGCGTCGATCGCAACCGCACGATGACCATCACGGGAACCGCGGCGGGTCGGCCGATCGGCGACGTGGCCAAGGACGTGACGGCGGCCATGAACCAGATTTCGCTGCCGGCCGGCTACAGCTACCAGCTCCGCGGCGGCGTCCAGCAGCTCAACAACGCGTTTGCCACGCTCGGTCAGGCGCTGGTGCTGTCGGTGATCCTGGAATACATGCTGCTGGTCGCGCTGTACGAGTCGTGGTTCTACCCGATCGTGCTCATCTTGGGCGTGCCCCTCGGCATTGTCGGCGCGCTCCTGGGTCTGTACGTGACCCACAACACGCTCAACATCTTCTCGGTCATCGGTCTGATCATGGCCGTCGGCCTGGTCGTCAAGACCGGCATTCTGCTGGTCGACTTCACCAACACGCTGAGAAAGCGGGGGCTGCCCCGCACCGAGGCGTTGGCCGAGGCAGCGCGCGTTCGCCTGCGGCCAATCCTGATGACCACGGCGACGATGACGTTCGGCATGCTGCCGCTGGCGTTGAAGCTCGAGCCGGGTGCAGAGTCCCGCGCGCCGATGGCGGTGGTGGTCATCGGAGGTCTGCTGTCCTCGACCTTGCTCGCGATCTTCGTCACCCCAGCGCTGTATACGCTGCTCGACGACGTGCAGAGCAAGCTGTTCCGGCCCGCGCGCGTCACGTCGCCAGTGCCAGCCGTGGTCGCGGCACAGCCGGCGCCCGTACCGGTCGCGGTCGGTGCCTCCGTCGCATCGCACGCCAGCCCGTCCAAGGGCGGCAACGGCCGCAACGGCGGCAACGGCGCCAACGGCGCGAATGGCCACCGTGCCGAGCCGGCCTGGCTGCAGAGGCTAAAAGCCGGCGCGTTTGACGACGACGCCGCGGACGAGTAACAGGACTCACACGTCTCCGTAACGTTCCCCTGATACCCTGGATTGGCCCGAGCCAACGACGGCTCGGAGCCACAGGGAGGGAGGTCGACGTACGTGAACCTACGTCGTCCTGTTATCAAGCGCGCCGTAGCCGTCGTCGCCGTAGCTGGGTTTGTGGGGGGCTTGGCGGTGACGCCGGTCGGTGTCTCAGCGGACAGCGTTGTCAAGCAGGCCGCCGAAGGCAAGACAAAGCCCGCGGTTATTGACATTGGTGGAGGCAAGACTCGCACGCTTCAAGGCATCTCGCCCGGCACGCTTGCCGCGGCTCGCTTTGTTGGCAGTCCGTCCGACATTCGGGAAGAAGAGGCCGACGCAGCAAATCCTCAGGACGTCTCGCAGCTCGCGGTTTCTCAGGGAACCCTTGGTTGTCATGCACGGAACACGGACAGCAACGTGCGTGTCAATCAAGATTGCACATTCCGCCGTCAGGCGGAGGAGATCATCAAGATCAATCCGACGGATTCCAGGAACATCATCGCTGGCCAGAACGACAGCCGCATCGGCTACAACAAGTGCGGCTTCGACTTCAGCTTTGATGGCGGTCAACACTGGGGCGACGGGCTTCCGCCGTTCTATCAGCGCGAGAACCACCCCGAGCTGGACGGCCCGACCGCCAGCAACAAGAACAAGAACACGATTGCGGGCGGCGCGGGTACCGCGCACACGTATGACGCTGGCAGCGACCCGGCCGAAACCTTCGACTCGGCTGGTCGCGCCTTCTTCAGTTGCGTCGTGTTCGACGTGAACACCAACGCTAGCGGTGTGCTCGTCACCCAGTCGCCACAAGGGGCGGGCGGCTCGTTCTACGACAACGTCTCGGCTCGCGGGCGCGCCTTCGTGGTCGTAGAAGACAACAGTGGCACGGTCTTCCACGACAAGGAGTTCATCGCCGCCGATTCTTTCGCAGGCAGCCCGAACAGGGACAACGTCTACATCACCTGGACGGTCTTCTTCTTCACCGCCGCTGGCGATTTCCTGTCGTCGCCGATCTACGCCTCGATGTCGACCGATCACGCGGTGACCTGGTCCACACCCGAGGAGATCAGTGGCGCGTCGACAACCTTGTGCTTCTTCGGCAACTTCTTCGATAAGACCCGCTCACCCAATGCCTGCGATTTCGACCAGGGTTCAGATCCGCAGGTGCTGCCGAACGGAAGCCTGGTTGTCCCCTTCAACAATGGCAACACGGCGGCCACCAACCCGAACGCCCAGCAGTTGGCGGTGGTGTGCCACCCATCGGGTAGCTCGGCTGCCGGCACTGCGCATCTCAACTGCGGGGCCCCGAGCAAGGTTGGCGACGACGTCACCGTAGGTGAGCCACTGTGCAACTTTGGCCGAGGTCCCGAGGAGTGCGTGCCGGGTCCCTTCATTCGCACCAACGACTTCCCGCGCATCGCGCTGGACGATGCAAATGCAAACCTGGTCGCAGTGTGGCAGGACTATCGCAACGGCGAGTACGACATCCAGATCAGCAGCTCAACGAATGGCGGTCACACCTGGGAGGAAGGCGGCACGGTCAATCCCGACAGCGGCTTCGACCATTACATGCCAGCCGTGGGAGTCGGCAGCGCCCATCGCGTCGCTGCGAGCTTCTACAACTCCGACCGAGTGCCAAATGAGAACGTGATTCCGACGCACCCAGCGAACGTCTGCGGCGCAGCCCCGCCGAATAACCACTGCTTCCAGCCGGGTGATCCAGGCGTCCAGAAAGAAAACTCGTCCTACTGGCTCGCGGGCGGTCGGGCAGGTGACGAAAACGAGACGCCGTTCACGGCGCTGCGCATCTCGCCGCTGTTCCCGCCGCCTGACGGGATTCAGGCCGGCTTCAACGGCGACTACAGCGGTCTCGCGGTAACTGACCTCACGGCACATCCGGTCTGGTCGGACACGCGCAACTCCGCGGTGCAGACCTCACCGACGCAAGGGGTGGTGCACGACGAAGACGTCTTCACCGTTAGCCACGCCATTCCCTAGTAGCTAAATAAATACCGCCTCTCCCTCTGGGAGAGGCCGCGCGCAGCGCGGGTGAGGGGTGCGTACGAGGTTCAAACGTTCGCGAAGATACGCACCCCTCACCCCAGCCCTCTCCCAGAGGGAGAGGGAG
>Ga0066709_100000801_pt1 | contig 18649 bp, 21 predicted proteins | sample GraSoiAngelo_158_FD_79665 | JGI IMG/M metagenome (GOLD analysis project Ga0066709, IMG submission 79665) | Grasslands soil microbial communities from the Angelo Coastal Reserve, California, USA - 14_1009_16_30cm | ecosystem: Environmental > Terrestrial > Soil > Grasslands | place: USA...
TCGACGATCAGGTCCCGAGCGCCGTCGAGCGCACTTCCTCTAAGCCGGGTTAAGCCGGCCGCGGCGGCAAAGCCGCCACGGCCTTTTGGGTCGGCGTCGCAAGCGACGCCTTGGCGCGAGGTCAGTCGAGGCATGAAAGCCGGATTAAGCCGGCCGCGGCGGCGAAGCCGCCACGGCCTTTTGGGTCGGCGTCGCAAGCGACGCCTTGGCGCGAGGTCGCTTGAGGCATGAACCCGAGCTTCCTCTAAGCCGGGTTCAGCACGGACTACGACGGTGTCGCCTCCGCGTGAATCGCCTGCTCGGTCTTCTCCGCGGACTCTTCGTGCGTCCCTTCCGCGAACTCCTCGACGATCTTTGCGTTGAACGCGGGCAGATCGTCGGGTTTCCGGCTCGAGACCAGTCCGGCGTCGACGACGACCTCCTCGTCGACCCACGCAGCGCCGGCGTTGCGGAGATCCGTCTGCAGGCTTGGCCAGGAGGTGATCTTCCGGCCTTTGACGACGCCGGCCTCGATCAGCGTCCACGGCCCGTGGCAGATGACGCCGATCGGTTTGCCGGCCGCAGCGAAGTCGCGGATGAAGCCGACGACGTTCTCGTCCGTCCGGAGCTGGTCCGGATTGGCGACGCCTCCCGGGAGGACGAGCCCGTCGTAGTCGCCGACCTGAGCCTCCTCCGCCGTCTTGTCCGGCTTGAACGTGTCTGCCTTGTCGAAGTGCTTCCAGGCGTGGAACTCGTCGTCCTCGATCGAGATCAGCTCCGGCTGCCCGCCGGCCCGCTCGACGGCCTTCCACGGCTCGGTCAGCTCGACCTGCTCGACGCCCTCCGTCGCGATGAAGGCGATCTTCTTCCCCTGCAGCTCGTCAGCCATGACGATCTCCCTTCGGGTTGTTTTCCGGATCAGTAAGGCGGCCGGGCCGGCGGCTCTTCGTCGACGTAGGTCGTCCGCCGCCGGGTCGGCCAGTACGCGCGGCGCCGCACGACGGGACCGTCCGCGTACGGCTCCGGGCCCCAGCCCCAGAAGCCGGCGCCCCACCACGTCCGCCAGAGGACGAGCGAGATCAGGAAGAGGATGAACCCGACGACCATCAGGACGACGCCGACGACGTCGACGTCGACGCTGCCGCCGCTCGAGTTGACGCCCCAGGTGAGGATGGCGCCGACCGCCATCAGGATCAGGCTGAGGATGATTCCCATCCGCTCGCTCTTTCCCGAGCCTCGCCATCGGAAACGCCCGTGATGCGCCTGGGAGGATTCGAACCTCCGACCCACGGCTTAGAAGGCCGTTGCTCTTCCGCTGAGCTACAGGCGCGCGGTTTGAAGCGTAGCGCTGAGACTCAGTAGCGGAAGCCGAAATCGGCCGTGACGATCGTGACTTCGTCGCCGCCGTAGACGCCCGGGGCGTTCGCGGCGTGGACGGCGCTGAGGCCGATCTCGCGCCAGCTGCGGTTGAGCAGGTTCGCCCGGTGCTCGGGGCTGTTCATCCACAGCCTCAGCGCACCACCCGGGTCGATGTCCGGCGACGACCACAGGATGTTCTCGCCGGCCGACCAATTGCTGTAGCCGTGATAGGTGTAGAAGCTCGCGATGCGCTTGAAGAACGAGCCGCCGTTCGCAGAGTCGTGGCTGAAGTAGCCCTTCGCGGCCATCGAGGCCGAATGCTGGTTCGCCGCCGCGGTCAGCCTCGCGGAGAGTCGAAGCGGCCGTAGGCCGCGCCGCCCGCGCGTCAGGTTGATCTTCCCGAGCAGCTGCGACTCGAGCGCGGAAAGCTGCACGCGCGAGGAAGTCGCAGAAGCCGGGGTTGCCTTCTGCACGCCCTCGCGGCCGGACGTAGCGTAATTCGCCGGTGCAAAGCTGATCGCGGCGGCCGCCAGGCTTGCAAAGACGGGGTGCACGGTCCAGACATCGGCCGTGCTTTGAGGTCACGTCTCCCCCGTTTGGGGGATAGCGGCGGCCGCGGGCACATTGCGCTCGCGCCGGTGGCGCAGCCAGTCGACGATGAGCACCTGGATGGCGCCCGCGACGGGGATGGCGCCGAGCGCGCCGAGGATGCCGGCCAGCTCCGCGCCGATCAGCACCGAGATCAGAACCATCAGCGGCGAGAGTTGCACCGTCCGTCCATAGACGACCGGCTGCAGGAAGTGGTTCTCGACCTGCTGGTAGACGATGAAGAAGACGATCACGACGATGCCGGCCACGATCGAGTGAATGAAGGCGACGGCACCGATTACGATCGCCGCGATCGTGGCCCCGGCGAGCGGGATCAGATCGAGAATAGCGACCAGCAGGCCAAGCGCGACCGCGTAAGGCACGCCCATGATGATCAGCACGAGCGTCGTCGAGCTGCCCGCGATCAGGCTGATCAGGAGGTTCCCCGTCACGTAGCCGCCGACAGTGCGGTAGATCTGGCGGCACACGTTCTCCCAACGGGGCCGCGACTCGGATGGGAGCAGCCCATAGAAGCGCTCCATCCACGTCGGGCCCTCGAGCAGCATGAAGAAGGTCAGAAACGCGATCGTGAGCGTCCCGACGACGATCGTGATCACGCTCTTCGTGATCGAGAGCGCCGCGCCGGAGAGGCCGAGCACCTTCGCGGCGCCGCCCTTATGGATCGCGTCCCGGATCTTCTCCGGCAGGTGGTACTTGGTCTCGAGGAAGCCAAATCGGCCCTTGCCGTGGCTGATGTCGTGGACGTAATCGGGGACCTTGCCCACGAAATCGCTCACCTGGTGAACGACCGTCGGCACGAATAGCGCTCCAATCGCGGCGAGAGCGGCGAGCACGAGGATGTAGGTGACACCGGCGGCGAGGCCGCGCCGGCGGATTCCGTGCCTTTGGAAGAACTCGACCGCGGGGTTCATTGCGAGTGCGAGGAAGAGTGAGATCAGGATCCAAACGATCACGTGCCGCGCGATCCAGATCACCTCGAGCGCGACCGCGACGGCGATGATCGTGCCGAGCACGGTCAGGATCGTGCGCACGGGAAAGCGGACGAGCCGCTCGGGCACCACGCGATAAGGATCGCGGCGACATCGGACGTTTAGATGGCCCGCTGCGCGAGAATGCGGAGCGCGTGAGCCTGCGCGGTGAACCGATCGAGGCGGTCGCGACGATGCCGGACGGCCGGTCGGTGCGCGTGTGGATCGGTGTTCCCGAGGATTCCTACATCGCAAAACGAGATCTCGACACCGTCGACATCGAACTGTCCCTGGTCGACGGCAATCACCTCGCGGCCGTCAACACCGTGCTCGAGGTCAAGCAGGTCAGCGAGGCACGGGCCCTCGCCCGCGAGATCGTCGCCGGCCTCGAGTCGGGCAAGCTCGAGCCGACCGCCGGGGCGCTGGAGCCGCTGGCGGATCAGCCTCGTTAGGGAGGCATGTCGAGCCACTCCGGGCGGTCGAAGCCGGCCAGCTCTTGAATCGAGCCATAGATCGTTTGGGCGATCTCCGTGCTTGGCCGCCCGCGCCAGGCGCTGTCGCTCATGCAACCGATTCCATGCCTGCAGCGCATCGTGCTGCTCCGCGGTGAGCTCGATGTCGCGCACCCAATGGCTGACCGAAGAAGTCGAAACGCCCAGCGATCGGGCAATCTCCTTGATCGATCGTCCCTCGTTGCGGGGCATCGACCGCGCCTCTTCGCGCTCGGCTGTTTTCACTTCTGAAAACATACCGAGAGCCTCGGACAGAGCGGGCGGCGGGGATCGAACCCGCGGCACGCAGGATGGAAACCTGCTGCTCTACCACTGAGCTACGCCCGCGTGCGTCTAGCGTAGCGGCGTGCATCCGTACTCGTGGAGCCTCCACGCAGAGGCCGTCGTGCTCGTGCCGCTCCTCGCCTTGGGCTACGCGTTCGTGCTCCGCCGCTACCCCGCGCCGGGCTGGCGGATCGCGTGCTTCCTCGGCGGACTCGGGCTGATCCTTGCTGTCTTCGTGACTCCGCTGGAGAGCCTCGCGCTCCACTACCTGTTGACGGCGCACCTGCTTCAGAACGTCGCGCTCGCGGAGTGGAGCCCGGCGCTCGTCGTGCTCGGCGTGCCACCCGCCGCGGCCGCCGCGTCGCGCAAATACGCCGCGGTCCGCGCCCTCACCCACCCGCTCGTCGCGCTCCCGCTTTGGCTGGCGTCTTACTACGCCTGGCACATCCCGGCCGCCTATGACACGGCGTTGCGGCACCCGTCGACGCTGCTCCACCTGGAGCACCTCTGCTACTTCGTCACCGGCCTGCTCGTCTGGTGGCCGGTGCTGACCGGACGTCTCGATGCGGGCGCCTCGGCCGCGTACCTGTTCGGCGCCTTCGCGCTCGCGAGCCCGCTCGGGCTGCTACTCGCGCTGATCCCGAATGCCGTCTACGACTTCTACGAGCACGCGCCGCGCGTCTGGGGGTGGAGCCCGCTCACCGACCAGCAGGTCGCGGGCCTGACTATGGCGGCGGACGAGGCAGTCGTCTTCTTCGGGGCCTTCGCGTTCTACTTCATCCGCTTCATGCGCCGCGACGAGTCGGCGCTCGACCTCAGGCACGCCAGATGGACGAGGTGATCCTCGCCCGCCACGGTGAGAGCGAGCTCAGCTTCGTCGGCACCGTCAACGGCGACCCGGCCGTCGCCTGCGCGTTGACCGCAGCCGGCGAGGAGCAGGCGCTGCGGCTCGGCGAACGGCTCGCCGGCGTCGAACTCGACCTGTGCGTGACGAGCGAGTTCGAGCGCGTGCGACAGACGGCCGACCTCGCGCTCGCGGGGCGCGTCGTCCCGCGCGTCGTGATGCCCGAACTGAACGACGTCCGCTTCGGCCGCTTCGAAGGCGGGACGCTCATCGACTACCGCGAGTGGGCGGCGGCGAACGAGCCTACGGTCGAAGCACCCGGTGGAGGCGAGAGTCGGGCCGGGACGGTACGACGCTACGCCGCCGGCTACCGGAAAATCCTTGCCCGGGCGGAACGGAGGATCCTGGTCGTCGCCCACGGCCTGCCGATCCGCTATGTGCTCAACGCGCTCGACCGCCTCTCACCCACGCCTCTCGTCGAGCAGGTCGCCTACGCGGAGCCGTACCGACTTTCCGCATCTGAGCTCGAGACTGCTGTTTACCTGCTGGAAGAGTGGGCGGACCTACCCGCATGGACGTCGTGACGCAAGGTCATGAGCCTGTAGTCGGGGCGGCCGGATTTGAACCGGCGACCTTCCGCTCCCAAAGCGGATGCGCTACCAGGCTGCGCTACGCCCCGTTGAACCGCCAAGGTATCGCAGCCCGGGTTTAGCGGCCACGCGAGTGAATCGCTATTCGGCGCGCGAGGCGATTTTTCTTGCACAGAGCGCGCACTAGTTCGGACTTCGTGACATTTCGCCCAAGCTGCAGTCCGATCGGCCTGCTACAAATCCGGGCTTCGGATGCGTCGGGGGGCACTATCCGTTTGCGTGGTCCTCGTGTTCGCGTTTTGCGCGGCACCAGAGGCCAGGCCAAGCTCAGTGGCCGGGAGCCGTACCGCGTCGACCACGCGGGACGCGGCGCTGGTCGCCGCCATCAACTCGGTGCGGGCGCTGCACCTGCTTCCGAAGCTCAGCCTCGACTTCCGTCTGGCGCGCGCCGCGCGCTTTCATTCGCTCGACATGCTGCGCTACGACTACTTTGCTCACGGCGACTTTGGTGGACGGATGACCCGGTTCCACGTTCGCGGGCGACTGTTCGAGGAGAACCTCGCCTGGTCGAGCGGCGTCATGTCGGCGAACGTGACGGTCGCCGATTGGCTCGCCAGCCCGCCGCACCGCGCGACCCTGCTCGATCCGAGCCTGCGCAGGATCGGCGTCGCCACTCCGGTCGGCGCCTTCCGTGGCTGGTCGACCGCCACCCTGGTCACCGCCGATTTCGCCGGCGGCTAGTAGCGCTCTAGAAGCTCGCGCAACTCGGCGAACTTCTCGCGCCGGAGAGCGTCGCGCTCGCCGCTCTCGACGCGGCGCACGAGGTCCCGCACGAGAGGGGCCAGTTCGACCGGGTTGAACGGCTTCGTCACGTAGTCGACACCGCCGAGGTCGATTCCCTTGGCCCGGTCTCTGACCTCGGCCCGCGCGGTCAGGAAGACGATCGGGATGCCGCTGGTCGCGTCGTCCGCGAGCAGCTCCTCCGCGACTTCCCAGCCGCTTCGGCCCGGCATCATTACGTCGAGCAGCACGACGTCAGGATGCTCGGCGCGCGCCATCTCGAGCCCGGTGTCGCCGTTAGCGGCCTCGAGCACCTTCATGTTCTCGGCCTCGAGGTTGACTCGGCAGAGCAGCCGAATCGGGGCCTCGTCGTCGACGACGAGCACGGTGGTCATCCCGCCTCCCGTCCGCTCAGCGCGGTCGCGCGCGCCAGCGGCAGCTCGAAGGCGAAGCTCGACCCGGCGCCTTCGTGCGAGTCCACCCAAATCCGGCCGCCCATGGCGGAGACGAGCCCTCGGGCGATGAAGAGCCCGAGGCCGGTTCCGGTCGTCGCAGGATCGCGCGTCATCGCTTCGCCACGGTAGAACTTCGTGAAGATCCGCCGCTGCTCCTCTTCGGAAATCCCGATCCCCTCGTCGACCACCTTCACCTCCGCGACCTCACCGTTGGCGCGGGCGGCCACGATCACCTTGCCGCCCGCCGGCGAGTACTTGACAGCGTTGTCGATGAGGTTGGCGAGGATCTGGCGCAGCTTGTCTCGGTCGGCCTCGGCATCGAGCGGTCCTGCCGGCAAGTCGACGACGAATTCGTGACCGTTCGCGCTCGGTGTCTGCTCCACGAGCTGGACGACATCCGAGACCACGCCCCGGACATCGGTCGGCGCAAGGTTGACTTGCAGGTCGCCTGTCTCGAGCCGAGCGACGTTCAGTAGCTGGTCGACGATCGTGGTCAGGCGCTCCGACTCGGAGGCGATGTAGCCGAGGAAGGTCCGCCGCTCCTTCTCACCGAAGAGCACGTCTTCCCGAAGCAATGTCTCGGCAAAGCCGTAGATCGAAGTGAGCGGCGTTCGCAGCTCGTGAGAGACGGCGGTGACGAAATCGGACTTCATCTGCTCGACGACACGCTCGGCCGAGATGTCGCGGAACGCGAAGATCCGACCGGCGACTCCGCCGGCCGGGTCTCGCATGATCGCCTCGGTCAACGAGAGCCAGACCTCCTCGTCGCCCCGCGGGATCGACAGCAACCGGTCGCCGCCCGCGTCCGTGCTGGTTTCGTCACCGGATTCGAGCGTCCTCTGCAGCACCTGAGCGGTCGAGTGGCCGATCGCGTCGGCGGCGCGAACACCGGTGATCCGCTCCGCCGCGTCGTTCCACAGCACCACCCGGCCCTCGCGATCGACGGCCACGATCCCGTCGGCGATGTTCGCGAGGATGGCGACGCTGCGCTCCTTCTCGAGCGCGACGCGTTGGTAGAGCTCCGCGCTGGCAAGCGCGGCCGAGGCGTTGCCCGCAAGCGCCGCGAGCGCCTCCACCTCGTCCGCCTGCCAGCTGCGCGGCCGCCGCGCATAGACGGATAGGACGCCCTGTGGGCCTCCTTCGGAGCCGACGAGCGGGACCGCCAGGAAAGCCCGGTAGCCGGCGGCCAGCGCGGGGTCCGAGGCGGCGGCGGGCCCTTCGTTCTCGACATCTCCAATCGCGACCGGGGCGCCAGTCTGGATCGCGTCCGCTGCCGCCCAGCCGGTCGCGGGCGCGCGTGAGTCGAGCAGGTCGCCCGGCAGCTCCCCGCCCGTCGCGCTGACGACGAGCTCGTCGTCCTCCACCAGGCGGACGACCGCGGCGTCGGCCTCGAGCAAAGCAGGAGCCTGAGCGACGATCTCGTCGAGCACGGCCGCCGGGTCGAGCTCGGTCGCGAGCAACGTGCCCGTACGCGCGAGCTGCTGCGCGAGCCCGCGGGCGCGGCGCTCGCTCTCGTAGAGCTCGCTTCGCTCGAGCGCGCCACGGGCGGTTCCCGCGAGGTTGAGCGCCAACTCGAGGTCGTAGTCGCTGAAATGGCGCGTGTCGGAGAAGAAGACGACGGCCACGCCGTCGCGTCCGCCCGGCGCCCCTACCGGGACGGCGAGGAGTGCGCCGTACCCCGCCGACGCGGCGGCCTTGCGCCAGTCCGGATCGAAGCGCTCGTCCTCGGCCAGTGCCGGCGCTGCGATCATGGTGCCGTTGCGCGCACATGTCGCCAGCGGCTCGGCCGCCCGGACCGCCGCCTCGTGAACGACGGGTGCGACCTCGTTCGGCAGCCCGTGAGCGGCGGCGACCTCGAAGGCGCCTTCGCTCGGCATCAGTAGAGCTGCCGAGTCGCCGCCGAGCGCCTCGGCTGCGGCGCGCGCGACCGCGCCGAGCGTCTCGCCCTGGGAGATCGGCGCCGCGAGCACGGAGGCGATGTCGTAGAAAGCGCGCTGGATCTTCGCCTGCCGCGAGCGCTCTTCGAAGCTCTCGGCATTGCGCAACGCGAGCGCCGCCAGGGTGGCGAAGGCCTCTAGCAACTCGGCGTCCGAGCTCGTGAAGGAGCGATCCGCCTGCGTTCCGACACCGAGGACTCCGCGGATCTCGTCCGACCACACCATCGGTGCGGCGATCGCGCCCGCGTAGCCCTCGTAGGCCGCGTGCGGCACCGAATCCTGTAGCTCGGGGTGGTCGCCCGAGAGAGCCGGGGCTCGTTGCCGGATCGCCTGACCGGCGAGGCCCTGATCGGCCGAGAACTCTGAGCCGACGAGCTTGGGTTCGCGCCCGTGGACTGCGGCGCAGCGCAGGATTCCGCGCTGCCTGTCGAGCAGGTAGCAGTCGGCGGCCTCGCAATCGAGCAGCCGGGCGACCTCGTCGACGAGCCGCTGGAGCACCGCCTCGAGCTCGAGCTCGCTCGTGACGACCTGGGCCGCACGCAGGAGCGCCGTCTGCTCCAGCAGGCGCCGCCGATTTTCTTCGAGCAGGCGCGCCGAGTGAATGGCGAGCGCCAACTCGCGCGCGACCGACTCGACGAGAGCGACCTCGCCCTCCGACCACGGGCCGCTCTCCGCCCGGTGCAGTCCCAGGACGCCGATCGGCCGGTCGAAGGCGAGCATTGGTGTCGCGACGAGGGACTTCGTCCCGATCCGACGCAGGGTCTCGATGGTGCCCACCTCGGGAGCCTCGAGCTCCGAACCGTGGTCGATGTCCGAGATCACGACCGTCCGCCGCTTCAGCGCCGCCAGGTTTGCAGCCGGGAGGTTCTGTGTCTGCGCTCCGATCGGCTGCAGGCCGGCCGCGAACCACTCGGCTGCAAGCCGCTGCGTCTCGCCAGGCCCGCCGAGACGGATGTAGCAACGGGAGGCCCGCAGCGCCCGGCCGACCTCTATGACCGCGATCCGGGTGCCGTCGGCGAGCCCCTCGACCGCGCGCACGCGCCGCGAGATCTCGGCGACAAGACGCTCGCGTGCGAGAGCCTCGTCGAGCGCGTCGGCCGACCGTGTGCGCTCGAGGGCCAGGCCCGTATCGGCCGCCAGCGACTGCATCAGCGTCACTTCCTCGCCCGAGAAGGCGCGCTTGGCCGAGGTCGGCGCCGCGACGAGGACGCCGATGATGCGCTCGTCGACGATCAGCGGGACGAAGGCACCGCTCTTGGCGCCGACCCGATCGACGAGCCGCTGACTGACGAGCGGCGAGACGGAGCAATCGAAGACCACCACTGGCGCCGCCTGGAAGAAGGCGCTCGCGATTCCGGACGACTCGTTGCGGAGGTCGATCCGAACGTCGCGCCACCAATCGACGTCGTGTCCCTGATCTCGCGCGAGCAGGCCGCGCGCCTCGCCTGCGTCCTCGTCGATCAGCGCCAGTGCCGTGAACTCGATGCCGAGCGCGGAGCCCACTTCATCAAGAAGTACGCGGCCGGCCGCCTCGGGATCGGTCGTCCGCGCCAGCCCCTCGGAGATCGCAGCCACCGCCTCGAGCTCTCTCCCCCGAACCGAGACGAGCTCTTCAGCCTCACGGGCGCGGGCCCCGCTCGAGAGAACCTCGCCGCCGTCGCCCCGGCGGAAGAGGAAAACGAGTGCAGGCAACAGCGCGATCAGGCTCGCCGCGAACAAGACCCAAACGTGACCTCCGATCGGGCGCCGGTCGTGGAGAACGGCACCTGCGATGATCGCGGCCGGGAGCCCGATGCACGGAAACATCAGCGGCACGGCGAGCTCGCTCCCCTTTAAGCCCGCGCGTTCGCGCCAAAGCCTCGGCGCTACGATCACGGTGACGGCAAGGTAGGCCGAGGCGACCGCTAACAGCGGCACTGCGTTGAAGAAAACCGCCTGGGTTTCCGCACTCACTGGGCTCTGTGGATGATAGGAGCCGCGGCCTGAGCCGTCGAGGCGACCTGCCTGCGAGGAAAGCCGCACGATGTGTCTCCGGTTTCAAAAGATGGGCCGGATGGCCTATTGGCAAGCACACACCCGGGCGCTAGCGTCTCTGCCACTGGGCGATGCGCACCCGGGCGGCACCTGGCCATATGCCCGCGGTGAGCAATTGAGAGGGTCCGCCGCCACGACCCCCCGAGCGGCGGGCCCCTCTCTTTTTTTTTGTTTTGTGAGGGACGAGGCGCCGGGACCGTTCCAACTCGGGCCTCGCACGCTCCGGCGTCACAAGCGACGCCTCCGGGGGTTTTGCCTGCAGAGGGACGACGGCTGACGGTGTTGCCGGCCGGGATTAGTGGGCGGACCCGAGGCGCCTAGCAGATCAAGCTACTGCCGCCGGGACGGCGGCCGCTTCGGTCGCGTCGGCGATCTCGCGGACGACCTCGACGAGGTCGCGGTTCGCATTGAACGTCCGCCGCTGACGGTCAGCGCCGTTCCCGCGCCCGAGGATCTCTCGGATGCCTTCGAGCTCGCGCTCCGAGCCCAGCTCGCGCGCGTGCGGCTCGATATCGCGCAGCGTTCGGCGGACGAGCTGCGCAACCGGAACTCGGTTTCGCCGACCGGTCGCGAGGTCCATCACCGGCGCCTCGAGCCCGTAGCGGGCGGCGAGCCACTTGTTCTCAGTCGTCAGGATGCGGTGATACGACGGGATCTCGTCACCCCGGTCGTACCGCTCGGAGTAATGCTTGACGAGCGCCTGGCAGTAGGCTGCCAGCGCGACGGCGTCCTCGACGCGGGTGACGGCGTCGCAGATCCGGATCTCCACGGTGCCGAGCCGCGGATGCAGCCGGACGTCCCACCAGATGTGCGTGTAGTCGGCGATGCAGCCGGTCTTCTCGAGCTGACCGACAACCTCGGCGTAGTCGGCGTAGTCCTTGAAGCGCGGGGGCGGCCCCGAGCGCGGGAACGCCGCGAAGACGATCTGGCGGATCGACGAGAGCCCAGTCGCCTCGCCGCGCCAGAACGGCGAAGACGCCGAGAGCGCAAGCAGCGAGGAGAGGTGTGCGAGCAGCCCGTTGACGACCTGGATCGCCTTCTCGGGATCGTCGACGGCGACGTGGACGTGGAGGCCGAAAATGAGCTCCCTGCGGGCCACGTACTGCATCTGGTCGATCAGGTGCCGATAACGGTCGCGGGCGGTGATCCGCTGCCGCTCGAAGAGGCTGAAGGGGTGCGTGCCCGCGGAGCCGACGCGCAGGTTGTCCGCGCGTGCGACCTCGGTCACGTACGCACGTAGGCGCCGCAGCTCGCGGTCGACGTCACCCGCGGTGCGGCAGACGGGGGTCGGGATCTCCAGCACCCACTGCATCAGCCCCGGGTTGACGTGGGTCTCGAGCTCGTGTCCCGAGATCGCCGCCAGCACAGTGTCGATGTGCTGGACGAGGTCGAAGCTCTGGCCGTCGAGCAGCATGTACTCCTCCTCGACTCCGAGCGTGTAGGGCTCGCTCTGGCCGAATGCGTGGTCGAGGACGCTGCCGCCGGGCGCGAAGCTCTTGCCGGTGATCGTCGCCGGATAGATCTGCTTCATCACCGCAAGTATCTCCCTTTGCGGCGGTTTCAGCCCTCGGCGACGACGGCGTCCGCCTCGATTTCGACGAGGAACCGCGGGTCGAGCAGGCCGGTGATGATGAGCATTGCGCTCGCGGGCCGAATCTCGCCGAAGATCTCGCCGTGCGCGCGGCCGATCTCCTCCCAGTCTTCGGCCGAAGTGATGTAGACGCGGGTCCGAACCACGTCCTCGGGCCGCGCGCCGAGCTCCGCGAGCGCCTCGAGGACGATCTCGAGGCACCGTCGCGTCTGAGCGTACGCCCCGGTTGGCGGGGGCGCGCCGTCGGGCATTACCGCGGCCGTGCCGGAAACGTGAATCTGGTCGCCGACGCGAACAGCGCGGGAGTAGCCAACCGTCGGCGCGAACGGGGAGTCGGCGGGAACGAGACGGCGCTCCACTGAGGGCTAGTATCGCCGTGCGTGGACGCGCTGCGGCAGGTCGATGAGTGGCCCGTCGGCGTCGCCGCCGTCGGCGTGACCGCCTCGGCCTCCGGCCTGGGAGCGACTGGAGCCAGCGCCGCGACGCTTCCCTGGACGTCGGTCACGAAGCTCCTGACGGCGCTCGCCTCGCTCGTTGCCGCCGAGGAGGGCGTGCTCGAGCTCGACGAGCCGGCCGGGCCGCCGGGCTCGACCGCGCGGCACCTGCTCGCGCATGCATCGGGACTGCCGCCCGACGGCGAGACACCGATCGCGCAGCCGGGCACGCGGCGGATCTATTCGAACGCCGGCTTCGAAGTGCTCGCAAACGTGGTCGCCGAGCGGGCGGAGATGCCGTTCGCCGAGTACCTACGACAGGCTGTGCTCGAGCCGCTCGGCCTGACCGCTTCGCTCGACGGGTCGCCGGCCTCCGGGGTAAGTGGCACCCTCGACGACCTGCTCTCTGTCGGCCGCGAGTTGCTGGCTCCGAGCTCGATCGCCCCTGAGACCCTGGCTGAGGCGACAGCCGTTGCCTTCCCGGGTCTCGTCGGCGTCCTCCCCGGCTTCGGCCGGATGGATCCCAACGACTGGGGGCTCGGCTTCGAGCTGCGCGACGGAAAGCGGCCGCACTGGACCGGCGAGCGCAACTCGTCGCGTACCTTCGGCCACTTCGGACAGAGCGGCAGCTTCCTCTGGATCGATCCGGAAGCGGGGCTCGCCTGCGCCTGCCTCTGCGACACACCCTTCGGCGACTGGGCCAAGGAGGCCTGGCCGCGGCTTGCGGATGCCGTCCTCGCCGAATCGAGCGGAACCGGCGCAGCCGCCTAGCCGGTCGGGCATCCTAGACGTCCGTGGCCGAGACGCCTCTCACGCGTGCGGAGCGGCGGGCGAGCCCGAAGCGGTGGCGTCGCATCGCGATCGCGAGTCTGCTGATCGCCGCCGGCGCCGGCGCAGCCGGAGTCTGGGCGGCAGGTTTCGATCACGACGATCGCGCGGCCTCCCATCGATCTGCCGCCCCGCTACCTGCCGCTCGGCGGCACGCGCAGCGGGCCGGTGCGCTGCGGATCGCGTCGCATGCCGCAGGCTCCCTGGCGATCCCGACTCAGGACGCGGCAATCGCGACGTTCGGACGCCGGATTCTCATTCTCGGCGGACTCGATTCCGCGGACACCTCGACCGGAGAGGTCCGCGCGATCGAGGGCGGCCGCTCGCGGACGATCGGTCGCCTGCCGACCGTCTTCCACGACGGTGCGGCAGTCCGAATCGGCTCGTTCGCCTACGAGCTCGGCGGCGGTGACGGGATCCGCCAGCTCGACCAGATCCTCCGCGTCGACCCCGCGACCGGTGCGACGACTCGAGTCGGGCGACTGCCGGCCCCTAGCAGCGACCACGCCGCCGCAGTTCTCGGCGACGAGGCCTACGTCGTCGGGGGGTATACAGGCACGAGCTGGCTCAACACGATCGTGAGCTGGCACCCCGGCAGAAGCGCTCGCGTCGTCGCCCGCCTGCCGACGCCGCTCCGCTATGCGGCCGTGACTGCCGCGGGCGGCAAGCTCGTCGTCGCAGGCGGTTCGCTCCCGAACGGGACTGCGAGCCGCGCCGTCTACGTGTTCGATCCCGAGACACGGGCTGTGCGCGCTCTCGGCAAGCTGCCGGCGCCGACGACACATGCCGGCGCGGCTGCGCTCGGCAATCGCGCGCTCGTGGTCGGCGGCCGCTCAGCGGGACCGAACACTCCGACGGCCAGGATCGTCGCGGTCGATCCACTCAGCGGCCGGATCCGGATAGTGGGACGGCTCCCGCAGCCGCTCTCCGATGCAGCCGTGGCGACGGTGGGTCGAACGGTCATGGTCGCCGGGGGCCGCAACCGGACGACTTTGGCCGGGCTGACGAGCCTGGCAGCTGTCACGGCTCGCACGCCGCGAGCAAGGCGGCCACCGACCCCGCACGCTACCCCACTCGCGGTCAACGTCTACGCGCACGACGGCGCGAACGCCTTCAGCCGCGTCGTCCGCAACGTCCCGCCGCGGGTCTACGTCCCGAACAGCGCCAGCAACACCGTCGACGTGATCGACCAGCGGACCTTCAAGATCGTGGCGCACTACCGCGTTGGTCTGCTGCCCCAGCATGTGACGCCTTCGTACGACCTGAAGACGCTCTGGGTGGACAACGACGTCGGTAACAGTTTGACGCCCGTCAGCCCCATTACCGGGCGGCCGAAGGGCAGACCGGTGCACGTTAGCGACCCCTACAACCTTTACTTCACCCCCGACGGCCGTTACGCGATCGTGGTCGCCGAGCGCGAGCACCGGCTCGACTTCCGCTTCGGCCATACGATGAAGCTTCACCGTGTGCTCCGCGTGCCGTGCAGCGGGGTCGATCACATGGACTTCTCCGCGGACGGACGTTTCCTGCTGGCCAGCTGCGAATTCTCCGCGGAGATGGTGAAGGTCGACGTGCGGCGGGAGCGAGTTGTCGGCGTCCTGCACCTGCCGCGCGCAAGCGCGATGCCGCAGGATGTCAAGCTTTCGCCCGACGGAAAGGTGTTCTACGTCGCTGACATGGCCTCGAACGGGGTCTGGGAGATCGATCGAACTGGCCGGCATGTGCTCGGGTTCATCCACACGGGCGCCGGTGCACACGGCCTGTATCCCAGCCGCGACGCGAAGCTGCTCTACGTCACCAATCGGAACGAGGGCACGATTTCCGTGCTCGACTTCGCCACCCGGAAGCTTGTCGCCAAGTGGAACGTCGGCGGCAGCCCGGACATGGGCGGGGTCTCTGCCGACGGCAAGGTGCTGTGGCTGTCGGCGCGCTACGACGCGCAGGTCTATGCGATCAGCACCAAGGACGGCCGCGTGCTCGCACGTATCTCGGTCGGCTACGGGCCCCATGGCGTGTGTGTATGGCCGCAGCCGGGCCGCTACTCACTGGGCCACACCGGGATCCTCCGCTAGGCGTCAGCGAAAAGCGGCCGGATGAACTCGTCGAACGTCTCGCGGTCGCAGCTCGCAACCGTCGCCTGCGTCAGGGCCCGCACGGAGGCGGTGCGGGGCACGTCCATCGCGAGCGCGACCTCGCCGAAGTAGTCGCCGGGCCTCAGGACTCGCCGCGGCCCCAGCGAGGCCTGGCTGACCGTGAACATCCCGGCGAGGACGACGTAGAAGCGGTCGCCGTCCTCGCCTTCCTCGACGACCGCGCCACCGGCCGCGACCTGCTCGCGGCGCATCTTGCCGGCGAGCCTGACCAGAGTTTCGCCCGGGAGCTCGGCAAGCAGCCCGATGCGTTGCAGTTCGGCAAGCCCGGCGGGAACGAATTTGGGACTCATGCGTCGTGAATCTCCTCCACCTCGGGCGGGTCTTCGTGGCCCGGCCCGCGCATCGCTTCATGCTCTTCCTGGTCCTCGGGCGCCTGCTCTTCTTCTTCGGAGGTCGGCTCCGGTTGTTCTTGCATCAGTGCTCCTTGGTCGGAAGGGTGATGTAGGTGTACACCTACATCAGATGGGCGAGCTCGAGGGTTGGACCTTCTGTCCGCGTTGCCGCAGCGAGCTCGCGGGTGACAGCGCGCGGCTCGCCTGTGCTGCCTGCGGTTTCATCGCCTACGGGAGCTCGAAGCCGACCGCCGGTGCACTCTGCGTCGACGCCGGACGCGTCTTGCTCGCGCGCAGGGCCGTCGCGCCTTTTCAGGGCTTCTGGGACATCCCGGGCGGCTTTCTCGACGAAGGCGAGGATCCCCTAGACGGCCTTCGCCGGGAACTGAGGGAGGAGACGGGCCTGGAGGTTGCGCCCGAGCGTTTTCTCGGCATCTGGATGGATCGCTACGGCGGCGACTCGACGGCAGAGGCGACGCTGAACCTCTACTGGACAGCGCGCGTGGTTGGCGGAGAGGCTGCGCCGGCCGATGACGTCTCGGAGCTGCACTGGTTCGACCCTGACGAGCTTCCCGCTGCGGACGAGCTCGCGTTCGAGAATGTCCCGCTCGTGCTAGCGGCCTGGCGGGACGAGCACGCGTAGCGCTCGCCGCTGAACGCGCAAGGCGACCGGCGTCGCGAGCTCGGTCGGCTCGCCGTCGATCGCCGCCTGCAGGCCGCGCGGGCCGTCGAGCTCGAACGTCTCGCCCACGCGCTCCTCCCAGGCTGTCGGGAGCAGACCGCCCGCTGCGTAGAGGTGCAGGCGTCCCTCGGTCAGCTTTCGCCGGGCGCCGAGGTCGAACAGCCTCAGCTCGTAGGCGTTGTTTGCTACGACGACGACGCGAGCGGCGAGCGGCTCGCCATTCACGCGTAGGCGCAGGCGGTATGGATGGCGAATCGTTCGCATGAGAGCGCGCAGCCGTGCCAGCGACTCGCGACGGCGCCGGCGCGCCTCACGTCGGCGGACGAGCGAGGCGTAGGCCCCGACCGAGACGTTGTTCAGGAACAGCCGCTCGCCCGCCCGGCCGACATCGATCCGCAGTTCCTCGCCGCCGAAGGCCTCGAGCGCCGCAAACGGATCGTCGCGGTCGAGACCGACATCGCGCGCGAAGTGGTTACGCGTCCCGAAGGGAACGCAGACGAAGGGCAGCTCGCGCTCGAGTGCAACCTGCGCAACCGGCGCCAGCGACCCGTCGCCGCCGGCAATCCCGATCGCGGCGGCGTCCGCTTCGCGAGCAACCGCCATGACGTCGTCCTCCCCACCCAACACGTGCGGGTCGATCCCTCGGGCGCGCGCTGCTGCAGCGAGCTCGTCGGGGCTTGGACCGCCTCGCCCCGAGCGTGGATTGATCAGGAGGAAGCCGGCCAAGGCCGCGCGAGCATAGGCCCTTCGGCCAGCCAATTTAGGCCGTTCGGCTCATGGATTCTCGGCCGAATCGGGTCGATCATTCATGTCATGAGCGATCGAGGCTTCCACCGGATCGAAGCGGATCTCGAGGAGAGCTGGCTGGAGGACTGGGCCGGCGTTGGAATCGCGGAGCTTGAGGCGTATCTCGCCAAGCATGCCGCGTTCCTCTCGTACCTCGAGCACGCCAAGAACTAGACCGGGCGGACACGGACCCTGGCCGCGGAGACCTCCGCGGGTGAGCCTCTGCCAGCGTGCGAATTCGCTTTAGCCGGCGCCGTTCTCGGACAGGCCCAGCGATTTCTCGATCGCGCTTTTCGGCTGGGCGCCGATCGCAGCCGCTGCCGGCTCGCCGGCGCGGAAGAGGATTATCGTCGGAATCGAGACGACGCCGTACTTCTGAGCCAGCGAAGGCTCCTCGTCGATATTCACCTTGACGAGCTTCAGGTCGCTGTCCCGCTCCTCGGCGATCTTGTCGAGCACGGGCGAGACAGCGTGGCATGGCCCGCACCACTCGGCCCAGAAGTCGACGATTACAGGCTTGTCGCTCTGTAGGACCTCCTGCTCGAAGCTCGACTCGGTTACAGCAGTGCTCATTTCGTTGTTCCTTTCCTCTGTCGTCGTTCACTGAAACGCCCGGCGCGGACCCGTTGTTCCCTGAGCCTAGAATCGAGGGATGGAGCAGGTCTTCACGCCGCTGCCGTCGGTTCCCGACCATCCTCGGCTCGAAGAGGAGATTCTGCAGTGGTGGGAGGAAGAAGGGATCTTCGAGCAGGTGCGCGACCGGAACCGCGGCGGTCCCAAGTGGTCGTTCATCGACGGGCCGGTCACCGCCAACAAGAAGCTCGGCGTCCATACGGCCTGGGGCCGGACGCTCAAGGACGTCTTCCAGCGCTACAAGGCGCTGCGCGGCTTCGACCAGCGTTACCAGAACGGCTTCGACTGCCAGGGGCTCTGGATCGAGGTCGGCGTCGAGCGCCAACTGGGGCTCAACTCGAAGCGCGAGATCGAGGAGTACGGGCTCGAGAAGTTCGCCGCCAAGTGCCGCGAGGTGGTCGTTTGGGCGGCCGAGGAACTGACGCGCGGCTGCAAGCGGCTCGGTCAGTGGATGGACTGGGGCAACGACTACTTCACGTTCAGCGACACCAACATGGAGTACATCTGGCGCTTCCTCAAGGTCGTGGACGAGAAAGGCTGGCTCTTCCTCGGCCACCGCTCGACCGAGTGGTGCCCGCGCTGCGGCACCTCACTCTCCCAGCACGAGCTGACTCAGGCCGGCGTCTACCAGGAGCGTGCCGACCCGTCGTTGTACGTGCGCTTCCCGTTGCTCGAGCGCGAGCGGGAGTACCTAGTCGTCTGGACGACGACGCCTTGGACGCTGCCTGCGAACGTGGCCGCGGCGGTCGATCCGGACGCGCAGTACGGCCGGCGCGAAAACGGCGAATGGGTGGCGGTCGCGCGCTACCCGGACGAGACGTTCGAAGAGGTGCTGCGCGGCGAGCAGCTCGTCGGCTGGCGCTACCGAGGGCCGTACGA
>Ga0066709_100000803_pt1 | contig 18641 bp, 15 predicted proteins | sample GraSoiAngelo_158_FD_79665 | JGI IMG/M metagenome (GOLD analysis project Ga0066709, IMG submission 79665) | Grasslands soil microbial communities from the Angelo Coastal Reserve, California, USA - 14_1009_16_30cm | ecosystem: Environmental > Terrestrial > Soil > Grasslands | place: USA...
CGGCCGCACACCGATAGAGAACCGAGGCCATCGGCTGGAAGCCTCGGACGGTTGCAACGGTCGCGAACGTCACCCGCGAGCCGGACGGGAGAGCCCGTTAGCGCTCATCGGAGGCGCGCAGGCTGCGCGCGAACTGAGGTGGTACCACGACGCCGTTCGTCCTCGAGACGAGCGGCGCTTTTGTTTGTGAGGAGGTCGTCGTGACCGTGGCGGCGAAGCTGAAGGCACCGGAATCGGCGCTGGGTCTGGCCGAGAAGAACTTCCAGCCGGCCGCGGTGGAAGCCGACCTGTATCGCTGGTGGGAGGCGAGCGGCTATTTCCAACCGTCGGAAGAGAAGAAGCCGCCCTTCAGCATCATCTTGCCGCCGCCGAACGTCACCGGCGACCTGCACGTCGGACACGGCTTCACCTTCACGCAGGAAGACATCCTGGTGCGCTGGCACCGGATGCAGGGCGATCCGACGCTGTTCCTGCCCGGGTCCGACCACGCCGGCATCGCCGCGCACATCGTCGTCGAGCGCGAGCTCGCCAAGGAGGGCCTGGACCGCTTCCAGCTCGGTCGCGAACGCTTCCTCGAAGAGATGTGGAAGTGGATGGAGCTCTACAAGCCGCGGATGTACGCGCAGATGCGCGCGATGGGCTGGTCCCTGGACTGGACCCGGACCGCGTTCACCATGGATCCGGACAAACAGAAGGCCGTTCGCACCCATTTCATCCGGCTCTTCCGCGAAGGCCACCTCTATCGCGCCGATCGCATCGTGCATTGGTGCGTGAAGGATCAGACGACGTATTCGGATCTCGAGGTCGAGCACGTCGAGCGGACCGACACGCTGTGGACCGTGCGCTATCCCTTCGCCGATGGCGGGAAGGGCGGCGTCCGCATCGCCACGACCCGCCCCGAGACGATCGTCGCAGACGTCGCCGTCGCGGTGCACCCGGACGACGTGCGCTGGAAGGCGCTCATCGGCAAGCACGTGATCGTCCCCGTGGTCGAACGGCGGGTGCCGATCATCGCCGACGAGGCTGTCGATCCAGCCTTCGGGACCGGAGCGGTGAAGGTGACGCCGGGTCACGACGCCACCGACTTCGAGATCGGCAAGCGGCACCACCTGCCGATCCTGTCCGTGATCGACACGCGCGGGCTGATGACCCCGGCGGCAGGTGCGCTGGCCGGACTCACGCGAGAGCAGGCACGTGCCGACATGGTGCAACGCCTGAAGCGGCTCGGGCTGCTGGAGCAAGAGGAGCCGCTGACGCATTCGGTCGGCCGCCACGACCGGTGCAGCACCATCGACGAGCCGCTCGTGCTGAAACAATGGTGGTGCTCGATGGAGCGGCTGGCGCCGCCGGCCGTCGACGCCGTGCGCTCGGGACGCGTGCATATCATCCCCGAGCGCTTCGAGAAGACGTACTTCCAGTGGATGGACAACCTCCGTGACTGGAACATCTCGCGACAGATCTGGTGGGGACATCAGATACCGGCGTGGTACTGCCGCGACTGCTCCGAGGTCGTCGTCCCCGACGAGGATGCGCCCGATCCGACGCGCTGCCCGCGCTGTGATTCGACCGACATCCATCAAGACCCCGACGTCCTGGACACCTGGTTCTCCAGCGCGCTGTGGCCGCACACCACGCTCGGCTGGCCGAAGGACACGCCGGACCTGCGTCGCTTCTATCCCACCAGCGTGTTGAACACCGCGTACGAGATCCTGTTTTTCTGGGTCGCGCGGATGATCATCATGGGCCTGCACAACATGCGCGAGGTGCCATTCCGCATCGTGTTCGTGAACGGCATCGTGCGCGTGGCCGGCGGCGAGAAGATGTCGAAGACGAAAGGCAACGTCGTCGATCCGATGCAGATGGTGCGCGACTTCGGCGCCGACGCGACGCGCTTCGGCCTCATCTCCGGCGTGGCGCCCGGCGCCGACTCGCAGGTCTCGCCGGAGAAGCTGGACCACGCCCGCAACCTGGTGAACAAGGTCTGGAACGCGGGACGCTTCGTGCTGTCCGCGCTCGGCGGCGTCAGCGGCATCGCCGCCGACGCGCGGCCCACCGGTGCGCTATCGCTCGCCGATCGCTGGATCCTGTCGCGCGCCGACGCCGCGACGCGCGAGGCGCAAACGTATCTGGAGCGCTTCGAGACCGGCGAATATGCCGCGCTGGCCGAGCGCTTCTTCTGGTCCGAGGTCGCGGATTGGTACCTCGAGGCAGCCAAGCCATCGGCGCGCGCGAAAGATCCACTGACGCTGCAGACGCTCGCCTATGTGCTCGATCGGAGCCTGCGACTGCTGCACCCGCTGATGCCGTTCGTGACCGAGACCCTGGCGCAACAGCTCTGGCGCGCCGCGCCCACCGCCGAAGCGGTGCCCTCGCTGATGCTCGCGGCATGGCCAGAAGCGCAGGCGCAGGACGCGGACGCGGAGCGGCGCTTCGGCGCGCTGATGGACGTCGTTCGCGCGATCCGCAACATCCGCCAGGAACACGGCGTCGAACCGAGTGCCACCGTCGATGCGTTCGTCGACGGCGATCGCGACATCTTCGAGCCGCAGCGTCAGCTCATCGAGCGCCTCGCCGACTGCCGTCTGGAGTTCGAACCTGGCTCCGGGATCGCGACCGTCGTTCGCGGTATCACCGTTCGCGTGCGGCTCGCGGCCGCGGACGCCGGCGCGGCGCGTGCGCGGCTGGAGCGGGAGCTCGCCGAAGCCCGCGAGCAGCTCCGCCGCTCGCGCGAGCTGCTGGCGCGCGGGGCTTTCAGTGAGAAGGCGCCACCGGATGTCGTGTCGAAGGAGCGCGCGCGTCTCGCCGAACGTGAAGTCCAGGTGCGTAAGCTGGAAGAGGACCTGCGGAAGCTCGGCTAGTGGCGGACCTCAGCGGTGAGAGCACCGAGCTCCTGCAACAGCTCATCCGTAACGCCTGCGTCAACGACGGCAGCGTCGCGTCGGGCCAGGAAACGCGAAGTGTCGACACCATCGCGGCCTTCCTCGGCGGCACGGGCGTGGAACTGCGAAGGTACGAACCGAAGCCGGGCCGGAGCAATCTCGTCGTTCGCATCGAGGGCAGCGACCGTTCGGCGCCGAGCCTGCATCTCATGGGACACATCGACGTCGTTCCCGCCAATCCGGCGGGGTGGCGGCACGATCCGTTCGGCGGCGAGCTCATCGACGGCGAGGTCTGGGGCCGCGGCGCGATCGACATGCTCTCGATCACCGCGACGATGGCCGTCGCCGTCCGCCGGCTGGCGACCTCGGGCTTCCGGCCGCGCGGCACGCTGGTGTACAGCGCGGTCGCCGACGAAGAGTCGCTCGGCACCTGGGGCGCGGCCTGGCTGTCGCAGCACGCCTGGGACGAAATCAAGACCGACTACCTCATCACCGAAGGCGGAGGCGCGTCGTTCTCGCTCGCCGGCGGCGGTGCAAAGCGCGCCGTGGCAGTGATGGAGAAGGGCTCGCACTGGGTCCGCCTCGGTGTCAAAGGCACACCGGGTCACGGTTCGCTGCCGTTCCGTTCGGACAACGCGGTGGTCAAGGCCGGGGAGCTCGCCCGGCGCATCGCCGACTATCGCGCCCCGCGGCGGTTCACCGACACCTGGCGCCGCTTCGTCGACGGCCTCGAGCTGTCGCCTCCGTTGCGCACGGCACTGTTGAACGGTCCGCTTCTCGAACTGGCGCTGCGCCGTCTTCCGCTCGGCATGGCGCGGATCGTCGACGCCTCCACGCACACGACCTTCTCGCCGAACATCCTTCATGGCGGCATCAAGGGGAACGTCGTGCCGGATTCTGCCGAGATCATCGTCGACATCCGCACGCTGCCAGGCCAAGGCGGTCCCGAGGTCCACGCGATGCTCCGCGACGCCGCGGGCGACCTGTGGCCGTCCGTCGAGATCCGCGAAGAGGAGGACAACGACGCGACGGAGTCTTCGATGCGCACGCCCCTGTGGGACACGCTCGCGACTGTGACCGCATCGCTGGTGCCCGCGGCGCGCCTGGTGCCGTTCCCGGTGTTCGGGGTCACCGACGCTCGCTTCTTCCGTCGCAAAGGGGTCACCGCGTACGGCTACGCGATCTACACCGTCCCGTTCGATCAATTCGTCTCCCGTTTCCATGGCAACGATGAACGCGTGGATCAGGAGTCGCTCCGCCTCTCGGCGGAGCTCTGGGAGCGCACCCTCCGCGCCTTCCTCGGCTAAACGCGCTACTGATTGTCTTTGAGGATCTGATTCGCCTTGGTGCTGGCCAGCTGCAGCGCATGCTCCGGCGTGTCCCTGCCGGTGAGGATCGCGGTGATGCCGTCCGCGACGACGGTCCGGATGTCCTGCTGTCCGCGGACATTCGGCTCCGGCTGGCTCGTGCCGCTCTGGTCGAAGGCTTCCTTGCCCTGCGGATCGGTCGATGACCATGAGTTCTTGAGCGTCGCGTCGTTCGCGGCCGACTTCCGGACCGGCAGGTACGAGGAAGCGATCGACCACATCGCCGTCCGCGTCGTGTCGGCGAACCACTTCATGAAGACCCACGAGGCGAGCTGCTTCTGCGGTGTGGACGAGAAGGCCGCGATGTTCGCACCGTACGCCACGGTCCGCGCCGTCGAGGCGTCCTGTTGCGGGATCGAGACAATGCGCCAGTTCGGCTTCGGCTCTTTCATCGCGGCTCGGTACGACGGTCGGGCCAGGCTGGAGTCCATGACGAAAGCGGCCTTGCCCGAGCCAAAGTCAGCGTAGTAATCGAAGCTCTTTGGCGCGTAGCACCACTGCGCCTTGATGCACCTGTCGACAAGCTGGAGCGACGCCAGTCCCTCGGCGCCGTCCCACCTGACGGTCTTGTTGTCGTCGGCCATGAGGCGGCCGCCGCGCGACAGGACCCAGCCGTTGAACGTCGAGGGGTCGGCTATCACGGCCCAGCCATAGCGGGTGATCGTCTTCCCGTCCGCGGACACCTTCTTCGCCGCTGACGCCACTTTCTCGAACTCGTCCCAGGTCTTCGGCGACGACATCCCGAGCTCCTTCAGGACGTCATCGTTCTGGTACATCACCAGCACGCTCTTGGTCAGCGGGAACGACAGCAGCTTGTCGCCGAACTGCGCGAAGCGGTTCGTGGCGAGGTACGCGCCGAAGATGTCGTCGACGCTCGCCCTCGTCAATCCGTACTTCTTGCTGTCGACGTATGGTCCGAGGTCGACCACCGGCGACGGTGTCGCCTTCATGTAGTCGGCCACGAAGCTCTCGTTAGCCACGGACATGTCCGGCAGTGCGTTCGCGTTGGTCGCGGCGAGGGTCTTCTGGTACAGCTGCGTGTAGTCGCCCTGATACTCGAGCTTCACCGTGATCTGGTATTGGTTGGTCTTGTTGAAGTCGTCGGCCATCGCCTGGAGGGCTGCCCCGTTCGCCCCGGTCTGGGTGTGCCACAACGTCAACGCGATAGGTCCCTTCAGGTCGATCTGATCGATCGCGTTTGGCGTCTCGGTGGGCGTCGGGCTGCCGGTGCAGGCGATGACGAGCGGCAGAAGCAGGATCAGGAAAAGCCCGCGAGCGATCACTGACGTCGACAGCAACACCCTCTTCGACCTTTCGGCGCATAACTTACGCCGAGGCGCGCGGGGCGCGAGGATATCATTCACATGTGCCGACCTATGAATATCGCTGCGATCACTGCGGCCACGAGTTCAGCCGTAAACAAGGCTTCAACGAGGAGCCGGTCACGGTCTGCCCGAAGTGCGGCGCTCGTCCGCGCAAGCTGGTGTCGCGCCCGGCGATCCACTTCAAGGGTAGCGGCTGGCACATCAACGACTATCGCAAAGCCAGCGACGGCGGCAGCACGAGCGGCGAGGGGAGCGAGGCCGCGGCCAAAGATGCGCCGCCCAAGAGCTCGACGACGAAGAAGGAAGCCACCGAGAGCAAGGACACGAAGGACAAAAAGCCCGGCGCCCCCAAGACCGAGAGCAGTACGCCTAAGCCCGACTCTTCCGATTCCGCCGCATCCTGACGTCGCGCGTGACGCTTGCGTTCGCACGACGGGTCGCGATCGCTTTTCGCGACGATGACTGCGCCTTCATGGCCGCGGCCGTGGCCTATCAGCTGTTCTTCTCGCTGCTGCCGCTGCTCCTGCTGTCGGTCGGCGTGATCGCGCTGTTCGTCTCGAGCGAGGAGCTGCGAACCGAGGTGGTGAACCTGCTGCGCGGCGTGTATCCGGGCCTGGCCGATCGGCGCTTGGTCGACGAGCTCGTCAACTCGCGCGGCCTGACGCTCGGGATCGGGCTGGTGGGCACACTGTGGAGTGTGACCACGATCTCCGCCGCGCTCGACCGAGCCCTCTTCGGCGTCTTCGGCGGCAATCGCCGGAGCTTCATCCGCGGACGGCTGGAGGGTCTGCTGCTCGCGGCGTTGCTGACGTCCCTGGCGGTGCTCTCGTTCGCGCTGTCGTTCCTGGTGCAGGCTTTCGCCGGCTGGCTGCGCACCGTCGGGATCGCGCCGATACAGCGGGTTGCCATCGAGCTGCTCGGCCCGCTGACCGGATTCGTGGCGGGCTTCATCCTCTTCGACCTGATCTACTTGATCGTGCCGCGGCGCAGGCTGCCGCGGAGGGTCCGCGTCGCGGGGGCCTTCACCGCGGCGGCGTTGTGGGAGGTGGCCAAAATCGGATTCGCCATCCTGACGCGAGAGGTCCACGTCTTCAGCGCCTACGGTGTTCTGGCGCTGGCAGCGGGTCTGCTGACGTGGATCTATCTCACGGCGTTGATCTTCCTGTTGGGGGCCGAAGTGATGAAGGCGTGGCCGGAGCGGGCCAGCACGTGATCGCACGCATCGAAGACTTCGTCACGCGCGTGCTCGAAGGAACCACGGCGAGGCTGTTCCACGTCAAGTTGCAGCCGGTCCAGATCGCCAAGCGCGTGATCCGCGCAATGGAGGCGAATCAGACCGTCTCGCTCAACCGCACCTTCGCCCCGAACAGCTACGTCGTGTCGCTCTCCGGCCCGGACTATGAGCAATTCGAGCGCTTCAAGCGCAGTCTCGAGCGCGATCTGGCCGAGGCCGTCCTCGCCGGCGCCCGCGAGCGCACCCTGACGCTGACGAGCTTCCCGCGCGTGGAGATCGATCGCTCCGAGGCGGTCGCAACGGGCGAGGTCCGCGTGCGCTGCGCCCTCGTCGACGAGACAGGCGAGGAGATGCCCGAAGACCACCCCGCTCTCCGCGAGCTGGCCTCCGGACACACGCAGATCCTCGACCGGGATAAGCTCCTTGCCGTGCAGCCCAGAGGACCCAAGGCTTCGCTCGAGATGTCGGGCGAGGGACGGCGTGTCCCCGTCGGCGCCGGGACCATTTCCATCGGCCGAGCTCCGGACAACGACATCGTGCTCGACGATCGTCGCGTGTCGCGGCGGCACGCCGAAGTGCGGCTGCGCCTGGGCAAGCACACCCTCTACGACCTCGGCTCCACCAACGGCACGTTCGTGAACGGTAAGAAGGTGAATGAGATCGCCCTGTCCGAGGGCGATCGGATCACGTTCGGGGCGGCGACACTGATCTACCACGCGGAGGAGTAGCGCTTGCCCGAGGTCACCTTCGCCGTGGCGCTGTGGGCGCTGCGCCTGCTGTTCCTCGCGCTCGTCTACGGACTGTTGCTGCAGAGCATCGGCTCACTGCAACGCGCGCTGGGGCGCGCGCCAGCGGTGGCCGAGCGCGGCCTGGCGTACCTCGTGGTGGCCCAGGCGCCGCCCGACGCACACCGCCGCGGCGAGCGGTTCCCACTCCGCGCGGTCAACGCGATTGGCCGGGATCCGGGTAATGATGTCGTGCTGCGCGACGACTTCTCCTCGGCGCGTCATGCCGTGGTGTCGCAGGACGCCGAGGGCTGGTGGGTCGAGGACATTGGCAGCACCAACGGGACGTTTCTCAACGGGGACCGCGTGATCCATCGCACCGTGCTGCATTTCGGCGACGAGATCGAGGCCGGCCGCGTGCGCCTGCGGTTCGAGCACGCATGAGACTCGCCGTACCGACGTCGCGTCCGCTGAGCCGCTTGACCGAGACGCGGCTCCTGTTCTGGGTCGCTGCGATAACCGTGACCGGCTTCTTCACCGTGGCGCTTGCACTCGGTCAGGGGCTCGACGGAAACGCGTTCATCGTGCCGACGGCGTTCCTGGTGATCGCCTTCGTGGTGCATGCCGCTCTGGCAATGCGCGGCTTGCGCGGCGATCAGATCATGCTGCCGGTCTCGCTCGGGCTCACCGGGATCGGCCTGATCGTGATCTACCGCGTCACCGCCGGTACCGATGCAGCGTCGCTGCTGACGCTGCAGCTGGCGTGGTTCGTCGTCGCCATGGCGGCGTTCCTGCTGCCGTTGTTCGTGCCGCGCGACCTGTCGCTGCTGTCGCGGTACAAGTACACCTGGATGACCTTCGGGCTCCTGTTGCTGGTGGCGACGGTCGTCCGCGGCGAGGAGATCAACGGCGCGCGGATCTGGTTCCGCCTCGGCCCGCTCTCGTTCACGCCGTGGGAGCTGGTGAAGATCGTGCTCGTCGTCTTCCTGGCCGCCTACCTCGACGAATATCGCGAGGTCATCGCCTCGCGGCGCGGCATCTGGCGCGTCCTGCCCCCGCCGCCGTACCTGGTGCCGATCGTGGCGATGGCGTTCGCGGCCATGTTCATCCTGGCCTTCGAGAAGGACATCGGCGCGACGCTCGTGTTCTTCGGCATCTTCCTGGCGATGCTGTATCTCGGCACCGGCCGCGCGACGTACGTCGTGGCGGGCGTGGCGATCCTCATTCCCGCGGCGTACGTGGTGTACCGCCTCTACGCGCACGTGCAGCTCCGCGTCGAGATGTGGCAGAACCCGTGGCAGGACGCGCTCGGAAGCGGATACCAGATCCTGCACGGCCTGTTCTCCCTGGGAAACGGCGGGCTACTCGGTGCGGGACTCGGCGCCGGCGACCCGCAGAGCATCCCGGTGGTGTGGAGCGACTTCGTCTTCGCCGCGTTCGCCGAGGAGACCGGCTTCATCGGCGCGTTGGCGCTGCTGGCGCTGTACCTGGTGCTGCTGTACCGCGGGTTCTCCATCGCCATCGCCGCGCCGACGACGTTCCTGCAGCTGCTCGCGGCCGGCCTGACGTTCGTCATCGGGATGCAGACGCTGGTGATCGTCGCCGGCAACGCCAAGCTCATACCGCTGACCGGGATCACGCTGCCGTTCGTGGCCTACGGCGGCTCATCGCTGGTCACGAACTTTCTGTCGATCGGGCTGCTGCTGCGCATCAGCGCCGAGAGCCGGACCTGATGAGCGCCAACATCCGGCATCTGGCCGCGACGCTGTCGGTGCTGTTCCTGCTCGTCTCGCTCGGAGTCGGGTACTGGCAGATCGTGCAGGGTGACGAGCTCTCGAGCGATCCGTACAACCCGCGGCTGTATTCAGAGGCGGCGAAGCGCGAGCGCGGCCGGATCGTGGACCGCGATGGCGTCGTCCTGGCGCGGACCGATGCCAGCGGCGATTCGTTCAAACGCGTGTACACCGGCGCGCTGTACGAGCCATACGTCGGATACGCGACGCTGGCCTTCGGCGCCGCCGGACTCGAGGCCACGTACGCCTCATCGCTGATCGGCGAGGACCCCGCCGACCCGCTCGGCGCGATCCGCCGTCGCTACCTCGGCGAGCGCGCGCCGCCCGGCAGCGTGCGGCTCGCGCTCTCAGCGAAACTCGTCGATGCCGCCGCGCGTTCGCTCGGCCAGCGCAAGGGCGCGGTGATCGCGCTCGATCCGCGGACCGGCGAGATCCTCGCCTCGGTGTCGTTCCCGCGTTACGACCCGAATCCACTGACCGACGCGTCGACGCAGCGTGCGGCCTTCGACGCGCTGAACAACGATCAGGGAAAGCCGTTGCTCGATCGCGCGGTCATGGGCCTGTACCCGCCGGGGTCGACGTTCAAGCTCGTGACCGGCGCCGCCGCGGTCGAGCTCGGCCTCGACCCGAACAAGAAGGTCCCCATCGACAGTCCCTGGAAGGGCGACCCGTCCTGGGGCAACTACGCCGTGCCGTCGCCGATCAACTTCCATGGCGAATACGACCTGCGTCAGGCCTACGCGTACTCCGAGAACATCTACTTCGCCATGGCCGCAGTGAACATCGTCCATGGCGATCGGCTCGCGGATTACGCCAAGCGCTTCATGATCGGCCAATCGCTCGGGCTCGATGGCCCCTACGCCAAGACGCAGCTCTCGAACTCCGGTCAGCTCGATCGCCCGACGCTCGTCGCGGCCACGGGATTCGGTCAGGGCGAGCTGCTCATCTCGCCGCTGCAGATGGTGCTGATCACCTCCGCCGTGGCCGAGAACGGCGTGATGCCCACGCCGCACTACGCGCTCGACGTGCGCGACGGCGCCGGCAAGGTGGTGCGGACGATCCAGCCGGGTCCGCTGGCGCAGCCGATCCGCTCCGACACCGCGAAGCTCATCGCCGCAGACATGGTGTACGCGGTCGAAGGGCCCAACGCGTTCGCGTATCCGGCCGCGATCTCGGGGATCCACGTCGCGGGCAAGACCGGAACGGCGGAGAACCCGCAGGGATCGCCGCACGGCTGGTTCGTCGGCTTCGCGCCCGCGGACAACCCCACCATCGCCGTCGCGGTAGTGATCGAGAACGCGCAGAACGGCGGTCTCGACGCCGCGACCGTGGGCGGCCAGGTGATGCGGTCCTGGTTGGGGAAATAGGACCGCTCGGAAACTCAGTACCGGAGCAGCTTTCGAACGCACGGCCGGCCTGGAGAACGAACCGTACCCACTCCGCGTTCGTACTAAGGTCAGTCTTAGGCGGCGTTGGTACCCTACGTGCATCCGAGGGTCCTCTACCGCCGGATCGAACGAAGGGGTGTGGCCGAATTGCAGGACATCGGGCAGTCCGCCGGCAGAGTCGTCGCCAACGTCGAGAAGGTCATTGTCGGGAAGCACCGGGAAGTCGAGCTCGCGGTCACCTCCCTCCTGTGCAAAGGGCACATCCTCATCGAGGACGTGCCTGGCGTCGGAAAGACCATGCTGTCGAAGGCGCTTGCGCGCTCGCTCGGCTGCACCTTCAAGCGCATCCAGTTCACCCCGGACCTGCTGCCGTCGGATGTGACCGGCGTCTCGATCTACAACCAGCAGACCCAGACCTTCGAGTTCCGACCCGGCCCGATCACCGCCCAGATCGTCCTCGCCGACGAGATCAACCGGGCCACGCCCAAGACCCAATCGGCCTTGCTGGAGGCCATGGACGAGCGTCAGATCACCGTCGACGGCGTGACGTACCCGCTGCCGGAGCCGTTCATCGTGCTGGCGACCCAGAACCCGATTGAGTACGAAGGCACCTTCCCGCTGCCTGAGGCCCAGCTCGATCGCTTCTTCATGCGCATCCAGCTCGGCTACCCCTCGGAGCGCGAGGAGGTCGAGATCCTCGATGCCCAGGCGCACCAGCATCCGATCGAGACCCTCGGCCAGGTCGCGGACACGGAGACCATCGTCGACCTCCAGCGCCGCGTCTCCGACATCCACGTCGCGCCGGCGGTCAAGGACTACGTCGTGCGGATCGTCGCCGCGACGCGGAGCCATCCCGACGTGTACCTGGGAGCCTCGCCGCGCGGCTCGCTGGCGCTGGTGCGCGCGGCGCAAGCCTTCGCGGCGATCCAGGGGCGCGACTTCGTTGTGCCCGACGACGTGAAGCTGCTGGCCGCACCGACACTGTCCCACCGCCTGATCTTGCAGCCGGCGGCGCGCCTGCGAGACCTCACCACCGCGACGGTCGTGTCCGAGGTGCTGCAGTCCGTGCCGGTCGAGCCCGGCGCCTTCGTGAGAGCCACAGCGGGCCGATGATCCGGCGCCGCTGGCTCTTCATCGTCGCGTGGGGGGCGCTGTTCGTCGTCGCCCTGTCCTCCGGCGTGGACATCCTGTTCTACGTCGCGTACCTCCTGCTGTTCCTGGTCGGAGCAACGTGGTGGTGGACGCGCTCGAGCATCTCCTCGATGCGGGTCAAGCGGGACGTGTCGCAGGGCTACGTGCATCTCGGCGACGAGATCGAGCTGACGTACGAGCTCGTGAACGACTCGCGTCTGGGGAAGATCTGGCTCGAGGTATACGAGGAATCGAACTGGCCGGAGCCATTGCCCGGCCGCGTGCTCTCGATCGGGGCCTTCACCACCAAGCGCTGGAAGGTCGCGGTGCCGGCGTTGCGCCGCGGCCGGTTCCATCTCGGGCCGGTGGTCATCCGCAGCGGCGATCCGTTCGGCATCTTCAGCGCCGAACACCGCGCCCGTTACGACGCCCTGGTGCTGGTGTACCCGCGCGTCGTGGCGCTGCCGTACTGGCAGCTGCCGGGATCACTGCTCGAGGGCAACGTCCTCACCGGTCGGCGTTCGCTGCAGGCGACCTCGATGGTCATGGGCATCCGCGACTACCGACCCGGCGACGCGTTCAACCACATTCACTGGAAGACCTCGGCGCGGCACCGCACCCTTCAGGTCAAGGAATTCGAGCTCGACCGCACCGCGGACCTGTGGATCTTCCTGGATCTCGAGCGCCGCGTGCATTCCGGTGACGGCGAGCGGTCGACCGAGGAGCGCGCCGTGACCATCGCCGCGTCGGTGATCGCCAAGGCGCTGCGCGAACACCGCAGCGTGGGCCTGGTGGCGTCGGGCCGCTCGTCGGGTCTGTTCAGCCCCGACCGCGGCACCAAGCAGTTCTCCAAGCTGATGCAGTATCTCGCGGAAGTCTCGGCCAGCGGCACGCACACGGTAGCCGAGACGATGGTCGAGACCCTGCCGCGGCTGCGCCGTGGCGCGTCCGCGCTCGTCGTCACGCCGTCGCTGGACAAGGAGTGGGTCAAGCCGGTGCTGGCCCTGCGCGAGGCCGGAGTGCGGATCCAGTCGTGCATCGTCACACCCGAGGAGATCGAAGACGCCGCGCGCATGCGGCTCAACGCGGTGGTCGGGGAGCTGCTCGTCGCGGGCGTTCCGTACGCGGTCTCGACCGCGGACCTGCCGATCTCGGAGCTCTTCCACGAACGGTCGAGCGTCAGTGCTTAGCCTCCGGCCGGCCGTCCGCGCGCTCTTCCCGCCGATCGACCCGTCGCGGCTGGCGTTCCGCGGCGGCATCTTCGCGCTGTTGCTCGGGGTCGCCCTCGTGATCCTCTATCCGGTCTCGCTGGACCAGGCCGGGTGGGTGCAGAGCGACGCGCACTTCGGCTGGCTCGCCATCCTCGGTCTGCTCTTCGGTTCGCTGGTGGGTAATTCGCGCGTCCGTCGCGGCAGCGCACCGATGCTCGGCGCGATCGTCGGCATGATCGCGGTCGTCGCGTTGACGACGATGTCGGCGGGGCCGCAGCCGTTCCACGTCAAGCTGGTGACTCTGGCGACGAACGTGAACAACTGGCTCACGCAGGTGCTCGCCGGCGAGGCCGGGACCGACCCGACGCCGTTCGTGCTGTTCCTCGGAGCGACGTGCTGGAGCACCGCGTTCTGGGGCAGCTACGCGCTGGCGCGTTTCCGCCGGCCGTGGGACCTCGTGTTCTTCCAAGCGTTCATCCTCGTGGTCAACGTCTCGCTCGCGCTGCGGCCGCTGTTCTTCGATCTGGTCGTCTTCTCGGTGCTGTCGCTGCTGCTGCTGGCGAGGCTGCACGTGGTGTCGCTGTCCGAGCGCTGGGAGCGTCGCCGCCTGGTGCCGGGGGCCGACATGGAGTGGCGTGTCCTGCGGGGCGGGCTGACCTGGACGCTGGTGCTGATCATGCTGGCCTCGTTCACCCCCCGGATCGGCGCGGCCGACGCGCTCGGCAGCGCCTGGGGCACCTTCGAGGGCCCGTGGCACAGCGTCGAGAACGAGTGGCAGCGGTTCTTCGCCGGCGTGTACGGCCCGAGCCGCATCCAGGGCGTGTCGTTCTCCGACGTCATCCGTCTCGGTCTGGCGCCGAACCTCGGCGACAAGGTGGTGATGTACATCACCGCGTCTGAGTCGCACTTCCTGCGGGCGACGGCGTACGACTTCTACACCGGCGTGGGCTGGAAGAGCAACGACGACCGCCAGGAGGACAAGACCGACGCCCTGAACTATGCCGGCCGCAAGAAGCTGGACGTCACCATCGACCCGGTCAATCCCAAAGGCGCGTTGCTGTTCGCACCCTCCGAGCCGGTGCAGGCGAGCATCCCGCGGACGTTCATCTACGGCGAGGACAAGAGCTTCTCCAGTCAGATGCGGGCCAAGGATCGAGCCCAGGCCACCGGTCGGTACATCGTGACCTCGGCGGTGTCGATCGCGACGAAGGAAGACCTCCGTCGCGCCGGCGCGGCGCCGGCCGCGATCACGGAGCGGTACGACCAGCTGCCCACGACGGTCCCGGCGCGGGTGCGTCAGCTCGCCGCCGCGATCACCAGGGACAAGACGAACGCCTACGACAAGGCCGAGGCGATCGAGCTGTACCTGCGCACGAACTTCAAGTACTCCACGGTGGTGAAAGCGCCGCCCTCGGGACGCGACCCGGTGGACTACTTCCTCTTCGATCTGAAAGAAGACTTCTGCGAGTACTTCGCTTCGTCGATGGTGGTCATGCTCCGCAGCGTCGGCGTGCCGGCGCGCGTCGTCGAGGGTTACACCATGGGCACGTTCGATGAGCCGACCGGTCGATACATGATCACCGAGCGCAACGCCCACGCGTGGGTCGAGGTGTACTTCGCGGGATACGGCTGGATCGAATTCGAGCCGACACCATCCGAGGCCGTCGTCTCGCGACCCGAGACCGCGGTCGACATCTCGGCGACTTCGCCGGAAACCGGTCCATCGAACCAGAGTCCCGACCTGCTCGATCGCTGCCAGCGGAACGCCGGTTGCGCCGACGATCAGGGGATCCCGCAGGGCGACAGTGGCGCCGATTCCGGCGCTGGCACGAACCTCATCAGCGCCGCGGACTTCCGGCCGCTGTGGTGGGGCGCGCTCCTCGCGGCGATCCTGGCGCTGCTCGGGTACATCCGCTTCCAGCTGCGCTTCCGCCGGATGCGCGCCGCCGATGCGGCGTTCGGCAAGATGCGACTCCTCGCCGCGTATGCCGGCATGCAGCAGCGTCCCTATCAGACGGTATCGGAATACGCCGGCACGCTGGGCCAGGCCTTGCCTCGAGTGGAACGACAGGTCCACGCCATCGCCAGGGCACAGGTGATCGAACGGTATTCGCCGCGACCGGCGAGCGACGCCGAAGCCCAGGCCGCGCGGCGGGCGCTCCGCGCCGTCTCGTGGGAGCTGCTCCGCCGCGTACCGCGCCGCCTCTGGCGCGGGGTCCGAGGGATCGTCGCCAGCTGACCTCTTCGAATCCGAACCTGCTTGGCGAACACCAGAACGTCGCGCGCGTACGCGCCGCCGCGCAGCAGCTCGGCCTCGACGTCGAGATCCGCCGCTTCTCGTCGACGACGCGCACCGCGGCCGACGCCGCGCGCGAGATCGGGTGTGAGCTCGGCCAGATCATCAAGTCGCTGGTATTCCTCGCCGACGGCGAGCCGGTGCTCGCGCTCTGCGCCGGCACGGATCGGATCGACGAGGCCAAGCTCCGTACCCTCGCCGGCGCCGGCACGATCCGGCGCGCGACCGCCGCGGAAGCCCGCGATAGCACCGGGTATCCCATCGGTGGCGTCCCGCCATTTGCGCACGCGCGACCGCTGCGCGTGCTGATCGACCGTGGGCTGCTGCGACATGAAGCGCTGTGGGCCGGCGCGGGCACCGGCGAGACGGTCGTCCGCGTGTGGTCGCGTGACCTGGCTCGCGCGAGCGGGGGAACCGTCGTCGACCTCGTCGCGTCGAACGGCTGATGCGGACCCTCGTCCTGACGTTGCTCTTCGTCGTCGCCTGCGGCGCGCCCGGCGCCGCGCCGTCATCGTCCCCGGCGTCCTCCAGCACCCCCATGCCGTCGCCGTCGTCGACTCCGGACGCGCGCGTCGTCAGCCTCGCCGCGCTCCAGCGCGTGAGCGCGACCGTCGGCTTCGTCAGTGGCTGGACCGGCTCGGGCCTCGGCCTCGCGCGCACGCAGGACGGCGGCGCGACCTGGACGAAGCTGTCGATCCCGCTCAGCCGGCTCAGCGAGCTCCGCTTCATCGACGCCGCCACTGGTTGGGCGATCGGCTTCGCCGACCGGGGCCAGCAGGTCGGCTGTCAGCAGGCGTCGTCGGCGCCGCCGTGCCGCAGCGTGGTGCTGCGCACCGACGACGGCGGCCTGAGCTGGCGCGAAGTGCTCTCGGTGCCGGTCGGAGGTAGCGGCGGGGAGATGATCCATTCGTTGCAGGCGGTGGACGCCGCGTACGCCTGGGTCGTGGTCGGCGATCAGAGCTGTCCCGCGTTCTGCGGCAGCGAGCTGCGGGGCACGACCGACGGCGGCAAGACCTGGCGCACGCTGTATCAGGGACGCGTCGGTCCGATCCGGCTGGCGTCGCCGCGCTTCGGCTGGATCGCGGCGTACGGCCCCAGTGGCATCGACTACGGCGCCGACGGCGGCAACGTCCTCGTCACCAACAACGGCGGCGCGACGTGGTCGGCCACGCTCAAGGCCCAACCCATCATCGCCATTGAGGCCGCGGACCTGCAGATCGTCTGGGCGCTGGCGCGCGATGGCGCGTACTGCACCTCGAGCAACTGCGAGAAGTACGAGCTCTTCCGTTCGGACGACGCCGGCGCGAGCTGGAAGAGTCTCGGCAATCCGAAGAATCAGATCGCCGCCGTCTGTGGTGGCGGCAATCTCGCCGGACCGCTCTTTGTCGGCGCCGCGCGCGGCTGGATGGGGCTGAACCTCGGTGCCGGAGGCGCCGAAGGGAGCGGCGGATTGCTCAGCACCGACGACGGCGGCGTGAACTGGGGCTGCGTCAAGAGCCCGGCCAATGTCGCGCTGCTGTCCGCCGCCGACGCCGAACACCTGTGGGTCGAAGGAACGGATCGGAGCGGGAGCGGCGCGAGCCAGATCTACGCCAGCGACGACGCGGGCAGGACCTGGCGCACCCTTGACCTCAGCGCTCTGCACTGACCAACGCGCCGCCCCTAGGCTTCGGCCATGCCCGCGATCACGCTCGACCATGTCCGCCGCGTATTCCGCACCAGCACGGGCGTGATCCGCCGGAAGCGCAAGGACGTCGTCGCGCTCGAGGACCTCTCGCTGGAGGTCGGTGAGGGCGAGCTCTTCGGTCTGCTTGGGCCGAACGGCGCCGGAAAGACGACGACGGTGAAGATCCTGACCACGCTGCTGATACCCACCGCCGGGCGCGCCAGCGTCCTCGGGTACGACGTCGTCCGCGACGCGCGACAGATCCGGCCGCGCGTCGGGTTCGTCTTCGGCGGCGAGCGCGGGCTGTACTACCGCGTCAGCGGACGGGACAACCTGGAGTACTTCGCTGAGCTGTATGCGGTCGAGCCCCGGCGCATCCGCGTGCGCGTCGACGAGCTCCTGGACCTCGTCGGCCTGCGCGATCGAGCCAACGAACGAGTCGAGGGCTATTCACGCGGCATGAAACAACGCCTGCATCTGGCACGCATGCTCCTGCACGATCCAGCGGTGCTGTTCCTCGACGAGCCGACGATCGGGCTCGATCCGATCGGCGCCCGCGAGCTGCGCGAGGCCGTCGAGCGTCTCCACGCAGCCGGAAAAACGATCGTGCTGACGACGCACTACATGTTCGAGGCCGACGCGCTGTGCGACCGTATCGGTGTGATCAACGAGGGCAAGCTCGTCGCGCTGGGGACGCCGGAGGAGCTGAAGCGGCTCGTCAGCGACAAGAGCGTCGTGGAGCTGGAGGTGTACGGCGTCGGCGAGGAGCACCTGGCGCGACTGCGCGCGCTCGACTTCGTCGACTCGGTGGCCGTCGAGCGCCGCGAGCTTCGCGAGCTCCTGCGCGTCCAGACCGCGCTCGGAGAGCGAGCTGTCCCGAGGCTGATGGCGAGCCTCGAACGGCTCGAGGTCGGTCGCGTCTCCGTTCGCGAGGCGACGCTGGAGGACGCCTACGTGCGCCTGGTGGGGAAGCTCGAATGAGACGCGAGCTGCGTGCGTTCTCGGCCTCGACCCGGCTGTGGCTGCGCTACATGGCGGTCGATCGATTCATGCTGTTCTGCGCCTTCGTGCAGCCGTTCTTCATCGCCGTGACGGTCATGTACATGCTGCATCACCAGCCGCAGTTCGATCCCGTGTACGTCGTCATCGGCTCGGCGCTGACCGGGATCTGGAGCGTGGTCCTCTTCGACGGCAGCTGGGCCATCAACAGCGAGCGCTTCCAAGGGACGCTGGAGCTGCTCGTCGGCGCGCCGTCCTCGCTGTACGCCGTGATCGCCGGGAAGCTCGCCGGCGGCATGGCCTTCTCGGTGACCTCGATGGCGCTGAGTTACACCGTCGGCGCGTGGCTCTTCGGCTATTCGATCGTCGTCCGCGACGTGCCCGCGTTCGCCGTCGCCTTCGTGTTGGCGCTGATCGCGATCGGCGCGCTCGGCGTGCTCATCGCTCCGCTCGGCATCCTGGCCCGATCGTTGCGCCAGTTCCTGACCGTGCTGGAGCACCCGGTCTACATCCTCGGCGGCTTCCTCTTCCCGGTGCTGCTGCTGCCGGGCTGGCTCCTGCCGATCTCGTACGCGCTGCCGCCGTACTGGGCGGCCGTCGCGCTGCACGGCACCAGCTCGGGCGAGC
>Ga0066709_100000805_pt1 | contig 18614 bp, 19 predicted proteins | sample GraSoiAngelo_158_FD_79665 | JGI IMG/M metagenome (GOLD analysis project Ga0066709, IMG submission 79665) | Grasslands soil microbial communities from the Angelo Coastal Reserve, California, USA - 14_1009_16_30cm | ecosystem: Environmental > Terrestrial > Soil > Grasslands | place: USA...
GGCCTGCAGGATGCGAGCGAGCACGCCGCGCTTCTGGAGCTTGTCGGTCGCAACGATCACGTGCTCGCTGCCTTCCGCGGGCTTGGCCCGGCGCCCGATCTCGACCGAGGCGGGGCCGTCGAGCGCGGTGCGCGCGAGCGCGTCGACCTCGGGCGACACGGTGGCCCAGAAGAGCATCGTCTGCCGCTGCTCGGGCAGCGCCCGCAGGATCCGTCGCACGTCCGGCGCGAACCCCATGTCGAGCATGCGGTCCGCCTCGTCGAGGACCAGCACTTCGAGTTGGGAGAAGTCCACGTGGCCCCGCTCCATGTGGTCGAGCAAGCGGCCGGGCGTCGCGACGACGATCGACACGCCGCGCTTGAGCGCGCGGGTTTGCGGCTCCATACCGACGCCGCCGTAGACCGCCGCGGCATCGACATCGAGATGCCGCCCGTACGCGCGGGCGCTCTGGAGCACCTGCTCCGCGAGCTCCCGGGTCGGCACGAGGATGAGCGCCCGGACTCTGCGTCTATCGCTGTCGCGAGACAGGCGCTGCAGGATCGGCAGCATGAACGCCGCCGTCTTGCCGGTGCCGGTCTGCGCCGACCCGATCAGATCACGCCCGGCGAGGGCGAGGGGGATGGCTTCGAGTTGAATGGGGGTCGGCTGCTCGTAGCCCTCTTCGGCTACGGCCCGAACGAGCTCGGGCGCGAGCCCGAGTGATGTGAATGGCATTGCTACACGTCTTCCTTTCAAACGCACACACACGCACGCCGCCAGTGGCTCATGCCACTGCGCTGCAGCGTCACTCTGGTTGTGAACCTGGGGAATGAGACCGGGCGTGTGTACAGCGCCGGAACCCGCTCCTGAGCGGGACTGTCCAACGGAAGGATGCCAGCTCTTGGTTCGGACGGAAGGGTAACGACGTCACGCAGATACGTCAAGTGGAGACGTCTCTGCGCTGCACCTTCACTTGACGCCTTTCGGTTCCTTCTCCCACCACCACATCCGGGGCAACGGCCTGGTCCTCGGCCACACGTCGTCGAGCGTTGCGCCGTCATACAGTCGGCCGTTCTTCATCACGTAGCGGATCTTTTCGGTGTTGTGGATGTCGTCGAGGGGGTTGGCGTCGAGCACCACCAGGTCGGCGAGCTTGCCGGGCTCGAGCGTGCCCAGGTCCTGCTCCATCCCGATGCCCCGGGCACCGTCGATGGTGCCGACCCGCAGCGCCTCCCGCGGGGTCATCCCCCCGCCTACCATCGCCCACAGCTCCCAGTGACATCCCAGCCCGTCGAGCTGGCCGTGGCAGCCCATGCCGACGTTGCCGCCGGCCCGGAGGATGGCCGCCGCCGTCGCCGCGATGCGGGGAAATACGTACTGGTTCTCGCGGAACCAGGCGCGCCGCTCGGCCCGCTGGTCGATCTCCTCGTGCGGCAGAAACCGCCGGATCTTGGGATTGTCGTGAATGTCGTAGCGCTCGTAGAAATAGTTCTCGCTGAATGGCCCGCCGTAGGACACCAGCAGGGTCGGCGTATAGGTGATCCCCGATTGGGCGGCCAACTGCACGGCGTCGTCGTACAACGGCGTGATCGGGAAGCTGTGCTCCGAGCCGGGATAGCCGTCGAGCTGGACCGTCTGGTTCATCTTGAAGTCCAGCCCACCTTCGATCGTCGGCATCAGGCCCAGCTCCTTGGCCGCCATGATCACCCACTGCCGCTGCTTGCGATTACCCGCCATGTACTGCTTGATCGTGTTGGTGTGATAGAACTCGCTGTAGCGCTTCAAGGTGTTGCGCACGTCGTCGAGACTACCCCAGTTCTCCTCCAGGAATGCGCCGAACACGCCCGGGCCCGTGTGATAGATCCGGGGCCCGATGAGGTCTCCAGTTTCGACCTGATCGGCATAGGTGAGGACGTCGGTGGTCGCCGTCTGGGGATCGCGGGTGGTGGTGACGCCCCACGCCAGGTTCGCCAGGTACTTCCACACTTCGGTTTCGTGAATGCCCCAGGTCGGCCAGGGGTGCGCGTGAATGTCGATCAAGCCGGGAATGACGGTCTTGCCGCTCACGTCGACCACCCGCGCGTCTCCGGGTGCCGGGCACGTGGCCGCAACGCAGCGGATCCGGTTGTCGGTCACCACGACGTCGCCTTTCTCGATGACCTCGTCGCCCTTCATCGAGACGATGCGCGCACCCCGCAGCACCACGGAGCCACGCGGGACGTCGCGGCGCGCCCGGATCGTCACGTCCACGCGCTCGGCCTCGTACGCCGGCAGCTTGGCAAGGGAATCGACGCGCGCCTTGCCCACCGAGTCTGGCTTCTCCTTGGTCGCCTGCTTCAGGGAATCGGCGCGGATCGAGTCGGTACGCATTTTCAGCCTGGCGAGCGAGTCGCCGAGGACAGGGATGTACCGGAAGAAGCTGCGGCCGATGGACCAGTACGCCGTCTTGCCGTCGGGGGCCCAGCCGATGAAGTCGCCACCGATGCGCGTCAGCCGGTGCACGGGGAAGGGCGCGGCGGCCGTGTCCACCACGTTGATCGTCGGGGGCGTCGCGCTCACCAGGGGGAGCGCGACGAGGTACACGTAGTTGCTCGCGGTCGCGAGCACCCGGCCCGAATCCGGGGCGATGAGGATCTCGTCCGCGGGGAACGGCTGCGCCTCGGGCACGTTGAGGGTGAACCCGGTGATCTTGATGTGGACCCGGCGATCGGTGCCGTCGAAGCGCATCGAGACGAGCCCTTCGTTCGCCTCGTACAGGAAGATGCGGTTCGGATCGCGGCTGAAGTGGGGCCGCCCGCCTCCGGCGATGGGCGTCACCCGCGTGGTGGCACCACCGGCCGCGGGCAGCCAGGCGAGCTCGTATCCCGGCCCGGTCAGCTCGCTGACGCGCGGTGCGCGCGGCCCCTTGATCACCACGATCCGCTGGCCGTCGGGAGACCACGCCGGGTGGTCGTAGAACGCGGGATCGGGCGTGAGCCGCTGCGGTTTGCCACGACCGTCCGCGCGCACCTTCTGGACGTACCCCCCCTGGTCGGTCCACGTGACGTACGCGATCCATTGCCCGTCGGGGGACCAGGCCGGTACCTGCTCGTGCACCGTGTCGCTCGTGAGGCGCCGCGGGACGCCCTGCGGCACGTCCATCACGTACACCTTGTCGAGCGCGCTGAACGCGAGCCGGCGACCGTCCGGGGACGGCGACGCGTCGCGAATCTGCTTCACGAGCACGTCCCCCGTGTCCACGCGCGTCTCGAAGCGCACCAGCGGCCCGAGGTCCTGTTGGACATGCGCCTTGAACGGAATGGCGCTGACCTGTCCGGACGGGACCTCCACGCGCCAGATCTTGCCGCCGTACGAAACGATCAGCGCCTTGGAGTCGGGCGTGAACGACGATCCCGGCATGAGGTCGCGGGTGAACCGCGACTCCTGATCGTCGCGCTGCACCGGGTAGACGAGCCACTGCTCGTCGCCCGAGACGAGGTCCCGCAGCCTGAGCCCGGTCTCCGCGTCACGGCGCGTGGCGTACACCAGCCAGTGCCCGTCGGGGGAGAGCACGGGACGCATCGCGCTCCCGTACACGTCGGTCTGCGGGAACACCTTCCCCGTCTGCCGATCGTAGATGGCGAGCTCCCACAGCGGGAAGTTCAGGTTGTAGCCGAAGCCGCCGCGGTGGCGCGCATACCACATGTAGCGCATGTCCGGACCGAACGCGGCTCCGAGCCCATTGTTCAACGTGCCGCGTCCCGGCGGACCGGGCGCCGGCCCCTTGTCCTCTTTCGTGAGGCTCACCCCCGAGCCCCCGTCCTTGTGGTACAGCCAGATGTCGTACACCGAGCCGATCGGCATCCCGGTCTTCGAGGCGACGATGTAATCGCCGTCGGGAGTCCACTCGGGCGAGGCGTACAGGTTCTTGTCGCCCTTGGTGAGCGCGCGGGAGTGCGACCCATCGGCGTCGCAGATCCAGATGTTCTCCGAGCCCGAGCGATCGGAGAGGAACACGATCTTCTTGCCGTCGGGCGAGTAGCGGGGCTGCGAGTCGAACGCGGGCCCCGAAGTCATCCGCCGCCCGTCGCCTCCCGCCAGCGGCAGCAGATACAGGTCGCCGAGCAGCTCGAACACGATGGTGTGACCGTCGGGCGACACATCGAGCGAAATCCAGGTCCCTTCCGAGGTCGTGAAGTCGATGGTGCGCGTCGTCTTGAGGGGCAGGCTGTCCGCTCGCTGTGCGGCCAGGGACAGCGCGGGAACGACGGCGGCGAGGACCGTCGCGGTCAGGAACCTGCGCATCAGGGGACTCCAGGGTGGGAGACCGACGGCGTGCCGGTAACGGGCGTAGAACGTGCGGGCCCCCGGCGCGCCCGTCAAGCAAGGGTGTTGACAAATCCCGGCTTCCCGGCGATCATCCAGCCCGAGCGATAACGATCCAGAGACTGTTTCGAGGACCTGGGCTACCGCCCGGGTCATTTCGTTTCTGGGGCTCACACACCGGAGAGACCGGATGGAAGTGACCGTAGGCGACGGCGACCGATTGGAGTATGTGCTGAAGAAGTTCCGTCGCCAGATCACCAAAGCCGGCCTGTTTCAGGACATGAAGCGGAAGCGCTTCTACGAGAGCCCCGGCGCTCTACGACGGCGGAAGGATAAGGCAGCGGCACGCCGCAAGGTGAAGTCCGCACGACGTCGCGAACAACATTAAGTCAGGAGTAACAGCAGATGGCACGTATCACCGGTATCGTGAAGTGGTTCAACGACGCGAAGGGGTTTGGCTTCATCACACCCGAGAACGGCGAGAAGGACTGCTTCGTTCACCACACCGCGATCCAGGCGCAGGGCTTCAAGTCGCTGGCCGAGGGCGAGCGGGTTGAGTTTGACGTCGTGCAAGGCCAGAAGGGTCCCGCGGCGCAGAACGTCGTGAAGCTCTAAGCTGCCGTTAGACCACGCACAAACGAACGGCGCCGTCCTTGGGGACGGCGCCGGTTGTGTTTCAGGCCCTGCGGGAGCTCACTTCAGCACGATGCGCATCGCCCGGGTCTCCAGCTCGATCTCCCACGACGTGATCCGCGGCCGCAGAAACTCGTCGCAGTCCCGCGGCGTGAGCGACACGGCGTCGGCGTCGAGGAACTCGAGCAACCGCATCCGCGCCTCGAGGTACGTGCAGCCCTCCCGGGCCGCTGCCATCCGCAGTCCCACTTCATCCTCGAGCTTGCGATTCACGAACCCCTGGGCCACCTGGAGCAGCCGGCCCACGATAACCCGCTCCAGTTCCGATCCCTCCCCCCCGGGTCGCGCGAACCGGCGCTGCAGCACGCGCTGCCGCTCCGCGGAGCAGAGCTCCAACACCTGGCGGCACACCTCGGGGTCGGGCCGTCCGGCCGCCACCGCGGCGGCGCGTTCGGCGCGGGCGCACGTCGGCAGGTCATTGCGGTGGAGCCGCAGGAACTTGGTCATGGGAGCGTACAGATCGCTCCGGCCCGGAGCCGGGGGACGACGCCGCCCTGCCACCAGGTCCGCCATGTAGTCCTCCGAGACCTGCACCGCCTCGGCGAGCTCGCGCGGCGTCCGCTTGAGCTCCCGCAGCCGGCGCCGGAGCAGTTGACCAACCCTGACGGGTTCCTTGATGGGGAGAGCTGCAGGCATCTCGACCGGGCTCCTTTCAAACGGCACAAGAAAAGGCCCGCGGGTCCTAAGAGCAAAGTTATGCACACCGCGGGCGAACGGGAGTAAATATAGATAGGACAGGGCGTTAATTGTACCCCGCACACCCTATTTGTGCGTAACTGCGGCCTCCCCAGCACGTTTTCGAGCGAGTGCGAGGGATCCCACGACCGCGATCACGGCAAAGCTGAACCACTGGATCGCATAGGAAAGATGGGGCCCATCCGTCAGCTCCGGCGCGGGCCAGCGCGTGAGGGCCGGTCGGACGGTCAGACGGTCGGACGGAAGCTGCTGCAGCACAAAGGGCAGGAGCGGGTACGGCAGGGAGTCCCGCAGGACCCTCGGGTCGACATCTCCTCGGCCCCGGGGTGCCACCAACCCGATCCCCATGACCTCCGCGCTGTCACTCTCCCGGTAGGCCTCCTGGTCCACATGGTACGCGTCGGGCGACGGCGCCCAGCCGCGATCCACCAGAACGGCGGCACCGTCCGCGAGCCGCAGCGGCGTGATCAGGTCTACACCCGGGATGCCTTCGTAGCTGCGTGGCCGCCAGAACCGCTGGCGCGCGTAGTCGTACAGGCCGCGGGCGCGGAGGCGGCGCTCACGCGCGGAGTCGAGAGGGAGCGAGCCGGCGACGTTGAGCGGCGCGCGGGCACGGATGGCCCGGACGGTGGCGTTGTAGGTACGCCGCTGGTGCAGGCGGGCGAGCTGCCACCGTCCCATGGCGACGCAACCGCCCGCGATGACGAACGCGACCGCCAGGCCGATACGGTCGCGCGCCTCGAGTCTCATTCGACTCGGCGCAGGAGGGCGAGCTTCGCGGCGCGTGACAGCCGGCGCAGCGCGGCCTCTCGTCGCAGCGCCGCCGATCGATCGGGCTGGCGCTCCTGATAAACCAGCCGCACGGGGCGTCGCGAGTGCGTGTACGCACTCGCTGTCCCCGCTCGATGCCGCTCGAGACGCGTCGGGAGGTCGTTGGTGATGCCGGTATAGAGAGAGCCGTCGCGGCACCGTAGCATGTAGACGGTCCAGCTCACCCCAGCCGCGCGTCCAGCGTGATCTGGGGAATGCCTTTCAGCGCCCGCGACACCGGACACCCTGCTTTCGCCTCCTCCGCGGCCTTCTGGAAGCCGGCCGCGTCGAGGCCGGGCACCTTCCCCCGCACCGTGAGCTGCATGCGCGTGATCGTGGGGGTCCCGTCGACCATCTCCATGGTGCAGGCGGCCTGGGTCTCGATCCGCGTTGCGGGCTTGCCGGCCTTCTCCAGGCCGGCCGACAGCGCCATACTCAGGCACGCTGCGTGCGCGGCAGCTATCAGCTCTTCGGGATTGGTTCCCTTCTTCCCTTCGAAGCGCGTTGCGAAGGTATAGGGACCGCTGAACGCGCCGCTCGCGGCGGTGAACGTCCCCTTTCCGTCTTTCAGCTTCCCTTCCCAGACCGCCGTCGCTTGACTCGTGGGCATCGTTTCGACTCCGCTGCAGGTGAGGACGGGAAATCTGGCGGAACCGCCTCGGGGACGCTACGCTTGGGAACACTCCCCTCCCGAGAGAGCGAGGATTCGAGGATGTCCACGAGGAAGAAACGCCCGGCGTCGCGTCCCGCGCGCCAGCAGCCGGAGACGCTGCGGCTCCGGTCCATGGCCGCGTCCTTCACGGTGACCGATCTGGACAAGAGCGTGGCGTGGTATCGCGACGTGCTGGGGTTCATCGTCGGGCAGCGCTGGGAGGACGGGGGCAAGGTGCGCGGCATCCAGATGAAGGCAGGGACCTGCGATATCATGCTCGGCCAGGATGACCTCGCGAAGGGCGCGGACCGCACGAAGGGCGCGGGCTTTCGGCTGTGGGTGGCCACGGTTCAAGACATCATCACGATCGCCGCACGGATCAAGGAAAGGGGCTGGCCGCTCGATCGCGATCCGGCAGAAACGCCGTGGGGCGACTGGGCGTTCGCCGTGAGCGATCCCGACGGCTTTAAGATCACCGTGATTCAAGAGTAAGTCGTTGCTGCAGATCGTGACCGCCACCCTGTTCGCGCTGCACGCGCAGGTCGGCGATTCCTCCCCCTTTCGCGCGCTCCCCCTTCCCGCACCGAATCGCGTGCGCGGCGCGTCGGGCGCGCCGGGCCCGGACTACTGGCAGCAGCGCGCCGATTACGTGATCCGCGCGACACTCGACACGGCGAGCTCGGTGATCCGTGGAACCGAGCGCATTCATTACGAGAATCATTCCCCCGACACGCTCACCTTCGTGTGGGTCCAAATCGAGCAGAACCTCTTCGCCAAGAACAGCGTCACCTATGCGCTCAACCAGCCGCCGCTGCACTTCGCGGGCGGTGCCGTGTTCGACTTCACCGGCAAGGGGTTCATCGGCGGGATCACGATCGAGCGATTTCGCGCTGCCGGAGCGGAGCTCCGGCGGACCGAATACGGGACGATGATGCGGGTCGAGCTCCCTCCCTCCCGCCCCCTGGCGCCCCGGGGAACGATCGACTTCGACGTCGCCTGGCATTTCCCGGTGCCGCCATACGGCGGCGGGCGCATGGGGCGCATCGGAAACCGGTTGTACGAGATCGGCCAATGGTACCCGCGGATGGTCGTGTACGACGACGTGCACGGATGGAATCCCCTGCCCTACATCGGCGCCGGGGAGTTCTACCTCGAATACGGCGACTTCGACGTCACGCTCACGCTGCCGGCGGGGTTCCTCGTTGCCGCGACAGGGACCGTGCGAAACCCGCTCGCGGTGTGGACCCCAGCCATGCGCGCCCGGCTGGCGCGAGCCCGGAGCTCCAGCCAGCCCGTGCAGATCGTGACGAGGGCGGAGGCCACCGCGCGCAGCGCAGAGCGTCCCGCCGGCTCGAAGACCTGGCACATCACCGCCACCCGGGTGCGGGACTTCGCCTGGGCCGCGTCTCCCGATTACCGCTGGGACGCGTCGAGCTGGAGCGGCATCCTGATTCAGACCATGTACCGGCCGGGCGCGACGCCGTGGGAAGAAGCCAACAAGATGGCCTGGTTCACGATCAAGCATTTCAGCGAGACGTGGGGGAAGTATCCGTGGCCCCACGCCACCACCGTCGAAGGCCTGGTCGAGGGCATGGAGTACCCGATGCTCACGTTCGTCCCCGCGATCGAGAAGCGAGAGGACCAGTACTGGGTGCTCACGCACGAGTTCGGCCACGAATGGTTTCCGATGATGGTGGGCTCGGACGAGCGCCGGTATCCCTGGATGGACGAGGGATTCAACACGTTCATCGACTACGGGTCGGCCGAGGGATACTTCCGGGGGACCGCCTACGGTGACACCGTACGCCGCGAGCTGCTCACCGATTATCAGATCTCGGCGGTACCCGGCAACGAACAACCGCTGATCACGAAGCCCGTCGAGTCGCGCGACCTCGCGTGGACGGCGTATCAGAAGCCGGCGTTGATGCTCACGGTGCTGCGGGACGAGGTGCTCGGGAAGGAGACGTTCGAGCGCGCGTTACGGGAGTACGTGCGTCGCTGGACGTTCAAGCACCCGCAGCCCGCGGACTTCTTCCGTACCATGGAGAGCATGTCCGGGCGGGACCTGGATTGGTTCTGGCGCGCGTGGGTGTACACGACGGCGCGTCTCGATCAAGCGATCGATTCCGTGACCACAGCCGGCGACACGGTGCTCGTCCACTTGTCGAATCGCGGGCAGATGGTCCTCCCGGTAACCCTCGCGCTGCGGTACGCGGACGACACGGGCGACACGCTCGACCTCCCCATCGAGATGTGGAACCTGGGCAGCCGATTTACGGCGCGCGTGCCCACGACCAGACGTGTCACGGGCGTCATGGTCGACCCACGCGGGATCTACCCGGACATCGACCCCACCAACAACCGGTGGCCTCCGGTCTCGCCTCCCCCCCCTCCCTCCCCCCCCCGATAGCCACCCGCGGGCTGCGCATCGCGTTGCTGACGTCGAGCCGCTTCTGGCGTGGCTCGAGCACGGTGTTTGCCGAACTCGGCCGCGGATTGGCGGCCCGCGGGCACGTCACGACGGCATTGGTCGCGTACGAGCGGCTGGCGAGCGGGTTTCGCGCCCGCGGCGTGAGCGTGCGCCGCCTGCCGGTCGCGCATACGAGCTTCGCCAGCGCGCGAGCGCTGCGGCGGGCGCTCGGCGGCACGGAGTCACGGGGTGGGAACGGGCTCGCCGCCGACATCGTCGTCGTGGATCGAGCGCGCGACATCAGGCTGGCCGCCGCCGCGGCTCTCGGGCGACCCCTCCGGGTCGTGTACTGCATCAGTACGCCGCGCCCACCGCGCGACCTGCTGACGCGCCTCGCGTTCCGGCGGGTGGCCCTGACCGTGTTCCTCACGGAGCAGCTCGCCCAAAGCGCGTTACGGGAGGCGTCGTTCATGCGCCGCGCAGGGCGCCGCGTGATCCCCAACGGCGTAGATTGCGCACTCTTTCGGCCGGATGAGACCGGGGCTCTGGGGCGCGCATTTCGGGAGCGGCACGGCCTGGGGGACAGTCCGCTCCTCGTAGGCGTCGGAGCGCTGGAGATCGAGAAGCGCTGGGACCTGCTGCTCGAGAGTGTTTCGCGGCTGCCCCAGCGCGCGCCGCTCGCGCTGTGCGGCTCGGGCGTCCTCGAAGACCCGCTCCGGGCACAAGCGCACCGGCTGGGCGTGGACGTCCGGTTCCTCGGCCAGCTCGAGCCGCCGGAGCTGATCGGCGCGTACGGAGCGGCCACGTGCGTGGTGCATACCCGTCCTGACGAGGTGTTTGCGCTGTCGCTGATCGAAGCCCTGGCGTGCGGGCGACCGATCCTCGCCGCGGCTGGTGGGGGCACGCCCGAGCTGCTGGGCGACGCGGGGGTGCTGGCACCCCCGGAAGACCCGGACACGTTCACGCGCCTGCTGGACAGCCTGTTGCACGACTCCGACCGTCGGGCGGCGCTGGGCGCGGCGGCGCGGCGGCGGGCGGTCGAGCGGTACTCGGTGGACCGGATGGTGCGGGACTACGGTGAAGCCTTGGAGGCGTTATGAACGCCCTACTGGCACTGCGCTGTGCCGCCCTCTTCCAGACGCAGCAACCCACGCTCGCCCTCGTCGGAGGACGGGTGATCGACGGCTACGGGGGACCGGCGATCGAGAACGGCGTGGTGCTCATTGCGGGCGAGCGGATCGTCGCGGTGGGTCGAAAGACCGACATCGCCGTCCCCACCGGCGTCCGGGTGATCTCGACCGAGGGAATGAGCGTGCTCCCGGGGCTCGCCGACATGCACGTCCACATGATGATCGTGGGCCACGGCGACTACGAGCATTGGGATACGACGTACCGCGGCCGGTTCCAGAAGGAGATCATGCCCGCGGCGGCGAAGCAACTGCTTCTCGCCGGCGTGACGACGGCGCGCGACCTGGGTGCCCGGCTCGAGGACATCATGGCCGTGAAGCGGCGGATCGCGCGGGGCGAGATCCCCGGGCCGCGGCTCTTCGTCTCCGGCCCCTTCATCCAGCACGCGCCCTATTCCCCGTACGAAGCCGGCTTCCGCTGGGGCGTGAATGGCCCGGACGACGCCCGGGCCAAGGTCAAACAACTCGCCCAGGCCGGGGTGGACGTCATCAAGCTCATCGATCAGGACCAGATGACGGAGCCGGAGGTGGCGACGGTGGTGGAGGCGGCGCACGCAGCCGGCCTCCCGGTCGTGGCGCACGCGCACCGCGAGGCGGAGATCCGCCTCGGACTCAAGTACGGCGTGGATTGCTTCGAGCACACGGGACTCGGCACCGAGCCCGGCTATCCGGAGGACATCCTCGAGGGTCTGCGGCGGCGCAACGCGGCGCTCTACTGGACCCCCACGATCGCGCCGCTGTTTCTGTTCCCGTACACCGCCGACTCGTTCCCGGAGCGGCTGGACGATCCCGCGTGGCAGGAGGGCCTGCCCGCCGACGTGGTGCGCGACATCACGCGCTCCCTGCAGGGGTATGCCGCCCTGCCCTACTTCCTGCTGACGCGCCGTCGCATTCCCACGCTCGCGCACAAGTTCGAGCAGCTCCGCTCGACCGGAGTGACCATGCTCATCGGGACCGATGCGGGGACGCCCGGGAACTTCCATTCCGACGCGACGTGGCGGGAGCTGGCGACGTGGGTGCGCCTCGGCGCGACCCCGATGGAGGCGATCCTGGGCGCCACGCGCTGGCCGGCGCGGTTCCTGAAGAAGGAGCAGGACCTCGGCACCCTGGCGCCGGGCCGCTACGCCGACGTGATCGCCGTGCGCGGAGACGTGCTGCACGACATCGACCTGCTGCAGCACGTCGACATCGTGATCAAGGGCGGTGTGCGGGTGAAGTGACCGGGCCTAGTGCAGCCCGCTGCCGCCCGCCAGCTGCTTCACGAGGTCACCGATCACCGCTTTGGCATCGCCGAACAGCATCCAGGTGTTGTCCTGCACGTAGAGCTCGTTATCGATGCCCGCGAAGCCGGGTTTCTTGCTGCGCTTGATCGCGAGGACCGTCCGGGCTTTGTCCGCGTCGATGATGGGCATGCCATAGATCGGACTGTCCTTGACGTAGCGGGCGGCGGGGTTCACGACGTCGTTCGCGCCGATCACGAGCGCCACGTCGCACTGCGGCATCTCCGGGTTGATCTCGTCCATCTCGACCAGCGCCGTATAGGGAATGTTCGCTTCCGCCAGCAGCACGTTCATGTGGCCCGGCATCCGCCCCGCGACCGGATGGATGGCGAACTTGACCGTGACCCCCCGCTTGATCAGCTGGTCGTACAACTCCCGCACCTTGTGCTGGGCCTGCGCCACGGCCATGCCGTATCCCGGGATGACGACCACGAGCCGGGCCTGCTCCAGCAGCTGGTCCGCGCCCTCCACCGTCTCTTCCTTCCAAGCCTTTTGCTCACCGAGCGCTTTCGCCTGCTGCACCGTGCCGAACGCGCCAAACAGGACGTTGGTGAACGACCGGTTCATCGCCCGGCACATGATGATCGAGAGAATGAGACCGCTCGAGCCGTCGAGCGCGCCCGCCGTCACGAGCAGTTTGTTGTTGAGTACGAACCCCATCGCCACCGCCGACAGGCCGGCGTACGAGTTCAAGATCGAGATGACCGTGGGCATATCCGCGCCGCCGATCGGGATGATGAACAGCACCCCGAACAGCACGGCCAGCCCGACCACGCCGGAGAACGCCTGGGCCGACCACGGTGCGGTGGGGTTCACGACCACGGCCACGCCCAGCGCCGCGGCGATCACGAGGACGCCGATATTGACGACGTTCTGTCCGGGGTACGTCACGGGCCGCTGGGGAATCCACTTGACCTCCTGCAGCTTGCCCGCGGCCATCAAGCTCCCCGTGAAGGTCAGGAACCCCAGAATGACTTCGGCCACGATGGCGCTCATGCGAAACGCCGTAAGCTCCGCGGGGTGCTCCGTCAGGCCCAGGAAGTACTCGGCGGTTCCGACCAGACCGGCGGCGAGCCCCCCGAACGCGTGGGACAGCGCCGTCCGCTGAGGCACCGCGGTGAGCGGCACGAGCGATAATGGCACGCCCACGACGAACCCGGCGACGATCGCGAGCGCCACCCAGCCGTGGTGGATGATTTCCGGCTGGATCCACGTCGCCACGACCGCCACCAGCATGCCCGTCACCCCCGCCGCCACCCCGCGGCGGGCGGTCTTCGGGTCGTTCATCCAGTGCAGTGAGAATATGAACAGCGCGGTCGCCAGGACAGCGGCGAGCTGAGCGACGGCGTGGGTCATTGCTTCTTGAACATCTTCAGCATGCGGTCCGTGATCAGGAAGCCGCTCACGATGTTCGTCATCGAGGCGAACAACGCCACGCCACCCAGGATGCGGATCGTCAACGGGTAGTCGGCGCCGGCGACCACGATCGACCCGACCACGGCGATGGCCGAGATGGCGTTCGTGAGCGACATGAGCGGCGTGTACAGCAGCCGGGAGACCCGGCGGATCACGCCCAACCCGATGAACGTCGCGAGCACGAAGACGAACAACATCGACCAGTAGTCGGTCATGGCTTCCGTACCTCCCCGGCGTGGGTCACGCATGTGTCCCGAATGATTTCGTCCGCGAAGTCGAGCCGTAGCGCGCCGTCCTTCACGACGTGCGACACGAACGTCGAGATGTTGCGGGCGTACATCTGACTCGCGTGATACGGCATCGTGCTCGGCAGATTGAGCGGCCCGAGAATGCGGACGCCGTGCTCGAGCACATCTTCACCGGGCCGCGCCAGCTCGCAGTTGCCGCCGGTCTCGACGGCGAGATCCACGATCACCGCGCCCAGCTTCATCCCCCGGACCGCCTCGGCGGTGATGAGGATCGGCGCGCGCTTTCCCGGAATCGCGGCGGTCGTCACCACGACATCCGCATCCTTCAGCTGCTGCGCGATGAAGGCGAGCTCGCGGCGGTGAGTCTCCTCGGACAGCTCCTTGGCGTACCCACCGGCCGTCTCGGCATGCTCGCCGATGTCCATCTCCAGGAACTTGGCGCCGAGGCTCTCGACCTGCTCCTTGACCGCAGGACGCACGTCGAAGGCCGATACGACGGCGCCGAGACGGCGCGCCGTGGCGATGGCCTGCAGCCCGGCGACCCCCGCGCCCAGGACCACCACCCGGGCCGGCGCCACGGTCCCGGCCGCCGTCACGAGCATCGGGAAGAACCGACCGGTCGCCGCGGCGGCGAGCAGGACCGCCTTGTACCCCGCCACCGTCGCCTGCGACGACAGCACATCCATCGCTTGGGCGCGTGTGATGCGCGGGAGCAAGGCGAGGCTGAAGGCGGTCACCTTGCGGGCGGCCAGCTGCGAGATGCTCTCCTTCTCTGCCGCAGGCTGGAATACGGCGACGAGCGCGCTCCCCTCGCGGAGGCGCCGGGCCTCCTCGACCGAGGGCGGCTGGACCTTCAAGACCACGTCGCTCTGCTCGAAGACATCCCCGACGGATGCCGACGCCGTCGCCCCGGCGGCGCGGAAGGCGTCGTCACCGAACGAGGCGGCCTCACCGGCGCCACGCTCCACAACCACGACCAGACCGGACTTCACAAGCCGTCCCGCGACCTCGGGTGTCAGAGACACACGGCGCTCGCCGGCTGCGGTCTCCTTCGGGACCCCAAGCTTCATCCTGCCCTCGGCTGTAACGATCGTTGAATACGAAGGTTGACGGTCGTAAGAAATCACAAAGCCGTCATGAAACTATCCTTTGGGTACTGCCCCCCGCTCCCGCGCCTGTGCCAGCAACCGCTCCGCGAAATCGAGCCGTTCGGCGAGCTCGCTGACTTGTGTCTCCAAGCCGAGCAGCCGGTCCTCGACGTCCGTGAGGCGGCCGCCGGACTCCCCCCCGACCCCTGCAGCCGCGGCGGCGGCGGTCTCGGATACCTCCCACCGCACCACGCGCCGCCCGTCGCCGTCGCGGAAATCCCCCGCCGCCACCACCACGACGTCGTACAGGTACCACATCCCCAGGCCGCCGAGCGTCAAGAGCATCCAGATTCCGCTCTGGGTGCGGCCGGTGTAGAAGCGGTGCAGCCCGCACCACCCTCCCACGACCGCCAACCCCAACGCCACGCCCCGCGACCGCTCCGACACCGGGGGGGAGGGGGGACCCGGGAGGGGCTCCGCGGGCTCGTAGCGCGAGAGCGAGTCAGAGGTCACAGACCGACGAGCGCCTCGAGCCGTTGCCGGGGAATGACACCGGTTTGCCGCGCCACCTCCTGCCCCTGCCGGAAGACGAGCAGCGTCGGGATGGCCCGGATGCCGAACCGGAGCGTCGTGGCGGGATTCTTGTCCGTATCGAGCTTCGTGACCAGCACGTCGCCCTGGCGCTCCCGGGCAAAGTCATCGAGCACCGGCGCCATGATCTTGCAGGGACCGCACCAATCGGCGTAACCGTCCATCACGACCGGCACGTCGGTGCCCTTGAGGACGGCATCGAGCGTCGCGTCGCTCACGGCGATGGGGCGATCGAGCAAGATCGGCCGCCCGCAGTTTCCACACTTGGGACGGTCCGCGACCCGGGCGAGATCCACGCGGTTGAGCGTCGCGCAGAAGGGACACGCGACCGTCGCTCGTTTGCTGACTTCGGTAGCCGGCACGTTCACCTCCGTCATCAATCTACTCGGCGTCGGGGACGATCGCCTCCGCCTCGATCTCCACGAGCATCTCGGGCGCGACGAGCCGGCTCACCGCGACCAGAGTGCTCGCGGGGCGGATGTCGCGGAACACCTCGCCGTGGGCCCGGCCCACCCGTTCCCAGTCGGCGATGTTCGTGACATACATGCGGGTGCGAACCACGTCGGCGAGCGACGCGCCGGCCTGCACCAGCGCGTGCTCGATGTTCTTGAGCGCCTGCACCGCCTGGGCGTAGGCATCGCCGATGCCGATGATGGCGCCGTCGGGCCCGGTCGCGGTCGTCCCCGCTACGTGCACGAAGGAGCCCACCCGGACGGCACGCGAGTAGCCCACGACCGGCTCCCAGGGGGTGCCGCTCGAGATGTTGCGGCGTGGCACGTCAGCGCTCGACGGGGGCATCGTTCTGCGTCTCCTGGGCCACGGTGTTCTTCCCGCTGTGCTTGGCCTGGTACACCAGGCGGTCGGCGGCGGCGAGCAGCGCATCCACGGACGCCGGCGGCACGAGGAACGTCGCGATGCCGATGCTCGCCGTGATCCGCCAGCCGTGTGCCGGAACGACGTCGGCCAGGGCCTGGCGGAGCTTCTCCACCGTCAAGCGGGCCGCGGCGGCGCCGGCTTCCGGCAGGAGCACGACGAACCGGTCCCCGCCGACGCGGGCGACGGCATCGCTGGCGCGCAGCACGCCGCTCAGCGCGCGCGCGACCGCGCGCAGGACCGCATCGCCCGCCGCGTGACCCATGCGAAAGTTCACGAGCTTGAACTCGTCCAGATCGATGTAGGCTACGGAGAAGACGTGGGGATAGCGCCGTGCCCGCACGATCTCGGCGTCGGCGATCTCGTAGAACACGCGCAGGTTGGCGACGCCGGTCACGGCATCGGCGCGCGCCACCTCGCGTTCCCGCCGCTGCGCGGCGCGCAAGCGGGCTGCCGTCTCCGCCACGAGACCGAGCGCACCGAGGCGCAACACGCCGTTCCAATACGGAATCGACCAGTGCGCATAATCACGATGGGTGAGCGCGTCCGACAGGAGCCATGCGACCGCGCACGCGCCGGCGACGGCGAAACCGGGTGCCTGTCCGGCCGACCACGCCACGAACACCGTTGGCACGAGATAAAACAGGAGCGGCGTCAGCTCGGGACCGCTGGCGAAATCGAGGTAACCGAGCGCGACGACGGCGACGAGCCCGCCGAGCAGAACCGCCCAGCTTGGTCCGACGAGTCGGTTGATCGCTACCTCCGGGGGCGCGGTCGCCCGGAAGATAACGCGCGTCAGCCGCCCACGAGGGAAAGCTGATCGGATGGGCCGCCGGGGTACTGCAGACTGCCGTCCGCGAGGATCCGGGCGTGCGGCGAAAGCCGATGCGAGTCGACGCGCTTCAGGTCCAGGATGTGGCCCACGGACTCGCCCCGCGCGATCAGCGCGTCGGCAATGAGCTGCCTGTGGCAGCGCCACGGCACGCTCTCGGCGCACATGATGGCGGTCGGGCGGGCCGCCGCGATTTCGCGCAGCCGGGTGAGGGCGCGCTGAAATTCCGGCGTCGTCATGTGATCGGCGTAGCCGCGGAACGAGGCGCTCCGCCACCCTGTGTGCACCGAATCCGGCCGCGCGCCGCGGCGCCCGCCCAGATCGGACTCGTGGTGATACGCGATTCCCGCCGCGCCGAGCGACGCCGCGAGGGCATCACGCGCGAACTGCGGGTGACGCCGCGAGGCGGGATAGCGACGCACGTCCACGACCTGCGTCACGCCGTGGAACGCCAACAGCTCGATGAAGGTCGCGAGGTCCCGCGTCGAATGGCCGATCGTGTAGATCACTGTCGGAAGAAAGCCTCACCCGCGGCGAGACGGAAGCACGACTTGACATCTCCCGCACGCCCTACAAAAGTACCTCTTCGCGAAGCTCGCGCCGTCGTCGCACAGCCCAAATAACGGGAGGCGAACGTCATGACGGAGAAAGAACAATTCCTGGGAGTGCTGGAGAAGGAGATCCCAACGACGCTGCGCGTGCTGAAGGCCTATCCGGCGTCCAAGGCCGATCTGAAGCCGCACGGCAAGTGCAAGTCCGCGCGCGAGCTCGCGTGGATGTTCGTGACGGAGCAGAAGGCGAGCGAGCAGGGACTGGACGGAAAGGTCGAGTTCGGTTCGATGCCCAAGGCACCGGCGACCATGCCGGACGTGATCGCGACCTACGAGAAGTCGTCCAAGGAGTTCGTGGACCGCATCCGGAAGACGCCCGACGCGGAGCTGAACAAGACGGTCAAGTTCTTCGTCGCGCCCAAACAGATGGGGGACGTGCGCAAGATGGACCTGCTCTGGTTCATGCTGATGGACCAGGTGCATCATCGCGGCCAGTTCACGGTTTACCTGCGGATGGCGGACGGGAAGGTACCGTCGATCTACGGTCCATCGGCCGACGAGCCTTGGATGTGATCGGTTCACCCGTAAGAACCGGATAGATAGCCGCACGGCGAGACGCTATGTTTGCGAGCGTGAGCCGTGCCGTCGCTGTTTCCGACCTCTCGGCCGAGCGCCGCTGGCGGATCGTGCTGGCGCGCGACCGCCGCTACGACGGCGCGTTCGTGTACGCCGTGCGCTCGACCGGGATCTACTGCCGGCCGTCATGTCCCAGCCGGCGGCCGCGCCGCCAGGTGGTGGACTTCTTTCCCGTGCCCGAGGTCGCGGAGCGAGCGGGGTTCCGGGCATGCCGCCGCTGTCGCCCCGGTGAAGCCGAAGCGCCCGATCCGGGCGTACCGCTCGTGCGGACCGTCTGCCAGCTCATCGATGCGCACCCGGACCGCCCCGCGCGCCTCAGCGCGCTGAGCGCCCACACCGGCGTCACGACGCACCGCTTGCTCCGCAC
>Ga0066709_100000806_pt1 | contig 18605 bp, 15 predicted proteins | sample GraSoiAngelo_158_FD_79665 | JGI IMG/M metagenome (GOLD analysis project Ga0066709, IMG submission 79665) | Grasslands soil microbial communities from the Angelo Coastal Reserve, California, USA - 14_1009_16_30cm | ecosystem: Environmental > Terrestrial > Soil > Grasslands | place: USA...
ATTTCGTCTTTTGTTCCGGCCAAATCCCGCTGGATCCAAAGACTGGCGAAATCGTTCCCGGCGACGTTAATGCACAAACGAGGCGGGTAATGGAAAACATCGCAGCCGTGCTCCGGGCAGAGGGACTGAATTTCGGAAACATCATTAAGACGACCATTTTCCTGACCAACCTCGCCGATTTCCAAACCGTAAACGAGCTTTACGGCTCCTACTTCAAATCCGCCCCCCCCGCCCGCTCCACCATCCAGGTCGCTGCCCTGCCGAAAGGCGCCGCCATCGAAATCGAAGTCATCGCCGCCGCTGAGCCAAGCAGCGGGCAAGTCATCGACACGTGGGAATGACTGCGCAAGGTCCGATGATTTGCTGGCCCTTTTCCGAAAAACTGGCGCGCGCTCCTGGATGGGCACTTCGTCTTGCGCTCTGTTTTGCACAGCCGTCAGTATTTCCAAGGCGCTTTGTTGCTTCAGCGCACTGATTTGGCCGCGCAGGTTTGCGGAATGTTAGCGGCGCGTTTGCGCGACATCGACTGCGACAGCGTCATTTCACCTGCCCTTGGTGGCATCATCGTTGACCCAGGAAGTCGGCCGCGCTCTGGGCAAAGGTCACATCTTTGTCGAAAAAGGGGCGGGCGGTCTCGCTCTCCGGCGCGGTTTTCAAATCAGATCCGGCGAGAAATTCATCGTCGCCGAAAATGTGGTCACCCGAGGCGGTCGCATGCAGCAAACAATTGATATCGTCCGGGCTCGTGGCGGAGTCGTCACCGCAGTGGGCGTGATCGTCGGCCGCAGTGGCGCAAACAAGCCGGGCTTTGGCTGCCCCTTTGTCAGCTTGATCCGACTCGACATGTCGACGTTCGATGCTAACAATCTTCCTCAGGATTTATTTTCCATTCCCGCAGTTAAACCGGGCAGCAGTTAGACACTAGATTCGGGATCGTGAAATGATAGGTTACAATGCAGAAAGCGCGTTCAACTCTTGCTGACTTTTCAACGACAGTAAGCTTGCGGGTGCAATACGAGCCACGCCTAAAAATTACATGGTCGGCGAAGGGTTGCTTTACGCCCGACCGCTTTTGCGACCTGGAGGGAACGGCTTGGGTAAGCGCAGGCGAACAACCCAATGTCGCGTGGTCGGGGATTTTTTAGAAGGATCGGCCTGCAACTATGACCCAGGATTACGCAAAGTTGCTCTTTCCCGCGTATACCGGGCCGCGCATCGCTCGCTACTTTGGAGGGCCGTGGAGCATGCATTTGCCTTTTGCCTATGATTTGATGCGGGAATTCAGGCCAGGCAGCTTTGTCGAACTCGGAGTCTATAAAGGTGAGTCTTATTTTACGTTTTGCCAATCGGCAACGGAGAACGGAATCAATGTCTTGTGCTATGGCGTTGACACTTGGAAGGGAGATCCGGAAACCGGATTTTATGGGCCCGCAATTGGAGAGGATGTCGCGAGCTACAACACTCAATACGCGGCGTTTTCACAGCTCATCACGGCGACGTTCGAAGATGCAATAAACGACTTCGCCGACGGCACAATTGACTTACTTCACATTGATGGAGCGCATCGCTACTCCGATGTGAAGGGCGATTTCGAATCCTGGCGCAGGAAATTGTCACCACGGGCAATAGTCTTGTTTCACGACGTCATGGTGCGCGATCGGGAGTTTGGCGTATCGCGATTATGGATAGAAATCGCCGAGCCTGGGCGGAGCTTCGTCTTTCCATTCGGCCATGGTTTGGGCGTCTGGAGCGCAAGTGTCATCCGGAAAGATGACTCGAAGTTTGTTCGCCATCTCTTCGAGGCGAATCCTCCAGAACAATCATTGATCATAGAACGCTATGCCGCAGCGGGCGCGGCTCTCGGTCTTTGGGCAGAAGGACAACAACTGCGCCACACAGAGACCCAGCTTCAAAGCGCAATTACAGGGCTTCGAACCGAATCAGGGCACAAATCCGAGCTCCTCGAGTATGCTGCGCAAAGAAATCAGGCAAAGGACAAGTTAATATCACGACTCGAACTCGAAGCTCGGACTCACTTTACTGAATTTAATGCGCTTGGCGCTCGATTCGAGGAGAAGCTGAAAGACGCCGGCGACCTAACCGCGGATTTAAACCGGCAGCTGTGGGCAACGAAAAAGCTTACTCGGTTGCTCGATGATGTTGTCGATGCAGCAAACCGTCTGCGCCGATCGCGTCGTTGGCGCATTGCCAATGCATTTGGGCTTTTGAGAGCAACAATGTCAGGACGCGAAACGCTCGCGGGTTATGGACACCTGGAAAAAATTATTACTTGCTACGACGAGCTCCGCTCTTCACATCCCGAGCTCAAGGAGTTGGACCAGGCCATTGAATCGCTCCGAACTCCACCGCCGACAACTCAATCTCCCATCCCTTCCGCCGTTAATAGGGTGGAACCGCCGCTTCCGACTAAACCAATAGGCTTTAGCGTACCGGTAGAACCCAAGATATCGATCATTATTCCGGTATTTAATCAGGCTCGCTTTACCCTGGCTTGTCTCGCATCGATACAAGAGTGTCATGACGGTGAAAGTTTCGAGATCATTGTCATTGATGATTGCTCGACCGATTCCACCGCCGAGTTGCTCGCACGAATTCCCGGAATCATTTATTTACGGAATGAGTCCAACGCCGGTTTTATTCACTCCTGCAACCGCGGCGCGCAGCAAGCGCGCGGAACGTACCTCGTCTTTCTTAATAATGACACCATTGTCACGGCGGGTTGGTTAAAAGCTTTGCGGCAAACCTTCGATTCTGAGAGAGAAGCCGGAATCGTCGGTGCCAAGCTGGTTTTTCCAGATGGTCGCCTGCAGGAAGCGGGCGGGATTATTTGGCGGGATGGGTCCGGCTGGAACCGAGGTAAATTCGATGATGCCGAAAAGCCTGAATACAACTTCTTAAAACAGGTCGATTATTGTTCTGCTGCATGCCTGATGATTCGAAAATCCGTTTTCCATGAGCTTGGCGGCTTTGATGCGAAATACGCACCCGCCTACTACGAGGACACGGATCTGGCTTTTAAGGCTCGCCGGGCCGGCTATCGCATTCTTTACCAGCCCCTCAGCAGGGTTATTCATTACGAGGGCGCCACCGGCGGAATCGATATTTCGTCGGGCGTGAAAAGCTACCAACAAGTAAATCAGTCCGTCTTCGCAAGCACCTGGTCAGAAGTCCTCGGCACCAAACCACTTAATGGGGACGTCAGATCCCTCGCTGTGCTGGAGCCTGGCCGAAAGCGCATTCTCGTTATTGATCACTATTTGCCAATGCCCGACCGAGACTCGGGCTCGCTCCGGATGTCTCAGATACTCAGGATTTTTCAACGTCTCGGCCATCATCTAACTTTCGTTCCGGATAATCTCGGTGATATCCCGCCGTATGGAGATGAGCTCAGAAGATATGGAATCGAAGTAGTGTGCCGTCCCTACATCACGAATGTGACGGATTTCCTGCAAAACAGGGGCCACGAGTTTGATGCTGTCATCTTGAGCCGTTGTGATACGGCAAGTAAACACATCGCGCCGGTTCGCCAGTTCGCTCCCCGAAGTCACGTCATTTTCGACACCGTCGATCTTCATTTCTTGCGTGCGAAGCGAGAGGCAGAGCTGACTAATGACTTACAAGCCAGATCGCTGGTCCGCGAAAAGCAAAAACAGGAGTATGATCTCATCAATGCATGCGATGAGACTTGGGTTGTTAGCTCATCCGAACAGCAATTGCTACAAGAAGATCATCCTGGCAAATCCATTCAGGTGATCTCGAACATCGTTGACGTCTGCCGGTCAGAGACGCCGTTCGAACATCGGCACGATTTTTTGTTTATCGGCAGCTTCCCACATACGCCAAATGTCGATGCCGTTCTTTATTTCATGAACGAAATTTTTCCGTTGGTTCTTAACCAGCTACCCGACGTAACATTTTATATCATCGGCGATAAAGCACCGACGGAGATAGCCGTCTTGTCCAGTAAAAACGTTATCGTCACTGGATTTCAGCCAGACGTTCGTCCCTATTTTGACCAGGTAAAGCTTTCCATCGCACCGTTGCGCTATGGCGCTGGAGTAAAAGGCAAGATTAACCAGAGCATGGCCTTTGGAGTACCTGTCGTGGCCACATCCACTGCTGTCGAGGGAATGGGACTCGAAGGTCGCCGGGAGATACTGGTCGCTGACGCTCCCATCGAATTTGCCGCCGCGGTCTGCGAGCTCTACAAAAATGAAGATTTGTGGCAAAAAATATCCAAAAAGGGCTTCGAAAAGACCAAGACGCTCTATTCTGTTGATGCCGCAGAAGACCATTTACGCCTGATCATTGGCAGTAAATGGAGAACTGATGCGCGATGTCTATCGGGCGCGTAATGGGTTCCAGGGTTCGGTCGTGGCCACCGATACAGCAGGTGGCACTTGGCCGGACGCGCCACGGCCTCGAGGGAGACATTTCACCTCGATCATGGACAAGGCGGCTGCAGCCATAAGATCTCTTCGCGGATTTCTTTCGACAGATCAACAATGGGGTGCGTTTGTGGCCCTAATCCTTTTCCTTAAATTTTGCCTTCTGCTGGTCGACCCTTCGCCAAAATTCTACATGGGTGATTCCGGCAGCTATATTTCGACGGCAACGTCGGGCACAATTCCGCCTGATCGATCTTTTGTTTACGGCTATGTTGTACGGGCGCTGGCCGTTTGGCCAAGTAGCCTTACGCCACTCCTGCTTTGTCAGGCACTTTTGAGCGGCGGGACTGCGATCATGGTAGCTGTGATCTGTCGGTCCATTTTTTGTCTATCGCCGCGGAGTTCGTATTTCTTTGGACTTGTCTCGTGCGTGGATCCACTTCAACTCGTGTGGGAACGATATGTCATGACTGAGGCAGTCAGTCTTTTTATTTATGTGCTATTCTTGTATTTCTGTTTTTGTTACGTGCGAGACCGTCACATCCGCAACCTGCTTTTTGTTCAGCTGCTTGGTATCGTTTTGCTCGCATTTCGGCTGAGTTATCTACTTGTGATCCAAGTTACCACTGTTCTGCTGCCATTGGTAGCATTTGTACCGGACACTGCTGTAACTCGTCGGCGGTTAGCTGGTTTTTTTGTGCCAACTCTTTGGGGCCACCTGGCAATCAGCGGCATATTGATGCTCGGTTTACATAGTTGTTACAAAGAGGTAAATGGCAGGTTATGCCATAGTGCGCCTGCGTATGGATACAATACCGGCTTCCATCTCCTTGCTGTCTGGGCGCCCGCGCTCAAACCGGTCGATGCCGTCGACTCGCGATTAGCACAAGTGATCGCGAAAGGGAATGATTACCATATTACAAGCTTAGACCTAAGAAATAGTCAACGGTTTTCCCCGGGCTATTTAGTAGATCGATGGCGAACTATCGAATCGAATCCACTCACTGCCAATGACATCGCGCGGCGCACTGGCCTTCGCGCGCTACGGCGTGACCCTCTAGGGATTTTGAATTTGGCCATCCGTACATATCTGGAGTTTTGGAATCACAGGTCCATGAAAATATTCGCTAGGCTAGATCTTGGCCATGATATGACCAAAGATAACGTTGCCATGCTGGCGACACATTTCCATTGGACGGGTAATCCCGCCATATCTGCCGAACACCCAACATTGCTCCAAAGGTATTTTCTCGGCTCATGGCGCTATTGCCTGTTTGTTCTCATTTCACCCTTACTTGGCTTGGCGAGTCTGTTTGTCGCGAGGGAAAAGAAATACGCCGCCCTTCTTTTCATCCACGCCTCGATTCTGGTTGCCGTCATTACAGTGTTTACAGTCAACCCGAGCATGCGTTACGTTCAGCCAATTTCCATCCTGACAATTCTTATTATCGCCCAGTTAGGGAACCGCTTTTTACGACGGAGCGCTCCTTGTGCGTCCACGAATGGCGGAGAGCGTCGTAAATTTTGAGATGGGGCGGCGGAGGCCTCACACATCCTTGAAAAATTGGTGCATTCTTCTTGTCTCCTGGACTTTGCAATTCCCCCGCCAATTTTGCTTTCTTGTAGCAACAGCGAGCGTCATCCTGAGCTGTTACCCGATAGTGTTTTTCGGGAAAAGTTTTCTCTCTCCAAACAATAGCCCCGCAACACACCTCCTGTATGGCAGAATGAATACGGTCCGTGGGTATGACGATACCACGAACGACGGCGAAGTCGGAGCCGATTTTGGCGCCTCGATGTGGTATAGCTGGCCTACCTCAGTAGTCGAGAGCAGGGCTTTGCTCCGCGATCACGAGTTGCCGCTTTGGAATCGGTTTGACTGCACTGGTGTTACCCTGCTCGGCCAGGGTCAGTCGATGTTCGGTGATCCACTCCATATCCTGATCCTTTTGACGAATGGTTCGGCTGCTGCGTGGGACCTGAAGTATATTCTGGCGAAGCTTCTCTTCGCATTCTCGGTCGGCCTTTGTGTCCTTACAGCAACAAAGCATCTTCCGGCGGCTACGATCATAGCCGCGAGCTCACCTTTTATCGGCTTCTTTTGTTACCGCTACAACCACCCGGCATTCTTTAGTTTTTGTTATGCACCACTTATTTTACTGTGCTGGCTCAAATTCGTTGAGGCGCCGCGCGGTCCTCGAACCGCTTTTTGGCTGGGCGCGATGGCAGTTGCCAATTGGATGGTACTGAACAGCGGCACGGTCAAAGAAGCGTACGTCCTCCTGTTGGCGATGAATCTCTGCGGGTTACTATGCCTATTATTCACGCCTTCCGCAGGCGACAAAAGCGTGAAGCTACTGCAAGTGCTCTTCCTTCAGGCCATGTTTGTGTTGATTGCGACGCCGATTTGGTTGACCTTCCTGCGCACACTGAAGAAATCCTGGACCGCCTCCAGCGCTGGAGGAGTGTGGCAGTTACAACCCAGTCTCTTTATCGGCCTGTTCGATGACATATTTTATCGGCAATTCAACGCGTCCGAAACTAACCTTGATCCTTCAGCGAATTTTCTCACTCTAGTCGCGGTAATCTGGTTTTTTGTTAGCTGCGGAACTGCTGATAAGAAGAATGTTGCCCGAGCATTGTCTATTACCTGTATTTTGGCGCTGGCGACTGTCTTTGGAATTGTTCCTCCCAGGCTTATCGTGCGACTGCCATTTCTCCGCAATATTCTACACATCGATAACACCTTCTCTTGCGTAGCGATCGTTTGCCTGCTCGTTCTTGCAGGATTTGGTATCGAAGCCTTCTGGCGCGACTGCCGCGCGGCCGATTTCAAGAAGCTTTACCTTCGTATGGCTGTTGTACTGGTTCTTCTACTCGCGGTTTACGCCGGCACCGCTCAAGCAGGGCAGCATTCGACTATTTCGCTGTTTAAAGCCGGAGAGCATCTGGCGCCATCACATTTCTTTTGGGGTTACTCATCAGTCCTGGTTACGGTCGCACTGCTGACGCCTCTGCTCGGAAGGACTGTTGTTTTGGCCAAACGTTTCCGCCCATGGCACATTCTATCGACCCTGGCGCTGTTCACGCTTCTACACTGGCGTTATGGAATGCATCTGAGAACGCCGTTCGATCGGTACGTAATGAATCCGCATCAACGGGTTTCCCTGATAGCGGAATCTTCGGCTGCTCTTCGGTTGATCAAAAGCCGCTCTGCAGAACCGTCGCGAACGGCCGGCGTTGATCCAAGCTTCTTTCCCGGTTATGGAGGGGCCGTCGGTATCGAGCAGATTGACGGGGCTGACCCTCTGGCGAACTCGCATTACCGAGATCTTATGAACGCGGCCGGAATAAAACTTCTCTTTAGAATATGGCGTTACGAGATCAGCCCTGAACGGCTCGTCGCTGACCTGCCCCTCTTCAACATGCTGAACCTCCGCTACATTTTAGCGCCGGCGACAACGCCTCTGGCGCAAGTTCCGGAACTTAAGAATATAGCTTCGCTCGACCTGAATATATATGAATCCGAACACGTCTGGCCGCGAGCATTCTTTACCAACAGGTTATTTCGGTATGAACGCGAAGAACAACTGATAGAACAATTGAAACGGCGTGGCGGAGCCCCCTTTGCAGCCGTAGCGAAGGACGACCTGAAAGATGAGGCGTCAGTCAATGAGCTTTTGAACAGCGCTACATCTCCCAGTTCCGGCCAATACGTTGCCGCAACCGACTACCGACTAACTACGAACAGAACATCTTTCAATGTTAAAGTACCTGGCCCGGGAGTTATCGTGCTTACCGAAGCATACGTTTCACATGATTTTCGCGTCCACGTAAACGGCAAGCCCGCACATTATTTCCGCGTTAACTCAGCGTTCAGGGGGATTCTCGCCCCCGGCGCGGGCGACTATACTGTCTCCTTTGTCTACTGGCCCCGTTTCTTCACCCTTTTGTTGGTAATGGCGGGGGCCGGAATCGCGATCTTAGTTTGCTGGCTCGTGGTGCTCTCGAGGAGTTCGCTTGCGCCTTGCGCCCCTATCGCGAGCAAACATGTGATGACGATGCGGCCGGCGATCGAACAGACACGGATCGATCTCAAGGATTGAACAAACTATTTGCGCAGCTGCATGCGTTCGGTCAGCGTCGGTCGAGGCTGGCGTTGTCATCGCACGCGTAAGGCGGTTGCGACGCAAGCTCGTCTTTTTACCGTAATCTATGCTTGAAAGCGTCATGCATCATCAAATCGTGTCCGCAAGTACGGACCGGCCAACGATCCTGGAGTGCATTGTTTGTCGAAGCCGCCGTCTCCATTACCTATTCTCTGTTTCCGACTACAGAATAGTGCGCTGCGATGATTGCGGTCTGCTGCTGACAAACCCGCAGCCTTCTGCCACCGAGTTAGCACGTATCTATACCGCAGACTACTTCCTGGGCAGCACGACCGACAATGGCCGCCGGGTTATTCATGAACTGAAACAGCAAACCGCCGATCTGTACCTCGATTTGCTGGATCGCTATGGCGCCACCAACAATGGTCGCCTTTTGGAGATTGGATGTGGCGAAGGAGATTTTTTACTTCGAGCCAACAAGCGCGGATTTACTGTCACCGGGCTGGAGTATTCCGAACATGCGTGCGCTGTCGCACGGCAGAAATTGTCCATTCAACGGGGCTGGGATGTGATCTGTGGGGAAATCGACGATATACCGGGGGAGGCCATTTACGACGTCTGTGTTCTTTCTGACGTCATTGAACATGTGCGCAATCCTCGGGCTCTACTTGAACGTGTGCATGGATTGCTACGACCGGGCGGCACAATTCTCATCGCTACACCTTCATTGAACTCCTGGTCGGCACGCCTTCTCAGGTACAAGTGGATGGAATTTAAGATCGAACATCTGTTCTACTTCAACTCATCTACATTGCAGACTCTTCTAATCGATTGTGGTTTCGCAAAAGTAATCGAGCGTAAGGGAGTAAAGGTACTAAACCTTGATTACATCGCCGGTCATTTTGAACGGTACAAGGTGCCCGGCATCTCCGCGCTCCTGCACGTTTTGCATCGGCTTGCGCCGGCACGACTTCGCCATAAGCCATTTAAAGTTGTGGCCAGCGGAATGGTTCAACTGGCGCGCAAGGCTGAAAAGTCGGTCTTGCCACGATTGTCGATCGTTGTTCCCGTATTTAATGAAGCGAGTTCGTTCTCCACTGTTTTCGAGCGCCTTCTGGAGAAAAGGGTCGAGGGGCTGGATGTAGAAATTATCGTAGTCGAAAGCAACTCTACCGATGGAACGCGTGAACAGGTCCTGCAATTTGCCGGTCATCCACGGGTGAAGTTATTACTGGAACCAGTCCCCCGTGGAAAAGGGCATGCCGTGCGAGCTGGTCTGAAAGAAATCACCGGTGATTTCGTAATGATCCAGGACGCCGATCTCGAGTACGATTTGGAAGATTACGAGGCGCTACTCGAGCCGCTGTTGCGCAATCGTGCCGCTTTTGTGCTCGGCGCGCGACACGGCGGGAGCAAGTGGAAGATGCGCCAGTTCGAACATCAGCCTCTTGTCGCAATGATTTTGAATGGGGCGCATTGGTTTTTTACTGCACTGATCAATGTCTTCTTCAATGCCAGCCTGAAGGATCCGTTCACGATGTATAAGGTGTTCCGCCGCGACTGCCTTTATGGGATTCGTTTCACCTGTGATCGCTTTGATTTCGACTGGGAGCTGATCATCAAGTTCCTGCTTAAGGGCTATCATCCCGTCGAAATCCCGGTGAACTATCGTTCCCGCTCATTTGCGGAAGGAAAGAAGGTGTCGATCATCCGCGATCCATTCACGTGGTTGCGCGTCTTGGCGAAGCTGCGGTTGAACCCGTTTGATCCACTGGAGGAGATCGAGCAAGCGCGACGCGAGCGCATCGAACCAGAGGCTGTGTCGGCGCACGAAAACGCTGACCGATGAAAAGCTTTGTTACCGGTGCTGCCGGGTTTATAGGCAGCCATTTAGCGGAACGGCTACTAGCGAACGGCGACGAAGTAGTTGGATGGGATAATTTTTCAACCGGCCGAGAGGCATTCGTCGCCCCGATCATATCTAACCCACAGTTTCAGCTCATCCGCGGAGACATGCTGGATCTTCCGAAACTCACTCTGGCAATGGCAGGCTGCCAGCGAGTTTTCCACCTCGCCGCTAATGCGGACGTACGATTTGGGCTTAATCATCCCGGTAAGGACCTGGAGCAGAACACCATTGCGACATTTAACGTGCTTGAGGCGATGCGGAGTAATCAGGTTCAAACAGTAGTATTTTCTTCTACGGGTTCGGTCTACGGCGAGGCTGATATAATTCCAACGCCGGAGAATGCTCCTTTTCCGGTGCAGACATCCCTGTACGGGGCCTCAAAGCTCGCCGGCGAAGGCCTCATTCAAGCCTACTGCGAAGGTTTTGGCTTTGAAGGATACATTTTTCGGTTTGTTTCAATCCTCGGTGAACGCTACACCCATGGCCATGTAATAGATTTCTACAAACAACTGCTGAGAGATCCTACACGCTTGTGGGTCCTGGGGGACGGCTCACAACGAAAGAGCTACCTATATGTTCATGACTGCATCAGTGCAATCTTGCACGTTATTGAAAGTCATCAGCTGCGCCCGGCCAAAGCGCGATCCGAAGTCTACAATCTAGGCACGCAAGAATACTGCACCGTCATCGATTCCATAGGATGGATATGTAGTTATCTCGACCTGACTCCGGCCATTGAATTCACTGGTGGTGATCGCGGCTGGATCGGGGATAATCAGTTTATCTTTCTGGATACTTCGAAAGTTCGCGATACGTGTTGGGCGGCAACTGTTTCAATAAGAAATGCAGCTGTGAGGACAGTTAGTTGGCTGCAAAACAACCAGTGGGCCCTGGACCGGGAATAGATGGGTCAAAGCGAATCCGATTCGTTGTCGCCGGCAAAAATATGCTGTCGTTGCTGCGGCTCGCGCAACTTGCGTCACTTGGGGACAAAAACAGGCCTATTTGTGAAATCGAACTTTGATTTCTATCTCTGTCAGGGATGCAGTTTTCAATTTGTCGAACCGGTGACGGATTTCAGCATTTACAATGACGCTTACTATGCCGGCCGCGGTCCGGACGTATCAGTAGATTATGAACGCGAATATCGAAACGACTTCGCCTCGCCGCGGATGCTCGAGTTTCAAGATTTGCTTAGAATAGCCAGGAACCATCTGGACCGAAGCCCGCACGACAATTCAGTTGAATGGCTCGACTTTGGTTGCGGCACCGGGGGTTTTCTAAGGTTTTTGTCCAGCAATCCCACGGAACTGGTGCGTCCAAGCGCAGTTTTGAAAATAACCGGCTATGATGTTGGCAGCTATGTGACACGGCTTTCGGGTTCTGACGCATTCCAAGTTGTTGACCTCGACGCTCTCAACAGGATGACTGGTGCGTTTGATGTTATCTCATGCATTGAAGTTTTAGAGCATCTGCCCGAACCGCGTCCTGTTTTACAATTGCTCAGCCGACTGCTGAAACCAGGCGGTTTACTCATTCTCACAACTGGAAATATGCAATCACCTATCGCCAAATTCCGGGGCTTGAGCTTCGGCTATCGTGTTCCGGAAATTCACGTGAGCTTTTTCAACCCTGCGTTGCTGGAATCTTTGTATCGCGAGGCGGGGTTATCCCCACTGCACGTAAAATTTCGGGGAACCGTGCGGTTTAGAATTGCCAAAAAACTGCGCCTGCACCCAGTGATGCGAATCTTCGCGCCACTTGCACTGTTATCGCCTTTTGTGGCGATGGCGGATTTCCTTTATGGAACTTCAGCGATGCCGTGCGCGGTAAAACAATGAACAAAGCTGAACTAGAATGCGGATTGTAATCACTGGTTCGAGTGCCGGGATAGGCCAGATCGTTACGCAACGATTACTGCAGGAGGGACACTATGTTTGGGGCGTCTCCAGGCGCAGGCAAGTCAGACCAAACTGTGATTCTAATTTAAAGGGTACATTCTGCTCTTCAATCGCCGATGTTTCGAACGCCAATTCTCTGCTAACAACGGCTTCCCACATAGAGGAAAATTGGACGAGCATTGACGCATTGATCACCTGCGCTGCGATTCAGGGACCGATCGGTCCAGCGATAGCATCGGATCCGACTCACTGGAGCGAGACCGTCCGAACGATATTGGACGGCACATGCAATGCCATTAAGGCCTTCTTTCCGTTGTTAGAGCGTTCTGTTCAGCGGGCGAAAATTATCTGCTTTTCCGGTGGAGGAGGAACAAGCCCCCGGCCAAACTTCTCAGCCTACGCCGCGGCGAAAGCGGGAGTGGTCCGGCTGGTCGAGACATTGGCAGGGGAGTGGCGCGACCTGCCTGTGGACATCAATGTCGTTGCTCCTGGAGCGCTCCCCACTGCCATGACGGCGGAAATCCTGAGCGTCGGTCCCGAACTGTCCGGCCCACAAGAGCATGCGAGTGCTGAGCGGATAAGCAAGCTTGGCAGCGAAGCATTTGAGCCAATCTGTGGGCTGGTTCGCTATTTACTTTCCGACCGCTCCGATGGAATTAGCGGCAAATTAATCAGCGCGCTGTGGGATGACTGGCCGAACTTGCAGTCGCGCAAAGACGACCTCATCCGCTCTGACATTTTTACCCTCCGGCGAATTACCCCGAAAGATCGGGGATTGAATTGGTGACGGCCGATCCAGGCCGAGCATGCCTTTCAAGACTCGAGGAACTACGCTGACCGCGGGAAGAAGGGAACACCCATATCTGTAAGAGAGTGAAACTCGCCGCCATGCCGCCGGGCATTGCGACAATACTTGCCAGGACAACATTGCTCGTAAAAACGATAAGGAGTACATGAAAGACACCTAACTGAAGCAGATAGCTGACTACCGCTGCTACGAGGTAGCGCGGAATCTGGAGGGCAAATTCCGGACTGTAGTTTGCAAACGTCCAAAATTTCGAAAGTAAAAAATGCGTCGCGAGCGCGAGCAAAAATGCCAGGGTGAAACTCACCCGTGGACCCAGAAAATGGGCAAACACCCAAACCAGAAAAATGTTGAGGACGGCAACCAGACCGGCCACAACCGAAGCACGTATCAGTCGCCAAATTAAGCCTTGCCACTTCACGGGCCACATACAAACCTCACCCTGTATGATTGGCAAGAGAGAATTCGGCCCATCTTTTGCCATCATTGGTTGCGGTCTAATCGGCCGGAAGCGTCTCCTTTCTTTGCCACCGGATTCGTTCGTTGTTGCCTGTGATTCGGAGCTCTCCCGCGCTCAGGAATTGGTTGACTCCATCCCCGGAGCGATTGCGACTGCTGATTTAAATGAAGCACTCAGAAGTTCAGTGGACGCGGTGATTGTCGCGACCACGAATGCTTCACTTGCCCCCGCCGCGATGTCCGCGTTGCGTGCCGGGAAGGCTGTTTTCATAGAAAAACCAGCTGCGATTTCAACACGGCAGCTGGATCAATTACTGGCAGTTTCAGAGGATGCGGGTGTGCCAGTTCGTGTCGGGTACAATCATCGTTACCATCCAGCGCTGCTGAAAGCACGCGAGCTTGTTGATGCCGGCGCCATAGGTCCTCTAATGTTTCTTCGCGGCCGTTACGGTCATGGCGGGCGGCTCGGCTACGATCGCGAATGGCGAGCCGACCCGAAGTTATCGGGTGGTGGCGAACTTATCGATCAGGGCGTGCACCTGATTGATCTCGCCCAGTGGTTCCTCGGTCATTTCTCAGACATTGAAGGCATTGCTGTGACTTACTTCTGGAATATGCCCGTAGATGACAATGCTTTCCTTCATCTGCGGACTCCGGAAAAGCAAACGGCGTGGCTCCATGTTAGCTCTACCGAATGGAAAAATATGTTTTCATTCGAGATTTACGGACGCACAGGCAAACTGCACGCCGAAGGGCTTGGTGGAAGTTATGGAACCGAGCGGCTAACGTTTTACAAAATGTTGCCACAAATGGGTCCGCCTGACACGACGGTATGGGAATATCCCGGTGCTGACCTTTCATGGGACTTGGAGATGAAGGAATTTTTGGAAGACATGCGGTTGGGGCGCACGCCCAATCCGGGGCTGAGGGAAGCCCGCGCGGTTTTACAAGTGGTTGAGAAGGTCTATCAGACCAGCGGATATTCCGTGGCATGATAATCACGCGCTCACCGTTGCGTATTTCACTCGGAGGCGGCGGCACTGATTTTCCTTCGTATTATCGCCAGCATTCCGGCTTTCTTCTTGCCGCTGCGATCGACAAGTATGTCTACATTACCCTGCACCAAACCTTCGTCCCGGAGCTAATCATCAAATACTCGAAGCTAGAGCGCGTGCTGACGGTTGATGAAGTGGAACATCCAATCATCCGTGAAGCGCTGAGACTGGTCGGTATCGAATCTCCGTCGCTCGAGATAACGAGTATGGCGGATATTCCAGCCGGAACCGGCCTCGGATCTTCGGGTAGCTTCACGACCGCATTGCTAAAGGCGTTTCATACCTATAAGAAAAATCTTGTGCATCCCGCGGAGTTGGCTGAGCAAGCATGTGAGATTGAACTTGAGAAGCTGGGCGAGCCAATTGGTAAGCAAGACCAATACATTGCTGCGTTTGGAGGCATTACCTGGTTCAAGTTCACGCCCGACGGGCGCGTCGAAGCACAACCGCTAAAAATCTCCGAGGAAACGTTGTTCAACCTCGAAGACAATCTGCTTCTCTTCTTTACGGGCTACTCGCGTTCGGCCTCGGCCATTCTAAAAGAGCAAGATGACAAAACCAGGCAATCGAACGAGGCGATGATCGAAAATCTGCATTTTGTCAAAGAGCTTGGGAAACAAAGTCAGATTGCGCTTGAGGACGGAAATTTGCACGAATTCGCGCGGCTCATGGATGTCCATTGGCAGCGGAAGAAGGAGCGATCGCAGAGCATGACCAATCAGAGAATCAATGAATGGTACGACTGTGCGATGAAAAACGGGGCACTTGGAGGCAAGCTCATTGGCGCGGGCGGCGGCGGTTTCCTCATGTTCTATGCGGACGACAAGGCGCGGTTGCGCCACGCACTCCGCGCTAAGGGTCTCAGCGAAGTGCGATTCCGCTTCGATTTCGAGGGAACAAAGATCCTGAATCAGTGAAGCACTAGGCAAGATTTCGTGAATGAGGATTGGTCAGTGGCGATCCTGGCGGGCGGTCGGGCTACCCGTTTACGCCCGCTCACGGAGACGCAGCCAAAAGCACTCATAAAAATATCAGGGGAGCCATTTCTGACACACCAGCTACGGTTGCTCAGATCGCAGGGTATTCGACGCGTTGTTCTTTGTCTGGGATACCTGGGCGAGAAGATTCAGAAGGAGTTCGGCACCGGAACCCAGGACGGAATGAAAATCGACTATTCATTCGACGGGCCGCAACTCCTGGGAACGGGAGGCGCGCTCAAGCGAGCGTTACCGCTTCTACCGAACGAGTTCTTTGTGCTATACGGTGACTCTTATTTGCCCATTAATTACAGCCCTGTAGCAGCAGAGTTTCGCGACAGCGGCAAACCGGGCTTAATGACTGTGTTCAAAAATGAAAATCGATGGGACACAAGCAATGTCGAGTTCGACGGGAAGAAAATTCGGCGCTACGATAAGAAGAACCGCACCGAAGCCATGCGTTACATTGATTATGGACTTGGCATCCTTCGACCTGACGTGCTGGCAAACTGGCCTGATAATCAGCCGTTCGATCTCGCAGATGTTTACCAGAAGTTGGCTGAGAATGACCAGCTTGCAGGTTTTGAAGTAACGCAACGCTTCTACGAGATCGGATCCAGGAAAGGCCTCGCTGAGCTTGCTGCCTTACTCGACAAATCCTGATTTTACACATGAGCTACTCCAAACAGCATTTGCAGGAAACTGCGCAGGTCGTCGCCCAGATCGATCCGGCTCTTTGCGAGAAAGCAGTCGAATTGTTAGCAACTGTCCGTGCCAATGGCGGACGCCTGTTTATTCTTGGTGTGGGCGGAAGCGCCGCCAACGCGTCGCATGCAGTGAATGATTTTCGAAAAATTGCCGACCTGGAATGTTATGCCCCGACTGACAACGTTTCGGAACTTACTGCCAGGACCAACGATGAAGGTTGGGCTTCTGTGTTTGTCGAATGGCTCAAGGGAAGCCGCTTGAACGGGCGGGATGCGGTGCTCGTTCTATCGGTAGGGGGCGGCAATTTGGAAAAGAATGTAAGTTCAAACTTGGTCGCAGCGTTGAAGTTGGCCAAAAACCGGGGCGCCAAGGTACTCGGGATCGTGGGTCGTGATGGTGGATACACGGCGCAAGTAGCCGATGTAGTGATCCTCGTCCCGACGGTAAATCCGAGCAATGTCACACCACATACCGAAGCTTTTCAGGCCGTTGTGTGGCATCTTTTCGTCAGCCATCCATCACTGAAGATCGCTGAGACAAAATGGGAAAGCACCAGGTAACTGACTCGAAAAATAAGTGCGTGTTTCTAGACCGGGACGGTGTTCTTAATCGACCTGTCGTGCGCGAGGGCCGTCCCTACCCTCCCGATACGGCTGAAGAAGTCGAGCTTTACGAGGACGTTTGGGAGGGCTGCGATCGCCTAAAAAGTGCCGGCTTTCTGCTCGTCGTAGTTAGCAACCAACCAGATGTCGGGCACAGGAGGCAGAGCCGAGCGCAAGCCGACGCAATCAATGAAAAAATCGCTGCCGCATTCCCTCAACTGGATCACTTCGAAATCTGCTTTCACGCGGGAGAAGAGTTCGGAGAGCCCTGCGGATGCCGAAAACCGAAGCCCGGAATGCTCTTACGGGCAGCCGATGTGCTGAAGATAGACTTGGCGGGCAGTTTTATGATCGGCGACCGCTGGCGAGATATTGATTGCGCGAGAGCAGCTGGTTGTCGGGCCATCTTCATTGATCATCAATATGCTGAACCGCTTCGCCACGAGCCGGATGCTACGGTGAGAACGTTTTCCGAGGCAGTTGCCGCTGTTCTTGCGATAAGTTCGAGACAACCCTTGCCCCGCCTGAACACCAGGGTTTAGTCTCGTCGACAATGAGCACCGTTCTCCTCGAACAACTGCCCATCAAAATCTTTGCTGATGGCGCCGATCGCGAGGGTATAACGGAGTTATACCGAAAGCCTTTCATCCGCGGCCTGACGACCAACCCAACGCTAATGCGCAAAGCGGGGATTAACGGTTACGAGAGTTTCGCGAAATCGGTCTTGAAGGTGGTGAAGGATAAGCCGATCTCATTTGAAGTTTTCTCCGATGAGTTTCCTGAGATGCGGCGTCAGGCTCGCAAAATCAGCGGCTGGCAAAGCAACGTCTATGTCAAGATACCAATCACAAATACGCGGGGAGACTCGGCTGTTCCACTTATACAAGACCTGGCGAACGAGGGCGTTAGACTCAACGTCACGGCTATCCTGACTCGGGCTCAAGTAGAGGCCGTGGCCGCAGTTCTCAATCCGGACGCGCCCGCGGTCGTCTCGGTTTTTGCCGGTCGAATTGCCGATACCGGGATTGATCCGACACCAATTATGAGAGACTCATTGCATATGGTGCGTTCACTTCCCGCAGCGGAACTGCTCTGGGCAAGCGTACGTGAAGTCCTCAACATATTCCAAGCAGCCGAGTGCGGATGCCACATTGTAACGGTGCCGCATGATATTCTCGCCAAGGTCATCAAATTGGGCGGCATGGGCCTCGCCGATCTTTCACTTGATACAGTTCAAATGTTCCATCGAGACGCGCTCGTGGCGGGCTACTCCCTTTAACTAGCTCATCGTTCTATGCCAGCATACGATAATGGGACAGCTCCGCATCGCCGCTCTCCCGAAGATCGCTAGGACGTTCAGCAGGTCATTTGCAACCAGGGACTCTCTACTTTCAATGTAACATTTGCGGCCAGCAAGGCACGCTTGAGTTAGACTCTCTTGGACGCGAAGTTGCCTCCTGTTCCGGTTGTGGTTCCAACCCGCGAATTCGCGCACTGATTCGAGCGCTATCCACCGAGCTTTTCGGAGAAGACCTTATCTTACCAGATTTTCCGAATCGAAAGAATATTAGAGGATTGGGTCTAACGGATTGGGAGGGCTACAGTTCATTGCTTACGCAAAAATTTGATTACGTAAATACGTATCTTCACCAAGAACCGCGTCTTGATATC
>Ga0066709_100000808_pt1 | contig 18598 bp, 19 predicted proteins | sample GraSoiAngelo_158_FD_79665 | JGI IMG/M metagenome (GOLD analysis project Ga0066709, IMG submission 79665) | Grasslands soil microbial communities from the Angelo Coastal Reserve, California, USA - 14_1009_16_30cm | ecosystem: Environmental > Terrestrial > Soil > Grasslands | place: USA...
GCGCATGGCTCGCCGGCTCAAGTTTGGAACGGTCTGGATAAACACCCACATCCCGGTCATCAACGAGATGCCGCACGGCGGATATAAGGGAAGCGGTTACGGCAAGGACATGTCCATGTACTCGCTCGAGGATTACACGCAGATCAAGCACGTCATGGCGTCCCTCGACTGACAGTGAACCCTTAGTGGCGGTGCATCCGAAGGAAGCCAGGCATGCGGCTTCCGCCAGGAGCGCCTTGCGGCCGCCGGCGCTGCGATTGGACGGCGTGCGCAAGAGCTATGGCCACGTACTCGCGGTGGCCGGCGTCGACCTGACCGTCGAGGTGGGCGAGTTCTTCACGTTGCTCGGATCCTCAGGTTCCGGCAAGACGACCCTGTTGCGCCTCATCGCCGGCTTCGAAAGCCCTGATGCCGGGCGGATAGAGCTTGCCGGTCACGACGTGACCTCCACCCCGCCTCACCTCCGGCAGACCAACACAGTATTTCAGGACTACGCGCTGTTCCCTCACATGACCGTCGGCGAGAACATCGGATACGGCCTTCGCGTCAAGGGGATCGCCAAAGCTGAGCGCCGCGAGCGGGTTGAGCGAGCTCTCAACATGGTGCGGCTGTCGGGTCTTGAGAGGCGCAAGCCGAATCAACTGTCCGGCGGACAGCGGCAGCGGGTTGCGCTCGCCAGGGCCGTCGTCAACGAGCCCGAGGTGCTGCTGCTGGACGAGCCCTTGGGTGCCCTCGACCTGAAGCTCCGTCAGGAGATGCAGCTGGAGCTCAAGCGGATTCAGAAGAAGGTGGGCATCACGTTCGTCTACGTCACCCACGACCAAGAGGAGGCGCTGACCATGAGCGACCGCATGGCAGTGCTTTCGAACGGCAAGATCGAGCAGGTCGGACCTCCGGACGAGGTCTACGAGCGCCCTGCGACGGAGTTCGTGGCCGGCTTCATCGGGATATCGAACGTCCTCGAGAGAGACGGGGTCCGTTTCGTGATTCGCCCCGAGAAGCTGCGCATGCTCGAAGAGGGCCAGGAAGCCCAGCGAGGGATGAACGTAGAGCCTGGAACCGTCGAGCAGGTTGTCTACGTGGGGATGTCCACGCGCTACATCGTTCGGCTCGACCGCGGCGACCAGCTTGTCGCAGTACGCCAGAATATGGACGCGCCTGGCCAGGCGCTTCGGTACGAAGGACGCCGAGTCCGGCTCGCATGGGTGCCCGGCCACACGTACGTTCTCGATCACCAGCGCGCCCGGAGCGACGCGGCCGCGGGCGACTAACGACTGCCAGGAGAGGAAAAGGAAGAATGGTTACAGCAGAAGCCGGGTCTGGCGCCCGGTTCCGACTCGCGACGGCGGCTGCGGCCGCGGTCATCGCCGTGACAGCCTGCGGCTCGACCGGCAACAACGGCGGCTCGACGGCCGCACCGCCGCCGACCGCCAACATGAAACCGCAGACGACAATCGGCCCCGGCGAGGGGCAGCTGAACCTGATTGCCTGGGAGGGCTACACCGACACCTCATGGGTGAAGCCGTTCACTGCCGCGACCGGGTGCAAGGTCAACGCAAAGTTCGGCGGCTCCTCGGATGAGATGGTCACCCTGATGGCGGGTGGTGGCGGCGGTCAGTGGGACATGGTTTCCGCTTCAGGCGACGCCGACCTGCGGCTCATCTACGGCGGTGACGTCCGCCCCATGAACCCGGACCTGATCCCCGACTTCGGCGATTTCCAGACGTTCTTCAAGACCCCGCCTTACAACACCATCAACGGAGTTCACTATGGGATCTCGCTCCAGTGGGGCCCGAACGTGCTTCTCTACAACACCAAGAAGTTCCCCATCAAGCCAACCAGCTGGAACGTCCTGTACGACCAGGCCAACAAGGGCCTGATCACGGTGCCGGACAACCCGATCCAGATCGCGGACGCCGCCCTCTACCTCATGAGCACACAGCCGAACCTTGGCATCAAGGACCCGTACGAGCTGACCCAGAAGCAGTTCGATGCGGCAGTCGCGCTTCTCAGGCAGCAGCGGCCGTTGGTGAAGAAGTACTGGGCGCTTGCGGGCGACGAGATCCAGCTGTTCCAGAACGGCGACGTTCAGGTCGGCGCCGCATGGCCCTACCAGACCAACACCCTTAGGGCCGGCAAGAACGGCAGGGATTTTGCCGACACCATCCCGGCCGAGGGAGCGACCGGATGGGGCGACACGTGGATGCTCGCCACCAACGCGCCTCATCCCAACTGCGCGTACATGTGGACCAAGTGGGTGAGCACTCCCCTGGTGCAGGCGGAGCAGGCCCTCTTCTTCGGCGAGACGCCGGTCAACGTCAAGGCGTGCGCCCAGATGGAGAAGCTGCAGGCAGGTTCGTGCGCTCAGTACCACGCCGACGCGCCGGGCTCGTACTTCGACACCATCAAGTTCTGGAAGACCCCGATCGCCACATGCGCCGACGGGAGCAGGAATTGCATCCCGTACTCACAGTGGCAGACCGCTTGGACCTCCATCACCTCCTGATCGTTAGCTGAAAGTGGCAGTCGAAGCTGCTGGGAGGCCCCGCAAGACGGGCGGGGCCTCCCCTATCCAATCCTTGCTCTGGCGGCGTCCGTGGCTGCGCATCTCGCTGCTGCTGCTGCCGCCTTTGGGCTGGTTCGTCCTCATCTACCTCGCGTCGCTGGCCTTGCTCTTGGTGACCGCGTTCTGGCAGATCAACTCATTCACAACGCAGATCGAGCAGGTATGGAACCTCGACAACTTCCGGATCATCCTGCTCGACCCGACATACCGCTTGATCATCGGGCGCACCATCGCCATGGCTGCCGCCGTCACAGTGACGGACGCGCTGATCGCTTTCCCCTTCGCGTACTACATGGCGCGAGTCGCGTCACGCCGTACCCAGACGCTGCTCTTCGCGGCTGTGTTGCTTCCCCTTTGGGCGAGCTACATAGCCCGCGTGTACTCGTGGATCCTCATCCTCAACCACAGCGGCGTCCTCAACTGGAGCCTTCAATCGATCGGGCTGCCGCCCGCCAACATCGGCTACACGTACGTGGCGATGTGGATCGTCTTCTCCTACATCTGGCTGCCGTTCATGATCATCCCGACTTATGCGGCCATGGAGCGTGTGCCTGAGTCCCTGATGGAAGCCGCGGCGGATCTCGGGGCTCGTCGCGCGCGAGCCGTGCGCGACGTCGTGCTGCCCCTGGCTCTGCCTGGAGTCGTTGCCGGCTCGATCTTCACCTTCTCGCTTACGTTGGGCGACTACATCACTCCGATTCTCGTCGGCGGCGCGGGCTCCACCTTCATCGGCAACGTCGTCTACAGCAATGTGGGCATCGCCAACAACGTGCCCTTTGCGGCGGCCCTTGCGACGGTTCCCGTCGCGATCATGGCCCTGTACCTCATCGGGGCCAAGCGCCTTGGCGCGTTCGAGGCCCTTTAGAAGGCACTTTAAATGGAAGGCTTCTTGACCAAGCTGGCGCTGCGAACGTGGGCTGTCCTGATCCTGCTCTTCCTGTTCATTCCGATCATCCTCATCCTCGTCTACGCGTTCAACAGCTCGAACATCGAGAGCTGGCCTCTCCCCGGCTTGAGCACGAAATGGTTCGCTGCGACGTGGGACGACCCGGAGATACGCGCCGCACTGGAGCTCTCGCTGAGGGCCGGCCTGACGGCGACGGGACTGGCTCTCGTCCTGGGCTCATGTGCCGCATTTGCGGTTCAACGCATGACATTCTTCGGCCGCGACGTGGTGAGCTTGCTGTTCGTGCTGCCTCTCGCGCTCCCCGGGATCGTGACGGGCATGGCGCTGAACTCGTTCTTTCACTTCAACGGAATCACGCTGTCGATCTGGACGATAGTCGTCGGCCACACGACCTTCTGCATAGTGGTCGTCTACAACAACGTGCTTGCGCGACTGAGACGCACCCAGGGCTCATTGATCGAGGCCGCCATGGACCTCGGCGCGAATGGCTTTCAAACCTTCAGGGACATCACCCTGCCGCTGATCGCGACGGCGGTGGTCGCGGGCGCCATGCTCGCGTTCGCGCTGTCTTTCGACGAGGTGATCGTGACCACTCTCGTCGCGGGCGCCCAGAACACCCTTCCGCTGTGGATCTTCGGCGCCGTTCGGCTGGGCCAGCGTCTGCCTGAAGTCAACGTGGTTGTCTCGTTCGTGATCCTGGTCACCATCGTGCCGGTCGCCATTGCCGCGCGCCTGACCGGAGGGAGCGGCGTCGTCCGAACCCAGGCCGAGCGCTGACTGAGCGCTGCCCCGAAAACTGGCGCTAAGCGCTGCCCTCGGCCGTGAGGGCGCTTGACGGCGTGGCGGCACGTGGACGTCGTAGATCCTGGACCAACCTGGTCATGGCGTAAATCCAGGCGGGCACGAACGCGATGGCCATTCCGACCGACTCTCCCCAGGGTTGCTGGCTCCGTGACGGGCCGATGATGAAATAGCCGAGCATCTCGTTGAGCCCGATGGCCGCGGACCAGATTCCGGCGATCGCGGTCACGACGGTCAGCGCCAGGAGCGCGCCTCGGGTCACCCACGCGGGTGAGCCACCCGCCATATGGGATACGGCGCGTGCCAGGTAGTGATGGCCGACCGCCACCAGCACGCCGATCACGAGCAACGTGATGCCCAGGACCAGGTCTTGGCCCCTCTGCGCGTCGAGGTAGCTCGGCGGCTCGCCAGGCGCAGGTACGGCGTTGGTCGGTCCGTACACGTTCGGGTCGAAATACGAGTAGCCGAAATTGATGAACCCGAGCCCGGCTTTGAGGATCGTGCCCACTCCGATCAGAGCCATCACCACGCCGACGATGACTAGCACCCGGGCGTAAAGCGCGGTTGCGCTGGCGAGCGTGAACGGCTCGCCGCCACCGCGCCCTCGTGTGAATCCGACGATGGCCCAGACGATCAGCCCGACGATGGTGATCGGGATCAGGAATACCAGGAAACCCAGGGTGACTATGTGCCCGCCTCCAGCCTGGCCTTCACATTTGCCATGGCGCCGTCGTAGTTCTTGACGACGGTGCTCTTGAAGATCGTCAAGACCATCGGAAAGTACCAAGGGCCCTTGGGCATGGTCACCCGGCGCTCCACCCGCGTCCCGCCGCCGTCCGGTGTGAGCAGGAACTCGTGGTGGAACACCGAGTTCGAATCTTCAGCGTCGAAGGCGATGCGTTTCGAAGGCTCGTAGTCGGTGATGGTCACCACCGATGAGTTCGGTTTGCCGTTGAGCAGTCCCTCTGCTTTGTAGCGTGCCCCAACCGCCGGAGGACCGGGCTTCTCGGCGGTCGCTTTCATCTTGTCGTCCGCACTGCCCCACTCGCCATGCCGGGAAACGTCGGCGATGTAGTCGAACACCCTGGTCTGCGGTGCATTGACGGTGACTGTGTAAGCGGCCGAATATGCCATCAGATGCGCCTAGGTGATCAGGCCGACCAGGAGCGACCCCACCCATAGGGCAAGGCCGACGCCGATCAAACCGACCTTCTTGTACTTCCATCCGACCGAGGCGAGCACGAAGGCGATGAAGGCCAGGATGACCAGGATCCTCGGGAGCGAAAGACTCGACAGGTTACCGATGAACGTCGAAAGGGACCACGCCGCCAGGCCGATTGCGATCAGGTCGACCTTCTTGAATCCCCAACCGATCGCGGCGAGAACGAACGCTATCAAGGCAACGATCAAAAGGACGTTTTCTAAGCTCATGGGCGCATTATCCACGTCCGGCCGGCATCTTCAGTCGCGTACGGAAAACGACGGTTGAGCGTTACGCCCTCAGGTCGCGCGCCATCTCCGCGAAGTTGTCGACGTAGCGCTGGACGTCCTCCTGCGAGTGCTGGACCGACAGGGTCCAGTTCTCCTCCGCGCCGGGCGCCATGAGCACCCCGCGGTTGCACTGGTAGAGCCAGGACAGGTAGGCCGCCGGCTTGTCGACGGTGAGGTAATCGCGGTAATTGCGCACACGCTCGGCCCTGTACGTGATCCCGCCGCGGGCGGCCAGGGTCGTGACATGGAAAGGGAGTGAGCTCTCGACGATCACGCTGTCGAGCCCACCCTGGAGCACCTCGGCCAGCGCGTCGAAGTGCGCATACGCCTTCGAGGTCAGGATGTCCTGCAGCGTCACCTTCGCCGCCGCCAGAGTCAGTGGGTTGCCGTTGAACGTCCCCATCTGGGAAACGCGCTTGTCCTCGATCACGGCCATCACGTCCTGGCGGCCACCCACCGCACCGCAAGGAAGCCCGCCGCCGATCGCCTTGGCGAGCGCTATGAGGTCGGGTTGCACGCCGAAACGCCCGGTTGCTCCACCGGGGGCGATCGTCACCCCGGTCTTGACCTCGTCGAAGATCAGGAGCGCGCCGTTTCGATGCGCGAGCTCCTTGATTCCGGCCAGGTAACCGGCGTCGGGCAAGACGATCCCGACGTTCATCATGGCCGGCTCCACGATCACAGCCGCGATGTCGTCGGGATGCTTCTTGAAGGCACGCTCTAGCGCCGGGAGGTCATTGAAAGGCACCACCGTGGTCAGCTCGACCACTGCCTTCGGGATGCCTTCGCTCTGAGGATAGGAGGCAGGCTCGTCAGCGGGGCCCATCCTGTCAGGGGGCGGTTCAACCGACACCATCAGGGCATCGTGGTGGCCGTGGTAGGAAGCCTCTATCTTGACGAGCCGCTCGCGGCCGGTGAATCCGCGCGCGATGCGAACAGCGTCGAGAGTGGACTCGGTCCCGCTGTTGGTGAACCTCCATTGCGGCAAGCCGAAGCGTTTTGACAGCTCCTCGGCGACGATCGCAACCTCCGCAACGGGTTGCGCGAAGTGGGAGCCTCGAGCGATGCGTTTGGAGACGGCGTCAACGATCAGCGGATGGGCATGGCCGACGACCATGACTCCGAATCCGTTGTGGAAATCGACGTACTCGTTGCCGTCGACATCCCACACGCGACTGCCACGGCCGTACTCCACGAAGATCGGCTGGGGTGAGGCATCCTGGAAGGACGATGGCACCCCCCGCGGGCTGAAGTTGCGCGCCTTGCGCCAGAGCTCGTCTGAGCGCCGCCGCGCGGCGCGGAACCTGTCTTCCTCGCGCGCGATCAGTGATTGGACTCGTGCACCATCGACCTCCACCGCCGCCACCTTGTGTGCCATCACCGGCATGGTACCCGGTCCAATACGGGGAGGTTTTGCGCGTCTTGGAAACCGTCAGGATGTGCGAGTGACAGCAGCCACGACCGCACTGAACCTCACCGGCAAAGCGTTGACGCCGGGCGCCCAGCGCAGCTGGTGGCTTCGCGAGGCGCTGGCGGCCGAGAAGGACGGCCTTGCCTGCCCGCCTTTGACTGGCGATATCAAAGCGGACGTCGTCATAGTCGGCGGCGGGTTCACTGGCCTGTGGACCGCGTACCACCTGACCCAGACCAAACCGGACCTGAAAGTGGTCGTGTTGGAGCAAGACATCTGCGGCGGCGGGCCAAGCGGGCGCAACGGTGGCTTCGCCAGCGGCTGGTGGGATGAGCTCGATGGCCTGATCACCTTGTACGGCGAGGCCGACGCGGTGCGCGCATGTCGGGCGATCTCCGACAGCATCAACGCGATCGGCGATTTCTGCAGCGCCCACGGTGTCGACGCCTGGTTCCGGCATGCCGGGTATCTCTACGCGGCCACCTCACCCCAGCACGAGGCGGTCTGTGAGGAGGTGGTCAAGCTCGCGCGCGAGGTCGGGGCGCCGGAGGAGCTGCGGGCGCTCACGCGAGAAGAGGTCAAGGCGAGGTGCGCTTCACCGGCCTTCCGCAGCGGTGCCTTCATGAAGGATGGCGCCTCAGTGCAGCCGGCCTTCCTCGCGCGCGGCCTTCGCCGAGTCGTGATGGAGCGTGGAGTCACCATCCACGAAGGCACCCCCGTGACCAGCCTCAATGCGGGGCCGCCGGCTGTCGCGATCACTCCGAACGGCACCGTCCGCGCGCCGCGGGCCGTGCTGGCGGTCAACGCATGGGGAGTCGGATGGCCCCAGCTGCGCCGCCGGCTCGTGGCATGGAGCAGCTACATCGTTCTCACGGCGCCGGCTCCGGAGAAGGTCGCCGAGATCGGTTGGACCGGTGGCGAGCTGATCACCGACTTCCGCACCTCAGTCCGCTACTTCCGCACGACTCGCGACGGCCGTATCGCGTTCGGCGGCGGAGGCGGGCGCGCCTCGAGCCGGATCGACGACTCGTTCACGCATGACATGCGCGCAGTGGAGGAAGCCGCCGAGGGGTTTCGGCGCCTCTTTCCGAGCTTTTCCGAGGTGCCGCTGGAAGATGCCTGGGGAGGCCCGATTGACGTCTCGAGCACCCACCTTCCGACGTTCGGCACCCTGGAGCCAGGAAATCTCTTTTACGCCCTCGGTTACACGGGAAACGGAGTCGCGCCCACGCACCTGGACGGTAAGGTGATCGCCGACCTGGTGACAGGCTCGGACACCGATTCAACACGGCTGCCGATGGTCAACCGAAAGGCTCGCCTGTTTCCCCCCGAACCGCTGAGGTCGATCGGGGCGGCGGTGGTGCGGCGGGCGATCATCGCGAAGGACACCGCCGAGGAGACGGGCCGCCGCCCGAACGCTGTGATGTCCGCCATAGCTCGCATGCCGCGCCGTATGGGGTACCTGCTCGGGCCCTAGCCTGCGGCCGTGGCTGGTGCCGGGACGGGTCGGCGGCCGACCTTCACCAGCGTGGTCGAGATGACGATCGTGACGACAACCGCGGCGAGCAGCGCGCTGTACAGGGTCGGCGGGATGAGTGCGCGTCCAAGAACTATCGACGCCAGCACGAAGCTGAATTCCCCAATCTGCCCAAGGCCGACAGCCATCTGCCAGTGGCGAACATCGGGTATGCGGGCGAGCCGGCTGACAAGCAGGACGGGGACGAGCTTTGCGAAAGCCACCGCCCCAAGTAGGAAGGCCAGCCATGGCAGAGCGCCGGGCACGGCCGATGGGTCGATCAGGCTGCCGAGCGAAACGAAGAACAGCACGGCGAAGAGGTCTCGGAAAGGCAGGATCCGCCGCCTGGCCTCGGCCGCCGCGGGGCTCTCGCCCACCGCTAGCCCGGCCACGAATGCGGCCAGTGCGAGCGGAACGCCGAAGAACCGAGCGCCGAGCCCCGCGAGCGCCAGCCCGCTGCCCACTGAAAGGAGCAGGAACAGGTCGTGCTCGCTGTGGAGCCGCCCGAGCATCCGAGGCAGAACCCAGGCCGCCGCAGCCACCAGGGCGACAAACGCCAAGATGAAAACGGCGGCCGTCGCCGGCGGGCGGTCCGCCAGGCCGAGTCCCGCAAGGAGGACCAGAGCGAAGGCGACCCCCGTCATGTCCTGCATCACGCTCCAGCTGAGCAGGGCCGCCTCGGTCGCCGGGTTGGTCGTGCGCCTGCGGCTGCGAGTGATGTTCACCACGACAACGCTTGAAGAGATGGCGATCGACAGCCCGATCAATGCCGAGCCGGCAAGGCTCACCCCGAGCAGGTAGGCACCGCCTCCCGCAGCCAGCGTTGTGATGACCACCTGCGCAGGGGCTGCCCAGAGCACTGATCGATGCTCCCGACCGAGACGGAGCGGGTTGACCTCGATGCCGACCTCGAACAGGAGCAGCACCACGCCCACGTCGGCAAGCACCTGCAGCTGGTTTCGATCGGCGACATAACCCGGCGTGAACGGCGAGACGATCAGCCCGGCCGCGAGATATCCGAGCACTGCCGGCAGGCCGAGTCGGCGCGCGATCCAGCCGGCTCCGACCGCGAGCAGTAGGACCATGCCTATCTCGAACACTGCCGGCGCGGTCTCGAGTGGGGCGAAAGCGTCGAGCAGCACGGTCAAATGATGATGGTTGAGTCAACTCTCACAGTCGTGCGCGGGTCCGGGGCGCGCTACCCTAGGCGTTCACAAGGCGGGTCATTCAGGAGGGCTGGAGATGGTTAAGAAGATCCTGCTCAACGAGAGCGACATCCCTGAACGCTGGTACAACATCCTGCCAGACCTTCCGGCCCCGCCGGCTCCCTACCTGAACCCCCAGACGCTGCAGCCCATGGGCCCTGCGGACCTCGCGCCGATCTTTCCTCAAGCCATCATCGCCCAGGAGGTCTCGGCCGAGCCGTGGATCGAGATCCCTGACGAGGTGCGGGACGTGTACCGAATCTGGAGGCCGAGCCCCGTCTACCGGGCTGAACGCCTCGAGAAGGCGTTGGACACGCCGGCCCACATTTACTACAAATACGAAGGAGGCTCGCCTGCCGGGTCGCACAAGCCGAACACCGCCGTCCCGCAGGCCTATTACAACGCCAAAGAAGGCGTCACGCGCCTGACCACCGAGACCGGGGCGGGGCAGTGGGGCTCTGCGCTGGCGTTTGCCGGCGCTTTCTTCAACCTCTCGGTGACCGTGTACATGGTGAAGGTGTCTTACGAGCAGAAGCCATATCGCCGGGCGATGATGGAAGCCTGGGGCGCCACAGTGCATGCGTCCCCGACCAAGCTCACCAATGCGGGCCGCGGGATACTGGCCGACGATCCCGACTCGCCGGGCAGCCTGGGCATCGCCATCTCCGAGGCAGTTGAAGATGCTGCGACACACGACGACGCCAAGTACTCACTCGGCTCCGTGGTCAACCATGTCCTCCTCCATCAGACGGTGATGGGCCTCGAAGCCCAGAAGCAGATGGAGATGGCGGGCGCCTACCCGGACGTGATCATCGCCTGCGTCGGTGGTGGCTCCAACTTCGCCGGACTGACGTATCCGTTCATCGGGGACAAGCTGAAAGGCAAGCACCCCAAGACGCGATTCATCGCAGCCGAGCCGGCCGCGTGCCCGACGCTCACCCGCGGCGTCTATGCGTACGACTTTGGCGACGCGGTCGGCATGGGGCCGGTCGTGAAGATGTTCACCCTTGGCCACAGCTTCGTTCCCGATCGCATCCACTCGGGCGGGCTCCGGTACCACGGAGATGCTCCATCGCTCTGCATGCTCGTCGATCATGGAGTGGTCGAAGCTCGGGCCTACAAGCAGAACGAGTGCTTCTCCGAGGCTGTGCGATTCGCGCGTTGCGAAGGCTTCCTGCCCGCGCCTGAATCTGCGCATGCCATCCGCGCGGTCGCCGAGGAGGCCATCGCCGCCCGAGAGGCCGGCGAGGCGAGGACGATCCTCTTCGGCCTGTCGGGCCACGGCCATTTCGACATGTCGGCCTACGACGCGTATTTCGCCGGAAAGCTGGAAGACATCGAGCTTTCGCAATCGCGGATAGACGCCGCCATCGAGCAGTTGCCCAGGGTTCCGGCGATGTCCTGAGGATTCGTGTCAGGGGCCGGCGGGCGACTGCACGGGCACGACGCCGGTCCCGACCACGACCCTGACTCTCTGGACGGCGTTGTTGCACATACCCTGTGCGTTCCACTCGGTCGTCAGGGGCTGGATGTTGCCGGCGGAATCAGCCGCCCGGCAGCACAGCTCATATTCGCCGGCCTCCGCGTGCCACACGTAGCGCCAGGGGCGCCATGAGAATTCTGAAACTTGGGGCCCCAGCTCCGCGTTCGCCCAATCCAAACCACCACCGGTGCTCACCCGAACCTGGTTGATATGCCCGTGGCCCGACCACGCACGCCCCTCCAGAACGCAGGAGCCAGGGCTCAGGTAGCGGATGCGCGATATGAAATCCGGAATGCCAGGGGGAACCATGAGGGAACGCGGCAGGATTCTGGTGACCGGATTTCCCAGGTCTTCGTCCGAGCTCGCCACGTGATATGCAGGCTCCTGCTGGTATCCGCGAAACGGCTCGTCGACAAGCGTGATGGAGTGGAGCCACTTGACTTGCGCCATGCCATACCAGCCAGGGACGACGAGGCGCAGCGGAAATCCATGCTGCGGCGTCAGCGGCAGGCCGTTCATCTCGTAGGCAAGCAAAGCCTCTGCCCGACTCGCCTCGGTCAAGCTCAAGCTTCGCTCGTACTGCTGCTCGATGCCTCCTTGAACGCCTCGGTCGAGACCGGTGAAGACGACCTCGGCGGCCCTTGCGAGCGGGCGCGCTGCCTCGATCAACGCACGCAGCGGAGTGCCGGTCCACTCGGCATTGCCGACCGCCTCCAGCAGCCAGGGTTGGCTTACCGGCCGTGGTGTGAAGAGCGCCCGGCCGTTGCCGGCGCATTCGAGCGTCACTTGCGAGCTGACTTTCGGGAGCCCTTTCAAATCGGCCAGCGTCAGCGCCAGCTGTTCGCTTACCGAGCCGCCTAGCGTGAGCCGCCAACCCGCCGGGTCGACCGATGGGATGTCCCAGTGGATGAGCAGGTAGTGCATGCCGACTGGCGTGATGTCGTAACGGAGGGCCTCGAGCGGCATCGAATGGTTTCGAGCCGCGAGGTGCAGCTCTTCGATGCTGATGTCGGGCCCCGAAGCCACCCTCGGCGTGAGCCCCTGGATGTCCGCCGCCATGCCGCCCTCAGCTTTTGAAACCTCGGCCATCGCCGAAATTCTCACTCAGACGGTGTTGGTTCGTCCAGCGGCCCGGCGCTCCCCGCCACGACTTGCTTACGCTGGTGTCGTGCCGGGCAACTCCCTCTCCGAGCCAGAGGTGTTCGTTCTCGCCGACCAGGCGCTCAACAAGGTCGTCGCCAGGATCGGGGACGACCAGTGGTCGATGGAGATGCCGGCGAGCTTCCAGACGCGGCGAAGCGATCGCCGGCCCACCCTGCGTCAGATCATCAACTACCACGCATATGACGACGCCTGGGTTCCAGACATGCTGGCGGGCCGAACCATGGACGAGGCCGGCAAGGACAACCACAAGGGTGATCTTCTGGGCGACGACCCGAAAGCTCGCTTTGCAGAGATCGTCGAGAAGGCCTGCGCCGCGGCTCGCAATTTCGACGCCCTCGACCGCGTCGTTCATACCTCCTTCGGTGACTTCAAGGCGCGCGAATACCTCTGGCAGATCAACATGTTCCGCGGCCTACGCGCTCATGACATCGCCAAGGTGATCGGCGCCGGCGTGGAGCTGCCCGCCGACCTGGTGCAAGGCATCTGGGACGAGATCAGCCCCCACGCCGAGGAGTGGCGAAAGATGGGCGTCTTTCCCGAGGCGGTGGCCGTGCCCTCGGACGCGCCGCTGCTCGACCGCCTGCTCGGACTGACCGGACGCGATCCTAAAGGTCCGTGAACCGAGCTACTTGAGCAGGCGACTGCGCAGCCGCAGCGCCGCGATCGTGACACCGATCAGCCCCATGACCGCCAGATAGGCGACGTCTCCGAGAAGTCCCGGCCCGACACCGCCGGTGGTGAGACCGCGGACGAGATCGATGCCCCGGTAAAGGGGAGTCCATTCGACCAGGAGACGCAGGGCCGGCGGGTACACCGTGACCGGAAAGAATGTGGCCGAGAAGAGGAACATCGGCTGCAGCGCCAGCTGGATGATGTCGAGGTCCTGCCACTGGCGGACGAATGTCGTGAGCGCGGCGCCAAGCGCGGCAAATGCAAAGCCGACGAGGATGGATGCCGGGACCGCAAGGATTGCCCAGGGCGAGGCCACCAGGCCCAACGCCAGCATCACGATCACGAAGCCGACCGAGTACAGACTGCCGCGGCCGATGGCCCACATCACCTCGCCGAGCGTGGCGTCTTCGACGCCGACCGGTGTCGAGATGACGGCCTCGAACGTCCTGGCATAGCGGAGCTTGTAGAACAGGTTGAAGGTCGATTCGTAGATGGCGCCGTTCATCGCCGACGATGCCATCAGCGCCGGCGCCACGAACACCGCATAGCTCACCGTGTGACCGTCGCCGATCGGAATCGTCCGCACCAGGGAACCGATGCCGAAGCCGATTCCGAGGAGGTAGAGGACCGGCTCCACGAAGCCGGAGAAGATGACCATCCAGTTGCGGCGGAACGCCATTGCGTTGCGCTCGATCATCCGGACCGAACGGGTCGGAATTCGCAGAGTGCGAACGCTCACTTGAGGAGCCTCTTCGTCAGCAGAGGTCGGACGAAGACCACTCCAGCGATCGCGTATGCGAGCAGGACGGTCAAGTGCAAGACTGCCTGGGCGGGGACGAGATCCCCGAGCACCAATCCGCGGCACAGCTCGACGCCATGAGCAAGGGGGGTTGCCCACGCCACCGCCTGCAGCGCGCCCGGCAGTGAGCTGATCGGGAAGAACGCTCCGCCGAGAAGGTAGAGCGGGGTGATCACGAAGCGGAAGATCGTGCTGAAGGCGTTGTCGTTCCGCTGCGTCGCCGTGAACGCCATGATCGGGGTCGCAAACGCAAGTCCGTTGAGCGCGGCAGCGGGGATGACGAGAAGAGACTCGAACGTATGGGCCACCCCGAACGCGGCCATCACGACCCAGAAGATGGTGGCTACCATCAGCATGCGCAGGGCGACCCAAGCAACCTCCCCCGCAATGACGTCGCGCACCGACAGCCGTGTCGCCAGCATCGCGTCGTAAATGCGGTCCCAGAGAATCTTGGCGAGGATCGGGTACATGCACTCGAAAGCGGCTGCCTGCATGGTCGTCGCCGCCAGCAGTCCGGGGGCAAGGTAGTCGATGTAGGGCACCCCGCCCACGCCTCCGGAGCCTCGATTCACGAGGCTGCCCAGGCCGAGGCCCATTGACGCAAGGAAGAAGAGCGGCGTGAAGAACGACACCATGATGTAACCGCGCCACAGCCGCCTGAAGACGACCACGTTGTGCTCGACGACGCGCACCGCCATCAGTCGATCAGGCTTCTTCCGGTGAGCCGGAGGAAGACGTCCTCCAGCGTGCCGCGCCGCACCAGGGAGCTCTCCGGGCGCAGCCCGCGACGGTGAACGGCGGCGGCCGCCTCCTCCCCATCGGATGTGTAGAGCAGGACGCGGTCAGGCAGTAGCTCGACCCGGTCGGCCAGCCCGTCGAGCCGGCCGTCGATGGCGGGCTGATCGCCCGCTGGGAAACGCAGCTCCAGGACCTCTTTGGTCGAGTACTTGGCAATCAGCTCGCGTGGAGTGCCTTCGGCGGCGATCTTGGCTTTGTCCATGACCACGAGACGGTCGCACAGCTGCTCTGCTTCGTCCATGTAATGGGTCGTCAGGGCCAGGGTCACGCCGCGTTGCTTGAGCCGGTAAAGGCGCTCCCACACGAGGTGCCGGGCCTGCGGATCCAGGCCGGTGGTCGGCTCGTCGAGCAGCAGCAGATCCGGCTGGTTGATGAGAGCACGCGCGATCGTCAAGCGGCGCTTCATTCCGCCGCTCAGGTCGTCGACCTTGTCCTTTGCACGTTCATCGAGCTGCACGAACTCCAGCAGCTCGTCAGCCCTCTTGCGCCCCTCGGACCAGGCGAGATCGAAGTAGCGCGCGTACATGATCAGGTTCTCGCGAACCGTCAGCTCGAGGTCCAGATTGTCGGCCTGCGGGACTACGCCCAGGCGCCCTCGGATCTCAGCGCCGTAGACCTCCGGGTCCTTGCCGAAGACGGTGAGCCTGCCGGAGGTCACCGGCGAAACGCAAGCGATCATTCGCATCGTGGACGTCTTGCCGGCCCCGTTGGGGCCCAGAAAGCCGAAGGCCTCTCCGGCGGCAACCTCGAAGTCGATGCCGTCAACGGCGACCAGGTCGCCGAACCGCTTGACGAGGTTTCGCGCGGAGATCGGTGGCGAAGCGATGGAATCAGTCATGGGTGAGCCTTGCAATATATGGCTCGGCGGCCCGCATGCGATCAGCAAATAAAAGGCACAGCCCCGGGACCGAAGCCCCGGAGCTGTGCGCTCGCGAAAGGGGGTTGTTGGTTTGGCGGACCTGTTACCCGCCGACCGCCTTCAGAGCATTCACTTGCCCGTGACCGAACCAAGAGTTGTAGCCAATGCCTCCCTGGCACGTCTGCGGCGCTCCGTTGTCTGTTGCCGGGAAGGGCGCGTAGACGGACACATCGGTCGGGCAGGCCATCGGGTCGGCGGTGTTGTTGATCCTCGCCGTGACCGCGCCCGGTGACGTGATGCCCATGCTCACGATGAGGGCAGCGACTCCCGCCACGTGCGGCGAAGCCATCGATGTGCCCTGAAGGTAGCAGTACACGGTCGTGCCCTCTATGACTTTCCGCGTGCATGGCATGTATGACGGCCATGTCGAGAGCACACGACCGTTCGGCGCTGCAGCCGTGACCTGGAGTATCGAGTCCCCGCTCGGAGCGACCACCTGTGTGCTGCCCACGCCATAGCTCGAGAAGAAGGACTTCATGAGCTTGTTCCCGTCACCCGAGACGCCAATCACTCCAGGTACCTCGACCGGGACTACCGCACATGCGTTGGTGACTCGTCGCTCGACCGGGATGGTGTCGTCCGGGCTGGTGGCGTCCTGCGTTGGGTGGGCGACGTCGTCGGCCTGGTTGCCTATAGCCGCCACCACCACTGTGCCGCTCTGCTGCGCAAACTTGATCGCGCGTCGCTCCGCGTTCCAGATCGCCCGCTGGCCCGGGTCGTTCTTGCAGTTGAACAGCCAGGGATCCGCGAAGTAGCTGTTGTTGGTGACCTGAATGTTGTGCGTGCCGGCCCACATGAAGGCGCAGACCACGGCTTCGGGGAAAAAGAAGCCGTCGGCGTTGCCTGCTTTGATGGCGGCGATCTTCACGTTCGGCGCCACGCCGACGATGCCGATGCCGTTCTTGGCGGCTGCGATCGTCCCTGCGGTGTGGGTGCCGTGGCCATGGTCGTCCTTCCATGCCGCGGGAGTGGTGTCCTGCACGCCACCGATGCACGAAACGCTCTTGCCGAAGTCCACGTTGGCCGCAAGGTCGGGGTGGGTGTAGTCGATGCCCGTATCGATGTCACCGACGGTTACAGACGGGCTGCCGCCGTTGATCGCCCTCGCCGCGGGGGCGTTGATCTGATCCATGTCCCACTGGAGGCTCGAGAGAGTGTCGTTGCCGGGAGCAGGGGTCGCGGTGTCGGTAGACGTGGTCGTGTCGCCTACCACGCCATCGTTCAGCTGTGTCGCGAACCCGCCTGTGGCGGCGACGCCTTCGACCTTCGAGTCCTTCATCACGTTGTCGCGGAATGCCGAGCTGTCAGAACGTGCGACGGCCACGCCGATGGCGCCATAGCTCGCCACGAGCGTTCCTCCCGCGCTCGAGATCGTCGCCGGCGCGCCGGCAGGCACCGCTTGCTGGCTGTACACGACCAGGTACGTCTGCTGCGTACCCGCATGCGCTGTCTGAACCGCGGCGACCATCGGCGCCGAGGCCAATAACAACGAACCCGCCATCAACAGTCGCCGAATCCTTCTCATCGATCCTCGCCTCCACCATGCTCCACGCCCCGAGAGGGCAGGGAATCCGGATTGAGACCAGTACCGCACCCCCACAGAGGGCCAGCCTCCCCCTGAGCATGTAGGCTGGCGAGGGCGGCTGTCAATAGGTCGCTCGTCAGGCCCGCGCTGCTGCTCTTATCGCCTCCAGTTGACTGGTGATCTCGCCGTAGTGGATCCGGATGTGCGAGACGCATGGCCGCGCGAGGAACTGCCATGTCGGAATTCCGTCCAGGTTCTCGAGCTCCTCCCACACCGCGGTCGTCATGTATTCGGTCTTCTCCGCGTGGCTGGTCCGGAGGTCGATCGGGCCTGCGAGCTGCTCTGGCGGCACCGCGGCGAGCCACTCGAGCGCTCCCGCGCGAAGGGCGGTCACATACTCCAACACCCTGGCCCGCGGCACATCTCGCGCCACGCCGTCCGCGGCCTCTTTAGTTGCCCCGGCCCCAAAAGCCGCGCCATTCGCTCGCATGTCGTTCCATTCAACCTGGTCGGCAAGCTCCGGCGAGCCTCGAAGGACGCAATTCACCCCCCAGTCGATGGTGCGGGCGCAGTGCCAAACCGTGAAGCCCACCAAATTGGCGCCTGGGTACGAACGCGACCTCCACTCCTCATCGGTCATGCCCTTGAGAACCTCGGTCAGAACATTGAAGGACCCGTTGAGCTGGAACTGCAGCAGGACTTTGATGTCCACCATGAGCGCTGCTAAACCTAGCGCGATCATGTGGACTTGTCCACCAGATCAGCGCTGCGCCAGCGCGATGGGCGAGCCGCCAGGTCGCCCCGGCGGCTCGTACTTGCTTTACGAAGCGATCTCTCGCCGACCGCGTGCCCGCTCGCGATGTTCCGGACCGCCGGCCATTTCTTCGATAACCGCACGATAGTGAAGCATCGCCATGCGCAGACCCTCGGTTCCGCGCCCTTCCTTACCTGCAGCGGCGCGGCGCGCCCGCCGCATCTCACCGGGAAGGCGGTCCTCCGCCAGCGGGTGCTCACGCTCTCCCAAAAGCGCCAGCGCCAGGGCGTCAGCCTCGCGAACCGCTTCCTCCGGGGCATCGACGAAATGTGACTCGATTCGGTCCCACGCCGTTGCGTAGCGATCCGTCGCGTCCGGCGCCAGGGGCCGGAGAGCGGGCCTTGCGCTCCGCCGCGAGCGGCCGTCCAACGCCACCAGCATCAGTATCACCAACACGATCACGCCGACGATCACCAATGTCGTGATGTCCAAGTACTCATCACCTCCATATAGGTGAATGCAAAACGCCGGGCTACTCCCCTACATCCTCACCTCATTCGTCGATGAGAACGGGGGTGCGATGTCGA